>Ga0209506_1000293_pt1 | contig 70643 bp, 60 predicted proteins | sample AD_JPNHG2_MetaG_FD_184409 | JGI IMG/M metagenome (GOLD analysis project Ga0209506, IMG submission 184409) | Active sludge microbial communities of municipal wastewater-treating anaerobic digesters from Japan - AD_JPNHG2_MetaG (SPAdes) (version 2) | ecosystem: Engineered > Bioreactor > Anaerobic...
GATTGGCAAAATCATCAAGCCATGGTACTTGCGTGTGTTGCATAGAATAATTGTTGTGCTGAAATATCCACCTGCACGGTTAGTGCTTAAAATTTCCCGGTTCAGCGAGTACTCCAGGTTAACCAGCTGTTCTTTGTCAAATGATAGGTATTTCATGGCTCAAAAATTTTTTATTTAAACACTTTTTACTCTGAAAAACTCGCAACAAGTTAGCAAAAAAAGATGACTTTAGTCCAATTTTAGTTCGGGTTTTTGTTAATTTTGAAACCTGATCAATTAGGACTATTCAGATATAATTCGTTTGCGATGCCCATAAATTTTTTTTCAAAAAAAATCATCTTTCATTTACATGCTTCAATTTTAGTTTTTATTGCTACTGCATGCTCAAACCATTACGATAGGGTTGAAATTACCATTAAAGTTCCACATTGGACGGAGCGTTGGGTTTACTTTAGGGTGCCTGATTTTGGAAGCAACTTTGCCGACTCGATGCTTCTCGACCCTAAAGGAGAAGGGTCAATCGCTTTTAACACCAAAGAACCTCAAGTAATAGCCATCACAACGGATAAGAAGGATTACCCTTTATTAGTGTCGGCAAAGCCGGGAGAAAAAATAACCCTTACCTATCAGAATGGATGGCAAGCCGATGGTTCGCCAGAAACGGTTCAGGTTGTCAATTTTCAGAATAAAATTAATAAGGTTTCAGAAATTCTTAAGGATTACCGTGCTAAAATTGATGCTATTGATAGCACTGAAATTTCGGTTAAAGATTCGCTCTTGCAGGTTTACTTGCTGGTTAAGGACTCGCTAAGAAATGACCTAAAGAACCAAGCATACCTTTTTGCGGCATCTAATCCCTTTGAACTCACATCGGTTTTCATTGTAAATGCAACGTTGGATTCAGAGCAACTTTTACCTTACAGTTACTATTCCAAACTTTACAGGAAAGTTGATAGCTGTTTAACTTTGCTTTACCCCCAAAAACAAGTAGTTTTAGATTACAAGAAAACCATTGAATACCATAGGTTTAGCGATAGTATTTCGCAAATAGAAAATTCATTAAGGCCGGGCATGGTGGTACCATCCCTTCAGTTCCAAACATTTGACGGGAGGCATATTTCCATTCCGGGAATCGGGGCAAAATGGGTATTGCTATATTTTTGGGAATATAAACCCACTGAAAACTCAATCAGCCATAAAGCACTCAAAAGCCTTTATGCGAAGTACAAACCTGCAGGTATGGAAATTGTAAGTTTTGGTGTTAAGGCCGATTCATTATCCTTAGCAAAACTTACCCAATCCGACTCCATTAGCTGGTATCAGGTTCCTTTGAATGACGTGAATTTCATGGGTAAGCTTCAGCTTTATGGCATTATTCGTTTACCTGCCAATGTGTTAATCGATAAATCAGGCAAAGTTCTTTTAAAGAATGTTCCCCTTGATGTTTTAGACACAAAGCTTGATTCGCTCCGAAAAGTTTTCAGGCCTAAACCTGTTGTAAAATCGCAAGCAGATAGTCTTTTAACTAATACCCCCCAATAGCATGCCCGAAGTCCGACCCAAGAAACATTTAGGTCAACATTTCCTGAACGACAAACATGTTGCCCAACGCATTACCCAAAGTCTTAAAGCCGAGGGTAGTGATACCGTGCTTGAGATTGGGCCGGGGATGGGCGTGCTTACATTCGATCTTTACCAAAGGTTTGGTAGTAGACTTGTAGCAGTTGAGGTTGATAGTGAATCGGTCAGCTACCTTAAAAGAAACCTGCCTGATTTAAACGTGGTTGAGGCCGATTTTTTGCAACTAGATATTAAGGAATTGCTGAAAGGACAATTAGCAGTAATCGGAAACCTGCCCTACAATATCTCCTCACAAATTTTTTTTAGGATAATTGATCATCGCGATATTGTTTCAGAGGTTGTGGCAATGGTACAGCGCGAGGTTGCCCAGCGTATTGCCGAAAAACCGGGCTCACGAACTTACGGTATCCTTAGTGTTCTGTTGCAAGCCTTTTACAACGTAGAGTATTTGTTCACAGTAAGCGAGGGATGTTTTACTCCACCACCCAAGGTTAAATCGGCGGTAATCCGTTTAGTACGCAATAGCGTAAATGATTTGGGCTGTAGCTACACCCTTTTTGAACGGGTTGTAAAAGCAGCCTTTAATCAACGGCGCAAAACCCTAAGAAACTCTATCCGTTCAGCATTTAATGGTATTGAGATTAGCGAAAAATACGGAACTAAACGAGCCGAGCAACTTTCAGTTGACAACTTTATTGAGTTAACCCAAGAGGTGGGGCATTTGCTTGGCTAAGCCTTTGTATTTATTGCTTCAACAGGACTTAGACGTGAAGCCATCCATGCAGGCACAAATCCCGATACTATTCCAATAATCGCCGAAATAAGTAACCCCCGGATAATGTTTGGCAGGGTAAGCGTTACGTTAAAATCCAACCCGTAGGTTACTGCCAGTGTTCCAACAAAAATAAGCAACAGGCCAATAACCCCTCCCGCTACAGCCAATAGAACCGCCTCGTAGAGGAACTGGATTAGTATGAAGTATCGTTTTGCCCCTAGTGCTTTTTGAACACCAATTTGGCTTGTGCGCTCCTTAACCGAAACAAACATAATATTGGCTATTCCAAATCCTCCAACAATTATGGAGAAAAATGCAATGAATCCTCCGGCAAAATTGATTGATGCAAAAATGGAGTCGAGGCTATCCTTCAACAGGTCAATTTGGTTAAGCGCAAAGTCATCCTCATCAAGGGGTTTAAGCCGGTGGTGGGCGCGGAGTATGCCACGTAACTCATCAATTAAATCCTCAACGCTAGTATCATCTTTTGCTTTAACCATTATCCATGGGCCGGAATTCCTTAGGTCGACCATGGTTCGAGCAAGGTTAAGCGGAATAATTACCATGTTATCGAGGCTGTTTTCCCCAATGGCCGATTTCCCTTCCTTGGCAAATACTCCTATCACTGTAACTTTTTGCCCGCCAATTTTGATGGTTTTATCCAATGGATTTGCACCTTGAAAAAGGTCTTTGGCAATATCGCTGCCAATTATAGCATATGGTCTTCCTGAGTTAATCTCAAACTGGTTAAAGAATCGGCCTTCGCTTAAGTCGAAAGTTCGAATTTTATCAAAATCGGTGCTAATGCCGTAAATGGTAGCATCGGGGATATTGTTGCCATTATACTTTAGCTGCTTATTGTATGCTACATTAAAGCATGCAGCATCGGTTAGTAAGCTTTTCCTGCGTATCTCCTCAAGGTCACTTAGGGTTGGTTCTGGTCTATTGAGGTATTTCCACCATGGGTATTCCTCATTGCCTCCCCAAGGCCACTTTTGAACGTATACAACCTTTTTCCCTAGCGCCTGTAGGCTGTCACGCACATTCTTCTCTAAGCTGTCAATCATGGTAAATACCGATATAATGGCAAAAATGCCAATAGTGATGCCAAACAGCGACAGAAAGGTTCTAAGCTTATTTGCTTTTACTGATTGGTAAGCAAACTGCATGCTTTCGCGAGCAAGTTTTATTAGTATTATAAACGGACGAATAGAATTCATTCTCTATAAGTATTATGCTTGAGATTTTTTTCAGATATTACCAAATGCTCATTCAACAAATATAGCCAAAGGTTTACTTTTCAATGGCCTTAGATTGTTAAATAGTGTAACATTTTTTAGAATGGCTGACACACGGAAGGTTTAATGCGATTAAGTTAAACTTGGCAAAATGTCACATTTTATAGTGTCAATTATTTTAAATGATGTTGAAAAAATTTAATTGCTAAGTATTGGTTTTTCAAAGGATTTAACCAATTTTAGGGGCAGGTTACAGGATTCATATTTTTTACAAGTAATTGAATACTAGCAAGATGGATGGCTTGAAAACTATAAAGACTGCACTAATATCGGTTTACCACAAGGATAATCTCGATAAAATTGTAAAGTATTTAGGCGAAAAAAATGTTACCATTTACTCAACCGGAGGAACAATGGATTTCATCAAGGGGTTGGGGATTCCGGTTGTTGCTGTGGAGGAGCTCACGGGCTATCCCTCAATACTTGGAGGCAGGGTGAAAACATTGCACCCAAAGGTTTTTGGTGGAATACTTGCCCGGCGCGAAAACGAGAACGATCTTTTTCAGCTCCAGGAGTATAGCATTCCCGAGATTGATTTGGTTATTGTTGACCTTTACCCTTTTGAAAAGACTGTTGAGTCAGGCGCGTCGGAACCTGAGGTAATTGAAAAGATTGATATTGGCGGAATCTCACTTATCAGGGCGGCTGCTAAGAATTTCAGGGATGTTTTAATTGTATCGAACAGGGAGCAATACGAAAGGGTATACGAAATGCTCACGGAGCAGGATTGTGCCACATCGCTGGAGCAACGTAGGATATTCGCAGCCGAGGCGTTTGCCACATCTTCGCATTACGATACGGCCATTTACGACTATTTTAGCCCTGAGTTCCCTCAGAGCTTCTTCCGTAAAAGCTTAAAGGGTGTTAGGGGATTGAGGTATGGTGAGAATCCCCATCAGAAAGGGGTTTTTTACGGCAATTTCGATGAAATGTTCGATCAGTATTGCGGTAAAGAAATCTCCTACAATAACCTATTGGATATCGATGCGGCGGTTAACCTTATCAGGGAGTTTGAAGAGCCAACCATTGCCATTTTAAAACATAATAACGCCTGTGGCGTTGCTTCACGCCCCAGTATCCTTCAGGCTTGGGCCGATGCACTTGCTGGTGATCCTGTATCGGCCTTTGGTGGCATTATCATATCGAACCGGTCAATTGATGAGACTACGGCTAAGGAGATTAATAAAATCTTCTTTGAAGTTCTCATTGCCCCCAACTTTGATAATGCTGCTCTAGAAGTGCTACAAGCCAAGAAGAACAGGATAATTCTGAGGATGAAGGATTTTAACCTGCCGCAACAGGTTTACCGAACTGCCTTAAATGGAGTTTTAATGCAGGAGCGCGATTCGGTTACCGAATCCGATTCGATGCTGCAACTGGTAACCCAAAAATCGGCCACGCCAAACGAGGTTAACGATTTGCTTTTTGCTAATAAAATTGTAAAGCATACCAAATCAAACGCCATTGTTTTAGTTAAGAACCTCCAGCTAGTAGGGAGTGGCGTGGGGCAAACATCAAGGGTTGATGCTGTAAAGCAAGCTATTGCAAAAGCCCAGAGCTTTGGATTTGACCTGAATGGGGCTGTAATGGCCTCCGATGCCTTTTTCCCATTCCCGGATAGCGTTCAGCTTGCCTACGAGGCAGGGGTGAGGGCTGTTATTCAACCTGGCGGGTCAATAAAGGATCAGGAGAGCATCAATTTCTGCAATGCCAACGGCATTGCCATGATTTTTACTGGAATACGACACTTTAAACATTAGAAAAATAAATATTAATTCGATATGGGACTTTTTTCGTTTTTAACTCAGGAGCTGGCAATCGATTTAGGAACGGCTAACACTATCATTCTTTTTAACGATAAAATAGTTGTCGATCAGCCTTCCATAGTGGCAATTGATCACTCAACCGGGAAAATGATAGCCATAGGAGAACAGGCCCGGGCTATGCATGGTAAAACCCACGAGAACATCAGAACCATTCGCCCGCTCAGGGATGGAGTAATTGCCGATTTTAATGCGGCTGAACAAATGATTCGTGGGATGATTAGCATGATTAATACCAAAAACCCAATTTTTACTCCATCGCTCCGCATGGTTATAGGTATTCCGAGTGGCAGTACTGAAGTTGAAATTCGTGCTGTACGCGACTCAGCTGAACATGCTGGTGGTCGTGATGTTTACCTGATTTACGAACCCATGGCAACCGCCCTTGGTATCGGGCTCGATGTTATGGCTCCTGAGGGTAGTATGGTGGTGGACATAGGTGGTGGTACCACCGAAATTGCGGTTATTGCCTTGGGAGGTATTGTATGCAACAAGTCGGTTCGTATTGCCGGCGATGGCTTTACAGCCGACATTCAGGCATACATGCGTCAGCAGCACAACGTAAAAATTGGTGAGCGTACCGCTGAGGATATCAAGATAAATGTGGGTTCAGCTCTTCCTGACCTGGACAACCCTCCGGCTGACTTTATTGTTCGTGGGCCAAACCTAATGACAGCATTACCCATTGAGGTACCTGTTTCTTATCAGGAAATAGCTTACTGTTTGGATAAATCGCTTTCAAAAATAGAATCGGCTATTTTTAACGTGCTAGAACAAACCCCACCTGAACTTTATGCCGATATTGTTCAAAAGGGTATATACTTGGCTGGTGGTGGAGCATTACTCCGTGGCCTCGATAAACGGTTAACCGAGAAAGTGAACATTCCTTTCCACGTTGCTGAGGATCCTTTACATGCGGTTGCAAGGGGTACCAGTATAGCATTGAAAAATCTGTCGTTCCCATTCCTGATGAGGTAACTCAAGCGATGCTTTTGCGATGAATAACCTGTACGAGATTCTAAAGCGCCTTTACATTCATCTGATATTCCTAATTCTATTAGGGATATCGCTTTCGCTATACTTTAACACTACGTACTACCAGAAATCGCAGGTTGGGGCAGTAACTAAGTCAATTTCCGGACTCTGGCATAAGCAAGCATCACAGGTAACAGGCCTTTTCCAACTGCAGCGTTCAAACGTACTACTCCTACTGGAAAACGTCAGGCTCCGAAACGAAATAGAGGGGTACAGGCTTAAGCTGCAAATGCTTCAGGATTCATTCATGAGAATTGAGGACACTTCCGGTTTATTCCGGTATATTCCAGCCAGGGTTATTGATAACTCAATTAACAGCCGCCATAACTACATCACCCTCGATGCGGGATCAAAAGACGGTGCTTACAAGGAGATGGGCGTTATATGTAAGAACGGCGTTGTTGGCATTGTATCGGCTACCACTAAACATTTTGCCTCAGTCATTTCACTGTTAAATACCGATGTAAGGGTTTCGGCTATGCATAAGAAGTCGGGCGCTTTTGGAGCGGTTTCGTGGGATGGCATGAATTACAGGCGTGTTGTACTTGATGAAATTCCCCTTCATGTTAATGTGGCAGTTGGCGATACCATTGTAACCAGTGGCTTTTCAACCATCTTCCCCAGGGATATCCCAATAGGTCGTGTTGTTGATTTTTACAATAAGGATGGTAGTTTCCTACAAATTACGGTTGAACTCTTCGCCGATTTTAAAACCCTCGACTATGTGTACTTGGTCGATTCAAAGGTGAAAAGCGAGGTTGATCGTTTGCAAACAATGAAGTGATGTACAGCGATATTCTAAAATATTTAGGTTTAACGGTAATACTGCTTTTACTGCAGTTTCTGGTGCTTAATAACATCAATTTCATGGGTTATGTAAACCCGTATATCTACATACTTATTATTTTATTGCTTCCCTACCGAATTACCCGCTGGATGTTGCTTATTATTGGTTTTGCACTAGGATTTGCTGTGGATTATTTTTCCAACACACTTGGACTCCATACCACCGCTTCGCTGGTTCTAGCCTATTTTAGGCCAGTAATTTTAAACCGATGGAGTTTTAAATCGGTTCAGGATATCAGGGGTGTCCCCGATGTTACGAACACCTCACTGGAGTGGTTTGTTGTATATGCCCTAATTGCTGTGCTAGTTCATCACTTTACTCTATTCGTTCTGGAAGTATTTACGTTTAAACACTTCTGGTTAACGCTGGTTCGAATTATTCTCAGTACTGCTGTTTCAACGTTTTTTATAGTGATCATTGAGCTTTTACGGGCTCCCAATAAAATGTCAAGGTAGTGGTGTTACGAGCTGAAAGTAGCAGACGTGTTGTAGTGTCGGTAATCATAATGCTTGTTTTTGCTGCCATAATTGGCAAGTTATTTTATATTCAGGTAATTGATAGTTCCTACAAGTTCTCGGCAGCAAATAACGTGCTCCGCTACATCACACAGTATCCTGCCCGAGGACTAGTTCTCGATCGGCATGGAGTGCCCATGGTATCCAATAAGCCGGTTTTTGATATTTTAATGGTAAAGAGGCAGGTAAAACCATTTGATACACTTGAGTTTGCCACTATGCTTGGGCTTACGGTTGAACAGGTTCGCGATGCATTTATTCAGGCAACAAAACAAAAAGGCTATTCCCCCCGTAAAGCCGTGGTTTTGCTTAAGCAAATCTCTGCCGAAAATTTTGCCCGTTTCCAGGAGGTGATGTATAAGTATCAGGGTTTTGAAATTCAACCCCGTACGGTGCGTTCATATAATCCACCCATTGCGGCGCATCTGCTAGGGTATGTAGGTGAGGTTGATGATCGCGATATTAAGAATAACCCATACTACCAACAGGGCGATTACATTGGTATAAGCGGTATTGAGCGCTCCTATGAACATATTCTACGTGGGAAAAAGGGTGTAAAAATCTTCATGGTCGATGTTCATAACCGTATCAAGGGTTCATACGAGCAGGGGAAATTTGATACGTTAGCAATACCCGGTAAGAACATTACCAGTACTATTGATGCAAGGCTTCAGGAGTATGGCGAACGCTTAATGCAAAATAAAATAGGCAGCATTGTTGCCATTGAACCCAAAACCGGCGAGGTGCTGGCTATGATATCGAGCCCAACATACGATCCCAACCTGTTGGTTGGAAGGCAAAGGACTGCTAACTTCAAGGTTCTCCAACAGGATTCGTTAAAGCCAATATTCAACCGTTCAATCATGGCGCTATACCCGCCCGGTTCAACATTCAAGGTGGTAAATGCGTTAATCGGATTACAGGAAGGGGTTGTTACGCCTGAAACCCGATATAGCTGCTATGGAGGATACACCGTGGGACGTGGTGTTGGTTGCCATAACCATCCATCGCCTACCAACCTGATACAATCTATACAGGTTTCGTGTAATACCTATTACTGCCATGTTTTCCGGAACATTATCGATAAAAGGGAATTTGGTTCGGTTGAAAATGGATTCTCGGTATGGAAAAGGCATGTGGAATCGTTTGGTTACGGCAACAAGCTGAATATCGATTTACCGCATGAGCTAAAGGGTATAGTACCTTCGGTTTCATTTTACGATAAGTACTTTAGAAAGGGAGGCTGGAATTCGCTTACCATCATTTCGCTTGCTATTGGGCAGGGTGAGCTTTCCGTTACTCCCTTACAAATGGCAAACCTTGTGGCAACAATTGCCAACAAGGGATACTACATTGCACCCCATGTGGTAAAATCAATAGAGGGCGATACCTTAAACTCCCTGTACCGGGAAAAGCATATCACCTCAATTGAGCCAAAGTACTTTGATTACATTATTGAGGGAATGGATTTGGCAGTAAACGGAGCGCCGGGTAGCGGAAGCACTGCGCGAATAGCTGCTTTGCCCGATATTCGTATTTGCGGTAAAACCGGAACAGCCCAAAACCCTCATGGTAAGGATCACTCAGTTTTCTTTGCATTTGCACCTAAGGACGATCCCAAAATTGCAATTTCGGTTTATATTGAGAATGCTGGCTTTGGCGCTACATGGGCTGCACCTATTGCAAGTTTGATGATTGAGAAGTACCTGAAGGATTCTATTTCCCGTCCCGATTTGGAACGATATATACTTGACGCAAACCTATTAGATAGACGTGCAAAGGCGAAATAACATACTACGAAACCTCGATTGGGTTGCAACCATCCTGTACGTTGTTCTCGTATTGATGGGATGGCTGAATATTTATGCCGCTGTCTATAGCGATGAGCACAGAAATATCCTCGATTTCAGCCAGCGCTATGGCAAACAGCTGGTTTGGATATTCTTTGCATTCCTCATGGCAATTGTTATTCTTTACTCCAACGATAGAATCTATCCGGCATTTGCTTATATCTTTTATGGGATTATTCTGATAACGCTGATTTCAACGTTACTTTTTGGCCGTGTGGTTAATGCGTCAAAGTCATGGATACCCATAGGTTCATTCGGATTGCAACCTGCTGAGTTTGCAAAGATTGCCACTGCCCTTGCTCTTGCAAAGCTTATGAGTAGCTATGGTTTTAAACTTTCAGGGTTTTGGTCGTACGTTAAGGTGGCAGTTATTATTGGGTTGCCTGTTGGCATTATACTTTTGCAGAACGATACTGGCTCGGCCTTAGTTTTTGGAGCTTTGATTTTGGTTTTATACCGTGAGGGCTTGCCTGCATGGATATTATCGTACCTGGTTTTTCTGGTAATTGTTTTCATTTTAACTCTCGTTTATAGCACTCCTGTTTTAATTACTTTCATTTTTGTTGTAGCAGTAACACTTTTTGTAGTATTTACTCGCCAGCACCGCGATGCGTTCAGAATATCCATTGGCGCAGCAGGAATAGGTCTGTTGCTCTACATTTCGTCGGAACTATTCCATTTAAGGCTATCTAATGCATTGATCTTTCTTATCCCAGTACTTATTAGTGCTGTTTTAGGCTTTTTGTATGCTTACAAGAACAGGCTAAGGCAGGTTTATGCAATTTCATTCTTTCTTATTGCAACCATAGGTTTTTCAATGTCGGCCGATTACGTTTTTGAGCGTGTGCTAGATGTCCATCACCAAAAGCGTATTAACGATTTACTTGGTATTGAAGATGATCCGTTAGGGTGGGGGTACAATGTTAACCAATCAAAGATTGCCATTGGCTCCGGAGGTTTCTGGGGTAAAGGTTACCTTTCGGGCACTCAAACCAAATTCAACTTTGTGCCCGAGCAAAGCACCGATTTTATTTTTTGCACGGTGGGTGAGGAGTGGGGCTTTTTGGGTTCTACTGTTGTGGTTTTGCTTATAGCGCTTTTCCTGTTAAGGCTACTAAAAATTGCCGAGCGTCAAACCGAACATTTTGCCCGTATATACGGATATGGAGTAGTTTCCATCCTGTTTTTCCACGCTGCGGTTAATATTGGCATGACCATTGGGTTGGTTCCTGTTATTGGGATTCCCCTGCCGTTCTTTAGCTATGGGGGCTCGTCGCTTTGGGCGTTTACAATCCTGGTATTTATTCTCCTTCGGTTCGATGCTTCACGCTATGGGGCATACTAATAGGTATACCGTATTCTTTTTCTGCAACCTGTATTAATGCGTAAAGCAATTCCTGAAGCCCAGCACTGAACGCAATATAGTTTTCCTTCACTATTTGCAGAGCAAGGCTTGGGTTCCCTTTCATTGTGGTGTAGTTACCCATTATCTCAAGGGCTCTGGTTACACCCTCATCGGTGCTGTAGGAGTAGAGTCTGTTGCTTTGAATCATAAATGGTAAGAATCCCCTTACTGCTGGGGGTAGCATGTGGTAGCGCTGAAGCATCTGAAAGTAGAAAGTTCTTGTAAAGCCTTTAAGAGGCCTGTTTGAGTATGTACTCCATTCTTTAGCTAGGATGTAATCGAACATCACATCTGTAGCAACACCCGACCATCGCCCATAGCTGGGGCGCAATTTCTCCCTACAGCTTTTCCATGCCTCGTGCCTATCAGTAACCTGATCGATTGTGCGGTGAAGCTTTATGCCAGTTTGAACACCCTGCGGGTAGGCAAGGATTTGTTTCCCTTTTACATGATCGCCTATAAAATTGCCCAACCGAATATCGATGTTGCTCCCCGAAAGGTATAAATGAGCCAAAAAATTCATTAAGTAGCTTGTTATAAGAAAGTTGTAGTAGCCAAAACCTCATCGGCTTTGGGTGGTTGGTAGCGTATAAGCTTTAGCTCCTTGCCATCCCAAACACTGTAGGTGTTGCTTACTAACCAATCGCCAAGCACTACAAGGTTCGATTTTTCTGAAAGCGGATATATTATGGGTGAATGCCAGTGCCCATAAATAAAAAAATCAAAATGTTCGTCCTGGAGTTTATGCCTTGAGAACTTGGTTATTTGCTCATCCTCGCCCCTGAAAACATGGGTTATTTCCTTGGAGTATCTACTGCTTACACTCCACTGGTTACCAAACCATAACGAGAAGTTAGGGTGAAGTTTGGCAAACATCCATTGCAGGGTAGGGCTAGTAAAGATTCGTTTAAGCAGTTTGTAGCCGGGATCGCCAGGGCCAAGGCCATCGCCATGGGCAAGCAGGAACTTTGCACCATAAAGTTCCCGAACAATTGGTTCGCGGTGAATTTGAACCCCTAGTTCCTTTTCAAAATAGTCGAACATCCATACATCGTGGTTGCCAGTAAAAAAGTGAACGGGAATGCCGCTATCGGTAAGCTGGGCAATTTTTCCCAGGAATCGCGTATATCCTTTGGGAACAACCCTCCTGTACTCAAACCAGAAGTCAAAAATGTCGCCTAAAAGGTATACTTCCTCAGCATCGTGGCTAATGGTATCGAGCCAGGTATTGAAAAGCTTCTCACGGGGTAGGCTCTGCTCCAGGTTGGGCAAGCCCAAATGCAGATCCGATGCAAAGTATATCTTTTTACCCTGGCTCATAATGTTTTTTACTTGTTCAGGTAGCTATCCAAGGCCTTTTGCAGGTTTGTGCCGTATAGATTTTTTCCAATGATATTGAAATCTTTACCAATAAGATAATTGGCAGGTAGTTGTCTAACGTTGTAGAATAAAGCGGCATTTGAAGCCGATGGATCATCCTCCCTTACGCTAATCCACGGTAATCCGGCGTTCTCAATGTAGTTAATCCAACCCTCACGGGTAGCATCGAACGATATCTGGTAAACCTCAAACCCTCTGCTTTTATACTTCTTATAAATTTCCAATAGCTCACGATTATCCAGCAAACTTGCAGTGTTCTCGCTGGTAAAAAAGTCGAGAAGTATAACCTTACCCTTTAGCGATGATAGTTTAATGCTACGCCCATTCCTATCAGGAATGCTTAGGTCAGGAATAGGCATCTCAGCATTCTGGATAAGTTGCTGCATTTTAGCATTGGCAATGCGATTTTCAATATTCTTGATATCCTCAAGCATCCCTTTGGTGTAGCTCGATTCCGGGTAAAGCGCTTTCCACGCGGTAGCAACCATTTTTATTAGCAGTAAATCGTCGGAGCTGTCAAAAATGTACAGGTTGTCGTTATATTTTTGGTATAGTGCCATTATGCTGGCTTTGTTCATGGGGTTCTCCCAAACAAATTTGGTGAGTTCGTCCTTTACCCGCTTGCGTTCCTGCTCAAATTGGTTGTTTATTAATTCACGTTCCGAGTTACTCTCGGCGTTCAGGTATCGTTTTGATAGCTCGTCAACTGCGGTTTTTGACTTGGCAAATGTTCTTGTAACCCAACGAACCTTTTCAGAATCCTCAGAACCCGAAACCTGATAGTCGATGGCATTGTTAAGGTCTAATATTACGTTGATTTTTTCACCTTTTGAAGCTAATAGGGTAATGGCAAGCCCTTTGCTAGTGCTAAGGGAGTAAAACTCCGGTTCTTCGCCCTGTTTTACCTTAAACTTTTTTACACTTTCGCCAGCCGAAATCCTAACCGAGTCAAGCTTTATGGTTTTATTGAAATCAATTTTACTTAAGAAAAGTGTAGTTTTTTCAGGACTCTTTACTTTTACGCTAATTACAACCGCATCTTTGCTGCTGCATCCCGCCAAAAACACTATTAAAACTATTGAAACAAAATACCTAAAACGCATGCTGTTTAAATTTTGGTTACATGCAAATTTAGCCAAACTTTACAATTTTGGCTTACCCAATGTCTATCTAATGCTTTTTTAATTGCATTTTTGTAGATATTTTGCTTAAACTCTTGGTTTATGAGAGCAAAACCCGATGGTTCATATATAAGCTATTTCAGTAACCTGGTAAAAGTAAATGGAGGTATCAACCTTGCACAGGGCATTCCAGGCTTTCAGCCTCCCACTGAACTCATTAATATTTTAAAAGATATTGCTAATTCGCAGCATCACCAGTATGCGCCTGGAATTGGTAATCTGCAGCTTAGAGCGCTAATTGAGAATAGCTATGGAGTTGAACCCGATGAGCTTCTGGTAGTTCAGGGAGCAACCGAAGGCCTTTCGTTGGTTTACACCTATCTTTTTCGAATGCTTGGAAAAAATCTGGTAACCCTTTCCTTTGACCCTGCTTACGAAAGCTACAGTCGGCTGCCTCAAATCTTCAACCAAAAATTTGTTCCCTTTTCTTTGATTAATGAAGAGTTTGTTGACTTCGACGAACTTAAAAGATGCATTGAGGAAAATAAGGTAAAGTTGATATTCATTAGTTCACCCGGCAACCCCTACGGTAAAGTTTGGACAAAAGCAGAAACCTGTAAACTTCTCGAACTTGCTAACGAGCTAAATTTTTTTGTTGTTTTCGATTCGGTTTATGAGGAGCTATACTTTTCACAAAAACCCTATATTCCTTTGGATAATATCTCCGAAAAGTTATTCATTGTTAGCAGTTTTTCAAAATCGTTGTGTATAACAGGATGGCGTGTGGGTTATGTAATCCATCATCCCAGTCACACCAAGGCCATTAGGGCCATTCACGACTATATCGGGCTGTGTGCACCAAGCGTTATGCAACAAGCGCTTGCGGTTTACCTTGCACAGTTCCAATACGGTAAAGCTTTTATGGATGAGCTAAGGCAAAGGGTTAAGAGTTCCTTCGACAGCTTAAGTGGTATGCTTAACCGTTTAAACTTTACGGTTCCCAAAATTGATGGCGGTTGTTTTATCTGGGCTAAGTTGCCTCAACCCTTTACCGATGGCTTTGAGTTTGCTTCTGACCTTTACGATGCTACTGGCGTGGCTGTTATTCCGGGCGAGCATTTTAGCAGCACAAAGGTAAACTGGTTGCGCTTTAATGTGGCTCGACCTTTAGAGGAGATAGATTTAGCCGGTAATAGAATTGCTGATTTTATGAGCAAGCAATGATTATAATCTCAACCATACTGATTGCTATTTACACTATAGCCATTCTATGGTTACTAAAAGGTTTGTTGACCAATAACTGGTTGGAATCCAATGGAGCCCCCAGTCAAACTGTTAATGGCATTTCGGTGATAGTGGCATTCAGGAATGAGCGCGAAAATCTACCTAAACTTATTGCTTCGCTTGAGGCTCAGGATTTACCGCATGAGTTTTGGGAAGCTATTTTAGTTGATGATGGCTCAACCGATAGCGGTTTTGACCTAGTAATGTCATGCAAAAGCCAATTACCTTTAAAACCTTTGGTTTTACCTGATGGGCAGGCAGGTAAAAAACAGGCATTACTTTATGGACTATCAGCAGCCAGTTTTGATACTGTTGTATTCACCGATGCGGATTGCACCCACACTCCTCAGTGGCTAAGCTCTATTCGTGAAAGCATGGGGAGTACTGATTTTTTACAGGGTGAGGTAAAACCCCAGTTTGAAAAGGGCAGTATTATTTCCATGTTCGAGGCACTCGATTACCTATCGCTTATGGCCGTTTCAGCGGCAAGTTTTGCTGTTGGCAAACCGGTTATAGCCTCATCGGCAAATTTGGCTTTCAGGCGAAGCAAGGTTAATGTAGATACTAAGGTATTGCGCACCGATATAGCCTCAGGCGACGATATGTTTCTACTGCATCATGCCAAAACCATTACTGATTTACGGTTTAGGTTCTTAGCATCGCCTAGGGTGGCTGCCTACACAAGTTTTAGCGGCGGGATAAAGGGTTTTGTTTTGCGCCGAAGTCGTTGGGCATCAAAGGCAACCGCATATACCGATTCCCTAACGCTACTATTATCGTTCCTGGTTTTTACCCTGAATTTTTGGATTATTCTTTTAGCAATACTAACAGTTTTGGGTGTAATTACTTTTAACCTTCCAATTTCACTCCTTGCTGCCAAAGCAATAGTAGATTTACCTTTCTTGGCATATTACCTTTTTAAAACCAAACAGCAAAACCTATTGGCGGTTTTTATACCTTTACAAATCCTTTATCCCTTTTATATAACATTTGCAGCCATTCTAGGATTAATTAAAGGAACAACTTGGAAAGGAAGGATAAACAGCTAGCGGAGTTAGCCCGAAGCGGTTCCCCAATGCGAATAGCCATACGTAGGTTACTTGCCGACCGAATGGCTGTAGCATCACTATTGCTTATAGCCTCTATTGCCATTATAGCGTTTCTTGGATACCTAATCATACCCGATAGTTCGCCATATGCAAATGGTCAGCATTTACAGCTGGCAACGCTTAAGCCTGGCAGTAAAGTCAAATTCCTGCGTGTTGCTAAGCAGCACGAGGTAAAAAAGCGAAATATTCTGGGCCGAATGTTTTATGGGCAGGAACAGGATTACAACGAGATACCTGTTGATTCAATCTACTTTGATGGTATTAGGGTATATGCCAGTGAGTACAACCCGATTCCCGAAGGCGATGCCATTGTTGCCGAATTAACTCTACCCGAAATCCTCTTCAGGTTAAACCCCGAAAAAAAATACTTACTTGAGAACGATACAATCACTGCATTTCTGTACAATGGGCAGCATGCAATTATGGCTGTAGCCGATGCCCAACAAAGGGTATTAAGTCAAAACCTTGTAACGCGTAGGTTTCTTCTTGGAACCGATCGTTTTGGTCGCGACCTTTTAAGCCGCTTGGTTATTGGTGCGCGCATTTCGCTTTCTGTAGGGTTTATTGCCGTGGGTATTGCTTTAATAATTGGCATTGTACTGGGAGCCATTGCCGGTTTTGCCCGTGGAATTATTGACGATGCTATAATGTGGATGGTGAATGTGGTTTGGTCAGTTCCTACCCTGTTAATGGTAATTGCCTTAACCATGGTAATTGGAAAGGGTTTCTGGCAAATATTCGTTGCAGTTGGCTTAACCATGTGGGTGGATATGGCTCGCGTTGTTCGCGGGCAGGTGCTCAGCGTTAGGGAAAAGGAGTATGTTGAGGCGGCTAAGGTTCTAGGTTACGGCCCGTGGCGTATCATTTTCAGGCATGTACTTCCCAATATCATGGCACCGGTAATCATAGTTTCGGCAAGTAACTTTTCAACGGCCATACTGCTTGAAGCCGGATTAAGCTTTTTAGGGATTGGCGTGCAACCTCCAGCTCCCTCGTGGGGTACTATGATTCGTGACCATTACGGCTACATCATTATGGATAAGGCTTACTTGGCACTTATACCTGGCTTTGCCATGATGCTTTTGGTACTGGCCTTTAACCTGCTTGGCAATAGCCTCCGCGATGCCCTTGACCCCCGTGAAATAGAAAAGGCCTAGTTGGCTAGGCCTTAAATCTATATTGTAAATGGAAGTATTTAAAACGATGATAAGAAACTATGTAATTCGTTAATATTTTTAAAATATGTAAAAGTAATTTCATCAGTATCAGTTTTTATATCTTTTTTAGAAATCCGTGATACTGCGTTAAGCATTTCTTCAATGTTTTTATTAGCATTCAGTATTGAATAATCTATATGGGAATAAGTAACAAATTTATAAAACTCATCGGCAAAAGAACGAGAAATAAAGAAAATACCAGAAAAGTCAAAAATATATTTACAGTTATTATCAAAGGAAATTGATTCACGGATTTCCTTTATAGCCTTCCTTGTTGATATAATCGAAGGCAAATATTCTCTAATATGAATGACTTTGGTTTTCATATTACAAAATTAAAAAAATTATCATCTTTTTACAAAGAAAAAGTGTTAAAAATGTTTATGAATAGCGCTTTTTATTTGAATTTTTGTAATTTATTTATTCAAGGTAATTCGTGTAATTGAAGTTTGAGGGTATGTCATGGGGTATTCTAACAGCAACAATTGTTCCTTTCCATTTATATGGAATGTCTGAGAAAATTGTTTCAATATTAGTGTTCCAAATGTAGAAAGAATTTCCTGAAAAGAGCAAGAACATACCTCCAAGTCCTTCCACTAACATTTTCCTTGAAGTTTTAAGACCATACCCTCTTGTATTACCTTGTTCTTTTGTGCTTAAGCCATTGATAGCCTTATTTATGGCTTGTGCATCTGTTGAAATATTAAAGATTTTTGTTTTTTTATAAGATTCAAGTATACCATCGCCAGTATCTGCGATGCATACATCCAAAAAACCTTTTTTTGGATAGTTTTGAGCCATAATCCAACCATTTGACACGTTGGCGTGCTCAACGATATTGTCAATCGTTTCATTAATTATATAGCTAACAGCAATTTTAAGTTGACCCTTGATGTTAGTCTGACTTACAAGTATAGTTTCAAAGAGGGAAAGGATTTGGTCTCTAATTTTTGAATTATTTGACCCAGAAGGTATTGAACAAATAGGTAAATAAGTTTTGTTTTTATATTTTTTCAATTCAATAGTTAATTCATTGTAATCGTATGATAGACCATATGGAAACTTAATTACATTTAAGTATTTCTGAGTGTTTTTGTTGTAAACAAAATCAATGTCATAATAAAGGGATGAGAGATATTTTAAATATGATGCAATTGGAAGTAATGTCAATGGATAAGTAAAGTCAATATTTTGCAAATTAATTATAAGTTTCGATCCCTTATCCCATTTTTGAATTTGACTTAAAAAGTCAATTAAAACCTCCAGAGATGCACCCAAATTGTAATTAGCAGGTTTTTTGACAATAATTTCAATTTGCACAACTAAATTGTTTAGGGTTTTATATGAATTAAAAGGAGAATATAGAAGATAAATTTAGTTAATTTAAAAGATAAAGTAAAATAAAATGAGGTTTGGATTTTCCAAACCTCATTGTCTAATAACCTACTCCACCCACCGTTTTACATCGTCCATGGTGGGGTTGGGCAGACCTAACTTATTCTTTTTGTTGTAGCCGCAAAGGTCGTTGAAAAGTTTCCCGGCTGCAACTCCGTTCAGAGAGGCCACGGTGTTAAACCCCATTTTTTGCAGAACTGGAACCCAGTCGGCGGGAATGCCTTTTTGGGCGTAGGCTTCTGCAGTGTCCTTCTGCGGTTTCTTTTCGGGGCGCATTTGTGGGAAGAATAGTACATCCTGTATGGATGGCTGGTTGGTCATGAACATCGTTAGGCGGTCGATACCAATACCCATTCCCGAGCAGGTTGGCATACCATACTCCAGGGCTCTAACAAAGTCCATATCGATATACATGGCCTCATCGTCGCCGCGTTCGCTTAGGCGGAGCTGCTCCTGGAAACGCTCCAGCTGATCGATGGGGTCGTTCAGCTCGCTGTAGGCATTGCAAAGCTCCTTGCCAGCAACAAATAGTTCAAAGCGCTCGGTTAGCTCAGGGTTGCTCCGGTGACGCTTGCAAAGCGGCGACATCTCAATGGGGTAGTCCATGATAAAGGTTGGCTGAACAAGATGCTCCTCGCACTTTTCGCCAAAGATGGCATCAATCAGTTTCCCCTTACCCATGGTATCGTCAATTTCAATATCCATTTGCTTGCAAATAGCACGGAGTTCATCTTCGGATTTGCCCGTAATATCAACACCGGCATACTGCTTAATGGCATCGGTCATGGTCATGCGGCGGAATGGGCGCTTAAAGTCAATCTCCTTATCGCCAAAGGTTACCTTGGTAGTGCCATGTATGGCAAGGGCAACACGCTCAAGCATCTCCTCGGTGAAGTCCATCATCCAGAAGTAGTCCTTGTAAGCCACGTAAATTTCCATAACGGTAAATTCGGGGTTATGGGTGCGATCCATGCCCTCGTTGCGGAAGTCCTTGGCAAACTCATATACCCCGTTAAACCCACCAACAATTAGCCTTTTCAGGTAAAGCTCGTTGGCAATTCGAAGGTAAAGCGGGATATCGAGTGCATTATGGTGGGTAACAAACGGACGGGCTGCTGCACCACCCGGTATGGGTTGAAGAATGGGTGTTTCTACCTCAAGGTATCCCTTGGAATTAAAAAACTCGCGCATGGTGTTTATTATGGTAGCCCGCTTGCGGAAAACATCGCGCACACCCGGATTGACAATTAGGTCGACGTAGCGTTGGCGGTACCGGAGTTCGGGGTCGGTAACGGCGTCAAACACCTTGCCGTCCTTTTCTTTAACTATTGGGAGCGGCCGTATTGATTTGGCGAGCAGTGTAAGCTCCAGGGCATGTACCGATTCCTCACCCATGTTGGTTCGGAATACAAATCCCTTAACGCCTACAATATCACCTATATCGAGTAGCTTTTTGAAAACAGTGTTGTACATGGTTTTATCCTCGCCGGGGCAAATATCGTCGCGTTTCACGTAAACCTGTATTTTACCCTTCTCGTCCTGTAATTCAAAAAAGGATGCGCTTCCCATGATACGGCGAGCCATAATTCTACCCGCAATATAAACCTCTGCCCGGTTTTGGCTCATGTTCTCAAAATCCGATAGGATATCGGCAGTGGAATGGGTTACGGGATACATGGCGGCAGGGTAGGGTTCAATCCCTAGACTTCGTAATTCATCAAGCGCTTGTCGGCGAAATATTTCCTGTTCGCTAAGTTCTTCGTATAAAGCCATTGTTTTATCTGATTTTTTGCAACTTGCAAAAATACAAGAATTTTGCTAATCGACACTTTAACTCTTTGAATTATCAAAAACATGTTTTCAGGTAAATTAACAAAACTATTCTCCTTTATTTAGTTTTCTGTTTTACTTTTGCCATCAGAAAACTAAAATAGTTTAAATAGTTTTATGGCGGTTAAGGAGCAGATAGTAGAAGGGGCACTGGAACTATTCAAGCGAATGGGAATTCGTGGGATTACCATGGACATGCTGGCAGAGCACCTAGGAATTTCCAAGCGAACCATCTATGAAAATTTCCAGAACAAGGATGAAATAGTTGAGGCCTGTGTTTTACTCGAGAATGAAAGTATGCAGGCCATGGTCCAAAGCATTTTGAACAAAAGTGAGCATTACATTGAGACCTATATCATGTTCATGTGGTCGCATATCAATAAGTTACGCAATGTTAGCCCACTTTTCATGTACGATTTAAAAAAAAATTACCCCAAAACCATTTGTAAGCAAGCAGGAGAGTTTGACCATTACTTGAAGGAGAGAATGGTTGAGTTTATTGAAAAGGGTAAGGCCGATAATCTTTTTAGAGCTGAAGTAAATCCACAAATCGTGGCCAGCGTGGTTTTTGAATTTACAAAACTCCTTCGTAGCGGATTTGAACCGGGCTCCAACTCCTTAAACGATTTTCCTTTGGCCGAAGTTTTTGAACACATGGCCGTAAATTTTATTCGCGGGCTTGCCACTTCAAAAGGAATTGAACTGGTTGATTATTACTACGAAAAACACAAACAAATTCGATAATGAACTTTAAACATTAACAGTATGCGTAAGCTAATAACAATTTTTTCTCTTGCAGGCTTTGTCCTTTCAACAAGCCTAGCCCTTGGGCAGCAAAAGCCCGACACATTGCATTTAACTGTTAAGCAGGCGGTTGACCTTGCTATTCAGCAAAACCTAATGCATAAGGTAACTGAACTTGAACTGCAAAAGAAACAGGAAAAGGTAAAAGAGTATATGGCTGCCCTTTATCCAAACATTAAGGCATCGGCTAGTTACACGCGAAATCTCAAACTCCCTGTAATATTTATGCCTGAAGGTTCGCCCTTTGGGTCCACCTTAACCATTGGCTCCGATAATAGTTATTCTGCTTCAATTAGCGCATCAATGCCATTGTTTGTTTACAATGTATTTGAGTCGATTCGGTTAGGACAAAAGGATGTTGAAATAAGTCAGGAAAAGTTGCGCGAGAGCAAAATTAACCTGGCCGCTAACATCAAAACAACGTATTACAATGTTCTGTTGCTTCGCCGAACACGCGATGTGATTAACCAAAGTTACCAGAATGCCGTTGCAAACTTTAATAATATCCAAAAGCTTAATGCCAATGGCATGGTTTCCGACTACGACTTTATCCGCATTAAGGTTCAGGTTGATAATATTTATCCCAATCTGGTTCAAACCGAGAATGCCTACACCAACTTACTTAATATATTCAAGGTGTTACTCAATATCGACATAAATACCCCAGTTGAACTCGACGAAAAGGAACTTACCAACTACAATTTCAGTGAGATGGCACTTGCCGATTCCAGCTGGTTGAGCAGTAACTCAACCCTAAGGCAACTTACCCTTACCCGACAAATGCTATCCATTCAGGAGAAAATGGTAAAGGGTGCAAATTACCCAAGCCTGGTGGCAATTGGTAATTACCAGTATCAAACCCAGGCAAACGATTACAAATTCAGCAACTACAATTGGGTGCCAACATCGATGGTTGGTTTGCAACTCAATGTGCCAATTTTTAGTGGTTTTTCGGTTCGTAAACAGCTCAGTCAAGTACGCATAAGCCAGCATCAAGTTGATATGCAAGCGCAGTTTACGCAAAACAACCTGACGGTTCAGGTTCAAAATGCTGTGAATGCTGTGAATGCTGCAGTAAAAAAGGTGAACTCGGCAAAAGGTAATGTTGACCTGGCGGAAAAAGGATATACTATTGCTCAAACCCGCTACAATACTGGTCAAGCAACGCTTTTGGAGTTGAACGATGCCGAAAATGCAATGCTTCAGGCTAAGTTAAATCTAATCCAGGCACAGTTGGAGTACCTTGTGGCTAAAACCGATTACGAAAAAATTATCGGTGAATCATTTTAAAAGTAAAAAAATATAACGCAAAATACACTATTACTATGAGAACGATTAATACCTTTAAAGCAATTACGCTTGCCTCTGCAGTAGTTTTACTTGCCTCGTGTCAGGGAAATAGGGCAGATGAAAAACAACTTGCCACCACTGCTACCGAAGTAAAAGTGGTTACTCAGGTTGTACAACCCGTTAGCATCAATCGCCAGTTTAGGTATCCTGCAACCATTCAGGCTTACAAGGAAAATCACCTGGCGCCTGCAACTGCCGGAAGGGTAGAAAAGGTTTTGGTTGATGTGGGCGATAGGGTAAAAGCCGGCGATGTTGTAGCCATGCTCGATCGCACAACCTATCAGCAAGCTAAAATCCAGTTTGAAAAACTTAAAATTGACCTGCAACGTGTAGATTCGTTGCTAAAAGTAGGAGCAATACCACAACAGCAGTACGATGCTGTAAAAATGCAGTACGATATTGCCAAAACGAACCTTGAGTTTCTTGACGATAATACCTCGTTAAAATCGCCTATTAACGGAATTATTACTGGTAAATACATTAACGATGGGGAGCTATTTACCATGTCGCCTGCTCCGGGTGTAGGGAAGCCTGCAGTGGTATCAATCATGCAGCTCGATAAGCTTAAACTTCTGGTTGGGGTATCATCAACCTATTTAAATGCAGTAAAGCCGGGTATGAAGGTTACCGTTAAAACCGAACTTTACCCCGATAAGGAGTTTACAGGTACAGTAGAGAAAGTTTACCCTACCATCGATAATATGACCAAAACCTTTACCATTGAGGTGGTTGTACCAAACCCCGATAAGATGCTGAGGCCAGGAATGTTTGCTACTGCCTACATAAATGTGGGTGTGGGTGATGCACTGCTTGTGCCAGCGTTTGTGGTTCTAAAACAATCGGGAACCAATGAACGATATGTGTTTGTTTACGATAACGGGAAAGCCATCCGTAGGAACATAGAGCAAGGTGATGTGTTCGACGATAAAGTAGAAATTATTAAAGGCCTATCTGCCGGTGAGGAGATTATTGTTGAGGGACAAACCATTGTTTTCGATGGTCAACCCGTGGTTAAAAAGTAATTCTTAATTCGACTTAGTATGAGTCTTTACAGTTCAGCCGTAAAAAATCCGATATCTACCCTGATGATTTTCGTTGGGGTAATCGTAATGGGCATTTATTCAATATTTTACATACCTATTGACTTATTGCCCGAGATGGAAATCCCTTCAATTAGTGTAATTACATTCTATCCTGGAGCTAGTGCTGAGGATATTGAAGTAAATGTAACCAAACCAATTGAAAATCAGCTTAACGCTTTGCAAAACCTCAAAAAGGTAACCTCATCGAGCAAGGATAACATATCGTTTGTTACCTGCGAGTTTGAGTATGGTATTAACCTCGATGAGGCAAGTAACGACTTACGCGATGCGGTAAGCATTGCCGAAAACTCACTCCCCGATGGATGTGAGAAACCATCAATTTTCAAGTTCAGCTCATCGATGATACCTGTTGTTATATACGGAATACAGGCCGATAGGAGTTATGCAGCTCTCGAAAAATTGATTGATGAGAAAATCATTGAAAAGCTGAGTCGTATTGATGGTGTGGGATCAGTTACCATTATAGGTAAACCTATTCGAATTATTGATGTAACTGTTGACCCCCGTAAGCTTGATGCCTACAATATTACCCTTGAACAGGTAGGAGCTGTTATTGGGGCTGAGAATATCTCGCTACCTGCCGGTCGTATCGAAGTTGGTAGAATGGAGTTTCCGGTTCGTACAAACGGGGAGTTTAGAAACAGCGATGTGGTTAAGAGCCTTGTTGTGGCCAACAATGGTGGCAAGCTGGTTTACATGAAGGACATTGCTACTGTTAAGGATACCCTAAAAAGTGTGCTGGTTGATGAAAGAATAGATGGGAGTTTGGGTGTTAGGCTTATGGTTCAGAAGCAAAGCGGAGCCAACACCGTTAAAATTGCCCGATTGGTTAGGGAAAGTATGGATGAATTACAAAAAGATCTCCCTTCGGATGTGAAGGTGGTTAAAATTATCGATTCATCGGAATTTATTCAAAATTCAATCAATAACCTTTCCGAAACGCTTATATACGCCTTTGTATTTATTACCCTGGTTGTAATTCTTTTCCTCGGTCGTTGGCGTTCCACTTTCATTATTATGCTCACCATTCCTATTTCGCTTATTGGGGCTTTCATCTACCTGTTTATTTCAGGCAATTCCATAAACATTGTATCGTTATCGGCTTTGTCTATTGCAATAGGTATGGTTGTTGACGATGCCATTGTGGTGCTGGAGAATATCACCACTCACATTGAACGGGGTAGTAGCCCCATGGAGGCAGCGGTTTTTGCCACCCGCGAAGTAGGTTTGGCAGTTATTGCTACAACCCTTGTTATTGTTGCGGTATTCATGCCGTTAACCCTTATAGGTGGCTTAATTGGTGTTTTCTTCCGCCAGCTGGGATGGATTGTTACCATAACTGTTTCGCTTTCCACATTAGCTGCACTCTCGTTAACCCCAATGCTTTCGTCTCGAATTCTTAAGGGGCGTTCGTACTATAAGCATCATCGCAGCAGGTTCTTGGAATCCGTTAACCGTTTCTGGGGCTTTTTTGATACCATTTATGTAAAATCATTGGCTTGGACTTTAAAACACAAGGCTCTGACACTAATTATTGCCGGGTTGGTTTTTATTGGAAGTTTAGGATTGGCCGGTGTAGTTGGTACAGAGTTCCTTCCTTCGCAGGATAACGGTCGCATCAACGTAAATATGGAGATACCCCAGGGTATTCGGATTGATGAGGCCAAAGCGCTTGCACGTGATTTTGAACAAAAGGTTAAGAAAAAATATCCCGAAGTCACATTGATATCAACAAGTATTGGTGCCGATGAAGGGGGATCGTTAAAGAGTGTATTCCAAAAGTCAGCTTCATATATCATTAATTACAGCATAATGCTCACCAGTGCTGATGATCGTACTAGAAGCATTTTCGAAATAGCCGATAGCCTGCGTAAAGATATAACGGGTTACACCCAGGTAACATCGTCGTATGTTGACCCAGGAGGGAACCGTAATTCTGGGATAACTTTAGGAATGGGAGGAGGTAGTAATCTTGAGGTTAAAATACTTGGTTACGATATCAACCAAACCAATTACATTGCTGAGCAAATAGCCGGCACTCTGGAAGCCGAAATTGGATTCCGTGACATATCGATTAGTCGCGATAAGGATCGTATGGAACTTCAGGTTATCCCCGATCGGGAGAAGCTGGCTCAGCTTGGGCTTAACACTTCCATGCTAGCCTCAGCAGTACGTAACAGGATATATGGGCTAACAGCAACCAAGTATAGGGAAGAGGGTACCGAGTACGATGTAATTCTCAAGTACAACGATGCCAACCTCACCTCGGTGTCCGATATTGAGAATATTACCTTTAAAGGTCCCATGGGTAATATGGTGCGGGTAGGTGATGTGGCCCAAATTAAACAGGTTTACACAACCCCTAACCTTGAACATGAAGATAAGATCCGTGTAGTAAAGGTGGTTAGTGCACTTTCGGGTATCGATTTGGGAACCGCTTCAAGTATTATCAATGCTAAGCTGGCTACCTTGACCATACCCGACAACGTGATTGTTGAAATTGGCGGTGCTGCTAAGGACATGGCCGATACCTTTCAAGATCTTATGCTGCTTTTTGTGCTGATAATGGTGTTAACCTACTTGGTTATGGCAGCACAGTTTGAATCGCTGCGTGAACCATTCATCATCATGTTTTCGGTTCCCTTTGCTCTTACAGGGGTGTTCATTTCCCTTTATGTAACCGGTACTACCCTGAACATGATATCGGGTATTGCCATTGTGATGTTAGTGGGTATTGCCGTTAAAAATTCCATTGTGCTGGTTGATTTCATCAACCTGTTAGTTAGTAGAGGTAGAACAATTTCCCAAGCTATACTGGAGGGTGGAAAATCGCGTTTACGTCCTATTCTGATGACGTCGTTTACCACCTTGCTGGGTATGCTTCCTATGGCTCTTTCAAAAGGTGAGGGTTCTGAAATATGGCGACCTCTGGGGATATCAATTGTTGGTGGACTTGTCTTTTCCATGTTGATATCGCTGGTTATTGTGCCCATAATTTATGCCCTTTTTGCCAATGCTCGTATTAAACGCGAACGGAAGAAACTCCAAGCTTCTGATAGTGAAATATCTTTTGACGATTAACTTCTCAATACTAACGATATGAAAGCGATTTTCATTGCATACAATCAGGCTCTATCCGATAAGGTTGATAGTGCTTTACAGATTGCTGGAGTAAAAGGATTCAGCAAATGGGCCGACATGCTTGGTGCTGGTAGCCAAAAAGGTGAACCACATTTAGGTACACACACTTGGCCATCCATGAACTCCGGCATGCTAACCATAGTTGACGATGATAAAGTGGATAAACTCCTATCGTATATAAATCAAATAAACAAAGTTGCTGAGGAGCAAGGTATCCATGCCTTTGTTTGGGATATTGAGAGGATGGTTTAACCTAAAGCATTATTGTCAAATGACAAAGAGCCGAACGTTATATTGTTCGGCTCTTAGCTTTATTAGATTTAGTAGACTGAGGGATAAAAAACACTTTACCTATTGTATAGGAGAAGTAAATTTAATTTTTTTTTGGTAGGGTAATTTTGAAGTAAGTTTTACTATATACAGAAACTAAACAATTACATGTATGAAAAGCATAGTTAAAATAGTAGGCATATCGGTAATGGCCATACTGATGGTATCATTTTCAGCTAACGCACAAAGTGTGGTAAAGGTTAAACCTGCCCATAAAACAGTATTTGTAAAACAGAAGGGACCGCGAGGGAAAAAGGTTGTGGTTTATCATCCGCGCTGGGCTCCAAAAAAAGCGTTCTATCGTCGTTGGGTTTACTTCCCGGCTTATAACCTTTACTGGGATAATGTGAGGGAGCTATACGTTTATCGCAAGGGCAATGTTTGGGTAACATCGGTTACCGTACCCGCTTTTGTGATAAATGTAGACCTAAGCACTGCAAAACACGAGGAATTACCTGAGGAAAAGGATAGTCAGGACGTACCCGAAAAGTAGTACATGGGGTAGTAAAGATAAAGGGCTTGAAAAATCAAGCCCTTCTTATTATCTATAATCTGGTATTGGATTACTTTACAGCGAAACGTAAACTTTGTTGGATTGTGTTCCCAATTTCGTCGGTTGCAATTATATCAAGTGTGTTTACAGGTTGAATATTTGGAATAATAATAGGTTTATTATACTCCTGTGGTTTATTTCCGTTCCATGAGTAGGTAAGTTTTACCAAAGGCGTTACATTATCCGTTGCACCCAAGAAAATCTTTACATTAGGGGGAAATACAGGCAGCTCTTCGCCATCAACTGTAACTGTGGCATAGGGTTTCACACTGAAATGCCAGAATATTTCAGGGGCTTGGGTATCAACTGCAAAGGAGAAGCCCGAAACGTTCACGTTTTCCACATTGTCGTACCCTGTAAATTCAAGCCTGTAGTATCCGTTCTCGGTTATAACGAATGGTTCAAAGTATTGGCTGTTTTGTGCTTGATTCAGTGAGTACTCAATACGGTTTACGCCAGCTTCCCTATCGGTTGCAAGGAGCTCAATTTTGGTCTCAGGCCCTATCCAAAGCGTGTCGCGCAATACAAGTTTAGGGCCATTTAGGCGATAGCCAAGTTCGGGCCCTGTTATATCGATTGTGGGCATGGTGAAGCTCTGAGCGTTTGCCTCGGAGTTACTGCGGTTATTTACCCTATCGATAGCGTAAGTTTTTAGTTTTACCGTACCCAAGATATCGGCAAGCATTACCGGTTTTTCGTAGAGCTTGAACTCCCTGTTGTTCAGGGAGTAGTAAATTTCCTTTACCCCTGCTTTGTTGTCAACGGCCATTACTTTTAAACGGCTACGTCCCGATGAGAACTCACGGGTGCCAATCATGTATGAGTTCCCTTCAATTTCCTCAACTACAATGGGTGGGGTTTTATCAACAAAGAATCTGTAGTTCTTTTGCACTTCAATATTCCCTGCTCTATCGGTTGAGTACCAGGTTAGGGTATGGTATCCCTCAGCCAGGTTAGCAGTTTGTATGGGTTGTTTATAATCAGTCCACTTGCCCGATGAATCAATCATAACCTTAGTGCCTGCTACACCAAACCTGTCGCTAGCTGTAAGAGTAAGCGCAGCCCTACCTGAAAAAATGTCTTCGTACTTATCACCCTTAAATGAGATTTCGGTTAAGGGTGGGGTGGCATCCACAATAATTTTTCGGGATACTACTGGCTCACTGTTACCAAGCTTATCGGTTGAGTATACCTTAATCTCGTATTCGCCATCATCGGTGAGGTTAATAGGGGTGTTGTACGGAGCAAAACTGCTTCCATTAATTGAGTAGAGTATTTTATCAACACCGGCCGCTTCATCGGTAGCGTTGAGTTCAATAATTGAGCCCCCCCGGATAATAATCGCATCTTTTTGCTCTAGAATATTCTGACTCTTGGGGTTTATGGATGTTTGGGGTGGGATACCGTCGGCGTAAAGTTCAAATAGGATTTTCCGACCTTTGTAAAGGTCAAGGTGCGACATTAGTTGTGGACCCGAACCATTCCAGGTTAAAGGGGCTGATATTTTATTGATACTTTTTAGCAATACTGCATTGGAGCCATCGGGTTCTGTGCCCATGTATATTTGAACAGGTTGGCTGAGCGGAACGTAAAGATTCCCGGTTGAATCAATATAAAATGTTTTTTTCTCGGCGTCTTGGGCGAAACTACCAAAAGTAAAGCCGGTTAGGGTCACAAGAAGTATTTGAGCAAACCTATTCATACTCATGGTTATTTTTTTGGTAAGTAAAAGCGGAATTCCACGCGACGGTTTTCACGGAGCTTGCTATCGGGGCATTTTATTCCCTTAACACACTCGTTAACCGGTTGGGTATCGCCATAGCCTTTATCTTTTAAACGGTAACCTTCTATTCCTCGCGATGTGAGGTAGTTTACCACTGACTGGGCCCGGCGTTGCGATAATTCAAGGTTATACTCGCTTGAACCGCGGCTATCGGCATGGGCTTTAATTTCAACATGCAGTTCAGGGTAGTTTTTTAGTATCTCTACCATTTCTTTCAGGTTGTTGATAGAGTTTCCTGTAATCCGTGCGCTTGCGGTTTCAAAGTAGATATTATCAATTTTAAAGGTTACATCGGGGGCTGCAACAATTTTATAAACGACTGTATCGCCAACGTTGCCTACATTGTCGGTTGAGTAAACCTTTATGGTGTACTCGCCGGTTCGTTCTATATCAACATTTCCATTAAAAGGTGCAAACGGTTGGTTATCAACGGCAATAAATGATTGCTTTACACCCGATTTTGAATCGATTGCACTGGGAGTAAATGATGCCCTGTCCTCCACATAAACCCTGTTATTGTGGTTAAAGAGAAGTCCTTTTTCAACCCTTAAGCTTGATTTAGGACCCACTCCATCGGCCCAAATTAGGAAGCGTACCTTTTCACCCTTCCCCTCATACACCAGGTAGTGTTTACCGTCGCCATCAAAATACATCGGGTTAGCGGCCTTGTCGGTACTGGGAATGAGCACTTTCTGGGAGGGCTGGTTCTCGGGGCTGATGAAAAAGAATATAGGCGCATCGGCTTTTACAAAAACATCACCGTTGTTGTTCACATATACATTGTTGGCATTTTCTTGTGCCAATGCTGATGTAAAAAGAAACAGAAACGCTAAAACCCCAAAATATTGCTTACTCATGGTTTAATGTGATGTATTCACAAAAATAAAAGTTTTTATCAATTTGCAGTTAAGTTTGGCTATCAATTTTAAAAGGTTTACCTGTTAGGTGAAGCCCAATGACAAGAACATCGTCAATTTGGTTATTTTCGGAGCCAATCCATTCATCAAGAGCTGTTTCAAGTTTTTCTTGTTGAGCCACCATAGGTAAATTATGGTTCTCAAATAGCATCTCCCTGAATCGTTTAGAGGTAAATTTAAGGTTTTCGGGTCCACCAAACTGGTCAATATATCCATCGGAAAACAGGTAAAAGTTGGTAGGGGAATCGATAGTGATGGTATGTAGGGTAAACTCTCGTTTTTCTTCCTTTTGTAAACCGCCAATGGGTACAGGGTCGCCTTTAATGGTGAAACACTGGTTGTTGGTTATGTAAACAATGGGATTTTTGGCTCCGGCAAACTCTATTGTTCGGCCATCGCCTTTGATTCGTATAAGGGCCATGTCCATGCCATCGCGGCTATCGTTATTTTCCTGTTTAAGCAGGTAACGTACCTGCTTGTGCAGCTCATTTAGTATTAGGTTGGGTTGGGTTAATCCGCTGCGTACAATTACATCGAGTAGGTTTAGCCCAATCATGGACATGAATGCTCCGGGCACACCGTGACCTGTGCAGTCAACTGCTGCAATCAGAAAACCAAAATCGTTCTTGGGGATATTGGGCAAAGCTATCATGTGTCGGTTTTGCTTACTGGCGGCTATATTTTGGCCGCCATAGGCAGCAAACCAGTAAAAATCGCCACTTACAATCTCCCGCGGACGGAACATGATGAATGCATTGGGTATGTAGCTGACCAATTGGTCGTATGTGGGTAATAAGGCTTGCTGGATTCGCTGTGCATAGTTAATGCTGCTGGTTATATCGCGGTTTTGTTTCTCAATCTGTTGGAGGGCTTGCATCAGTTCCTGGCTTTTGGCCTCAACCATGGCTTTTTGGCGTGCAAGTTCCTCGTTGGAGCGTTTCTTTTGAAGGTAGTAATGGGTTATTAGGCCAAGCATGCCTATGGTAGCCGCTATGATTACAATAAAGATGTTGCGAACCAGAATCTGATTTTTGATTTTTTCTTCGCGCAGTGCATTCTCCTTATTTAGCAGGTCTATCTGTAACTTTTGCTCTTGCGTTAGCTGTTCAATTTTATCGAGACTATCCTTTACTGTTTCAAGTACTCGCTGCTTTTCGCTGAGTTCCTTTTCTGTGAGCTCTTTTTCACTTTTTATTACCTGGAGTTCTCCCTTTGCTTCCTCAACAATTTTCTGTGCCTCTGCTTCCTTTTTGAGCTGTTCCTCGCGTTGAATTTTTCTGGAAAAGGCTGTATAGAGGGAGAAGTACTCCGACGATTTTTCAGAATTTCCAAGTGCCTCGTGTATTTCAGCCATGAGCGAGTATGTGTTTCTCAGTAGCTTTGCATCGTTAATCTCAAGTGCAATGGTATTGGCCTGTTCAGCGTAATCAAGGGCTTTTTGATACTTGTCCAATTCTTTGTAGGCATTTGCAATGTTAATAAGGGTTGCCGTTGTTTCCGCTTTATTTTTCTGTGAGCGGTTTATGGCTAAACTTTTTTCGAACTGCGCAATGGCCTCGCTATACTGTTCCAAGTCAACAAACACCATCCCAAGGTTGGTGTAAATTACCTTGAGTGCATTTTGGTTTCCAAGCTTTTCAGCAACCGATGCTGCTTTTAGGAAAATGTCGCGAGCCTCGGTAAGCTTTCCGTTAACCCAGTAAGCGGTTGCGGTTTTATTGTAAATTGAAAGTGCACCGTTTAGGTCGCCATTACTTTCAAGTTCCTTGGCTTGCTGTAAGCTATTTTGGAGTTCCTTACTGCTGCCTAGCGGGGTTGTTTGCGATTGCGCAGTAAAATGTGCAAATGCAAACAAAATCAATAAAACATAGTATTGAACAAACCTAAACATACTTAGTTCTATTGCTCCACTATAAAGTTAACTTTAAGGCTAGTCATGTGGGCAAACTCAATACCCTCATCAATCATGTCCTGGTCCTCATCGCGGTGATACCAGTTAAGTACCACCTCGTACCCCTGCGATGGCAATGCTTCAAAGTAACCTATGATATCGAGTAGTTTTTTTGACGACGAGGTGTTGAGGTACTCCAATTTTAGGTTAATGGTTGTTTTTTGCTTTGGTGATTTTACGTACTCCTGGGCGTATTTTTCAAGGGGTTTATAGAATTCAATGGCATCTTCGGGCAACGATTTGCCATTCACCTCAAAGTATCCCGATTCACCATCGGCCAGCACCATGGGTGAGTCGATTCGTTTCTCAATTTTTAGTGTATCCATACCGCTAGCATTAACTTTTTATTTAACGAACTTAGGTCGGTAAAAGTTCCAAAATGGCTACTCCCTGAATAAGTATTTGGTAAGAAATTCCGAAGTGTAACCACAACCCGATTTTGCAATATCTTCGGGGGTGCCAGTACAAACCACTTGGCCTCCCGCTGCTCCTCCCTCGGGGCCAAGGTCAACAATGTAGTCGGCCGATTTAATTACATCCAAATTATGCTCAATTACTATAACCGTGTTACCACGGTCAACAAGTTTGTTGAGCACCTCAAGCAGAATGCGTACATCGTCAAAGTGTAATCCTGTAGTGGGCTCGTCCAGAATGTAGAGGGTTTTCCCGGTATCGCGTTTGGCTAATTCTGTGGCTAGTTTCACACGCTGGGCTTCACCCCCTGATAGGGTAGTGGATTGTTGCCCCAATGTTATATAGCCCAGTCCAACGTCCTGGAGCGTTTTTAACTTCTGATGGATTTGCGGTATGCTGTCAAAGAATTCCACGGCCTGGTTAATGGTCATGTCCAGCACCTCGCTGATATTTTTACCTTTGTACTTTACCTCAAGCGTTTCGCGGTTATACCGACGTCCAAAACAGTCGGGACACTTTACGTAAACGTCGGGGAGGAAATTCATTTCTATTACCTGAACGCCACCGCCCTTACAGGTTTCACATCGTCCGCCCTTAACGTTGAATGAGAAGCGTCCAGCCTTGTATCCCCTTATTTTTGCATCGGGGGTTAACTCAAAGAGCTTGCGAATATCGGTAAATACGTTAGTATATGTTGCTGGGTTCGAACGGGGCGTGCGTCCAATGGGCGATTGGTCAACATCAATCACTTTGTCAATGTTTTCAATTCCTTCTATCGCATCGTGTTCCAACGGTTGAGCATATGAACGGTACAAATGGCGGCTGAGGGCAGGGTATAGCGTTTCATTTATTAAGGTTGATTTACCGCTACCCGATACGCCCGTTACACAGATAAATGTACCTAAAGGAAATTTCACGGTGATATTTTTCAGGTTATTGCCTCGTGCTCCCTTTACGGTTAGGAATTTTCCGTTACCCTTGCGCCGCTCTTTAGGAATAGGAATTTTAAGTTGACCATTGAGGTACTGAGCGGTAAGCGAGTTGGACATCAGTATTTCCGAGGGAGTGCCTGTTGCAACTATTTTCCCGCCATGCCTGCCGGCGCGTGGGCCTATATCTACTACGTAATCGGCTGAGCGTATCATCTCCTCATCGTGTTCAACCACTATCACGGAGTTGCCTGCATCGCGCAGCTGCTTAAGCGAGTTTATGAGCTTGATGTTATCGCGCTGATGAAGCCCAATACTTGGCTCATCGAGTATGTAAAGCACATTAACCAGTTTTGAACCAATTTGGGTAGCCAGCCTGATGCGTTGGCTCTCGCCACCCGATAGGGTTGAAGAACCGCGGTTTAACGAAAGGTAACCCAATCCTACGTCGAGCAAAAAGCGTACGCGCTCCCTGATCTCTTTAAGTATTTCGGTGGCTATTGCCTTTTGCCTGCTGCCAAGACGATTCTCAAGACCCTGTAGCCAATGCCAGAGTGTTTCAATGTCCATGGCTGAAACATCGGCTATGCTTTTACCATCAACCTTGAACCATAGCGATTCTTCTTTCAACCTTGTTCCCTTGCAGGTTGGGCAGGTTACCTGTTTGATGAACTGGTTTGCCCACCGGTCGCCCTTGCCATTCAGCTCATCGTTGGTTTGATGGTTTTGGATGTAGCTGATTACCCCTTCAAAGCTCAGGAAGTATGAGCTGTTTACCCCAATGCTTGGATGTTTTAGCTTAAACTGTTCTTCGGAACCGTAAAGAATCACGTTTAGCGCCTCATCAGGGATTTGTCCAATGGGGTCAGAAAGGGAAAAATCGTACTTTGAGGCAATTGCTTCCAGTTGCCAGAATATCAGTGAGTTTTTATATGGTCCCAAGGGTTGAATACCACCTCGTTTAATGCTCAGCTGTGGGTCGGGGATAATTCGTTCAATATCGGCTTGGTTTATGTAACCCAACCCATTACAGTGTGTACATGCCCCTTTGGGAGAGTTAAAGCTAAATGTGTATGGCTCAGGCTCATCGTACGAAATGCCAGTTGTAGGACACATCAGGTTGCGGCTAAAGTACCGGTATTCACCGTTATCCATATCAAGCACCATGATGATTCCCTTGCCAATGTTCATTGCTGTAGCCACCGACTGGCTTAACCTTTTTAAATCGCCCTCGCCTACACGGAATTTGTCAACAAGAAGTTCAATGTAGTGGGTTTTGTAACGGTCGAGCTTCATGGCCGGTCGTAGCTCCGTTATTTCCCCATCGATACGGGCGTTGAGGTAACCCTTGCGCCTTAGCTGGTCAAAAAGTTCCTTGTAGTGCCCCTTACGTCCACGAACCACAGGCGCCAGTATGGCGGTTCGTTTACCAGTAAACCGTTCGTTTATCAGGTTAATGATTTGCTCATCGGTATAACGAACCATTTCCTCCCCGGTTTGGTATGAGTAGGCTGTTGACGCTCTGGCGTAAAGTAGACGGAGGAAATCGTAGATTTCTGTAATTGTCCCCACAGTGGAGCGGGGATTTTGGCTGGTGGTTTTCTGCTCAATGGAAATCACAGGGCTAAGCCCTGAAATCTTATCAACATCAGGTCGCTCAAGAGCACCCAGGAATTGCCGGGCATAGGCCGACATGGTTTCCATGTAGCGCCGCTGACCCTCAGCATATATGGTATCAAATGCTAATGATGATTTACCGCTGCCGCTCAGGCCGGTAATTACCGTCAGCTTTTGCCGTGGAATTGTAACATCAACATTCCGCAGGTTATGCACGCGTGCACCCTCAACAACAATTTCGCCCTCATCGGTTAAGGCCGATTTATCAATATCCTGAAACATGCTAAAACCTATTTATATGCCTCCTCACGGAAACCTTTACGTGGTATCTTTATAAGGTACGATTTGCCTTGCTTGCCTGGCAAGTAATTTTCCCTAAGCCAGGGATTAAAGAGTTTGATGAGTTTATAGTTAACGCCGTACTGCCTTGCAAAACTAGCAATGCTGGTTATGGTGCTGTCAACTTTAACCTCAGTGTACTCAAGTGGTGGATAAAGGTCAGTACTATCCAGAAAGAAACCGTACTGCTTGGGGTTCTCAAAAATCACCTTAAGCGCTAATATACGGTACACATACCTGCCGGTTTCGTCGCCTAAAACCATATCGTAATACGAATTACTATCCTGCCGGTCAATTTGCTTTGTAATACCGTTCATTCCAAAGTTGTACGATGCTGCTGCCATGGTCCATGTACCATACTTCTCATAAGCTTTCTTAAAGTACTGGCAGGCTACCTCAGTTGACTTTTCAATATGGTATCGCTCATCCACCTCTTTATTAATCTCAAGCCCGTATTCTTTAGCTGTACCCTCAAGTATTTGCCAGAATCCAACTGCTTTGGAAGGTGATACTGCCTGGGTAAGGCCACTCTCTGCAACAGCAAGGTATTTAAAATCGTCGGGTATATTGTTTTTTTTGAGTATTGGCTCTATAATTGGGAAGTAGCGGTTTGCTCGCTTTAGCAGAAGAACCGTTTGCGAGTGCCAGAAGGTGTTAACATGTAGTTCACGGTCAAGCGATTCGCGAACATCGAAATACTGAAGGGGAACTTCTTCGCCGGCAAAACTCAAATTCTCAGGTATGGGGATTGCAAAAATTAGCGACGATTGGTAAACCGAGTCGCTCCAAGGGTTTAACGATTTATACCTCTCAAATCCCGAATTAGGCCTTGGAATGAACGATAGCATTAAAACAAAAAAGCATACGGCAGTTACAACCAATCCTATTAAAATAAGTTTTCTATTATCCATGTAAATGAACTTTTACCATTTAACGTTACCCGAACCAATTTGTTAACTTAATCTACAAAAATACAATTTAGCGCTGATCTTCAAAAGGGGCATACCCCTTCAATATTTTGATTTATCAAAAATACCGCCAATACCGTTTAATTAGGGATTTTTGTCATTTTGATTTCCAATTTACGGGATAATTACTGCCGAAATAGCTCCCCGTCGTGCTGAGTCCCGATTTGTAGGGAAATACTTCGCCGAAGCATCTCTTTAGCATTAATCCTTGTTGTTTTTTTGGAAGCTGCTCTTAGCCATGCTGTTCTGTTGCGATGCAAAGTTTCAGTGTTGCTCTTTGGAAAATGTATTACGTGCATCGCTATACATGTGGGAATAATCATAGTGTTACAAATATTACGCCCTTGCGGGGCTGGAAGCGTTGCTAGTAACTCGTTGTTCGTTTTTCGTAAAAAACGACCTCACCCCACCCCTCTCCTGACAGGAGAGGGGGAAGCAATTAGGAGACCTTATTGCAGGGCTAAAGTCTCCCCTCTCAGGGGAGATTTAGAGGGGTCATCTGGGTTGTTTGTGGAAAACGGCTTCATCCCAGACTTTATTCCTGAGAGGGAATGAAGCGGAAGAAGCAGGCAGAGGCATAAAAGCCTGACCCGGCAATGGGTCGGGGGTGAAACGTGGCGGTGGGCTTAGTAAGCGATACCACATGAGTCACGCCCCAGGCGTGGCGAATTGTATCGCGTGGCAGTTCCACCCACGGGGTACCCATCGGGTCGGGCTTTTCAGCCTTGATTTTCTTTGGTTCTTTCTTGTATCAAGACAAGAAAGAACGTGAAAATCACTCTTTGCGATGTTTTTCCTTTGCGATGCAAAGTTTCAGTGTTGCTCTTTGGAAAATGTATTACGTGCATCGCTATACATGTGGGAATAATCATAGTGTTACAAATATTACGCCCCTGCGGGGCTGGAAACGGTGTTCGTTGCTCGTGAAACTATTGTCATGTTGAGCGTTAGCGAAACATCTCATTACACCTAATGTGGCAGCCAACTTTGCTAGCTCTATCCGTCATATTCTTGTTGGGCTTAACTGTTCACTTTCCCTCTAACTTCTTCTAACTCAGTCATATTCTTTTGTTTCCGAATCATTCCGAATCATTCCGAATCATTCCGAATCATTCCGAATCATTCCGACTAATTCCTCTAAATTCATGTTACTTGGGATAAACTTAACATTAACTTAACATACCGTTTAAACCTTAACATATAGTTTACATAGACGTAACTATCTTTGCACAAAATTTTTAGCAATGAGAAATATTGTTTTCCTATCGGCTTTAATGGTTTTGCAACATTTTGTTTACGCGCAAGAGGTAAACGACTCAATAATTTACCATCAAAATCAAAGGATATTGCAGTTTTTGGAAAGCAGTAAGATTTCAACCCAAATTTTTCTTGGCTACAGGTATTATGAGGAAGGCAATGGAAACTATAACGAGTTTGTCGTAAAAAGGGGATATATCACCTTTGATAAGTCATTGAACAAGTATCTATCCGGGCGCATAGCTCCCGACCTAACAATTGACAAGGAAGGCGATGGTGAAGGCGACCTTGAAATGCGCTTAAAGTATTGTTATGTTGAGCTTAAAGACGAGGGCAGTTATGGGGTATTCACAAGCCCTAAACTATTAATTGGAGAGGTTCCTACCCCTTTTATCGATTTTGAGGAAAAGGTTAACGCGTACAGGGTTGTTGCTAGCCAGTATCTCGATGACATGAAAATCCTCACATCGGCCGATTTCGGGGTTACCACATCGGTTTTACTGGGTGGAAAGATTGATGAGGGTTACCAAAAAACTGTCAGCAATGCTTATCCCGGCAAATTTGGGTCAATTGCTGTGGGGGTTTTTAACGGAGGTAGTTACCATGCTCTTGAATACAATAACAATAAAACTTTTCAGTGGAGGTTAAGTGTACGGCCAATGCCTGAGCGTTTACCTGGTTTACAGTTTTCCTATGCAGGAGCACATGGTAAGGGTAATACAGCACTCTACCCCGATTGGGATACACATACGGGTTTCTTGAGCTATGAATCTCGCAGACTTGTTCTTACAGGGCAGCTATTCCGTTCGCTAGGAAACCATGAGGGTACACTGGCCGATTCTTTGGGCAACTCATACACAGCTAAGGGTTTGAATGCTTTCCTAGAAGTAAAGTTCTTGAAAAACCGCTTCAGCTTGTTTGGTGCTTACGGTGTTATGCGTTATACTGACTATGCCGGAACAGATATTGAGAAAACTCGCGAGATTATTGGATTAGCCTATCATATCTACAAAAAGAATAAGTTTGTTATTGATTTAAACCGAAGTATTTCCAAAGGAAAATGTAAGGGGGTTATTGAATTTATGTTTGAGTTGGCTTTGTAGTAAATACTTCCCGTTTCAACATAGTAAGTATAAAAAAAGGTTGGCAAAGCGCCAACCTTTTTTTTTGCTAAAGGTGAGGTTAGAATAGTCCGCTGATAACTCCATTGTTATCCACATCAATACGCTCGGCAGCAGGTTCATCGGGTAATCCGGGCATACGCATTATCTGTCCGGTAATTGGAATGATAAATCCTGCGCCAGCAGCAACCTCAATTTCCCTAACAGTAACCACAAAATCCTTAGGTCTGCCAAGCAGGTCGGGGTTATCGGAGAGCGATTTTTGAGTCTTTGCCATACAAATTGGCAGCTTGTCGAGCCCCAGTGAGTATACCTTTTTTAAATCCTCCTTTGCTTGAGCGGTGTAATCTACAGCTTCAGCACCGTATATCTTCTTGGCAAGGGTTTCGATTTTTGCTTCGGGTGTCCAGTTCCAGTCGTAAAGGGTTTTATGCTGGTATGGGCAGTTCATGGCAATCTTGTTAACAATTTTAGCCAACTCTATGGCACCCTCGCCACCTTTACCCCACACATCAACCTCTGCAACCTGAACATCCATTTCCCTGCAAACGCTTTTTATGTATTCAACTTCCTCATCAGTGTCAGTTGTAAACCTATTTATGGCTACCACGGGGCAGATGCCAAAAAGTTTCATGTTTTCCACATGCTTTTGCAGGTTGCCAATACCCTTTTTTAGAGCCTCTACATCGGGTTGTGAAACCTCCTTAAGTGGCTTTCCGCCATGGTATTTGAGAGCCCTTATTGTGGCTACAAGCACAACTGCACTTGGTTTTAACCCTGCATACTGGCACTTGATATCAATGAATTTTTCGGCTCCCAGATCGAAACCAAAACCAGCCTCGGTAACCACGAACTCACTGAGCGAGAGACCCATTTTTGTGGCTATAACCGAGTTGGTACCCTGGGCTATATTGGCGAATGGTCCGCCATGAATAATGGCAGGGGTATTCTCAATGGTTTGCACTAGGTTAGGCATTATGGCATCGCGTAAAAGCGCAGCCATGGCACCCTCGGCATGTAAATCGCGAGCATAGATGGGCTTTTTATCGTAGGTATAGCCCACAAAGATTTTCCCTAACCTCTGCTTCAGGTCTTCCATGTTTTCGGCTAGGCAGAGTATTGCCATAACCTCCGAAGCAGCTGTTATATCAAATCCGGTTTCGCGGGGTACCCCATGGGTTGTACCACCCAGCCCAACAATGATGTGGCGCAACGATCTGTCGTTCATGTCCATCACTCGCTTCCAGTGCACAGTACGGGGATCGATGCCAAGGGAACGCTTTTTGCTTTGTAAATTATTGTCTATTAGCGCAGCAAGAAGGTTGTGTGCCTTTTCAATGGCGTTGAAATCGCCAGTAAAATGAAGGTTGATATCTTCCATGGGAAGAACCTGTGAGTATCCACCACCGGTTGCTCCTCCTTTTATACCGAACACAGGGCCTAGCGAGGGTTCACGGAGAACCACTGTGGTTTGTTTACCAATTCGGTTAAGGCCTTGCGCCAAGCCAATTGATACTGTTGTTTTCCCCTCTCCGGCAGGTGTTGGTGAAATGGCCGATACCAGTATCAACTTGTTTTGCTGATACTTTTCCTTGTCGATGTAGCTCAAGGGAATTTTGGCTTTATACTTACCGTAAGGTATTAAATCGTCAGGATTGATGCCCAGAATTCCGGCTATCTCGGTTATGGGCTTCATTTTAGCTTCGTGTGCAATTTCAATATCGCTTTTCATAGTAAAAATGATTTAGGTTATTCAGGGAAAGTGTTATTAACTTATGTAGATTTCATCATACAAGTTTTACCAATTATGAATAACAAGTTACAGCAAAATTTGTTTATGGGCAACTTTGCTTACGGTTTATATCTTGCCAGGGTAAGGATTTCCTGATAATCCTTTATAAGCATTAGCCTCTGAAGATCGATATTTTTGTTTCGCTCCATAAAGCGCTCAACAATTCGGTAGCCTATCCAAACTGCAGCCCTTCCGGGCGATTCCTGTGGAAACCCCGATGTAAATGGAGCATCGTTTATCATCTTGTTGATGTCAACAGTATTGGTGGTAAAGAGCAGCTTATTTTCAATAAGGTGAGTCCACATGGCAGACTCGTTATTTAGGCACCACTTGTACTGCTGTGGTGTAAAACCAAAAATTAGGGAGTCGGGTTGATATGGGAGCATCCGCTTGGTTAGGTACATGATTTGCCCTTCGTAAATCATGTTACTCAGTAGGTTGTTGATTGAATCGTGGAAAGGGAAAGCGCTGTACAGCCAGGCCCGCATAACATCCGATGGAACTTTACCGGGGTGCATCTTACGTTGCTGGTAAACAGGTATGCCAAGCAGGGAATACTGTATGGTATTTCTACCCAAATAGCGGTCGAGCCCCACGGCCACCAAACTATCATCTATTGCCAATGATAGGTTATAACCTGAAATATAGGTGTAAACCTTTGGTAGTGGTTTGCTTGGGAAAAAGAAAGAGTACCTCGCGAACGCATCGCTAATCTCCTTTTCAAATGGAGCATTGGCTGGGAATACACTCTCAACCATTCTGTTGGCGTTTTGTACCATGGTATCGGTGAGGAATAACCCTAAGTACCTGTAAAAATCGGGGGAATCGTTCTTCCCAATTCGTATAATGCCCTCAGTAAACAGTTTTGTGAAACTTGTGTGCTTTTGATAAACAATAGGGAAGGCTTTTTCAATGCTGTCAGGATTAATACTAAAAAGCTCTTTCTCGAACCTGGTAATGGAAACAGGTTCAACATCTCTAGGGGGTTGAATTGAGTCGAATCGGTTTTCCTTACAGCCCTGAATGGCCAAAACGGTAATGGCTGCTACTATCCATTTGTTCCTCATGGTGTTTAAGTTTTTAAAAGCAGAACAAAGATAGTAAATACATGGATAAAGGATAAAGGATAAAGGATAAAGGATAAAGGATAAAGAATGTCTAGTCCTGAAATAAGTGACCCGTCCTGAAAAATGTCTACATAAAATTTTGTGAATAAAAAACGATTTGATAAAACTTCTTTACCATTTGATGGCTATCTTTGAATGGATTATAGTCAATTGAGTTAGGACTGTAAAGCATTTGGGGTTTAATGCTTAATTTTTAAGCTATGATTGATGTTGCTCAGGTATTTGGTTTGCTCGGTTCAATAACTGCGGCAAGCTTATTCTTTCCACAAGTTTATACTTCATGGAAAACCAAAAAGACCCACGATTTGGCTTGGTCTGGAATTGCTATTGGTCTGCTGAACGGAGTTTTTTGGATTGTTTATGGCCTAATCCGTTTAGATCCCTTCATATACGTAACAAACACAATACTATTCATTGGCGCATTCCTGTTGCTTATTCTTAAGAAACGTTACGGTTAATCTAGGCTCAGTGACCGCAGTTTATTCACTACATTTTCTATTACTTTCCTATTGTATTGAGAATTTGTGGGTTTACCCCATCGGTTAATAACTTGTTAGTAACCGATGTTTGAATGTGAAAAAACACTATGGGATGCAGCTTCCGTTTCGCGAATTGAAATTCTACCTTTGCTTTGCAAAAACAAATAAAAATGGCCGGAGAGAGAAAAAGTACTGGAAAAAAGCCATATTCACCTGCTAAACCAATGGTATCGGAGCTAGGTAAGGTTCCCCCGCAAGCGGTTGATATTGAACAGGCAGTGCTTGGCGCTATAATGGTTGAAAAGGATGGTGTAATTATTGCAAGCGAGATCCTTAAGCCCGAATGTTTCTATAAGGAAGCACACCAAATTATCTTTAAAGCCATTCAGGATTTATCGGCAAGGCTTGAACCAATCGATATTTTCACGGTAACCGAGGAGTTGCGTAAACAGTCCAAACTCGATGAGGTTGGCGGGGCAGCGTACATCACTGAGCTTAGCTCCAAGGTGGGATCTGCTGCACACCTTGAGTATCACTCAAAGATTATTGCACAAAAGTATATCCAGCGGGAACTTATTCGCGTTGCCACCGATATTGAACGACGTTCATTTGAGGATGATATTGATGTTGATGAGCTGCTGGACTACTCCGAAATGGAACTCTTTAAGGTGGCAGAGGGTAATATTAAAAGCGATACTCAACCCATTAGCAACATTGTAGTTAAAGCATTCAAGCAGATAGAGGAGGCTGGTAAGCGCGAGGATGGTCTTAGCGGAGTTCCATCTGGTTATACTGACCTGGATAGGTTAACCTCGGGTTGGCAAAAATCGGACTTAATTATTGTGGCAGCGCGCCCTTCAATGGGTAAAACAGCATTCGTACTATCCATGGCGCGCAATATGGCCGTGGAGTACGACGTTCCTGTGGCATTCTTCTCCCTTGAAATGTCAAACATTCAGCTGGTAAACCGTTTGATCATTGCTGAATCGGGCATCCCCTCGGAAAAAATACGCAACGGAAGGCTATCGAATGACGAATGGACTCAGCTAACCGTTAAAACCAAGCAGCTAGCCGATGCCAAGATTTTTATTGATGATACCCCCGCGCTCTCCATATTTGAGCTAAGGGCTAAGTGTAGGAGGCTTAAGGCGCAGCACAACATAGGAATAGTGATTATTGACTACCTACAGCTGATGACCGGCCCAACCGATACCAAGGGTAACCGAGAGCAGGAGGTTAGCACCATTTCCCGGTCGCTAAAGGCAATTGCAAAGGAACTCGATATTCCTATCATTGCCCTTTCGCAGCTAAATCGTTCAGTTGAAACCCGCGGGGGTAATAAGCGTCCGCAGCTCTCAGACCTCAGGGAGTCTGGTGCCATTGAGCAGGATGCCGACGTGGTTATTTTTATTCACCGCCCTGAGTACTATGGCTTTGATGTTGATGACAGCGGCAATTCAACCCTTGGCATTGCTGAAATAATTGTTGCCAAGCACCGTAACGGTGCAGTTGATGATGTTCGACTGCGATTCCAGAAGGAAATGGCTAAATTCTCCGATTTGGACGATATGACTATTATTCCCAATACTATTACTCCTACCTATACATCCTCTGCCCCCGTTACCTTTAGCTCAAAGATGAACAACGACCCTGTTGACGATTTTACGTTTAATCCCGGTAAGGGAATTGATAATACCAATATACCTTTTTAGGGTTAAAGGATTTTTTTAATCTCAACTAGCTCCCTCACCTCAAAGGTAACTTTGGCCTGGTGAGGGTTGCTTTTGGGGTTGAAATAAATTTGATCCATACCGAACTTCTTTGCTCCCAGTATATCTATCTCAAGGTCGTCGCCTATCATAATACTCTCGCCCTTACGGGCGTTAGCCTTTGATAATGCATACCCAAAGGCTCGCTTATCGGGCTTGTGGAATCCTGAGTGTTCCGATGTTACAACCCACTCAAAGTACTTATCAATGTTGCTTCTTTGCAGTTTAGGTAGCTGAACCTCTTTAAACCCGTTTGAGATAACGTGTAGCTTATACCTATTGGCCAGGTAATCGAGAGTTTCACGAGTGCCAGGGATTAGCGCAGTTTTTAAGGGCATAATGGTTAAGTACTCATCGCCAATGGTTTCGGCAAGGGGTTTGCTTTCAATACCATACTCAGCCAAGGTAATCTCAAACCGCTTGTAGCGCAGAACTTCCTTAGTCAACTCACCTTTAAGGTACTTATCCCACAGGTAATGGTTGTTTCGGTTAAAGCAGTCAATGAAAGTATCAGGATTAGGAAAAGCCAAGTCCAGCTTATGGTTAGCGTAGATTTCAGCAAGCGCATCGCGCATGTTCTGCTCAAAGTCCCATAGCGTTCTGTCTAAATCAAAAAAAATATGCTTGTAAGCGTTGTGCTTGAAGAAAAAGTTGAGTATCATGGTGTAGTATTAACGGCACAAAAATAGTTATAGTAATTAATGCCTGCAAACCTATAACTTCAGAATAGGAGTCAAGCAAGGTTACCCTTACTTTTTTACTTCATTGAGTTTGATTTCGTCTTATTTAAATGATAAATGTTAACTTGGGAAAAAGTCTGAATGAATTATTCATGTTTTGTTCAGAAAGCCTATGCCTAAGCATTAAAACTTAAATGTATAGATTTCTACAAAAAACCTTAACTTGTAAATGGAAATGGGCAATATTAAAATCTGTTATTTTATTAACAGTTAATTTTTGCCTTTGTATCTTTGAGCTGAAATTTTAAACCGTACTAGAATGAGCACATCAAATCCAACCATAAAAGTGCTGATGGTAGATGCAGCAAGTGGCTTTTACAAGGTGAACCGTTTCCAAGTGGGCGATTTTTTTGGGCCGATTGATTTGGGAATACATCTATCGCATAAGCATAACAGCTTAAACATAGGGGTTGGACTTTTAGCTGGTTCAATTTTTCCTGGTTCTAACCGCCTGATTGTAAACGGAATATCACCGTGTTGGCATGGTTTTTACATATCGTCGATGGGGGGTGCAGGTTTGGTATTCGATAACCTTGGAATAAATATGTTTTCCATTGTAGGTAAGGCTGCAGCACCGTCAATCCTTTATCTTAACCGTATTCATGGTGAGGAAATTGAGGTAGAACTTCTCCCTGTCCGGCCACGAACCATTTGGGCCGAGGGTCGTGGTGGGGTTTACTCCATGATGCAGTATGCACTCAACCAGTTTGGTAGCCGTTATGAGAATGAACCCCGAATACTTGCTACCGGGCCAGCATCGATGTACACCGATTTTGGCGCTATTGCCTCAGCTCCAATCCGTAAGAATGAGATTACCTATGTTGACACCTGGGCTGGCCGTGGAGGCTTTGGTACCAAAATGGTGCAGCAGCACAACATTGTTGCTATTATTTACGGTGGAACATATATCGATGAGGACTTCCGCGACCGTACCGTTGCCGATAGCTGGTTTGAGGATCGCTACCAGAAACGCCTTGCTGCCAAGGATATGGAGGCTACCACCAAGTATCGCTTCGATCCTAAGTTTGAAACCGGTGGAACCTTTGGCGTAAACTACGCCACCATGAAGGGCGATATTATGGCCTTCAACTATCGAACAATCTACATGACGGAGGAGGAACGCCTTAAAATCCATAACGATTTCATACTAAACCACTACCTTAAGCAGTTTAACGAGGAAACCATTAAAACCAAGCAGCAACGTACCTGTGGTGAACCTTGTGGGGCTGTATGTAAAAAAATGCACGGGGAGTTCAAAAAAGACTATGAGCCCTACCAAACCATGGGGCCTCTTTGCGGAATATTCGATCAGCGAGCTGCTGAGAAGTTAAACCACCATGCCGATATGCTTGGTTTCGATGCCATTTCGGTGGGTGGTGTGTTATCGTGGCTTATGGACTGCATGGCCGATGGTCTTGTAGAGCCTCAAGAACTTGGCGTGGCCGATATTCCCGTATTTACACCCAATGGTTTCCGTGTTGTGGAGGACTCAATGCATAACGCTAACATTGGAATTGCTTTACTCGACCAGATGGTGAATCCCAATGGAGTTTTTCACTTGCGCGAGGGGGCACGTAAGTTTGCCCGTCATCTTGCCCGGCGTAAGGGAACATCTGTACTCGATAAGTTTATATACATAGGTTTTGCGCGCTCCGGCTGGATGGTACCCAACCAGTACTGGACACCCGGAGTACTATCGCCCATGGCAATTATGGGTAAGTACTACATGTACTACGGAAAGGATTTTGTTCCTCCTCGTCAGTTGGGAAGGGAAAACGCTAAGCGCATGCTAAACGAGCTTGTAATGGATAACCTGGGAATGTGTCGCTTCCACAGGGCATGGGCTGAGGATATTCTCCCTGATGTAATTGAGCAACTTTACGGGTTAAAGGAAAAGTTTCAACGATCGATACTTCTTACTGCAAGCCGAATAAACAGCCGTAACGCATCCATATTCTGGGAAAGCGAAAGGAATATCGATTTTGTTTACTCCTTTCTAAGGAAAAAGAAGGAGGTTGATGGTGCAAGCAATCCTGAACTCGACAGATGGATAAAGTATTTTGAGGAGGACAAGCGAAGTGCTGCACTTGATTTCTGGTACGAAATCCATAAGGGCGTACATGAATCGCTTCTTGAATTTCATTAATAGTTATATTTGACGAAAAAAATGAAGATCATTCGTAGGATACTTTTTTTCATTGCGCTATTACTAGTTGCTATAGCTGCATTCCTTTACTGGGGTACTTATGAGGAAGGCGTAATGGCAGGGAAAATAATTCGTATTAGCCAGAAAGGTTTGATATTCAAAACCTATGAGGCCAAGTTAGGCCTTGAGTCGTTTGGCGCATTAAGGGGAACCAGCCCCATTGCTGAAACCTTCGATTTTTCGGTTGAACCCAGTAATCATGAACTTGTAAAGGAGCTAGAGCAGGTAGCTCTAAGTGGTGAAAGGGTAAACATACATTACAAGAAACGCTATATCAGGGTTCCCTGGCGGGGCAGCACCAAGTACTTTGCAACAAGAGTGGAACGTTTACAGAGGTAAAATAAAAAAGGCAGCCAAATGGCTGCCTTTCTACTTGGTATACTTGAAAGAATCCTAGTAATCCCTTCTGCCACCGCGACCGCCACCACGGCTATCGCGACCCTCGCGGCTGTAACCGCCACGACGTTCACCGTAACCACCGCCACGACGCTCACGGTTGAATCCACCACCGTTGCGGGGCTTGTCGGTTTTGGGTTTTGCTTCTGAAACGCTGATTACCTTACCATCGTATTCAGCGCCGGTAAGTTCCTCAATTGCAGTACGGGCCTCTTCATCATTGGCCATCTCAACAAAGCCGAATCCTCTCGAACGCCCTGTTTCCCTGTCGGTAATTACTTTGGCCGAGTTAATCTGGCCATACTCTTCGAAAAGTTGCCTTAGGTCGTCATCGTTAATGCGGTAACTCAGACCTGACACGTAAATGTTCATAAACTAAAATTAGATTGTGATTGATAAATAAATTGTTTTTTTGATTGAGGCCTTGCTTAACTGATGTTTTGTCGGGAATCGGCTAGATGCGGCAAAATATTCTGTGTTGAAGCGTTTCTCAATTCGCTGCAAAGGTAGTGCAATTAATTTAACAATCACCATTTTCGGAAAATTATTTTTACAAGGGAAAGGCAAGGAAGCTTAAGTCAGATATTAGGAACCCAAAAGTGTATTCTTGAAACTCAATCCAAATCAAAACCATGTGCACTAACATTTTTAAAAAAAAGTGGGTACCTGAATGGGCACCCACTGATTAAGAGAAGTATAATTGATTTTTACTTGGTTGCTTCTTCCAACCTACGCATAATGGAGAAGATGAAAATTGCCGAGAGTAAGCAGCAAACAATAAAGATTGTCCAGAGCTGCCATAGCTCAATTCTTTCCCAGAAGAAGCTGCCTACAAAAAGCAACTTGTTTCCAATGGCAGTAGCAAGTAGCCAACCACCCTGCATTAATCCCTGGAAGCGTTGAGGAGCAACCTTTGATACAAACGACAATCCCATTGGGCTGAGGAATAACTCAGCAATGGTTAGAATCAGGTAGCTGCTAATTAGCCAGTAAGGCGAAACCCTGCCCCATTCGGTTAGCCCTTGCGCCTCAATGGTTTTGGGAGCTATTAGGTGAATTGAACTCAACAGCACAACCACAAATCCAATTGCAGCAATTATCATCCCTATACCTATTTTCTTAGGGGTTGAGGGCTCAATATTCCGTTTGTTCATCCAGGCAAAAGCACCCATAACAGGGAATGTAAGCACTACTATGAACAATGGGTTAAACGATTGGAAAACCTCGGGGGCAATTGGGTTGGAAGCCCCAAATTTGATAGCCTGGTAGTAGGTTAGGTAACCAAGGCCAAGAAACATTACCAGTCCAATCATTCTCTCACGAATCTGTTTACGGGCAAACATTAACACCAACCCAGCAATGGTGCCAATAAATGAAAGCATTGACCATATGTTGAAGAAGATATTGGTGAAAGGTCCAACCTCCTTAACGGTATAGTCGCGGGCAAATAGGGTCAAGGTTAAACCGTTCTGGTGGAACGACATCCAGAAAAAGATTACAACCACAAATACGAGTAGAAGCGAGGTAACCTTTGGAAGTTCTTCCTTGGTTGACATCATGAACATCATGGCCACAAAGCCAAAGAATAGACCAATGGCCAATCCTAAAGCAATTTCGGCTCCGAGTAACCAGAAAATCGCTCCAGTCAATAATACAAGGGCAATGGGTACAATTACGTTTAGAAGGTTCTTTTTGGTAAATAGCGATCCCGCAGCTGGTGTAGTGCTAACTTTTTTCTCCTTATTGGGTAATTTTTTGTTGAAAATTACATATACAAGTAGCGAGATCACCATTGCAACTGCAGCAACACCAAAAGCCCAGTTATACCCGCGCGAAAAGGCATCAATGTATTTATGAGCAAAATCGGTGAGCTGTTCAGTACCGGTAATAGTGGCACCCGAAACCTTGCTGGCAAGGCTTTCGAACTTTGCGAGCGACTCAGGATCGGTTACCTTACCGTTTAGGAATGCATGGCAAAGCGAGGGTAGGCTGGCATCGTGCTCAAAGCCTTGGCTGCGAAGGAACCAGTTACGGATACCGGTTGCAACAAATGGGGCAAAGAATGCACCTACATTTATACCCATATAAAAAATCATGAAACCAGTATCGCGAACCTTTGAGTATTCAGGGTTGTCGTACATCTGGCCAACTACTGCCTGCAGGTTACCTTTGAATAAGCCATTCCCAAATGCAATGATGAAAAGCCCAAGTAATGTCATGGTTAGGCTCATGCCAGGCATGGCAATCATTGCGTAGCCCCCAAACATAATGATTATCCCCAGCAGAATTACTGTTTTATACCTATTGGTTGCATCGGCTATTAATCCACCAATAAGGGCTAACGCATAAATGGCAAAGTAAAACCAGCTGTAGTAACCACCGGCTTCCTCGGCCGATAGGCCATACTTGGCTTGGAGAAATAACACCAGGATGGCCATCATGGTGTAGAAACCGAAACGCTCTCCCATGTTGGAGAAGAACGCTACCAGTAGTCCTTTAGGATGATTTTTCAACATATAAATTATGGTTTTGGTTTATCTTCAATTTTTCAAGATTGACAAAAATAGTATTTAATGGTTTATTTCCAAATCCACAAATTATGTTGTATAATGTTTTTGTTAAGCTTATTTTACCTAAATGTTAAAAGCGATAACCATTTATTGGTTTTAATTTGTAAATACAATTAACCGAAGTGCCATGATTTAACAGATTCAGACGGGATTAGAGGAATGAGTAGGAATGAGCGGAATATGATGGAGTTAGAGGAAGTTAGAGGGGGTTAGAACTAGTGAAAAGTGAAAAGTGTAAAGTTAAAAGAAGAATTGAGGATATGAGGGGGTTGGAGAGCTTTATGTTCGTGAACCGTGAACCGTGAGCCGTGAACCGGAAGAATTAAGAATATGACGGAGATATAGGGAGTTATAGGGAAGTTGAACTGTTAAATCTAAATACCATGGATTAACATAATCAACCGGGTTAAAAAAAGGGAGAGGGATACATTTATAGAGGAGATTCATCAATGGATTTTTTACAATTGACCTGTTCAGGATAAACAATCGGGAAAAATTAGTAACTTAGCACTATAGCCTGAATCAATGAAAGTATTCAAAACAAGCCAGATCAAAAGCATCGATGCTTATACCATAGAAAACGAACCCATTGAGTCAATTGATTTGATGGAACGGGCTGCAACAGCCATTTTCAACTGGTTTCGAAGCAAATACCATAAGAATCGAAGGATTAAAATCTTTTGTGGCCCCGGTAATAACGGGGGCGATGGGCTTGCATTGGCTCGTTTGCTAATTAATACGGGCTTTAACGCGCACTGTTACTACTTAAAAGCCGATTCTTACTCAGCCGACTTTTTAACAAATCTTGATCGTCTAAAGGAGTTAACGCCGGAATTATTTTTAGTTAAACATCAATCCGATTTTCCTGAAATTCATACCGATGATCTGGTAGTTGATGCCCTATACGGTTCGGGGCTTAGTCGATCCATTGAAGGGGTTGCTGCTCAACTAATTGAGCATATCAACTCATCGGGGGCTAAGGTTATCGCTATTGATATTCCCTCGGGTCTTTTTGGCGAGGCCAATCCAGTACCCAACAATAACCCTGTGGTAAAGTCCGACTACTGTCTTAGCTTACAGTTTCCCAAGCTGGCTTTTTTTATGCCAGAAAATGAGCAATTTTTAAAGCGCTGGGTAGTTCTACCCATTGGTCTGCATACGGAGGCTATTGAAAATACGGCTACACCGTACCATTATACCACGGCAAGTAGTATCAAAACCGATTTTTTCCAGTTGTCAACCTTTGCCCATAAAGGGACTTACGGGCATGCTCTAGTTATTGCAGGTTCCAACGGGATGATGGGAGCGGCTTGCCTATGTGCTAAATCGGTTGTGAGGAGTGGGGTAGGATTAGTAACAATGCATATTCCCAAGGTAGGCTATACCATTGCCCAGGTAAATGTTCCTGAAGCCTTAACTAGCATCGATAGCTGTGAAACTCACATTACCCAATTCCCTGAGTTGGATCGATATCAAGCGGTTTGCGTGGGCCCAGGCATTGCACAAAGTACCGAAACCGATCAAATGCTCGTCAAGTTGATTAAAACCTGCCAATTACCTTTGGTGGTAGATGCCGATGGACTAAACTTACTTTCAAGGAATATTGATGTACTCAATAGTGTTAACAATGCATTGATTTTAACACCACATCCCGGAGAGTTCGATCGACTTTTTGGGAAATCGCAGTGTAGCTGGGAGAGGCTTGAACGTGCAAGAGAAATGGCACAAAAATACGGGGTGATAATTGTTCTAAAAGGAGCCTACACAAGGGTAGTATTGCCCAGTGGCAATGTTCATTTCAACTCCACAGGAAATCCGGGGATGGCAACCGGAGGAAGCGGCGATGTTCTTAGTGGAATAATTACCGGATTGCTTGCTCGTGGGCTTCCCCCGGCCGATGCTGCCATTACCGGTGTTTATATCCATGGCCTTGCAGGCGACTTGGCCGCCGACGAATTTGGACAAATTAGCTTGTGTGCTTCGGACATTGTGAACTATATTTGTAAAGCATTCCAACACATAACCAACAATGATGAGTAAAAATCTTTTCTTAGCAGTTCTATCCCTTGTATTATTGGGCTGTAATAGTAAAACTATTCAAGTTGAACCGGCTGGTAAAACAATTGACTATAAAAAAGTTGCAGTTTACTATTCGTTACCCCGAACAGTGGTTTACGTAAAGGTTGTTAGCTCTCAAAGCGAATATTTCCCCGGCCCATATGCCGATTATGCCAAAAAGTTTTTGGGTATCGACGGGGTAAGTAATACCGAAAAGGTTGAGTATCTAATTGAGAAAATAGATGTAGAAACCACCGCTGAACCGGATCCCAAAGCAGTCTTTGCTATTTACCCATCGGGAAAGGGTTATGGTAACTTTATAAATCTTTCTAATGAAGGGTTAATATTACCTGTTAACCAAACCCCTGAAAGTAGAGCCATTGCTAAAAACAAAGAAGTAAGCAGTAAAGGAGAGGTAATTTATAAGGATTTATCGGTTAACCCTTTTGTTGCCGAGGAATCAACTACATTTTATGGTAGAACCCTGCGCGACAGTGTTTACGTAAGGGTGCCCATACAGCGTTCAATGACCATTGAACGCAACCTTGAGGAAAAAGCTAAGGAGGCAGCCGATTTTATTTTTAGCATCCGAAAAAAAAGGCTCGATTTTCTTACCCCTGATATCGACCATCCATTCAGTGGCGATGCACTTAAGTTGATTTTGAAGGAACTTCAAAGGCTGGAGGACGAATATCTGGCACTATTTGTAGGTAAAAGGTTTACTCACACATTCACTCAAACCTATAGCTTCATTCCTTCGAACACCGAAGGCGAGAGCGCTATCCTTTTCCGTTTTTCCGAAAGCAAAGGATTGCTTTCATCAACCGACCTTTCCGGACGCCCAATACTCATTGAGTTTGATCAACCTGAATATCCTGAGAATATTGATGCTACTAAGAATAGCCTGGAAACCATTGCTTTAAAAGCCAAAATCGACAGGTTTTACTACAGGATACCCGTTGCAGTTAACATGAGAGTTATTGATGGCAAGCAGCTACTTGTTGAAAAGCGTTTAAGCATATTCCAGTATGGACTGCTAGCCCAACTGCCTGTTAATTTTCCAGGTAAGTGATTAAGGATTTGCTACTGTATTTAGTTTACTTACAAACTTTGCCCGAAAATCTTCCCATTTCTGGGTTTTGTAAGCATCGCTTTCAATGTAAGCCATTATTGGTTCTAGCTGTTCAGGAGTAAGGTATCCGGCAATGTAGGTAATTAGGTTATTGTTCTCGTCCATAAACACTATTGAGGGATACGATAACCTTCCTTGTAGAATAGCTATAGCAAACTCATGCGGATTGCGTTGCCCCTGCCCCTGCCCCTTATTCTTGTATACCTTACCTTTATATGTTATATCTTTTGAACCTTCGGCATTGAACTTTACGGCATGAAACTTTTGGGTGAGGTACGAGGCTATTACAGGGTTGGTAAAAGTATTCTCATCCATCTTCTTACACCAGCCACACCAGTCGGTATAAACATCGATGAATATTTTTCGGGGCGTTTTTTCGTTTACCTCAAAAGCCCTATCTATTTCAATCCAGTTGATTTTTGTTTCTTGTGCTATGGAAACCGAAGCGGATATGCCAAGCATCCAAATAGTTAAAACCCAGATTCTGTTTTTCATGGTTTTGATTTTGGTTAACGGTAAATGAGTTCAAAAATAATGCCTTAATATCACTTTGCATCACCATCTTTATACCAGCCTGAGTAAAAGAGGTAGTTGCGGGCAATACGCTCATTGGTTTCGCGGCTAAGTTCAGGGGCAACCTTTTTGACAAAACGGGCTGGAACTCCTGCATAAACACATGCGGGTTCAACAACAGTGTTCTCCAATACCAGTGCGTTGGCAGCAACTATTGCTCCTTCGCCAACTTTAGCGTTGTCCATAACAGTACAACCCATTCCTAGCAAGGCTCCCCGGCTTACCTGGGCGCCATGAAGTATTACACCATGTCCAATCGATACATCATCGCCAACCTCGATGGTTGTTTTCTGGTAGGTAGTGTGAAGCACCGCATTATCCTGGATATTAACCCTGTTACCTATTCTAATGGAGTTAACATCGCCACGAAGCACAGCGCCGTACCAAATACTGCAATCATCGCCAATTTCAACATCACCTATTATCACTGCAGTCTCAGCAATAAAGCAGTTCTTACCAATTTTAGGTGTAATTCCCCTCAAGGGTTTGATTATTGCCATACCATTTTGTAATTTACTGCAAATTTACTACTTACTAACAGTTATCGTGCCGGTTGAGTTCAAAAAGTTTGTGAACATTAGAGTTTATGGCGATCTGAACGATTTTTTGCCACAAGGCAAAAAGCATAAGGATCAGCGTGTAGGTTTTTTTGGGATGCCCACTGTAAAGGACTTGGTTGAATCGATAGGGGTTCCGCATGTTGAGGTTTTTCTGATTTTAGCCGATAGCCTACCGGTTAAATTTGATTACCGTCCTGCTAACGGCACACTAATTTCGTGTTACCCAAAATTTACTTCATTGCCATTATCGGCAATTGCTTTAAGACCTGATTTTGAAAAGCCCCCCAGGTTTATTCTTGATGTTCATTTAGGTCGACTGGCCGCATACCTCCGCTTTTGCGGAATCGACACACTATACGATAAGTCGTTTAATGACAATCAGATACTTGATATTGCACAAGCCGATGGCCGAATTATTCTGACCCGCGATAAGGGTATCCTGCGTAACGGCCAAGCCCAATTTGGATATTTTCTCAGAAACACCAATCCTCAGCTGCAGCTTGCCGAGGTGGTTCATTACTTTGACCTTGCTCACTACCTTGATCCGTTTTCAAGGTGCTCACTGTGCAATGGTGAGGTAGAACAGGTTGATAAATCCATGGTTAAAAACTTAGTTCCTTCAACTACCTACCAGATTTACAGTGAGTTTTTTCAGTGTTCCAGATGTGGGCAGGTTTACTGGGAAGGACCTCACTTTATCAGGATTTCCAAGCTGCTTAGTAGGTATTCAAAGTAATTATTAGCTTATTTTTATGGTTAAGGTAAAAATGAAAAACATGCCGTAAAATATGTTTTAAAACGATTGCTGTGTATAAAAAAGCCTAATTTTGTGTCATAAATAAATAAGTAGTAATCAATATAACATTCTGGATATCAGATTTATATAATTCAGGATGTTTAAAAACTAAACAGCATCTTTATGGATAAACAAAAAAGTGTCCAAGAGCTGGACGAGGTTGTTGTTCGATTTTCAGGTGATTCCGGCGATGGTATGCAGCTTACCGGAACCCTGTTTGCCGATGCATCGGCACTTTTTGGTAACGATGTAAGCACTTTCCCCGATTACCCATCGGAAATACGTGCCCCACAGGGCACCATTGGTGGCGTATCGGGTTTTCAGGTGCACTTTGGAAACCGAAAAGTTAATACCCCTGGCGATTTTTGCGATGTGTTAATTGCAATGAACCCTGCAGCCCTAAAAGCCAACGCCAAATGGGTAAAACGTGGCGGTATGATTATAGTTGATGCCGACCAGTTTAATGAAAAGGGGTACCAGCGTGCCGGCTACAAAACTTTCGATGCAGTATCGGAGTTAAACCTGCAGGATTACAAGGTGATTTTTGCTCCCATTACAAACCTTACCAAGGAAAGCCTTAAGGATAGCGGATTGGACAATAAGAGCATCATCCGTAGTAAGAACATGTTTGCCTTGGGTATGGTTTACTACATATTCGATAGGCCATTAAACTTTACCGAGAAATTCTTTGAAAAGAAATTTTCCAAAAAGCCCGAAGTAGTTGAAGCAAACAAGAAAGTTTTACGCGATGGGTTTAACTACGCCGCAAATATTCAGGCCATTGCTAGCACCTATAAAGTAAAGCAGGCAACTACTTTACCCAAGGGTAAATACCGTAACATTAATGGAAACACGGCTACCGCATGGGGTTTAATAGCAGCTGCCGAAAAAGCGGGCTTACCCCTGTTTTGTGGTTCATACCCCATTACTCCCGCCACTGAAATTTTAATAGAGCTAGCCAAACGTAAGGATTTAGGCGTTAAAACCCTTCAAGCTGAGGATGAAATTGCTGGAATATGTACTGCAATTGGCGCTGCATATGCCGGGAACTTTGCAGTCACCACTACATCGGGCCCTGGGCTTTCACTGAAATCTGAAGCAATGGGGCTTGCCGTAATGACGGAACTTCCTTTAGTTATAGTTGATGTTCAACGCGGTGGCCCTTCAACCGGTTTGCCAACCAAAACCGAGCAATCCGACCTTATGCAAGTTCTCTGGGGACGTAATGGCGAGGCGCCAGTGGTAGTAATTGCCGCCAGTACCCCAAGCAACTGCTTCGATTACGCTTTTATGGCAGGTAAAATTGCCATGGAGCATATGACTCCTGTAGTACTTTTAACCGATGGTTATATTGCCAACGGCTCTGAGCCATGGCGCATTCCAAGCATGAAGGATTACCCTGAAATAAAACCACCTATTGTTCCAGAGGGAACCGAAGGGTATATGCCCTATGCTCGCGATGAAAAACGCTTAGCGCGTGGTTGGGCTTTCCCCGGTAAAAAAGGTATTGCCCATAGAGTGGGGGGCTTGGAAAAGGATTTCCTAAAAGGTACCGTTTCACACGACCCAACCAACCACCAACGAATGGTCGATATCCGTGCTGCAAAGGTTCAGCGTGTTCAGGAGTTCATCCCTGAGCAGCAAGTGATTGGCGACCCCGAAGGCGACCTGCTTGTTATTGGTTGGGGCGGAACATTCGGTCATCTGTTCGATGCAGTTCAGGAAATGCGTGCAAACGGAAAAAAAGTTTCACTGTGCCATTTCAACTACATAAACCCCATGCCCAAAAATGTTGCCGACATTTTTGGTCGTTTCAAAAAGCTTGTGGTATGCGAGTTAAACATGGGGCAGTTTGCTAACCACTTACGAATGAATTATCAGCAATTCAACTACCTACAGTATAACAAGGTTCAGGGTCTACCATTCACCGTGGTGGAGCTGGTTGAAAAGTTTAACCAAATTTTGGAGGGTAAATAGCCATGGAAGAACAATATATGAATTACACCCCACAGGATTTTAAGAGCGATCAGGAAGTGCGTTGGTGTCCGGGTTGTGGCGACCACGCCATTCTGAATGCCGTACAAAAAGCCTTACCCGAGGTATCAAAACAGTTAAAGTATAACCTTGAACGCTACGTATTTGTCTCTGGTATTGGTTGTTCCAGCCGTTTCCCCTACTACGTTAATACCTTTGGTTTCCATGGCATACATGGTCGTGCATCGGCCATAGCAACCGGAGTAAAGGTGGCAAACCCAACGCTGAGCGTTTGGCAGGTTACTGGCGATGGCGATGCCCTTGCCATTGGAGGTAACCACTTTATCCACGCAGTAAGGCGTAACATCGATATTAACATCTTACTTTTCAACAACCAGATTTACGGGTTAACCAAAGGTCAGTACTCACCAACCTCGCCACTTGGAGCAATTACCAAAACTTCACCATTTGGTACGGTTGAGCATCCTTTCCGCCCAGGTGAACTGGTTATTGGCGCTCAGGGAAAGTTTTTTGCCCGTTCGCTCGATGTTGATGTTAAGCTTACCGCTGAGATTATGGTTGAAGCTGCTAAGCACGATGGCACGTCGGTTGTTGAAATTCTTCAAAACTGCGTCATTTTTAACGATGGGGCTTACGATTACATAACCGACCGTGAACATCGCGACGATAGAGTGATTGTTCTCCGTCATGGCGAAAAAATGGTATTCGGAAAAAACAGGGATAAAGGACTAATTCTCAGCGGACTGAGCCTTAAGGTTGTAACCATTGGCCAGGGTGGCTTTACCATGGACGATATACTTGTGCACGATGCCTATAACCCAAATCCTGGTGTTCACATGATGCTTGCCAACATGGAGTACCCCGATTACCCTGTAGCCCTTGGTGTAATCCGTAACGTAAAAGACTCTACCTACGATGATAACGTACGCGACCAAGTGCTTGAAGTGATGAAAACCGCCAAGATTAAGTCAGTTGACGATTTACTCAACAGTGGCGATACCTGGGAAGTATAAAACCTTATTATCTCTTTTTAATAAATTAAGGCTGCCAACTTCAGGCAGCCTTTTTTCAATATTTTTTTTCACTATTACGCTGAACATTAGTTTATTTAGTTAATAAATGCTAAATTTGCTTATTTGATGATTTAAAAGTTTAATGCAATTGGTTGCAAAGTATGGTAAAGCAAAAGTTTATTAAGGCATTAATCGCACTGCAATTTATTCTTAGTTTCTCAGTTAGCGAGGTTAAGGCTCAGGATAGTTTCAAGCAAATCTTTAGCGATGCAGAGTATTACTTCTTCCTTCAGGACTTCAAGGAGGCACTTCCCCTTTACCAGAGCCTATACCAACAAGATTCTACCAATGCCAATATCCTTTACAAGCTAGGTATGTGTTACCTGAACATACCCGGTTTGAAACAGAATGCTATACCTTACCTAGAAAAAGCATCAAAGAATGTAAACCCTAAATACCGTGAAGGGTATTACCGCGAGACTGCCGCGCCCATTCAAACCTATTTTTACCTGGGACAAGCCTACATGGTAAATTTTAAGTTTGATGATGCCCTGCTGGCTTTTCAGAAGTTCAAGGATAATATTGATGTTAAAGATGTTTACAACCTCGACTATGTTAACCAGCAGATAAAAGCATGCGAGGTGGCTCGCAATTTCATTTCCAGGCCAATTGTGATGAAAACCGAACATATCGACCTGTTTCCCGATAGGAATAAGAATTGCAATTACCCAGTAATATCAGGCGATAGGCAAACCATGGTGTTTACGGTTAAGGAAAAATTCTATACTGCAGTATACTATTCCCGGTGGATTGATGGCAAGTGGAGTTCACCAAGGAATATTACACTTGACCTTAGGGTTGAGGGCGAACTTTATACTACCGCCCTTAACTACACCGGCGATTACTTGATTCTTTTTGTCAATGAAGTAACCTCCGGCAACCTATACTACTCAACGCTGGTAGGCGATAAGTGGCAACCCGTTAAAAAGTTACCAGCACCAATCAATTCAAAGGATTGGGAGACCTTTGCGTCGCTATCGGTCGATGGCAAACAGATGTATTTTGTTTCGAACCGGAAAGGTGGCTATGGCGGAACCGATATTTACATGTCCAGTTTGCAGCCCGATGGCAAATGGAGCAACCCAATAAACCTTGGTCCACAGGTCAATACCCCATACAACGAGGAGTCGCCAATTGTATGCCCCGACGGACGAACGCTTTACTTTGCCTCGCAGGGGCATAACAGCATGGGAGGATTCGATATTTTTTACAGCCGAAAGATTGATGGTAATTCCTGGTCTATGCCCATAAATCTTGGGTATCCATTTAATACACCTGACGATGAGTTTTACTTTTACCCCCTCGATTCACTTTCTGGCGTAATGCCGATGGCCATTTCCAATCAATCAACCTTTTACGAACTTTACAAGGTAAACATCTACCCCAGTATATCACGTAAGATAGAACTCTTTGGCAAGGTTAATCTCTCTGACAATGCCGATATTAAATCCGACAGTATCGCTATTTTAGTTAAAGATACTGCAAACAACCTTATTGCCATGGCTTTACCCTTAAGCGATGGAACTTACAGCGTTGCAATTAAGCCTGGCAGATACTCCCTTGAGGCTACCAGCCAATTTTACGTAATGAACCCACTGCAGCTTCACATACCCACCACCTATAACCAGGAAAAGTATCTATTAGATATCAACCTTGATGCTAAGCCAATAACCAAAGAGGAGGTGATTCGGTTCAACTATGTACTTTTCGATTTTGACAGCTACGAGCTGAAACGCGATGCACAGTTTGAACTTGAAAAGGTTTACAAGCTCATGACTGATTATCCCGACTTGTATATCGAGGTGATTGGCCATACTGACAGCAAGGGCTCACCCATGTACAATCTCATGCTTTCGGCCCGTAGGGCAAATGCCGTAGCTGAGTACCTGGTTAATAAGGGAATTGACGAAAAACGATTTGTAGTAAGGGGTATGGGCTCACTGGTAAGCTTTGCCGCTAACACCAACCCCGACGGTTCCGATAACCCCAACGGCCGTAAGCTAAACCGACGAGCCAGCATTAGGGTATTTAACCCAAACAAGAACCTAAAAATTGAGTTTGTTGATGTTCCCGAACACCTCAAACCTCAAACCCAGAACTATACCATAATGCTTGCACCTATCGACGATACAATTTCTCCTGATCTAATTAAAGCCATTGAGAAGAAGTTTAATATCAACCTTCGTGAGTTTGTAATTGGATCACGACGATTGGTTTGTATGAATGTTTACAAGTCAAAGGCCGACGCCATTGAGCATCTCAATACCATTATTGATATGGGTGCATCAAGGGCCGTGCTGGTAAATGAGGTTGAACTTCAACGCCTTGTGGCTGCTTTGCAGAAAAATCTTATAACAAAACAAAGCGTTTTTACCATTCTTGTTGCCACAAGCGAGATACCCTTAACGCTCGACTTTTTCCGGGGGCTATATGTAACCGAGGAGGTTGGTAACGACGGGTTATACCGTTACTACTTTGGAGCCTTCAATGAGAAAGCTAAGGCTACCGAGATGCTGGAAAAGGTAAACTCAATGGGATTCCCCAATGCAATTCTGGTAAAACTTGAGAAAAGGTAATGGAGGGTAATGTTTTAGAAAACAGCGTTGTAAAGCTTCGTGCACCTGAACCAGAGGATGTCGATTTGCTTTACAGCTGGGAAAACAACATGGAAATATGGAAGGTCAGTAATACGCTTACGCCTTTCTCAAAATACCTGCTCAAAAAGTATATAGAGACATCGCATTTAGACATATGGGAATCCAAGCAGCTACGGCTGATTATTGAGGCTAAGGATCAGAACTCGCTTATGAATGTTCCGGTTGGCCTTGTTGATTTGTTCGATTTTGATCCCTACCATTTGCGGGCGGGCGTTGGTGTTTTGATAGCCAAAAACGAAGACCGCAGAAAAGGTTATGCTACTGAGGCTTTAAACGTGCTAATCCGATATGTATTTGAGGTACTACAGCTAAACCAGCTCTATGCAAATGTGTCGGCAAGTAATGTTATTAGCTTGCGCTTGTTTGAGAACCTTGGTTTTACTAAGGTTGGTGTAAAAAAGGATTGGTTAAAAACATTGAATGGATGGGAGGACGAGGTTTTACTTCAGCTATTAAATCCTAAACCTCGCCTACCCAAAAGTTAAAACTGGCGATAATTTTAGCCTTACTGGTTAAAATTGAAAGTGCTCCTCAACATTTTTCCAAAGCATTGCTGCTTCAGGGTTCTTGTTGCAGAACTCATTGGTATGCTTGCAGTACGAGTATTCGTTTTGCCATTCCTTACCGTATGCAACAATTTCCGCTAATGCGTTGGCAATGTACTCTACTTCGGCATTGGTTGTTGTTGGATGTAACGACCATCGAACCCATCCGGGTTTTTCGGACAAGTCGCCTTTATTGATTAAATCAGTAATCCGATGCGATTGCTCCTTGCTTACATTAAGTAGGAAATGTCCGTATGTGCCTGCGCACACGCACCCTCCACGCATTTGTATGCCATAGCGCTCGCTAAGTAGGGTTACAATAAGGTTGTAGTGCAAGTTATCAATATAGAACGAAATTGCTCCAATTCGATTTAGGCAGTTATCGGCTAAAATGTGTAACCCTTTAATTTTACTCAACCGTTCAAGGGCAAGGTGAACTAGCTCCTCTTCGCGTTTTTCGATATTCTCAACACCCATTTGCTCCTTCAAACGAATGGCTAATGCGCTACGGATTGCTTGCAAAAAGCCCGGAGTACCTCCATCCTCGCGTCGTTCAATATCATCAATATATTTATACTCACCCCATGGGTTTGTCCAGTCAACCGTGCCACCCCCGGGTTGGTCGGGCACACGGTTTTTGTAAAGGTTTGAGTTGAAGATGAGAACGCCTGAGGCCCCAGGGCCACCCAGAAACTTATGGGGCGAAAAGAAAATGGCATCTAAACGCTCCATGGGATCGGCAGGATGCATATCAATTTTTACGTATGGTGCCGATGCTGCAAAATCTACAAAGCATAAACCCCCAGCCCCATGCATGATTTTAGCAAGCTCATGGTAGGGGGTTTTTATTCCGGTTACATTGCTGCATGCGCTAAATGAACCAATTTTCATTGGTCTATCATTGTATCGCTCCAGTGTTTCGCGGAGTTTCTGGGGCGATACCAAAAGATCCTTATCGGGTTCAACCACTACAACCTCAGCAATGGTTTCGTACCACGATGTTTGGTTGGAGTGATGCTCCATGTGTGTAACAAAAACCACGGGCCTTTCCTTGGGGTTTTTGAATACAAAGCTTTTGTTCTTAAGGCCAAGTATTCTTTGAAATTTGTTAATTGACGATGTCATACCAAACCCTGATGTAACAATTACATCCTCGGGGCCAGCGTTAACATGTCGTTTAATCTCTTTCAGGGCATAGTGATAAGCCTCTGTCATGAACTTTCCGGTAAAGCTACTCTCGGTATGAGTATTGGCAACCATTGGCCCAAAAAGATGGAGCATTTTTTCCTCTATAGGCCTGTATAGCCTGCCACTGGCAATCCAGTCGGCATATATTAGTTTCTGTTCACCATAAATGGTTTTATAGGTAGCATCGATACCTACAATGTTTTTACGGAATTGCTCAAAATACTTTTCAAGGTTACTCATATCTTAGTTATATTTTATTCCTTAGCTCAGGGAAGCCATCTAGGGTTATCCATCCTTTTCCCTCAGAAAGCCACAAAATTAAATGCTTTAACCCGTTAGTTACCAACAAATATTCGGCATTCAGCGCATAGTTATACCTGCATATCTGATCAACAACCTCGTTGGTAATTTCCACGTTAGGCGCTTTACATTCCGCAAGTAGTATTGGCTCGCCTTTTCGGTTATAGACTACAACATCGGCTCTATGGTTTACGCCATTGAATGAGAAACTTACCTCAACACCTATCAATCCTACTGGTAAGTTTAAATCGGTTATCAGGTAGCTAAGTAAATGCTGACGAACCCATTCTTCAGGGGTAAGTGCAATAAATTTTTTTCGGATTACATCAAAAATGTAACGGTTACCATTTTCCTGTTTTACCCGGAACTGGTAGGCAGGAAAGTTAAGCGAACCTCCGTTAGCTGTGCTCATGCAGCAAAATTAAAAATTTTTAAATCATCCTAGGTCTTGCTAACGTTTTCGCCAGCCAAAACAAGCTGGTAATTATTAGCCTTTACTAGAAAATTTCACCAAAATAGCACATCACTTTTGTTAAGTATGTTTAAAAACACTATTTTAAGATTGAGCGAATAGCCGTATCTTTGCCGAAATATACTTGTTGATAAAATATAAATGTGTTGGTATGAAGACAAAAGAAGAAATTGTTGAGAACTGGTTACCAAGGTATACCGGGCAAGCACTTGAGGATTTTGGTTCCCATATTCTTTTAACCAACTTTAGGGGGTACCTTGAATTCTTTGCTAATTACTTTAATGTCCCCATTGTTAATCCAAATGCCAACATGCCCTGTGCCACTGCAAATGGTATAACCATGATCGATTTTGGCATGGGTAGTCCCAATGCTGCAACTATAATGGATTTGTTAAGCGCCGTAAAACCCAAAGCGGTACTTTTCCTTGGAAAATGTGGAGGCCTGAAAAAGAAGAACAACGTAGGCGATTTTATACTACCCATTGCAGCTATAAGGCACGAAGGAACCTCAAACGACTATATGCCCCCTGAGGTTCCCGCTTTGCCAGCATTTACGCTACAGCGTGTAGTTTCCTCAACCATTCGTAACCACAACCGTGATTACTGGACAGGTACTGTAGTTACAACAAACCGAAGGGTTTGGGAGTACGACGATAATTTCAAGGAGTACCTTCGCCGTACCCGTGCAATGGCAATTGATATGGAAACCGCAACCATTTTTACGGTTGGTTTCTATAATGAAATTCCTACCGGGGCACTTCTGCTGGTTACCGACCAACCCATGATTTCGGAAGGGGTTAAAACCGCTGAAAGCGATCAGAAGGTAAATTCACTCTTTGTTGAGGAGCAGATAAAGATTGGTATAGAATCATTAACCCGTTTGATAAACAACAGCGAATCGGTAAAGCACCTACGTTTTTAAGTTTGATATATGGCCAAGCAGAGTCAGACAGTTGAAACGTTTCAAAATATTCTTCAGGAGCTGAAGAATAAGATATATAAACCCATTTACTTTCTGACCGGCGATGAACCATACTTTATCGACAAGATTGCTGAGTACATTGAGGACAATGTGCTCAGCAGTTCCGAGAAAGCATTCAACCAGACCGTGGTTTATGGTCGGGATATTTCTGCTGCTGATATTATCAACGCGGCACGTCGCTTTCCAATGATGTCCAACTACCAGGTAGTAATTGTTAAGGAAGCACAGAACGTGCGTAACCTATCCGATTTGGAGATCTACCTTAAAACTCCGTTGAACTCAACAATACTGGTTGTTTGTTACAAAATAGCCAGCGATGGCAAGAAATCGTCCGATAAGTTCTCAGGGGTTGTAAAGCTTGCAAAGCAAAAGGGGATTTACTTTGAATCAAAAAAGTTTTACGACTACCAAATTCCCGATTGGATTGTTGGATACCTTAAGGATAAAGGTATTAAAATTGACCCACTGGCAGCAAACCTACTAACTGAGTTTGTTGGTAACGATTTGAGCCGCTTGGCCCATGAACTTGATAAGCTAGCAATCATACTTCCTGCTGATAGCAAACAGATACAGGCCGCAGATATTGAGCGAAACATTGGTATAAGCCGCGATTTTAACCGTTTTGAACTAACCAAGGCGCTTGGCGAGATGAACTTTGCCCGTGCCATGCGCATTGCCGACCACTTTGCACGGAATCCCAATGCCAATCCTTTTGTGTTGACCATTACTGCTATTTACCAGTATTTCATCAAAATATTAAAGTATCACTTTTTAGCTGACAAATCAAAAGCATCAGTGGCCAAGGAGTTGGGTGTAAACGAGTTTTTTGTTGCTGAGTACGAAAGGGCAGCAAAACGATACAGCCCATCGCGCTGTGTAAGTATTATCCACTGGCTCAGCGAGTACGATATGCGGTCAAAGGGTGTTAATAACGGTTCAACCGACCATGGCGAACTGCTGCGGGAACTAATTTACCTTATAGTATTTGGGAAATGACCTATATAATCATTGCTATTACCGCTATTGTTTCCTTTGCTGCATTTGGAAACAGCATCCTATTTCAGCAGTTACTGCTTAACCCATACATAGTATTTAAGCGGAATGAGTGGTATAGGTTGATTTCACATGCTTTTGTTCATGCCAATTTTTTACACCTATTTGTAAATATGATAGTGTTGCTATCGTTTGGCAGGTATGTGGAATCAATATTAAAGCAACTACAATCTATTGGTAGCATTGGTATGCACCAGGTTCACTTTCTCATTCTCTACCTTGGTGCAGCAATAGTTTCATCGTTAACCACGCTGAGAAAGCATAAGAACGACCCATACTACCAGAGCGTAGGTGCATCTGGTGCTGTCTCGGCTATTGTGTTTTTCAGCATTTTCTTTAGTCCTCTGGAAAAGCTTTACCTTATGGCTATTATACCAATTCCTGGAATTGTGTTTGCCATTGCTTACCTTTTTTACTCAAACTACATGAGCCGTAAGGGAGGCGATAATATAAATCACGATGCACACTTTGTAGGTGCAGTATTCGGATTCATTTACCCAATCCTTATTGACCCAAAGCTGTTTTTTTTCTTTTTAAAGCAGTTGGGGCTATAGTTTGATACCCATGCAAGCCGAGGCGCAAATCACTATACACCCTGATGGTTTAGATGCAAGTGTTTTGCAACTGGTAGCTATTGTTAGTTACATGAATGGGAATTGGCTATGGGTGCGTAATAAAAACCGTGATACCTGGGAACTACCAGGAGGCCATATCGAACCGGGCGAATTGCCCGTTGAGGCTGCAAATAGGGAACTTTTTGAGGAAACAGGAGCAATTCGATACTCCATAAAGCAGCTATTTGATTATACAGTGCGGCTCGATGGGGCCGTATCCTATGGGCGAATGTTTTATGCCGAAATAACTGAACTTGAAACTTTACCCAATAGTGAAATTGGGGAAGTAAAAGCATTTAAGAGTATCCCTGAGAATTTAACCTACAAAAGGGTACAACCCCGTCTTTTTGAAATGGCAATTGAATACCTAAAAGGATAGCTATCTTTGTATGTGATGACCCAAAATGCTTACATATGGTATAATGGTGAGTTCCATCGTGCCGATAGTATGGTATTGGCCGTTTCAAACCGGTCTTTCCGTTACGGCGATGGTCTGTTTGAAACAATTCATTGTTACGGAACTGAGCCTTACCATCTGGAATTACATTATGAAAGATTGACCAAAGGATTACAAATTCTGGAGATTGAAAAACCCTCTTCCATATCAAAAGTTAAACTTGGGGAGGTAATCACCAAGTTACTCAATAAGAACCGCCATTTTGGGAGCACCCGAGTAAGAGTTACAGTTTTTAGAAATGGGGAGGGGCTTTACACACCCGAAAGTAGCGATGCATCAATTATTGTGGAGAGTCAGCCCCTAGACTTTAAGTTTTACGCTTACAACCAACAAGGTTTAATAGTAGATGTTTACCCTGATATTAAAAAATCGGTAAATATTCTATCAACAGTAAAAAGCTGTAACGCCTTACTTTACGTGAAAGCGGGACTTTACAGGAAAAGAAATTTACTCGATGAGTGCATTATTCTCAACGAGTTTGGGCGGGTAGCTGAGACTATTTCATCGAATGTCTTTGTTGTTAAGAGAGGCGAGATATTTACACCAGGGCTTACGGAGGGGTGTATTCCGGGAATTATGCGCAGGGTTGTAATAAACCTTGCCCGCAGTTTAGGGTATAAAGTTTTTGATGATGTAGCCCTAAACACCAAGGTTTTCAGCACATGCGATGAGTTCTTTATTACAAACGCAATTAGTGGAATCCGTTGGGTTCTTGGACTTGGGAGCAATCGCTACTTTAACACTGTGTCCAGGCACCTCAGCATTGAGCTAAATAAAGCAACCTTTAAGGATTTAGTTTAGCGATGGATTTTCAGGATATATAGTCCAAACCTTAAACTTTTCGCCCAGTTGCTGAACGGCAAAGTACCAGTTATCGTAAACCCCTTTCATTACATCGGTTGGCGCAAAATTGGCCGCTACCCACGACTTTTCCTTTATCTCATTCTCCAGTTGCTTTGGCCCCCAGCCAGAGTAACCAATAAAAATCCTTAAATTCTTGGCGTTTACCTTACCGGCAATGGCAAGCGATTTTAATGCGTTGATATCGCCATTCATGTAAATTCCATTTCCCAGGGGGTATGAATTTGGTATTAGATCGCCAAAGGTGTGCAGAAAATTAATGGTTTCAGGGCTAACCGGTCCGCCAACCGACACGTTCACATCAACATCCGGAAAATCGACCAATATATCGCTAAGGCTGATGTTTAGCTTGCGGTTTACAATAAATCCCATGCAGCCATTTGCATCGTGTTCAACCAGGTAGATTACTGTCCGCTTAAAAAACGGATCGTTCAGGGATGGCTGGGCAATTAGCACTCTGCCGGATTTAGGTGGAATTTGTTTGAACTTAATATCAAACAGGTTGATATCGATTTCTTTTCCTTTTGCCATAACCACCTCCTTCCTGATTTGTTTCACTCTTCAACTATCCAAAAATATGCCAAATTTTTCTTTTGAATTGCTTTTCCATAATAATTTTCCTGAACGATTTTTAAATGAACGCATCCTTTGTATGTTAATGCTCGGGGACGATGGAGTTCATATCAGGATTATTGCTATTTTCGAAAAATTTTAATTGGGTATGATAAAGCAACCAAAACTCATTCATGGCATTATTCCCATTGCATTTCTGATTCTTTTTCTCACTTTGAATGTGATTTACTTTGGCGATGAAACGCTATCGGGAGCTAACCAAATAGCATTGCTGCTTGCTTCAACTATAGGTTCCGCTATTGCTATTCATTTGGGCTATAAGTGGAGTTACATTAGGCAAATCATTGTAAAGACCATAGGATCGGCCATGCCATCAATACTAATACTAATGTTGATTGGTGCACTGGCTGGTACATGGATGATTAGCGGCGTTGTTCCAACACTAATATATTACGGTTTAAAAATCCTTCATCCCAAAATATTTCTGTTTGCTACGGTTGTTATTACAGCATTAGTTTCACTTGCAACGGGGAGTTCTTGGTCAACAGTTGCCACCATGGGGGTGGCCTTGCTTGGAATTGGCAATGCGCTAGGCTTTAATCACGCCATAATTGCTGGTGCAATAGTATCGGGAGCCTATTTTGGCGACAAAATGTCACCCTTGAGCGATACCACTAACCTGGCACCAGCCATGGCCGGAACGGACCTGTTTACGCATGTAAAGTATATGACCATTACAACAATTCCTTCATTAGCAATTACCCTTATCATTTTTCTGGTTATAGGACTTAGGTTTGAACCACAAGGCGTTGTTGATGTTCAAACCACAATGAATACCCTAACCTCTACCTTCAACATCTCACCATGGCTTTTGCTTGTACCCATCTTTTTGATTGTGGTAATTGTTAAGAAAACGCCTCCTTTACCATCAATTATGTTTGGTGTTTTGCTTGGTGGTGTTTTTGCTATAATTTTTCAACCTCACATAGTTGAGCAGGTATCAGGAGTTACAGATAACTACCCGGAGGCCGGCTATATAGCAGTGATGAAAAGCATGTTTGGGAAAGTAACAATCAATTCGGGCGATGCTCAAATGAACGAGTTGCTTACAACGCGCGGCATGGCTGGCATGATGAATACCATTTGGCTTATTATAACAGCAATGATTTTTGGTGGTGTTATGGAATCGGCAGGTTTGCTGGTGAAGATAACTGAAACAATAATTAGGTTTGCTAAATCAACTGCAAGCCTGGTGGCCTCGGTTGTTACTAGCTGCCTATTCTTCAACGTTACAGCATCGGACCAGTACATTTCCATTGTAGTTCCCGGCCGAATGTTTGCTAAAACATTCCGGAAAAGGGGGTATAAACCAGAACTACTAAGCAGAACGCTGGAAGATTCTGGAACGGTTACATCGGTGCTTATCCCATGGAATACTTGTGGTGCAACCCAAGCCGCTGTGCTTGGTGTTCCAACTTTTAGCTATGCGCCCTATGCATTCTTCAATATTATTAGCCCCTTTATGAGTGTGTTTATTGCTACAATCGGGTTTAAGATAAGAAGATTCACTCCTGAGGAAATGCAGGAAATAGAGCGGGAAGACGAGAACTCGCCAGTGGAGTTAAAGTTTGAGCAGGAATAGATATTAAAAAAGCCCGGGAAACCGGGCTTTTTTTTTGTTTAGAATAGTTTAGGGTAGCGTTTGGGGTTAACTTCGTGCATCAATTCGTATATTCCATCAAAAACATCCTCAGCATTGGGATTCGAGAAGTAGTCGCCATCGGTTGTATAGGCTGGACGATGCTCACGTGCTGTAATTGTTTTTGGGGGTGAATCGAGGTATTGGTATCCTGCCCTCTCTTCAAGTACCTTTTGCATCATGTAGGCTGTTGCACCTCCAGGAACATCCTCATCAAAGAATACAATTCGGTTTGTTTTCTTTATTGAATCAAGAATTAGGTTAGGTAAATCGAAAGGTAAGAGTGTTTGAACATCTATCAGTTCAACAGAAATTCCAAACTCCCAAAGCTGTTCAACGGCTTCCTGGGCTATACGAACGCAGCTGCCATAGGTAACTAGTGTAACATCGGAACCCTCGCGAAGAATCTCGGGAACTCCTAATGGGATCTTATACTCACCAATATTTTCGGGTCGTTTTTCCTTTAAGCGGTAACCATTCAAGGGTTCAATTACCAGTGCTGGGTCATCCGCTTCGAGTAGAGTGTTGTAAAAGCCAGCAGCCTGAGTCATATTGCGAGGAACGCAAACGTAAACACCCCTTATTGAGTTGATAACCATGCTTAAAGGTGAGCCAGCATGCCAAACCCCTTCGAGCCTATGACCTCGGGTTGAAATAATAAGGGGCGCCATTTGGCCACTTTTTGTTCTCCACCGTATGGTGGCCAGGTCGTCGCTCATGGTTTGGATCGCATACAGGAGGTAGTCAAAGTACTGAATTTCAGCTACGGGGCGCATACCCCTGAGGGCTAGGCCAAGCCCTTGTCCAAGTATGGTATTCTCTCTAATTCCTGTATCGCTTATGCGAATTTCCCCATACTTCTTTTGTAATCCTTCGTACGATTGGTTTACGCCTCCAATTCCTCCAACATCCTCACCAAAAATAACCAGAAGGG
>Ga0209506_1000297_pt1 | contig 70182 bp, 55 predicted proteins | sample AD_JPNHG2_MetaG_FD_184409 | JGI IMG/M metagenome (GOLD analysis project Ga0209506, IMG submission 184409) | Active sludge microbial communities of municipal wastewater-treating anaerobic digesters from Japan - AD_JPNHG2_MetaG (SPAdes) (version 2) | ecosystem: Engineered > Bioreactor > Anaerobic...
CATTTCTTCTTCCTGCTCTATATTGTCGAATTGTATTTTCATTTGCACCTCTTTCTTTTTTCTTCTGACCGGCTGATGTTGAATGCCTGCCGAACCAAATAATTTACTGGCTCTTTCACCTACCGGAAGCAAGCGGGCTTTGTCGCCTTTTACTTCTACCAATGTTTTTAACTCATCCAGGTTTACACCTAATCCCTGTGCAATTTTTCGTGCTGTGTCGTATTCAAGGGTAAAACCTCCGGTAATTTTACCGCTGCTGCCCGTTTCTTCATCGTCACTTTCATCATCATCATCTTCTTCGGTTGTGCCATTTTCTGATGCACCTGCGGTAAGCGTCCAAAGCCACATGGCAGTAAGGCGGGCATCTTCTTCAAAACCTGAGGCTTCGCCACCCGAAAAAACCATGTTTAAGGCTTCCTGGCTTATGGCGGCCCAAACTTTCTCTAAATATTCATGCAATGTAACCACATCACCATTGGGTTTTTCCACCCGGGTGTAGCGGCTGAAAATTTCGAGTGCGGGGCCCAGACAGGCAAAAATGGCATCGGCACCGGCCACACCTTCGGCTGCGAGCCGGGGCATCCATTCATGAATACGCTTGGGAAGCTCGTGCTGTACATCGCGCCAGTCGCCAATTTGATTTTGAATTAAAGTGCCGTCTGGATTTTCTCGCGGACGACACACTAAGTGAATAGATGATGCTAGAGCTGCAGAATTCATTGCTCTTAACCGTGACCCCATCTCTGTATCAATTGGCCATGATCCTGTAAATTTCCAACCAGCATTTAGCATAGCCTGTAATTGTGATTCCCAGCCTGAAGTTGTTTTATGTGCAAAAACAACGATTCCTATACTGTCAGGAGAAGCGATCCTTCTACCTTCAGCCATAGCTTTTTGCATTTCTGTCTCAAACCATTTTCCATCTTTGTGAGAATAACGCTCGGGATCCCAACCCGCCATTTCACAAATTTCATCTGTTTTTGGTGAAAGTTCATTCTTGAAAAGTTCATAATGAACATTTCTAAGAGTTCTTTTTAACCATACATAAAAAAAATCGGATAAATCTGCGTAAGGTACTGCATTGTAATAAGGAGGATCAGTGAAAAATACGTTTGCTGAATCGTCTGGTAGACAATGTGAGGTTGCGCTTGCTGATACAGAAGAACCAACAGTTTTAATACAAGTATTTTTTTCAACAAATTCAACAACCCAATCAATCATGCTTTGTAAATTTCTGCTTGCATCCGAAAAAGGATTAGCCTCACAAAAATCCCATACCATAGGAAGAGCTTGCCGTCCAAAAACATTTCCAATTAGTTCACGTGAAGGTTGCCATCTACAAAAAGCTGAATTTCCATCTGCCATTCTGTCTACTACAAAAGCAAGACAGGTTTGTATTGCTTCTGCAAAGCTTGGATTTTGAGTTTTTTTCAAATGTTCGCCAGCCTTGTTTACTAGTTTTACTAAAGTAGTTATAACAAGTAATTGGCGATAGGTAAATAATTTGCTCCATTTATCAACTCCATAGATAGGTGCATTAAAAACCCCACTCATTACAGGTAAAGTTTCATCAGGAATTATGCTTAAGCCATTATCATGCTGCTCAAGATTTAGTTTAAGGTATTTATTGGCTTCTTCAACCGCATTAATGTCTTTATCATTTGGTAATCGATATTTTCTCCCTATATTTTGATTATTCGTTGTTACAACACATACCATTACAGCATCATTTGAGCCTCCGTTTTTAAATTTCAATTGTCTTCGAACAGAAGAGGCTTGCGTAGTGAATCCACAAACAGGACAAATGGCATTACCTCTTTTCACAGTGCCTTGCTGTATTTCAGAGGCTTTAATATTTTCCACTATTTTAAAGTTTACCTTTTTTAAATTATAGTCAGGGATAATTTGTAATGCCACATTTCGGTTTTTTTTTCTTGAAAGCCACATTCCACGTATTAGGGGAATTTCAGCACCGCAATTTGGTCCTTCACATTTAATAGTTCGAGCCCATATGTATGCAATAGGAGTTTCTCTTTCTTCATGATTTGGGTAAAACTTTTTTAATTCATTTTCAATATTTTTTTTAATCCATAACCCCCACTTTTTGATTTCATCAGCGAGTTGAGTACCATACCTCGGAATATATTCCAATTGCACCTTATTAATAAGGACAGGTATGGGATTTAGATCACTCGCGAAAGCATCTGCCCCAACCCTTAAGGCTTCTAGTGGGATAGATCCTCCCCCGGCAAAAGGGTCTACCACCAGGGGCTTTGTTCCGGGTTCGCCACCCATAGCAATATGCGCTGCTTGTGTAAGTGAGCGGGATGTATTCAGATAATGTGGGTTATTGTTGTTGTCCCAATTGGCAAAATCAGCAATAAAATCGAGCAATAATGTTCTCAAAAATTCTTTATTCTCAACCAACTGATGGTTGTGATTTACTTGAATAAAATGCTCATAACTTTCTTTGCTCAGTAAAGGCAGAAGTTCATTGTCACTCCATTTAATCATTTCTTTTTGAGCAAACTCAATAAAATCCTTTGGGCAAAGCGGGTCAGCTGGGTCGGGCCAAAGCGATGCACATAAAACTGCCCGGCAAGCTGCCAAAGGTCGTCTTGCCCACCAAATATGCAAAGTAGAAATATGCCCATGCCGTATGGATTTTTCTCTTCGTGCATGAGCCGAAATTCTTTTTATAGGGAGGTCTACTTCAATTAATCGTTTAGGATATAGCATATTAGTTTTTCTTAGCTGCGTTAATAATTATATCTGATTTCAGCTGGTAATGTTCCACTTTTACAACAGGTTGCCACCCCAACTGTGCAGGGTCGTTTATAATGTGCAGTTCGGGTTGTGTAGTACAGTTGTAAACTACATAAAGGTAGTAGTCCTTCTTCAGCCGCTGTGCGGTTTTATATTCATTGCTGGTTAAAGCTACCTCACCAATCGAAGCTCGTCCCTTCACTTCAATAAATTTAACATCAATAGCAGTCAATGGGTCCTCGGGGTGCAGTTTGCGGCTTATCAAATCAAATCCGCGGTTTTCATTTTCTACACTTTGCACAACATAGCCCAGTGCCTGCTCGTGTTCAATGGCTTTTTGCACGGCAATCTTTTCAATTTCGGCATCGCTCACCATGGTTTTAATTTCAGGCAGTTCACGCTCGGGATGTGGCAATACCCAGGCTGTGCCAATGTGCTGTGTGGATGAAATGGTGCATTGTCGTTCTTTGGCCAGATCTCTTTTGCGATTCTCCAGACGGTTGGTAAGTTCCAATATATGATTTTCGGTTTGAGTAATATTTGAAGCCAGGTAAGGGTTTTTGTCCCCTTCATTTTGAGCTTGTATGTATTCGCCAAGCTTTTCGTTTTGTTTTCTGATGAGTTCGTTTAAACTCAATTCCAGATGTTTTTCAATGGTATTAATTTCTTTTAAGCGTTCTTGTTCTACTTCACGCAAATAGTCATTCAAGGCAAAGTTTACAAGATATTGCTCCAGGTCTTCACGGTTAGGCAGCCTATTTCCATCCGGCACAAGGGGCTGGTCTTTAGCGGGAATAATATCCAAGAAAATAGTGGGTTGCTTAATAGATATTTTGCCATTGTATTGCGATTCAATCACAAATAGGCGTTTATGGAGCTCATGGCCTAAACCATCTACAATTGATGCTGAGAAAATATCGAGCTTTACTGGTTCGCTGCGGTTGATATCATAGAATACAGCGCCTTTTTTCAGTTCTTCAGCGAATTTTTCGACAGTTTCTTCACGGATAACTTCAAACAAGGGATGGCCAGGGGTAACCCATTCCAGTGTATTATCCTTGTTGATGATTTCTTTAGAAAATGCAATATTGCCATATTCGTGTCCCAAAACACCATATCGTTTTTCATTGTCTTCGCCACGTTTCCAAAGATTTCTTGGCACTTTTCCAATGGTAAAAACACCCCGGGTTGTTTGTTTTTCTTTTGGATGTATACCATGGAGCGGTGCAGCCTGAGTAAAGAATTCCTGCACTACTTCCGGGACTAACCTTCTTTCTTTCGCTTCAACAGATTTTCCTACAATGGCAGAAAGGTTCAATTCCTTTTTTGCCAATCCTTCCAAAGTAGATTGAGTTATTTGTCTGAAATGTGCTGTGTCTATCTGCTCAACAATACGATTTTTGATTACTTCTTCGGTCAGGTTGCGGGCATACATTTTCCTCAGCATTTTTTCCAATTGGTTGCTTGGAAAAACATCCCCCAGTACATTGAATATTTTACCGGTTTTTTTGGGGTCAAGGTCATCTTCAATGGTTTTTATGCGTTCAAAAAGTTTTTGCATTACACGTCCTTCACGGGTGTTGGTAGAAACAAAATTCAGAATCAAACAATCCTTTTCCTGCCCGTAGCGATGAATACGTCCCATGCGTTGTTCCAAACGCATAGGGTTCCATGGAATATCGTAGTTAATCATCAGCCAGCAGAATTGCAGGTTAATACCTTCACCGGCTGCTTCGGTTGCTACCATCACCTGAGCTGATTCCTTAAACTCTCTTTCGGCATATATTCTGGTGCCGGGAGTGTTACGGTCACCCACTTTCATGCCCCCATGAATCTGGGTAGTGTTTAATCCCCATTCAATCAGTTTGCCCAGGGGACGTCCATCTTTTCCGTCTCCTGCCAGATAATCCAGCGTGTCTTTATGCTCAGTAAAAATGAGCAGTTTCATCTTTGGATCGGAGAAAATTCCCTGATTGGTTAATACCTCTTTCAGACGAATAATTTTGCTTTCAATTTCTTGGGATTCCAGTTTTCTGGCTTGCTCAATTAAGCGTGTCAATTGTTGAATATCCATGCGAAGTTCGTTGGGGTCATAGGTGATGACCGCGTCTTCCAATGCTTCAATGATATCCTGTTGTTCTTCGTCCGTGAGATCCTCAAAATTTTCGGGCAGCCGATTTTGAATTTGTTTCTGGCGATAGCCTTCGGGGTCGCGAAGAATTTCTTCTCTTCTGGCTTTCATTCTTTCCAGGCTTTTCCTAACTGCATATAAACTGGATGAGAACCTACGCTGCAACATAGCCATAGTAAAACCAACAGCACGGCCTCTGGCAGAATTATCGGCAGCTGCACGGATAGATTGGTCTTCAACGTATCGGGTCAATTCAAGATAAAAATACATTTCTTCATCCTGAATCTGAAAGCCGATAGTATTTACAATTCTTTTGGTAAACAGAGATTTTACTTTACCTGTTTCCGGATCAGGGAAAGAAACCAATGCTTCCTTTACTCTTCGTAAATAAAAGGGTGCTGCCCTCTTTTCCAAAGCCTCATCAATACTCGAAATGTCAGCATACACATCTTTGTCGAGCAGTCGCAAAAACAATTGAAACTGTTCTTTGTCTCCCTTGTGTGGTGTGGCAGTCATCATCAAAAAATGGTCTGTATGCTCAGAGAGATTTTCGCCTAACTGATAAGCGTATGTTTTATGTTCATCATCATAAGCACTCATCTTATGAGCTTCGTCCACAATCACCAAATCCCATGTGGCTCTTAATAAACTTTGATTAGCATCTTCCTGTATTGAAACCCATGAAACAGAAGTGATTACCTGGTTTTTTTCCTGCCATGGATTGCTTCCATAATTGGCTCTCAGGATATCACCACGTATTATTTCAAAATTTTCACGAAATCTGTCTTTCATTTCACGTTGCCACTGGAATGTAAGATTGGCAGGAGTTACAATCAAAATGCGTTTCACAAGTCCTCTTGCTTTCAATTCTTTGATGAGCAAACCTGCCATAATGGTTTTACCTGCACCCGGATCATCTGCGAGTAAAAAACGAATTCTTGGAAGTTTTAAGAAGTAGTCATACACTGCTTCAAGCTGATGAGGTAGTGGGTCAACTCGTGCAATAGAAAGTGAAAAATAGGGGTCGTACTCATAAGCTAACCCCAGTCTAAAAGCTTCGACAGCTAATTTGAACTTATTGGCATCACCTGCGTAAGTATCTTGCTCAACAAATTCAATTTCCGAGAACTTATCTTCAGTAATGACTAAGTTATATACATAGTTGCTATCGCCACGTCCAATGAGTTTTATGGCATTTCCAAATTGTGTTGCTACAATTACGTGAACCTGCTCGGGAAACAGGTTCCCTTTTATTACTGTGTTTGGTTTTAGTTTATTTAATATTTCATCCATATTTTTAAAAAATCATAAATATAATCTTTATTTTTCTAGTGCGTCAGCAAGATTGCTCTCTTTGACAAAGTTATGCTATTAACGTTGGATTTTTGGACTTTATTCCTGATATAATCGGGATATGTAATGATGGCTATCATTTGTTTTAAAAAATGTGCGGTGGTCAAAAAATAAACAACTTTGAGTCGGCTTGAGCGCCTGACTGTCTGGTTAGCAGGTCGGCTTTCTGATCTTGTCAATATTTTGTTGATATGTCCTTTCACAATGGGTTAGTTTTAATTTTCTTTCTATCGTTGACTTTTTTAATCATGACTATATCAATTGTATTTTCAACCCAATGGCTGTTATCATATCATTAGAATTAGGTTCATTTTTTATATAAAACATTGATGATGAGAAGAATAAATGTTCCTTCTGGTTGCCAACCAATATTTGATGAAAAATTCTCATATGTCAACTTTTTATATCATTAAACCATGCAAATTGAATGGGCAAATTTAATAATTTTTTAAATGCCCGATTTTTCCGGAGAACCTTTTAATTGATTGGAAACATAAGAGAATATCTTGTTTTCGACTTTCGTTTTAAATATCGGAATGCATTCTTTGATTGACCATACGGCATGTTCCCATATTTTATTGAACGAATGAGACATAATGTATTGTTTTTAATTGATTTTGAAACCGTTGAAACGGTTGATTTTGTGTTGCGTTTTATTCATAGCCCACGGTTTAAACCGTAGGCTATGGTTCAAAAGAAAAACAAAATCCTAAAAAGAATAAAATTCTAAAAATGAGATTGCAAATTTAAAATGGGAAAAATTTTCATCCGTGAAATTTTGATAAAACATTGATAATCATACAATTTAACTTTTGGCAAATCCATTGAATTTTATTCAATGAACAATTAAAATTTACAGCCATGAAGTTAGCAAATATGAACATCCCAAACAAGATTCGCCAGACAGTTCCCGTCATTTTAATTTTCGCTTCTCTGGTCATGAACTCAGTTTTTACGGTTTATTCAACAGATTATGAAACAGTCTCTCAGGGAAACTGGACAAGTACCTCAACATGGAAAAACGGACAGGTTCCGGGTACTACCGTAAATGCAGGCCATACGATTACCATTAAGCACTATGTTACCATGAATGCCAATGTGAACTTAAACTGCGACATGAATATCGTTTCAGGTGCTTCTCTCATCACTACCTCCTACAAACTGACCCTGAATGCAGCTTCTCTGACCAATCAAGGTACTTTTTATGTAAAATACCTCGACAACAACAGCGGTAAAATTGCCAATTACAATAGTTTTACTGTTGCCAACACTACTTCCAATAATTCCGGCTCAATCATGTCAAAAGGAGACATCAGCCTTGGAAAGTTTCTGAACAATAACGGAGATTTCAGTGCATCCGGCAGCATTTCATTCTCGGATTATTCTCAGAACAATGGTAACGGAAAAATTGAACTGGCAGATAAAGTCTCTATCGGAACTTCATTTTTATTGAACGATAAATCTTGTCTGTCTATCAATGGAAAAGCCAGCATTGGAACTGGCGTTCAGCTTAATTCAGGAACTTTGGTACTCAAAGGTGATGTGAATTTCAGTGGCACGCTGACGATAAATGGTGCTGAATTAACCAATTATGCAAACACAAACATGACCGGCATTTTTACCTTCAATAGCGGAAAATTGACAAATTACGGAACCATTATTATAAATAACAAGGCATACATGTACAACAATTCAGCAACAGTAACCTATGGTAATATCTATTTTAAAAGCACCCTGACCAATTATTCCAAATCTGTTTCAGTTGAAACCACCGATACCAGCACCGGTAATTTTATTACCTTAAGCACGGTCAGCGGGAATAAAGATATTACCGTCAACCGTCATATTACTCACAGCGGATGGCATTATGTATCTTCTCCTGTCAGCAATGCACAAAGCAATGTTTTCAATGGGGCTGCTCTCTACAGCTACGATGAAACAAAAGGTGCCTGGGTAGCTCACAAATCAGGAGAAAACCTTGTGGTGGGGAAAGGTTATGATGTTTATTACAAAAACAAAAATCAGGTGGTAACATTTACCGGAACAATGAATACCGGCTCAGTTGTCATGAACCTGACCAAAACACTGAGTGGTGGCCAAGGATATAATCTGGTCGGAAATCCTTATCCTGCAGCCATTGACTGGGATGCCGCAACCGGTTGGACAAAAACAAACATCAGCAATGCCATCTACGTATGGGACATGAAAAACAATAACATAGCTGCCTATAACAACAAAGTCGGAACAAACGGAGGCTCCAACATGATCCCTGCAACTTCTGCCTTCTTTGTCATCTGCAACAATACTTTGGGAGGTTCTCTCAAAATGACCGATGCAGTAAAAGTAAATTCCAAACCCAATTTCCGTGAATCAAAACCTGAAAATATTGTCAGGGTAAAACTCAGCAACGGCCTTCGCTATGACGAAACAGTCATCCGCTTTGATGAAACTGCCACTTCCAAATTTGACCATGAATTTGATGCTGAAAAAATGTATTCCTTTGATGCATCTACTCCGCAGATTTACAGCTTTTCAAAAGAAAATATTGATCTGGCTATCTCTGCCATGAACATGACTTCAGAACCGGTACATGTACAACTGGGCTATATTGCCAATGCAGAAGGAAAATACAGCCTGGATTTTAATTTTGAAAGCTTTGACCCCACTGTCAATGTTTATCTGGAAGATACAGAACTCAACATCATGCATGATCTTCATACCGGTAACTATGTGTTCAATACAGTAACCGGTGAAAATAACAGCCGTTTTATCCTTCATTTTATTCCGGTTCAGATTGTTAACAACAACAGTGGAAATGATACGCTCAATTCAAATGTTTCTGCTATTGAAAATAAAGCTGATAATGGCAATATGAAGATTTACTCGGTCAATAAAAAGATCTATGTTCAGACAGTTTCAGAAAATACATCTGTCAGTGTTTTCAATGTCTCCGGACAGGAAATTATTTCAGAAAACCTGAAGGGAATTGGTTTGCACAGTATCGACATGCAGGCATACAACGGATGTTTTATTGTCAGAACAATTTCGGGTGAACTGGCTTATTCTGCTAAAGTGATTGTTGACTAAAAAAGGTTGAATGATAGATAAAAGTCCCTGACTCTCCTGAGCAGGGACTTTTTCTTTTCTCTGTTTTACTGATATTTGCTATCAGAAATTTTAGCTTATTGAACAGCTTTCTCATCATACAGACTGCCTCTGCGGGGGATGTGGTTTTAGCTACTCCACTTCTTGAAAGTATTCATGCCTTTTACCCGGCTGCCAAAATTGATATTTTACTGAAAAAGGGGAATGAGTCTCTTTTCGACAATCATCCTTTCCTGAACAGGACGCTGATTTTTGATAAAACCAAAAACAAGCTGATAAATCTTTTTAAACTCATCAGGGAGGTGAGAAAAAGCAAATATGATGTTGTCGTGTGTGTACAACGTTTTTTCAGCACAGGCCTTATTACAGCCTGTTCAGGAGCAGGAATTACTTCAGGCTTCCGTAAAAATCCGTTTTCACCCTTTTTTACCTATGCTTTCCTCCATCAATTTGGGACAAATGACCACTTTATCCATGAAACAGACAGAAATCTGAGCCTGCTAAAACATATTTGCCCTGAAAAACGCTTTTTACCCGCGTTGTATCCGCCTGAAGTTAATCCTACCGATTATGGAATTGAAAAACAGTTTATAACAATATCTCCGGCTTCCCTCTGGTTCACCAAGCAATTGCCTGCTCAGAAATGGAAAAATCTTATCAGTAAATTACCCCATGATTTTCAATGTGTTTTATTGGGAGGGAAAGAAGATGAAAAACTTTGCGTGGAGATAGCTTCTCCATTTGAGCGACAAAAAGTAATCATTCTGGCGGGAAAATTAAGTTTTCTGCAGTCAGCCGGTCTGATGAAAAAGGCAGTGATGAATTATACCAACGATTCGGCACCCATGCATATAGCCTCTGCCGTCAATGCAGCTGTAACGGTTGTTTATTGCAGTACCATACCCGGATTTGGCTTTACTCCGCTTTCTGAAAAATCTTTCATCCTTGAACCCGAAGAAAAGCTGGACTGCCGTCCCTGCGGACTTCACGGACACAGGGCTTGTCCTGAAAAACATTTCAGGTGCGGGAATATTGATCCAGATTTGTATATGTGACGTTTTAAGCAGGTAAATAAAAATGTATGAAGAGCAGATACAAAACCATTTTTGGAGCCGTAGCAGGGGATGTGTTAGGCTCTGTTTACGAATGGAACAATGTCAGGAGGACTGATTTCAACCTCTTTGATGAGGAATGTGACTATACGGATGATACCGTTCTGACCATTGCCGTTGCTGACTGTATTTTACATGGGAAAGATTTTGCCACCACGATATGGGAATATGGCAGAAAGTATCCTGGCAGAGGCTATGGAAGTAATTTTTCAAATTGGCTTTATTCCGATGAAAAAAAGCCCTATGGAAGTTTTGGAAATGGTTCTGCCATGCGTGTCAGTCCGGTTGGTTTTGCATACCATGATCCTGAAACTGTCATGGATGAAGCCAGAAAAAGTGCTGAGGTAACACACAATCATCCGGAAGGCATCAAGGGCGCTCAGGCAGTGGCTTCAGCTATTCTCCTTGCCCGACAGGGAAAATCTAAAAAGGAAATTAAAGACTTTGTCAGTTCTACCTTTGACTATTCACTCAGTTTTACTCTTGACGAAATCAGGCCAACTTACAGATTCGATGAAACCTGTCAGGGCTCTGTCCCTCAGGCCATAGTGGCTTTTCTGGAAAGTACTGATTTTGAAAATGCTATCCGGCTTGCCATTTCAATAGGAGGTGATAGTGATACCATTGCCTGCATTACCGGAGGGATAGCAGCAGCCTTTTACAAAAATATTCACGAGGAAATAATTGATTTTGTCAGCAAACGACTTCCTGCTGATTTTCTGAATATTATAGATGAATTTGAGGAAAAGTACGGAGGATAATTCTCAGTTCCCATGCCCAGGTGCCGATTTATGATTAAAGATTTTGGATTTACGATTTTCATTTTTCCGCATTTCCTGTTCCGGCTTCCGGGTTTTGTGTGCCTCCCGCATACTTTTGGGCAACGCCATCAGCTCCCCTCTCTTTTTGAAAGAGAGGGGCAGGGGGTGAGTTAGGCAAACAATCCTTATCAAAGCCGCCACACACAATTTACAGGGAAATGGGTCGTCCCTACGGGACTTGTCTCTTTTATTTTGTTGGTGTTACCATAAGATCGTCCCTACGGGACTTGAACGGATGTTGATTTTTTGTTTTATAAGACAATTTTAAAATCCGGCAACGCCATCAGCTCCCCTCTCTTTTTGAAAGAGAGGGGCCGGGGGTGAGTTAGGCAAAACAATCCTTTTCAAAGCCATCATTTATCAATTACGAGGAAATGGGTCGTCCCTACGGGACTTGTCTCTTTTATTTTGTTGGTATTACCATAAGATCGTCCCTACGGGACTTGAACGGATGTTGATTTTTTGTTTTATAAGACAATTTTAAAATCCGGCAACGCCATCAGCTCCCCTCTCTTTTCGAAAGAGAGGGGCCGGGGGTGAGTTAGATTGTCCGTTCCTACAGAAAACTGCCAATTGCCAACTTATTGCTGCCTGTTTTTAGTAATGAATATTGAAAAATTCAGCTGACAGACTATAAAATTTCATCTCGTTCGCTAAACTATATTTTTTATGGCATAAAAGGGAGATAATAATTTAGGCCGGTTGAACCGGGTTTACTGGCTGAAAATTATTTCTTTTTTTACATCATCTCCTGCCACGACCACTACCAGTAAAAGCATATTATGTTGTGTTAAACTGAATGTCATTTTTCCATCACTGCAATTTTTATTGGCGATGATTCTGCCTGTCAGGTCGCTGATTCTTACCTGAGCAGGAGAAAAATCGGATACATGTATAATCAGCTCATTATCAGTATATTTAATGGTGATTCTTTCTTTGGTTTTCTGTTCATTCAAGCCGATGTCGTACAGGGTTTTAAAGGTTGAATCGGCTCCATAACTTTTACCATGGCTGCTTTCTGCTACCAGACGATAGTGATAGACCGTATTGTGGATCAATCCGCTAAGTTGAGCAGTTATCAGTTGTTCTGTCGTATCGGATGCTGAAGAAGGATTACCGGCTATACTGTAACCGTATCCGGTATCCGGCCCATATTCAAAAGTAAAGTTTGAATAGATTCCCTTGGCGTTTCCAAGTCCCGAAATTTCGGCTGTAGTGGTCGAAACATTGGAAGCAGTGCCTGTTTTTGCCGTAGGGGGTGTGATGATAAAGCTACGCTCTTCTCCATAAGCCGTATCCACCCCGTTGATGGCATAGGCCCTGACATAATAGCCGGTATTGGTATTGAGTCCGCTAAGCTGACTGGAAAATACTCCGGTACCGCTTCCGTTTGTTGTTTTATTCCCGGTAACTTTTGGGGAAGGGCTGGTGCTCCAGCATACACCACGTTGTGTAACCGTCATGCCTCCATCCGAGACGACATTTCCTCCACATTCTGCAGTGGATGAAGAAGTAATGGTTACGCCAGCAGTAGTAACGACAGGAACAGTGGCTGTTTTAAATGAAATATCATTGCCGAAGGAAGTACCGGCTGCGTTGATGGCATAGGCACGGACATGATAGGTTGTGTTTTTTTCCAGACCGCTGATATTGCTGACGAAAGTTCCCAGTCCTGTACCGTCATTGGTTTTGGTACTGAGTGCAATGGTAGGATTCGGATATTTGCTCCAGACTACACCTCTGGCGGTTACCATATCGCCAGCGCTAACCGTGCCGCCACTCACAGCAGAATTACCGGTAATGGAAGTAACATTTGCCGTGCTGACAACCGGTGCTGACAAAGTGGTAAAACTAACCTCATTTCCGTAAGCAGTGTCAATGGCATTGATCGCATAGGCTCTGACATAATATTTTGTCCCCGGGCTGAGGAAAATAATGGAGCTTGTAAAATGCCCCGTGCCGAATCCATCAGTTGTTTTAGTGGAAAGTCTGGCTGTGGGATTGGGATTATTGTCCCAGCATACTCCCCTGCGAATCACCGGAGAGCCTCCTGTGGATATAACGGTACCGCCACATTTTGCATCGGTTCCGGTTATCTCAGAAACATTGTCTGTGCTCACTTTCGGGGCATCAAGGGTGGTAAAGACACTATCGCCTCCATAGGCTGTATCCACATTGTTAATGGCATAGGCTCTGATGTGATAGGTCGTCCCGCGGCTCAGACCACTGATGGTGGTACTGAAATTTCCCAGACCATTCCCATTGATTGTGCTGGTAATGAGATTTGCAGTCGGGTTTGCTTGTGTACTCCAGCAAAAACCTCTTGCTGTTACTGTTGCCCCTCCGTCATTGCTGACATTTCCCTCACAGTAAGCTGATTTATCTGTGATATTTCCCACCGAAACAGTATTGACCGTTGGCGGATAGGTTTTCCAGGTTTTAAAGGAGCTGTCGGCACTGTAGCTGGTGTCCACCTGATTGATGGCATAGGCACGAACATGATATATAGTATTGGGATTCAGTGCACTGAGCGGAACGGAAAATAATCCGGTACCACTTCCTGATTTGATTTTAGTGGCTGAATTAATATCCGGATTCGGGGAGGTGCTGTAGCAGATGCCTCTTTCGGTAACAGGCATCCTGCCGTCACTGACGACTGTTGATGAGCAGACGGCTGAATAATAGGATATACCGCTGATTTGATTGATAACAACTGTGGGCGGGGCAGCAGTGATGAAAGTGCTGTCGGCTCCGTAGGCTGTACCAACCGAATTAGTGGCGTAGGCTCTTACATGATAGGTCGTATTCGGGCTTAAGTTGGTAAGCGTGGAAGTAAAAGTGCCGGTGCCACCTCCTTCATTCGTTTTTGTACTGAGGATTATGGTAGGATTGGGGGAGGTACTCCAGCAGATACCTTTGTCGGTAACAGGCCTTCTGCCATCAAAACTGACATTTCCCCCGACAAGAGCTGTGTATCCGGTGATATTTGAGATAATTCCTGTAGTAACTGTCGGAACACTAACCGGCAGGGTGCTAAAGGTGCTGTCGGCTCCGTAAGCTGTTCCCTGTGAGTTGATAGCGTAGGCACGTATATGATAGGTTGTGCCGGGTGTCAGTCCGGTTATCATTCCTGTATAACTTCCTGTTCCACTGCCTTTCACCAGTTTGGTTGAAAGAGCTGTGGTCGGATTGGGGTTCAGCGACCAGACAAACCCCCTTTCGGTAACAAGATCATTGCCATCAGATACAACTTTTCCCCTGTATAAAATTGAATCGGTATAAATTGTTGAATATCCGTCAGTTAAAACGGTAGGTAAGCCGGGTATTTTTGTAGTGAAACTGCTGTCGGCTCCGTAGCTGAGTCCAAGGCTGTTGTATGCAAATGCTCTCACATGATAAGTAGTGTTGGATGAAAGTCCGGTAATATTTACCTGATAGCTGCCGGCACCTGTTCCTGCCAGGGATTTTGTGGAGAGTGATGTATCAGGATTCGATGATGTTGACCAGCAAATTCCCCTGTATGTAGTCAATCCACCATCTTCAGTTACTTTTCCACTGACTTTTGCCGTATAGGCTTTTATTTCATCAATGGATTGTGTTATTACCGCAGGTGCCTGAAAATCAAATGCTCCGATGGTATAAAACGTTGAATCCTGAAAGCTGATATTAGGAAAATGGATAGTATAATTTCCCTTTTTTATGCCGGGAATGGTGGTCGCATTTGAAAAATTGGTATCATTGTCACTCAACAGTCTGAAAGTATAAAAGCCGCTGGTGTCGAGTCCTGAATAGTCAAAGTAAATCTGTCCGGTTAATCCGCTGCCTTCGGTTTCAAGCCGCCAGAATCTTTTCAATCGTTTTTGTATGGTTGAAGGTTTGTTGGTAGTATTGTAGCCGGCAGGGGCATTATTATGACCGAAAACAAGGTAGGAGTTACCGGTAAGTGTATCTTTTACAGTCATTTGGGCAGAAGTACCGATTGTTACACCAGGCCATACCGCTCCGGGATTGTTCAGGCATACAGAAGGGGAAGAAGCAAAAGGAGCATAAGAGCCTGTCCATGCCGAGCTCGCTGTAAAATTTACAAGTGTTCCGGTATTATTATTCCCCGATTGATCATAAATACTGGTTCCTGTTCCTTCATTCATCGGGTAGTAAGCTACCAGTGAGGAATAATTGGGATGTGATGAGGTGATTGGTTTAAACATATATTCTTTGACAGTGTTTATAGAAACTGCTGTTTTCCAGATTCTTACCTCATCAATATTTCCTTTGAAAGTTCTTGAGGAATAAAGCTGTGTGGAGCCTATCCACAAATTATTGGTGGTGTTCCCTATATTTCCGCTGAAAGTACCTGAAGCAACCTGATTACCATTGATATAAAGCTTAAGGGTACTCCCGTCATAGATGCCACAGACATGGTACCACTGATTCAGCGACATATAAGTGGAGGTGGAACCGGAATAAATCTGAGACCATGTGGAGCCGTTTCCTATTGCCATATTTAGTTCTCCTCCGTTTCCGCAACGAAGCATGTAGCCTGCTGAGCTTCCTTCCTTGTTGACGATGGTTCCTTCATAAACATTTGTTTTCCAAGTACTTGCCTTTATCCATGCTTCCATGGTAACAGCATTGGTCGTAATCTGCACTGAGCTGTTGTTACCGCAGTTGATGTAGTCGTCCACTCCATCAAAACTGACGCAACTGCCGGCATTCTGTGCTATAGTTCTAACTATCAGAAACAGATAAAAAGAGAGAATTGTAAATTTTTTCATAGCCAGGATATTTAATTCACTTGTTCAAAATACTTCCGAAAAATTGAGTTTTCGATTCTATTTGAAAGCTTTTTTTGAGAGTAAATATAAGAAGAAAATGCAACGGATAAGTCAATAATTGCAGATTGTTCACCTGAATTTTGAAAATGTTGTTAGGTAGCCTGTTTCGAGTGATGGGTAATGGGTGATGAGTTCCGTGTTTTTTGTGCCTACTGCAAACTGTCCGGAAACGCCATCAGCTCCCCTCTCTTTTCGAAAGAGAGGGGCCGGGGGTGAGTTAGGCAAAACAATCCTTATCAAAGCCATCATTTATCAATTACGAGGAAATGGGTCGTCCCAACGGGACTTGTCTCTTTTATTTTGTTACTGTTACCAAAATGCCGTCCCAACGGGACTTGAGCAGGTGTTGAATTTTTGTTTTATGAAACAATTTTCAAATCCGGAAACGGCATCAGCTCCCCTCTCTTTTTGAAAGAGAGGGGCCGGGGGTGAGTTATATGTCCGTGCCTGCTGAAAACTGCCTACTTCCATTTTCCGTATTCCGCGTTTTTCCTGCTTATTGCAGACTGCCTACTGCCTATTTACTGATTGCCCACTGCCTGCATTTATTATTAAATTTAATTGCTTGCAGAGGACTCGCTCCTGCGAATCTCGTCTATCAGATATACACTGGTCAGGAGTAGTAATTCAAGATATTCCGGACATGCCTGAACATTGATCATCTCAATGTCGAATTCAAAATTAAATTGTTTGAGTTTGAAAGACGGCACAATGCTGAACAATTCAATATTTTGTTCATTCATCAAGATAAAACCTCTTTTAAAAACTCCTTTAGGTTTAAAGAAATATTGAACCGGATTATCTTCAAAATAGCTGGTAATGATCATTTTTCCTGTCCATTTCATTTTGAAATCCAGCATTGTTTTCCCGTTTTCAGTAACGTAAAATATGGAAGACCATATACTCTTTGGTGAAAGGTAAAACAGGCGGGTATTACGTATCAGAATTTCAGCTTTTCTTTTAAAAGTTCCTGAAAATCTTATCTTTCCTTCCTGAACATTATCCAGCGTCAGTTCAAACTCTTTCCTGCTGATGGGTTTAATCTGATATTGTGCCATTTTTCTCCATTTAATTCAGGATCAAATTTAGCTGAATTTCTCCACAACAGCCCGAAAATAATACTCCCGGATTGTTTTTATTCAAGTATCTTAGCTCCGCTTATTTGAGACGTTTTCATGCAAAAAAACATCGATTTTTCGGTTATCGTTCCTGTGTTCAACAGCCAGCAGACACTTGTTGAACTCTTTTCCCGAACAGCCGAAACCTTTGGACGACTGAATGTAAGTTTTGAAGTGATTTTCGTGGAAGATGGCGGATCTGATCAAAGCTGGGAGGTTATTCAACAGCTTAAAAATCAATTTACTGAACAAATAATTGCCGTCAAACTCTCCAAAAACTACGGACAACACAACGCTATTTTTTGCGGGATGGGTTTTGCCTCCGGTAATTTTATTATCACCCTTGATGATGATTTACAGATCCCACCTGAGGAAATTGAAAAACTCATTCTGGCTTACAATGAAAAGGAGTCTGACCTTGTTTACGGTTTTTTTAAAAGGAAAAAACACAGTTTTATCCGCAATATTGCCTCACGTTTTGTGAAAAAAGGAGCAAAAAAGGTACTGGATGCACCCGGGGAAGGTTCATCATTTAAAATGATAAAAGCTGAGCTGGTAAAAAAAATCCTTACTCACCCGCAGGAATTTGTTTTCATTGATGAATTGTTGCTCTGGTACACCGATGATGTGGCTTTTTGCGAAGTCAGGCATGAAAAAAGGCAGAGCGGAAAGTCAGGGTATTCGAAACTCAAACTTTTCAGACTTTTTACCAATCTGGTGATCTACTACACGACTGTACCACTGAAAATGATGACCATTGTTGGCTTTCTGACATCTTTTTTTGCTTTTGGCTTTGCTATCTATCGTATTTACAGGAAAATGAATTTCAATGTTCCGCTTGGTTATACTTCCATTATCGTTACCATTCTCATTTCAACAGGTATCCTGCTCTTTTCCATGGGAATACTGGGCGAATACCTTAATCGCATTTATAAAGTACAAAACCGCAAACCCCCCTTTTCAATCAGGAAGATTTTGAAATGAAGCTGATCCGTTATGGCATTATCTTAAGCCGCCTTACCCGAAATGAACTTGAATTGCTTAGATTTTGGCGAAACTCTGAACAAATCCGGCAAAATATGATTTTCAGGGAAGAAATTACCCCTGAAATGCAACTGAAGTGGTTTGAAAGCATTGATAATTACAACAATTTTTTCTACATCATTGAATACAAGGGCGAAAAAATCGGGCTGATAGATAACAAAGGCACCGACTGGAACAGTGGTTCAACCCATTCTGGCTTGTTTATCTATGAAGAAAAATACAGGGGTACACATATCCCTGTTGCCGCTTCCCTTATTTTGATGCAGATTGGCTATGGTTTGCTGAATGTCAGGGAAACAAGAATTAAGGTTTTACGGGAAAATCAAATAGCGATAAATTATAATACTCATCTTGGTTTTGAAATTTGCAATGATAATCCAGGTGAAATATACGTGGAAATGATTCAGAAAAGAGAATCCTTTTCTTCACTGACCATGAAACTCCATCAGCAACTGGTGAAGCTTACACCCGGAAAAGACCCATATCTGTATTTGATTCTGGAGCCGCACGACTGGAAAAATGGTGTGGCACAAGGCGTCAGCGCTGAACTTGAAAAAGTAGATGCTGATAAAATTATCTGGAGAAAAGAAAAAAATAAGATTATTACGGTTTGCATGAACATTTAACGCAACTTTTAAACTTTAAATCCGTCTTTTGTCTTTATCAAAACTGAGAAATATGAAAAGAAAATTGTTACTAAGCTTGTTACTGATGGCAGTTGCCGTCATGCTAAATGCACAGAATCAATCAAAAAACTTAAGTCAGACCAAAAAAATAATGACTGCTCAAAGTGTAAGTTTTCCCAAATTATTTAATGCCAGAAATTCAGAGCTGCCTGATTCGCTCATGAATTTTACATGGAACGGCTCCGACTGGGACACTTCCGATATTGAAGTTTATCAATATGATGCCAATGGAAATATGATTTCCTTGATCCGCAGGTATTTTGATTATTTCACAGGTCAGTTTATAAACAGTTACAAAAATGAAAAAGTATATGACCAGAACGGTTTAATACTTCAGGAAACCAATTACTATTGGGATTCTCTGAAATGGATGCCTTCCGACCGTCAGACCTACCGCTATGTCAATGGACTCAGACAGTTCAGCTCTTATGAGTATTATGATAACAATCAATGGGTGTTTTCCTATGGCGATTCTTCGGTTTATACCTTTAATGCCGACAAACTGCCTCTTACCATTATCAACTTGTCTTATGACGGTATGGACATGAAATGGACACCCTCACAGAAAATGGAAATTTCCTATGGTGCTGATAAAAAGCCCTCTGCAGTAGTCATTTATGAATGGAACAACAAATGGCAGCAGCAGGCCAGACTTGGCAGTCTGAAGTGGGAGCTGGGCTTTGAATGGGAAAATGCCCGGCCAACAGCTTATGTCATGCAAATTTTTATGCTGAACAAATGGGTGAATTATGAAAGATATTCGGCCAGGGTGAATGACGGTCTTATGACTGTGGATTCATTTTATACATGGAACAGTACGATAAACAAGTGGGTGGACAGTGTGTACACTACTTATACCTATGAAAACGGATTACTTACCGAGCGTTTTCAATGGCAGTACAGATGGGATAAAAAAGCCTGGGACACGCTTGAAATTGAGGTTCACGGATATGACAACAGAGGAAATGAAGGTTTTTATCAGTCAGGATCCAAGTGGGGAGACTGGTTTGAATTCTGGTCTTCTGTCAGAAAAACCTATACTTATAGCCAGTCAGGAAGAATTCTCGAAATTGTTTACGAAAATTTTGACTTTTACAACAACGAATGGACTTTTTCCAACAAGGTGAAATACTTTTACACATCCTCTTCAGGTATTTTATCTGCATGGCCTGTTTCACCTACGGTTTTTCCCAATCCTGCTTCCGATAAGATTTTTATTTCAGGTAACGGAGTTTATCAGATGTTTGACCTGAAGGGACAATTACTGGGTCAGGGAAATCTAAAGGAAGGCACCAATCAGATTGACATTTCTGCTTTGCCGGAAGGGCCATTTATGTTGAAAATCAATACCGAAGACGGGGGAAGCAAGGTCATTAAAATTCTGAAATATTAGGCATTTCTTGCTCTTCCCTGAGTTTTCTGCCGGCTCTGTCTTTTTTTCGTAAAATAAATCTTTTCATCATGCTGATTTCTGCCTGATTAAGGGAAATGATTTGCTTTAAAGGTATTTTATAGCGGATGGTAAACAAGATAAACATCAGGATTCCCATCACAAAATAACTGATATCGGTGGTCAGGGCTGCTCCTTTTCCGCCCAGCTTCGGGATGAAGATAAAATTCAGTGAAATGTTGATAATCAGGCTGAAAAATATAATATAAACGAGTGACCATGCTTTTCCGACACCCAGAAAAAAGCTGATCAGTGTTTTGGATACTATCAGCATGAGGATACCGGGGAGTATCCATTGAACCATTTCGATACTTGGGATGAATTTCTGTCCGTAGAGAAAAACAATCAGGTAGGGGACGATGAAATATAAGACCACCAGAGCCATTATTCCGAGTAAAAAGCTAATCTTTATCCAACCCAGCACCCTGTCTTTGAAAATATTGATGTCTTCTGCCAGCGCAGTACGGCTGTAAATGACCACGCCAACGGTCAGAGGTCCCTGCCAGCGCTCAGTAATACGGGTAGCCAGGGAATAAAAGCCGACTTCCTTTAAATCGCTGAGATGACGCAGCATGACAATGTCGAAGCGGTAATGCAGTTTAATCAGCATGCCGGCAATGGTAAAAGACAGCCCGAGTCCAAGCAGGTTCCTGATAATGTGATAGTTGAATTGAAACCGAACCGGATGGTTTTCAGCAACCAGCCTGACCGCATAAAATGCCATTATCAGATTGGCAGACAGATAAGCCAGAAGAGCACCCTGCACCGACCATCTTAGCAGGAAAAGAAACACAATCAGAAGCAGGAGATTGATGAAATTGGGTATCCATTGCAACACATTGTATTTGCGAATACTTCCTTCTGCAAGAAAAATTCCGGTAGAGTAGTTGATCAGTACATTCAACGGGATGGATAAAATGGCAAACAAGCTGAGGGTAAACGTTATATCGTTTCTGTCGCTGAAATAAAATATACCGCCAGTGATCAAAGCGCCCAGCAAGCTGGTTGTCACAGCAATGAAAATAAGGGAAGATATTACGTCTTCGTAAGAAAAAGTTTTTTTTGAAATAAAAAATACGGTGCTCCTCTTAACGCCCAGTCGGGTTACCACTCCGACCAGGGTTGGAACAACCAGCAGATAAGTGTATAAACCATTTCCCTCAGGTCCGAGCAATCGGGCTATCAGCACTCCACAGCCAATTTGCATCAGAGTGGAAAGTATGTTTGCTGTCGATACACTAACCGCGTCTGAAAGAAAACTTCTCCTGCTCTCCATCAAATTGTTTTTTATCCTGAGGAAAAATAGCAAAATATAAGCGTGGTAATGAGGGTAATTTTCGTTTGATGCCGGCTTTTATTTCCGATGGAAAAATGCCGATTGTCCAACGGTAAAGATAATAGAGCCGGATAATGGTTATTCGTGGAATAATACGTATTACGGTCTGAATATCAGTTTTTTTGTAAATTCTTTCATAACCATTTCTTTCCGCATATTTTCCCACTATGGTGTCTGCCATTTTGATAATCTGCTCATTAAGTTTTCCTTCCCAGTTTTTGATTCTGCCTGTATTGATAGGATTGAACAGGCTTTTCTGGAATTTGTCAAGTAATCCGGCATCGAGGCTGTTTTTAATTTCCTGTTCATGTTTGTAAAAATCCAGCACTGATGGTTCGTAAGGAATATTAAGAAACCTGCATATTTCACCAAAAACCCTTTCCGGTTCTTTTGCAAGCTCTTCATACCGTATGCTGATAATCTTTTCCGGCTTTTTCTTACGGAAACTTTCAACAGTACGGGCAGAATATTTCCACTGATAAAGTATTTCAGGGATGACAGAGCCCAGAAAATTTACCTTTAACATGGAATACAAATGATCACGGTAATCACGGATAATATGCACATACCTGACTTCCGGAAACATCTTTTCTATGGTTTTCAGCCTGATAGAATATTTTGGATTTTTGTCACCAATCCATTTTATCTCTTTTTTCTGAAATGTAGAGATATAGTTGGCATGGACGCATTTACAAACCGTCAGGTAATCCGTCTTTCCTTCAAGGCTCAGCAGGTCGCTGAGTAGTTTTTCCTTGTCAACAGGCCATAGCTTAAACTTCCAGTTGGTTTTATACAGATCGTGGTAAAAGCTGGTCAGGTGTTTTATTGTCCAATGTTTTCTTTTGCCGTATTTATTTCTTAAAACCCAGATGAATGGACTTTCAAACGGCATGATGACATTGGGATGGGCATCGAAAAGGGTTCGCAGCAGGGTAGTCCCTGAGCGGGAACGCCCCACGATGAAAAACATGGGTATTTGACTTAACCATTCCTTGTTGGTTGCTGAACTCATTTTTTATAAATTGTCGGGTATTTTTTTCAGCAAAGGTCAGGCTTTTAAAGAAATTTTTAAAACCTGAAAAAGAATAAAGAATAAACCAACTCGTTATTTTTGCATCATTAATTAAAAGCAGATTGAAAACAGAAGTCAGAGATAACAGGCAATTTACTGTTTCTTCCAGAAAACTCGGGGATTCATGGTTTATTTATTCTGCCTTAAAAACACGTTTTGAACAGTTAAATATCGGGAAAATCAATCAGGTTGTCAGCGTATTCGGTTTTACCAAAACTTATTCCCCTTTATATGGTGGAAGGCCCTTTCGCAGGGATAACGGACTTTCTATGAAGCAGATCAAAACACTCTCAAAAAAAAATATCGGATTTTCGCTGACGCTTTCAAACCATTTTTTTTCAGAAGATGCTTACAGGCAGACAATTCCTCTCCTGGAAGCCCTGTATGATAAAAAAAACAGTATTGTTTGTGCCAATGATGATTTAGCACGTCAGATCCGTGCCGATTTTCCGGATTTTACCCTGCATGCCAGTGTTGTCAAGGATTTACGCAACATCAGCGACATTCATCAGGCTCTGGAATTATATGATTTTGTTGTCCTTCATCCAAAACTTAATGATGATGTGGCTTTTCTTCAGTCCATTGATTGCAGGGATAAAATCATTTTGTTTGCCACTATTCATTGTCTTTATAAGTGTGATGAGAAGGATTGCTTTCTGAATGTTTCGGAGGTAAACAGGGATGAAACGGCCATCAGGCAAAACAACTGTCCTCACCGACACGACCCGGAGTTTAAAAAACTGACTGTCTTTGACTTACATGATTATCGCTTCGATGGCTATCGTTATTTTAAAGTTGTTTTGTGATGAAGTTGGTTAAATTAAAAGACTGGTTTGATTGTAATCTGGAATATCCCCTGATCATCAGCGGGCCATGCAGTGCGGAAAACGAAGATCAGCTGATTTCGACAGCGCTTGCCATCCAAAAGACAGGTAAAGTTAAAATCCTCAGGGCAGGCGTATGGAAACCACGTACCCGCCCCGGGAGTTTTGAAGGAGCCGGAAATATTGCCTTGCAGTGGTTGAAAAAAGCCAAAGAAATGACCGGACTTCTGACCACCGTTGAAGTTACCACCCCTGAAGATATTGAAGCTTGTCTCAAACATGGCATTGATATTTTGTGGATTGGTGCAAGAAGCACTTCCAATCCGGTGTATGTCCGCAAACTGGCTGAAGCCCTGAAAGGGGTTGATATTCCTGTGCTGATCAAAAATCCGGTTTACCCCGATATTGACTTATGGGTCGGAACGATTGAAAGGTTTTACAATTCGGGTATCAGACGGCTGGCGGCTGTTCACAGGGGCTTTTTCCCTTTCGAAAAAACCTCTTTGCGCAACATCCCGAAATGGGAAATACCGATTGAACTGAAAAGACGAATTCCTGAAATCCCCCTGATCTGCGACCCGAGCCATATTGCCGGTCATACCGCCTTTATTTACGAAATATCTCAAAAAGCCCTTTATCTCGGTATGGACGGCCTGATGATCGAGTGCCATATCAATCCGAAAGTGGCTTTGAGCGATGCCAAACAGCAGCTTACACCCGATGAACTGACAGAATTGCTGGGAAAACTTCATTTTACGCGGGAAGACAAAACCATTGTCAAACCATTCAAAGACCTCGAAATGTATCGCGAACAGCTCGACAGTATTGACCTCCAGCTTATTGAGTTGCTTGCTCAGAGAATGGAAATTGTCGAAAAGATTGGGGTTTTGAAAAGCCATGAAAATCTTTCCATCTTTCAGCTCAGAAGATGGCAGAAAGTGATTGAGCAAAACCTGAAAGTCGGGAAGAAACTTGGACTTTCGAAAGATTTTTTGTTGAAACTAATTTCCCTGATCCACTATGAATCCATTCAACGGCAGGATGAAATCATCAAACTGTCGGGGATGAAAAATACCGGAACAAAAAATGAAAATTCAGAGCCATGAAGATAATGAAAAGCCTTGTGTATGTTTGTGTTAGCTTATTTGTTCTAACCTCCTGTACATCGAAAACCATACTGTTAAAAAAGAAGCTGACGGCAAAATGGACAGGCTCTGCCACGATCAGCTACAACAAGGAGGAAACTACTGCCAGCAGCCTGTTCCCTTTTTCTGACAGCCTCATGGCTTTTTATGCTTCGAAAGGCAACAACTACCTCAGCATTGCCCTGTATGATAGTTTTGCTGTGGTGGACGGGCTTAATTTTTATAAAAACAGGGCATTTCAGATTGACTGGAACCCTTTGATTGCGGGGAAAAATTATATCTCCCTATGGAGCCCGACTACTGCTGATGATATTATGCTCAGGGAAAAACTGAAAAAAAACGCTGAATCCCGTTTTTCATCCGACACCCTGACACGTAAGGCTTATATCATGGAAATGTTCGATATAACAAAAGACAGGGAAGTATTGTTTCTCAAAGACATCGTGTTAAAAGGAGATTCCCTTTGGTGTAATGTCGAATCTGACCTGGTTGTTCAGGCAAAGCAGTCATTGAAGCTGAAAAAAGTGAAAGAGTAAATGATTTTAGTTTACATTGACTGAAAATAATCTGATTGGAATTGCGATTGGAATTGCGGATTTCGAATTTCGGATTGCGGATTGTTAATTTCGGATTTCGGATTGTTAATTTCGGATTGTTAATTTCGAATTTCGAACCTGTCTGCCCTGCCTGACCTGCTTGACGTCAGGCAGGCGACAGGCAAGATTTCGGATTTCCCTGCTTCTGCAGACCGCCCACTGCCTGGTTAAACTTTCCGCATTCCCTGTTCCGAATTTCGTGTTTTTTCAGTGCTGATAGTAAATATCGGCTATTTCTCCATCCTGCTCATTTTCAGAAAGCCTCTGAGTCCAAACCTGATTTTGAAATACAGGCCTTTTAGTGAAATACCTTTAAAGTTTCTTGAATAGCCGTATTCATCCGCCATTTTTCCTGCCAGAAAGTCCATGATCTTCAGTTCCTGATTGCTGAATTTTCCCTGCCAGATACCCGTTCTGCCTTTGTTAATGGCCTGAGCCAGACTTAACTGGTATTTTTTTGAAAGGTCTTTTGGATAGAGTGAATCGAGTTTATTTTTATGAAAATCAAGCATTTGAGGATAATAAGGGATATTGATAAACTCACATATCTGTCGGATCCACTTTTCAGGATTATCCACCATGTCTTCATATTTTAGTCTGAAAAAACGTCCGGGATGTTTTCTGTATGCTTTCAGCAATATCTGTTGATATTTATTCCAGCGATACACTATCAGCGGAATGTTTTTCTGGCCAAAACCTGCGTTTATCATAGAAACCGTATGGTCACGGTAATCGCGGCTGATATGGATAAATTTCGCTTCCGGGAAAGTCAGGAGTAAATCCTTTATTTGCCGCGATGCTACCGGATTCTTATCTCCGAGCGCCAATATTTCTTTTTTTTCAAAGAGGCTTTGGTAATGGGAATAAACAATGCTTATCAGGTGGTTGAATGTAATATCAGGCGGGCAGGTAAGGATTTTTTCACGGATAACTTCGTGCCTGAAATTCATGTCTTTATAGCCATAATGGTCGTGAAAGCGGCAATTTTCAATATCGTTAATAAATTCGCTGAGGATTTCTTTGTTGAAGTAACTGATATGCCGGTATTTGGGCAAAAGTTTTGAAATTACCGGCCATTCTACTGGAATGAGGACATGCGGGTTGGCATCCAGTATGGTCAGCAGCAGGGTGGTGCCTGATCGCGGTCTTCCTACAATGAAAAAAAACTGTGTCGCCTGCATGACTGTTATTTTTTTGTCTTTCCTGCCATTCTGGTAATCATTCTGGCGACTACCGGCCCTTTATGTATAAGCCTTTTCTGAATCACATGAGGCAAGTTTGAAAGTATCATATAAACCCCGTAGGCAAGCCTGACATAAAGCATGGCTGGTATTGACATCAGGTAGTAAAAAACATTGATATTTCTGTATTTACGTTCATAGCCAAATTGTTCTGCCCATTTTCCGGCAATACTTTCAGCAATTTTGACATCCCGCTTTTTCATGTCATTTTTCCAGACACCTGATTTTGATGTATTGACAGGTTTTAACAAGTTGCTGTGAAACTTTTTAAATTGCCTGGCTTCTTCTTCAGAAAGTTTCTTGATTCTTTCTTCAACATACAGATGAAAACTGAGTACAGATGGCTGATATTCAATATGCAGAAAATTACAGAGTTTTTTCAGATTTGTTTCAGGGTCATTTATCAGGTCTTCATAGCGGATGGTATAAAACTGCTCCGGATGAAGTATGCTCATCCGGTGAACCAAGTTATTTGAAAATTTCCAGCGATAGGCAATGATAGAGGTCAGAGGGGCTTCAAAATCAAGTTTTTTTACGGAAAGGATATTGTCGCGGTAATCCCGGATCAGATGGATGAATCTTGCATCAGGGAAAATATGATAGATTTTTTTAAAGAAAAGTGAATAGATAGGGTTTTTATCCCCCAGAAGAAGAATGTTTTCTTTCGGAAAAAAGGAAGGAAAATGAAGGTACAAAATTTTTATTGCTGATTGAAAATCAAGATGTTTACGAAATTTCAGGAGTGAGTCCAGCAGCGCTTCCCGGTCAATGTTCCATCGGTCAAATTTCCGGGTGGAAAAAAGGTCGTTGATAAAATGGTGAATATGCTGTTCCGACCATGATTTCAGTGGAAGATATTTCGAAGAAAGCTGAAGGATAACAGGACTTTCAAAAGGGATGATGACGTTGGGATGGGCATCAAAAAGAGTGGAAAGCAGGGTAGTCCCTGAACGGGGCCGCCCGATGATGAAAAAAAAGGGCAGTTGTTTAATTTTTTCTATGTCCTCAAAACGATATGCCATGTCGGTTAATTGTCTCAGAAATAACAATCATTTCGTTGGCAAAATAAATCAAAGTTTTCAATGCAGTAATGCTTTAAATTTTATTTTTGCCATAAATTAAACATTTAGCTACAGGTGAAAATACCATTTAACCGGCCATATTTTACAGGAGAAGAAAAAAAATTTATCGGGGAAGCGATCATGCAGGGAAAGATTTCAGGTAACGGACTTTTTACACAGAAATGTCAGTCGCTCATGGAAGAAAAATTTGGATTTCATAAATGCCTGCTGACCACCTCCTGTACGGATGCGCTTGAAATGACGGCTTTGCTGCTGAATATCAGGGAAGGCGATGAGGTCATCGTTCCTTCTTTTACTTTTGTTTCAACCGCTCTTGCCTATGCAGTCAGAGGTGCCAGGGTGGTCTTTGCCGACAGCCTTCCCACACATCCCAATATTGACCCTGATTCGGTCAGAAAAAGAATAAACAGCCGGACAAAAGCCATAGTGGTGATGCATTATGCCGGATTCCCCTGTCAGATGAATGAGCTGACGGAGCTGGCTGAGGAACATAACCTCATGATCATTGAAGATGCAGCTCATTCGCTCGGAATGACCTTTAACGGAATTTATCTCGGGAACTTCGGACAAATGTCTGCCTTTTCATTTCACGAAACCAAGAACATTCATTGCGGAGAGGGTGGATGCCTGATTGTCAATTCACCGGATTTGGTGGAGCGTGCCGAGATTCTTTGGGAAAAAGGCACCAACAGGGTAGCTTTTGGCAGGGGAGAAGCTGCCAGTTATGAATGGAAGGATTTAGGTTCTTCCTTTCTTCCTTCCGAGATTTCTGCCGCATTTTTATATGCTCAGCTTCTTCATTTTGATGAAATTCAGCATGCCCGGCATAGCGTCAGGCAGAAATATATTTCACTGTTGCAGCCATTAGCAGAAAAGGGGAACATCAGCCTGCCGGAAACGGAGCCAAATGCCGGATTTTTTTATCTTTTGGCCGGCAACAGGGAAGAAAGAGACGCTCTGTTGAAATATTTGAACGGACAGGGTATTCAGTCGGTATTTCACTATCTGCCATTGCATAAAAGCAGCTTTGCCGTTCAGACCTATGGAGACAGCTATCTGCCGGAAGCCAGTCGGTATGCCGATTGTATTATACGCTTACCTTTCTTTAATGAATTGAAAGATAACGAGATAGAGTATTGTTGTGAAAAGATTTCCGCTTTCTTTTCCTGAATCACTCAGTACAGTTTCTGACGCTTGATCAGAAAATTTTGAAGCACCTGAAAATACCCGTCATGAATATCTGCTTCGATCATATCAATCTGATACTGAAGGCATTTAACAGCCAGTTTGTTTTTAAGTTCCTGAATATGTTTTCTGTAAATTTCCCTGTATTCGTCAGGGAACAAATCAACTTTCTGATCGGTTTCCATGTCTGTGAAGCGGAAAGGACGGTTTTCAAAGTCGAACTCAATTTCTTTCCGTTTATCGGTAACATGGAAAAGGATGATCTCATGCTTTTTGAATTTCAGATGTTGAAGGCCTGAAAAATAATCTTTTTCATTTGTCTGATTTTCAAACATATCGCTGAAAATAATCACCATCGAACGCTTGTGAATGGTTTCAGCTATCTGATGAAGTACTTCGGCAGTGGAGGTTGTGCGGTTGAGTTCAAAGCCGGAGACCTTGTTTTGCAGGCTGTTGAAAAGCAGTTGAAGATGGGCGTAGCTGGAGCGGGCAGGGTAATGTTCATCAATTTTGTCGCTATATAAAGTAAGTCCGGTTGCATCACGTTGATTACGAAGCATATACAATAGTGAGGCGGCTGCATAAGCCGAAAAGGTAAATTTATTGTATTCAGGAGCCGGATAAAACATGGAAGATGACATATCGATGACGATCTGACAACGAAGGTTGGTTTCTTCTTCATATTTTTTGACAAAAAGCTTATCGGTTCTGCCATAAAGTTTCCAATCGATATGCCGGGTTGATTCTCCCGGATTGTATTGCCTGTGCTCTGCAAATTCAACAGAAAAGCCATGAAAAGGGGACTTGTGAAGGCCTGTAATGAAACCTTCCACCACATAACGGGCAATAAGCTCAAGCTTGCCCAGCTGTTGCATCAGGGCAATATCGAAATAGCCGTTTTTGACCGGCTTGGGTGTCATTTTATTTTACAAATAGGGTTGAAGCTTGCTCATCAGCATCGGCTTGGGAACTGCTCCGACTATCTTGTCAACTACTTCTCCGTTTTTGAAAACCAGCAGGGTAGGGATGTTGCGGATGCCGTATTTTCCGGCTATCTGATTCTCATTGTCAACATTTACTTTTCCTACTTTCAGCTGTCCCTGCAGCTCCGTAGCCAAAGAATCGACTATGGGAGAAATCATTCTGCATGGTCCGCACCATTCAGCCCAAAAATCGACCAAAACCGGAATTTCGGATTTAATTACCTCATTTTCAAAATTTGCAGATGTTAATTCTAATGCCATTATTGTAAACTTTTTTGTTTGAAGAAATCTGTTTTAATCAAATCAAATGCCATATAATTCTAATTGATGGTATATGTCAGATGTTCAATTTTTTCAAGTTCACTGAAAAATTCATTGGAAGCATCAATCCTGAGCTTTTCAGGGCCGAGTTCCAGTTTTATCAGGGAATTGTTGCCGTTCATTGCATTAAAAACAAAGACAACCGGAAATTTCCCCGGAAATTGTTTGAATAATTCAGTGATTTTTTGTGTGAGTTGCGGGGTCAATGCAGCCAGATAAACGAAAATATTGATTTTCTTAAGCATTTTTTCCCTGACATCGCTCAGCAGCATAATTTCTGAAATATCGTAATACAGGGCTATCTGCTCTTTGCGTTGCTTTACCATTCCCTGAAGAAATATTTTGGTCCCGGGTTGAATTAAATGCCTGTATCTCAGGTATTTTTCCTGAAACAGAATAAAGCGCATGCTTCCCGAGAAATCTTCAATTGTAAATGAACCAAAAGGCTCTCCCTTTTTATTGTACCTTTCAGTAAACTCAATCACCATTCCGGCTATTTTAAACACTTTGTTTTTGAAAAGCGCCTGATTTTCGTCAAGATTAACCAGATTGGTATTGACAAAGTGCTGAAATTCAAGTTGATATTCGTTCAGCGGATGTCCTGATATATAAAATCCGGTAACTTCTTTCTCTTTGACAAGGACTTTTGTCAGTGGCCATGGTTCGCAGTCGGGTGGAAGCGGTTTTTGAATGCTGACAATTTCCTGTTCACCGAAAAGTGTCATCTGAGAAACATTTTTAAGCTCTTTGGTTTTCTGTCCATAGCGTATCAGCCGGTCGATGAAGGTAGTGTCGTCATTGTCTTCCGTGTGAAAATATTGTGCGCGGTGAATTTTGCCAAAGGAATCGAAAGCTCCTGCCAGTGCAAGGCTTTCAAAGGTCTTCCTGTTTACGGTTCGTAAATTTATTCTGGAGGCAAAATCATAAATATCCCTGAATGGTCCGTTTTCATTTCTTTCCTGAACGATGGATTCAACTGCGGCTTCACCCACCCCTTTAACGGCATTGATCCCGAAGCGGATAATGTTATCGGCTACGACTGTAAATTTTGCATCTGATTCGTTGATGTCGGGGCCTAATACTTTGATTGACATCCTGTTGCATTCGGAAATATATTGGTTTAGCAGGTCGGTGGTGTTCATGTTGTGGGCAAGGGTGGCTGCCATAAAATGGGCAGGATAATGTGCTTTAAAATAGGCTGTCTGATAGGCCAGTATGGAATATGCAGCTGCATGAGACTTGTTAAATCCATAATTAGCAAAGGTTTCCATGAGTTCAAACAACTTTTCAGCCTTGTGGGCATCAATGCCATGAATTCTTGCTGCACCCTCAATAAACTCCGGTTTCATCTTCATCATGGTATTTTTGTCTTTTTTGCCCATGGCTTTGCGTAAGATGTCGGCATTGCCAAGTGAAAAACCAGCGATGATTCTTGCACATTGCATGATTTGCTCCTGAAAAACAAGGATCCCATACGTGGGTTTCAGCACTTCTTCGAGTGATTCGTGAGGATATGCAACTTTTTCAATCTGATGTTTACGGTTGATGTAGGTAGGTATCTGATCCATGGGTCCCGGGCGGTAAAGTGCATTCATGGCTATCAGATCATCTATGGAATTGGGTTTCAGGTTCTTCAGATTATTACGCATTCCCTCCGATTCAAACTGGAATATGCCGTTGGTTTGTCCCTGTCTGAAAACATTCATGGTTGCTTCATCATCAAGCGGTATCGCATCGATATCTATTTTTAAACCGAGGTTTTTTTCAATACTGTTGAGTGTGTCTTTAATAATGGTAAGGGTTTTCAGACCAAGGAAATCCATTTTCAGCATGCCGACAAATTCTGCATGCTCGCCTTCATACTGGATGACCATCAGTTCGGAGTCTTTGGCATTACTCAGGGGGACATGCTCTTCAAGCGGGTTCCTTCCGATGATAACGCCACAGGCATGGGTTCCGGTCGAACGGATAGAGCCTTCAAGCTCTTCAGCAAATTTGAGGGTTCTTTGCACTAATGGGTCTCCCTGTTCCCGCTCTTTGCGGAGTTCGGGAGAAGCTGCATAGGCATCTTTCAACGATTTGATTTCAGCTTTTGCCGGAACGAGTTTGGCCAGCCGGTCGGATTCGTTTAAGGGAAGTTTTAATACTCTGGCTACATCCCTGATTGCCGAACGTGAAGCCATTGAGTTAAAGGTAACGATCTGGGCTACTTTGTCGAAACCATACTTGTCAACCACATATTTAATGACCTTTTCCCTCCCGTAATCGTCAAAATCGACATCGATATCGGGCATGGAAATTCGTTCAGGATTTAAGAAACGCTCAAACAGTAACTGATAACGTATAGGGTCTATGTTTGTGATTCCCAGACAATAAGCAACAGCTGAACCGGCAGCTGAGCCTCTTCCGGGTCCTACCAGAACGCCCATTTCCCTTGCTTTGTTGATAAAGTCCTGTACAATCAGGAAATAGCCCATGTATCCAGATTTCCTGATCTCGTTCAGTTCATATTCCAGTCTTTCCTTAATTTCATCACTCATGTCGGGATAGCGCCTTTTGGCTCCTTCATAGGTGAGGTAGCGGAGATATTCCATTTCCTCGGAAAAACCTTCCGGTAATGGAAAAACAGGGAGTATGACGGAAGATTTAAGGTCGTAGCTTTCGATTTTTCTGACAATCTCCTGTGTGTTTTCAATGGCTTCGGGAATATCTTCAAAGAGGGTCAGCATTTCTTCCCTTGTCTTGAAATATTCGTTTCCGGTATATTTCATGCCGTCCTTATCGTCCTGGTCTTTTCCCGTGTTGAGCCAGACAAGTATCCGGTGGGCTTCAAAATCTTCTTTGTTGGTAAAATGCACATCGTTGGTGGCTATCAGCTTGATGTTATATTTTTTTCCGAGTCTGATCAGTTCACGGTTGACAATTTCCTGTTCTTCAATGCCATGACGCATCAGCTCGAAGTAGAAATCTTCACCAAAAATGCTCAGGTATTCTTCAATGACTCTTTCGACTTCCTGAATATTGTTTTTAATGATAAGTTTGGGAATTTCACCTCCTAAGCAGGCAGTGGAGGCAATGAGTCCTTCTCCGTATTTTTTTAACAGTTCCTTGTCGATGCGTGGGGTATAGTAAAAGCCATCACGGAATGCTATTGAGCTGAGCTTGACGAGATTATGGTATCCTTTCAGGTTTTTTGCCAGTAATATCAGATGATAACCGCTTCGGTCTTCTTTCAGGTTTTTGTCTTTGCGAAGATGGGAGTGATGGGCAACATACATTTCACAGCCGATGACGGGCTTTATGTTAAATTGTTTTGCCTGTTTGAAAAAATGAACGACACCATACATATTTCCATGGTCGGTAATGGCCATGGCTTCCATACCATCATCTGCAGCTTTCTTCATCAGTTTGGGAATAAAGGCTGCTCCATCCAATATGGAATATTGCGTATGCAGGTGCAGATGGGTAAATTGCATCATGATTGTTCTTGCTTAAATTAATCCTTGTAAAAGCTTCAGAAAGCTGAATTAATCCATGCCGAAAGTTACGGTATGCCTTTTTTATGATAATGAATTGTTGAAAAATATTGTCCACAGCTCTGTGAGAAAGAACAGAAACATCATGTTTTCAATGACTTACGGGAGTCGGTAACTCAAAAGCTCCAGGTCAGGCCTGCACTGGGTAAAATCGGTAGCTGGTCAACCCTTTTGGCTGTAATCCTGTCGAAATAAAAGATATTGTGGCGGTTATAAACGTTTGCTACACTTACATTTGCTTCGATTGAGTGATTTTCCGTTTTCCAGGTCTTTTTGAGAGAAATATCAAGGCGGTGATAGCTGGGAAGTCGTCCCTGATTGGTTTCGGCATATAAAATACCAAGAGTACCATTGGTTTTGGTATAATCTTCATTGATACCTCCTGAGAAATCGAGCAATTCGTAAAATCCCTGCGTCTGGGTAAAAGGGAAGCCCGATCCAAAATTCCAGCGGACAGAGATTTCAAAAGGATTTTTATCACCCAAAATATAATTTCCGAAAATCTGAACATTGTTTCGTCTGTCCCAGTGTGGGGTATAGGTTACGATTCCGTCATAGCGGTTGACATAGCTTAAACCATAGACTATCCAGAGATAAAAGGGCTTTTTGTCGTAAGTATATAGAAAATCAATTCCATAGGCCTCACCATTTTCAATAATAAAGTCAACACGCTGATATTCAGGCTTATGCTGGTATTCGGGGGTGTTGTCAAATATTTTATTCCTGTTGATGTTGGTCAGTTGGTCGAAGTTTTTGTAATAACCTTCAATGTTGATAGAAGAAGATTCATTCAGGTCGATTTCGGTTCCGGCAATGGTATGGGTAGCCATCTGAAGCCGTGTGGTTACTTTTTTTCCGTCAAAATAATTGGGGATGTCATCAGGAGCAGACAAAAAACCATAGAAGAAATTGACCACATCACGGTCGGAGAAAGAAGAGATGAAATTCTGGGAATATCTGCCTGCTGCAAACTTAAAGCGAAGAGTTTCGGTAATATTGTATTTTATCCCGATGCGGGGTTCAAAGGAAGTTTCCTGAAGCGATGCATAATATTGAAGACGGAAACTTGGCAGAATGATCAGGTTTTTATAAATCTTTTTGTATTTGATGAACCCGGAGATATTGGTGGTGTTGTTCTGGTCGTAAATTTTTCTGCCGGCAGAATTATAATATTGCAGTTCGGTTTGAAAACCTGAAAGGTCGAATCCAAAGCGGAGGAGATCTTTCCCGAAATAATAGGAAAACTTCATCCCGCCTTCAAATCCGCCAATGCTGCTGTATCGGGGCTTGTTGTCCGATTCAGTCTGATTAATTCGGTAATAGGAATAGGATAAATGTCCGTCAATAATGGTAAAGGAGCCTGTAGGGACGAGTAAAAACTGGGTGCCTGCGCCAAAGGAATTCCAGTCGTAAACGGTTAAATTTTTAAAATTGACCTTGTCGTTAAAATTAAAGCCAAATATTTTCAGATTGCTGCCATCGGCAGAATTAAGCGTTATTTTGCCATACAGATCGTTAAAAGAATAAGGCATGCCGTTGCTGTCGGCATAAGGGTAAAGGTAAGGAGCGGTTTTGTCGAGAAAACTATTTCGATATGTCAGTAAAAAGTTTGAATTTCCTTCATTTTCCCTGAATTTTTTGATAGGGCCGCCCAAGATCATTCTTGCCATAAATGGACTGAGTCCGGCTTTGCCTGATATTCTGGTTCTGTTTCCATCTATCGTATTGATGTCCATTATTGCTGAAATCCTGTCGCCATATTCTGCATCAAAACCTCCGGAATAGACATCTATATTTTTAATCATATCAATGTCGAAAACGCTGTACAGTCCGATAGAATGAAAGGGATTATAGATAGTCATGCCATCCAGAAGAACTTTGTTTTGAATAGGCGTACCGCCACGGATATAGATTTGCCCGCCACGATCTCCGCTGGTGATAACGCCCGGCAAAATCTGTATAAACTGAGCCAGATCGGGTGTACTTCCGATAGTGGGTAATTTGAGTATTTCAGAAGGGGTAATCTTAATTTTTGAAATCTGAACCTGTGTAACCGACTCTATCTTTTTGTCTGTTATCTCCACTTCTCCGAGTTTTATGGCAGAAGGTGTCAGATAAAGGTTTTTGGACACAACGGCATTTAATCCAATTGAAATTTCAGTTTTCAGGGTATCATAACCTAAATAGCTGCAAACAAGGGTATAATTTCCGGGTTTAATCTTTGAAATGCTATAAAAACCGTTTATATCGGTTGCCGAGCCATATGTAGTCCCCAATAAATAGACATTGGTGAATATAATGGGTTCTCCTGTATTTTTATCGTAAACAAATCCCCTGATTTCATTTTTCTGCGACAGAGAGGGGCTTATCCATGAAAAAAACAGGATGATGACTGTAAGTGAGTATCTGAAAATTTTCATTTTGTTTGAAAAAACAAGGTTTTATTTAGGGTTTCAAAGGTAGGACGGAGCGCTGAATAATACCGAATAAATTTTGCCGTTGTCTGTATGAATGAGTAATCATGACTTTTGTCTGTACAGCCATGTTACTACTTCGGCCAATGTTTTCAGAATCTGAAAAATGATAAGGACAGCCATGTTGGCAAAAAATTCATTTCCTGAGAGGTAAGTTGTAAGAAAAACCATTACAGCCACCAGAATGGTAATATGTATGGGAAGTATCTGAAAGAAAAACCCGTAAACAAAACTTTCCTGTCTGGGCTCGACCTGAGTCTCTGTTTTTCTCGAAGAAATTATGTCGATAAAATAATAGACTGCAAAAACAATGATGCCTGTTGCAACTGGTATTAAGTGGTATGAAAATGTTTTTACGATTAAAGGCAGCACAATTCCAAGAAAAACAGCATATACGGCATGAAATACAATGATAAAGATGAATAAAAAGGCGACCAGGGTAGTTTTTCCTGCTAATGTATTGGGATTAATATCAGCCCGACTGTCAACCTGAAAATGAGGTGTCCGGATAATTTTTACGCAGGATGAAATCCCGATTAAAATACTTTGTCCCCAGTAAATCCACAGGCTTGTCAGAAAAGACTCCCGGTACAGGATGATAAGAATTATAGTAAGTAAGTTACTGATAACCAGTCCGTAAAGTTCACTGTTAAGTAAACCGGAAATTGAATTTGTTTTCAAAGTTTTCTGTTTCATCATCCCGGTAAAACAAAATGCTGGCAAAAATATCAGGAACTACGTTGATTGTTGAACATTTTTAGTTTTAAAGCCTTTTCTGTCCATTTTTCCCCATTGCTTTTTTCCTCTGAAGTAGTCAATATTTCCTTTTATTGCCCAGAAAACCACCAGAGGATGATAGAAAAAGGGTTCAAGAAAAGCAGTGGCAAGTTGTTTGAGCAGTTCACCCTGTCCCGTGTATTTGTTAAACGAAATTTCGCTGAAAAATATTGACCAGATGGAGAATCCGACCGCGAAAGAATAGATGAAAAATAGCATAAGTAAGAAGAATGGCCATGAGGTCATGCCGAGGATACTCAGGACAGTGAAGTAAGTCAGTCCGAAAATTTCCATGATGGGAGCCAGCCATTCGAAGAAAAACCAGTAAGGATAGCTGAACATTCCCATCAGTTTATATTTTGGGTTGAAAAATAGCTTACTATGTTTAAAAAGTGTTTCGATAGTGCCACGTGTCCAGCGGTTGCGTTGTTTGCCAAGCACTTTTAAAGTTTCAGGAGCTTCGGTCCAGCAAAGCGGGTCAGGAATATATATCACAGAATATTTTTCGCCCTTGTCTTCAAGGTAACGTCTGACACGTACGATCAGTTCCATGTCTTCACCCACCGTTTCGGTGCTGTATCCACCGCATTCGACAATCACTTGTTTGTTGAACATGCCGATGGCACCTGAAATAAGCAGAAGGCCGTTAAGTTTTCCCCATGCCATACGTCCGAGCAGAAAAGCACGGTTGTATTCAATGCTCTGAAAACGTGCAAGCCATTTTTCCGGAAAACGAACCTGAATGACCTGCCCTTTGTCAATAATGCATGAATTGGCAATATGAATCACGCTTCCCGTTGCAATGACTGTTTTATCTGTCTCTTCGAGGAAAGGTTTTACCAGTTTGCACAGGGTTTCATTATCGAGAATACTGTCTACATCAATAACGGTGAAAAGAGGTTTTGATGAAATATTAATGCCTGCATTCAGGGCATCTGCCTTTCCTCCGTTCTCTTTGTCAATGACTATCAGACTCTTTTGGGATAATTTTGACGATTTGTAAACCCCTCTGATGGGTTGTGTCGGAATGTGGTAGTCAAATGCCATGTTTACCTTTTCCAGCTTGAAATGGTTTATGACTTTTTCAAGGGTATCGTCTGTACTGCCGTCATTAATGATAATAACCTCAAAATCATGATAAAACAATGATAATAAGGCATTAATGTTTTCGATGATGGTCTTGCTTTCATTGTAAGCAGGGGCTATCACCGAAACCCCGGGGGCAAAAGGTGAACTGATGATGTTGTGATAATTGGTAAAAGTAGATTTTTTGACATACTTTTTCAGGGCAAAATAGGAGATAATGGCCAGCAGCATATAACTGCTGATAATCATAAACCCGAAGGAGAAGAAGATAAAGTTGAAAATATGCTGCAATATTTCGAAAAATTCACGCATGCTTAAATCCTTTTGTCATATAAATGATTTCTGATTTGTAAAACTTCTTCATCTTTCCGGGCAAATTTTTCGATGATGAAATTGCCTGTCGCTCCGTACGATTTCAATGCCTTCGCTGTTTTGAATTTCAAGGTGAAGGTATCGGCTTCTGACAGTATTTTTTCAAGAAAAGGGATATTGGCCGGACTGCTCATTTTTGCCATGGCGTCCAGTATTTCCAGTTTTAAGGTTTCATTGGTGGTTTGTTTGTATTTTTCAATCAGATAGGGGGAACATTCGTCATATTCGAAGGCAGACAGACATCTGATGGCATATTTCTGAACTTCTTCATCGGGGTGATTCATGATTTGTTCAACTTTTTCTATGGCACTGATTTGCTTGAAGATGGCAATCATTTGCAGACAGAAAATGACCACACTGTGATTGTCTGAATTCAACCATGTCGAAAATTCGGGAATCTTGATCGGGTGATGGGTAATCAGGTAATGAATATTCAGTTTTTCCCATTCTGTCATGAAATGCTCGTAGTGGTCAAGGAACTCAAACGGATTGACTTTATTCATCATGAGATAGGCTACCTGTGCCTCCATACGGATAATTTCATTATGGCTTCGGGTCAGTTTAAAAATGGTTTCGGTAGCGGGAACGATATCCATTTGTGTCAGCTCTTTAATGCCCTGAGCTACCACATGCCATTTTCTGCTTTTGAGTTTTTCGAGGGAATGGGTATGAAGTGCGAGCTGAAGGTAAAGATAATTCAGCTTATCATATATTTCACCAGTCATTTTCTCGTGCAAATTCAGAATTTCCCGAATCAAAGCCTCTCTTTTGAAGAATGAGCGCATGGTGAGAAACTCGAGGGGGATGGTTTTATGTGTCTCTTCAGAAAACAGGTATTCCATCAGCGTATTCTGATAACGTATCTGCAACTGTGCCAGTCTTTGAGCTTTCAGATTTTTAATACTTCGGCTGATGGCCAGTATGATGATGAGTGTTATCAGGGTGATGGTAAAGATAAGAGAGAGGGTAAAAGCGATATAGACAATCCGGCTGCCTGAAATATTATCTTCCAGAAAATTCATATAGTATCGGTTCATCCTTTTAAAGAAGGACTCATCGGCATCTGAGGCTATTGTTCCCTGAAAATGATTGGCAGTGTCTTTTTCCCCCTGATTGGCCATGGCAGAAGATGTATCGTTGGCTATCGTATCATGGTTGTCGGGTAAATCTGAAATTACTGAATCCGGTTTTTCGGTAACCTGCTGCTCCGGTTTTGTTTTACCGGTTTCAGCAAATGTTGGTGCAGACTTCTTTTCTGCTACCGGAGCGGGTGTTTGTTCCGGTTTTTTTACTGTTGTGTTTGTGGTGGCTGTTACTTTCTTATCCTGAGTTGCGGCAGGCGGGGTTCCTGCTTTCTTTTCAGGAGCTTTTTCTGTTTTCGATGTCGTTTTAATTCCGATATCTTTTCTCGACCATGAATCAAGGATGACATTATCCTTGACGGCAATGATGAAAATATCGGTCAACCCTTGTCTTTGTACCAGCAAATCCCTGTAAGCGGCAGCTTCGTCATATCTTAAAAACTCCCCTGTCGCATACTTATATATCCCTTTGTGATAATATTCCCTGATGCTCTCAAGATGATATTTTTTGATAAGTTCCTGTTTGTTAAGGGGCTTGTTGGAGGCTTTAACCTGAATCTGAAAACTTAAACCTTCAATTTTTCTGCCTTCGGTTTCCTGTGCAGGGAGAAGAGAGGCAGAAGCGGAAATAAGTAAGAGCAATAAGAACAGAAACCTTGGAAGGGCTAAGCTGAAAGGATGATATGTTGCTGAATTTCTTCTCATTCTACCCTCAATTTATTACGTTCAGACCTTAAATGTTACTTTTTAGTGCCTGAAATAAAATTTGACAAAAAGCTCATAAGACAGACGAAAATCATTGTCTTTGTATTCATCAACAGATAACCCACTTTTAATCAAAACCAAATGATTTTTTAAAAGTCTGGTCTGAAGCCCCAATAGCAGCTTGTAGCTGTTTAACTGATAAATTTCAAGGCTACCGCTGTTGTTCCTCAATTCATCCGGGTTGTTGCCGATACCCGCATAGAGAGTGGCAAATCTGTCATCACTGTTTAAAAATTTTCTCATTTCAAAAGCAACGGACTGTCCGTAACCATAGCGGGTTTTGGAAAAATACGGTCTCAGGTTGAACCAGTATTGGTTTTTCTGATAAGTAACACTGGCGGTGTAGATAATTGCTTTGTTGACGGTGTCGGTATAAGGAAAAATCAGATACCTCAAACCTGCAGAGATTTCAAAGGATTTGCTGAGTTGCTGGTGAAACTCAAGGCCGAAACGGTGGCGAGGAAATATGCCATTGATTCCGTAAGAATAATTAACAAAGGCATATTGCTTCTCATTTATCCGTGGATAAAGCTCAAGTTTAAACTGAAATGCAGGCTTTTGCCATGCAGGATGATCCTGATCTATCCTGAGATCTCCCATACTAATGCCGGCAAAATAGGTTCCTTTTCTGATTTTAAAGCCATAATCAAGCGTTACAATTTGCAGACGCCATTGAAATGGCGTATTGAACAGGTGGAAATAATAATCAGGACTTAATATTTTATTTGCTGTTTCCCTCTTGATTTTCTGTAAAAGCTCTTTGGCTTTCTGGTGATCCGGATAAAGAGAAAGCAATTCATGAATAATTTCCTTTGATTTGGTATAATCTCCCTTGTTAAAATACAGCTCTGCTTTTTTGTAAAGAAAAATACTGTCTTCGGGAAAAAAGATTAGTGCGGAGTCGATGATACTGATGGCACTGTCAGGTTTTTCTGCCCAGATAGCAAAATCGATCAAAGCTTGCCATGCTTCTTTGTTTTTCAACTGCTTATCAATTAGTTTACGTGCTTCACCGGCAGCTTTGCCGTATTGTTTATCCCAGCCGTAAACCCTTGCCATAAAGAGGGCAACTTCATCATATTCTGGTTTATTTTTCAGAATTTCATGGCAAAGTTCTATTGCCTTTGCATAATCTCCCTGAAAAGCTATCTTTCTGGCTTCTGTAAAAATGCTGTCAGCATTGTAGTTCTGAGCCAGAGTGATAGTACTCAAACTGGCAGTCAGCAAAAAGAGAATGAAACTGACCCTATTCCAAAATGAAAGTTTTCTTATCAATTGGTAAGTCGTTTAATCCTGATAATCAATTCTTTCGGGCTGAAAGGCTTAATCATATAATCGTTTGCACCCAGGTCAAAGGCTTTTAAAATATTATCTTCCTGTGTTAAGGAAGAAAGAACGATGATGGGTGTTTTAAGTTTCAGTTCCAGCCGTATTGCCTCAATCAATTCCATTCCGCCAATGAAGGGCATCATAATGTCGGTAATGATAATATCAAATTCTTCTCTTGTCAGAATGTCTTTGGCTTCCCTTCCGTTGGCTGCAACTCTGACCTGATAGCCTTCCGTAGAAAGTTTTGTAAATACAAGCTTTTGTATTAACAGATCATCATCTATAAAAAGCACCCTTTTCATCGTATTTTTGTTAAATAATATTCATTTAAAATATTCTTCATCATTGGCATGTAAAGCTTCCAGAAGAATTTTTTTCTTTCATTGTAAAGCATGGTACTGTAAAATAAGCCGCTGATTTTTTCAATTTGCCAGAAACGGCTGGTCAGCAGTTCAACGGGATTGTCGGAAAAATCTCCGCAAAAATAGTAAAAGCGATAATCTCCAAGATGTTCAATAATGGCAGGAAAGACATCAGGAACGTTGTAGGCTTTTAAAATGCTGTCGCCTGCCTTGTTCGGCCTGATTTTATACCAGGCAATGACTTTATTTGATTTTCCTGTATGGGTAATGTCTATCCAGTAAGGATAATGAACATTGGCGATAATATTGTATTTTTTTACCGCATAGTCACTGGCATAGATAAAAGGAACTTCACGTTTTAAATGTGTTCTGTTTTCCAGAATAAACAATCTCTCATCCTCATGTACGAATACTATCCCTGATCGTTTAAAAGGCCATTGATTGCCATGTTGCTGCATGTAGAGCCGGATGACCCAGCGTGGTAATTCAGGATTTTTAATGGTATCCAGCAAATCAAAATAACGCAACACCCAACCCGACCATTTAATATCGAGCATCTTTTCAGCTTCGTGACGGATAGGTGTGGGCGTAGGATGGGCAAGCATATTAAATTCTCCAAGAATGAGTTTCTTCTTTTCTTTCATTTTCTTCAGCAAAATCAGGTCGTTACGACTCATTCCTCCGTAAATCTTCCTCGAATGCTCTGTCTCAAAAGTATCGAGGTACCATTCGTTGTAATACACTCCGTACAAATCGGCCAGGTGGTAGATGTCCAGCTTTTCTGAAATCGAATCAAGTGCTTCTTCACTCAGCGAATCTATATCCCGGATAAAATATTTTTTGTCTTCAAGCGGGAAAAAACCATAATAATTGGAATCGAAAAGGTAAGGACTTCCATCATGCCTGACGTATCTGTAGCGGTTGAGAACCCAGTTCAGCGACCGGTGTTCGCTTCTGTAAAATGTGGATACTGTTTTATCTGCGATAAGAATATTTATTTTTTTAGTTGGTGTGAAATACCAAATCAGATAGCTCGTCAAAGGCAATCCGAAGAAGATAATAAACAATGCCAGAAAGAATTTTATTCGCATTAAACTTTTAATTCAGATTCAAAATTAAAACTGTTTCACTGTTAGTTAAAATGATTTTGTCAACAGGTCTTGGGTATTCCGTTGTTCAAATGCTCTGCCAAATACTTTTCTTTATCTTTTTCAACGGCTGTTGATATGCATTTATTCGTTTAAAGGGATTAAATTCATTTCTTTGCATTTGTAAAAATTAACCCGATGTGTCTAAAAATGAATGTTTTTCTTAAAAATACACTTTATCTGTTATTTTTTTTATTCTTAAGCCGGTATTCTATTGCAATTGAAGGGAAAGTTTTTGATCAGGTTTATCATCCTGTCGCTAATGCCAGAATTGAATTTACCAGACTGGATGATTCAACTGTAAAATATTCTGTTTTAACTAATCAGGATGGAACTTACAGGCTCGAATTACCTTTGGTTGATGTTCAGTCTGCCAATGCTGCTGTCCTATTTCCGGTTTATCCCAATCCAGTTGCTGATTATGCAGTTATTTCATTCCTGACAGCAAAAAAAGGGAAAGCCATTGTCAATATTTATAACATCAACGGGCAGATGGTGGATGAACTACTGAATGAAGATGTTGAAGCAGGAATATATCAGTTTACATGGTCAAGAACAATAAAAAACGGTGTTTTACTACCTTCAGGTTTATATCTGATTCGCCTGAGCTTTATTAGCGGAAACGAAACTGAAGTCAGGGTAGTCAAAATGCTCTGCATGGGAAATTTCTCCACCAGCCCTCAGACCGGATTTCTGCCTCCAACGGAGATAAATTTTGATACTTTTGCTATTGGCTATAAGGTTACGGTAACAAAGGACTCTTTTGAGACTTTCAGTTATTCCTATCATTCTTTAATAGATACAAATGAACTGAATTTTATGCTTTTCAGAAAATATGCTGTGCCTTATGCCTGTACAGGGAATTATCTGGGTATCTGGAACGGAAAAGATTATACCCCGTTGTTTATTAAAGGTATCAATCTGGGGGTATCAAAACCGGGAACAAGCCCGGGTGAACTGGCTGCTACCAATGAGGATTACAAAAGGTGGTTTGAAAAAATAAGCGAGCTGGGTTTTAACCTGATAAGGGTTTATACACTTCATTTTCCTCGTTTTTATGAGGAGCTGTACAAATTTAATATGAAGCATGCAAGCCATCCGATTTATCTGATTCAGGGGGTATGGCTGGATGAAGAAACAGGGAATGATGATTTGTTTTCACAATCTCAGAAATTTGATGACGACATCGAAGAAGTGCTTGATTGTGTGTATGGTAAGCGTAAGATTGATGAACGATTCGGAAGGGCTTACGGAAATTTCACCTACGATGTATCGAAATGGGTCATGGCTTATATAATCGGACGCGAAATTCACCCTTATGAAGTCAGGGCAACCAACGCCAATCACCCGGCTGATACTTTTTTTACAGGAAATGCAGTCAGTATTTACGGGACACAACCTTTTGATGCCTGGCTGACTGCCCGTGTTGATCACCTGATTACTTATGAGAGAAATACTTATCAGAAAGAGCGTCCGGTAAGCTGCAGCAGTTGGCCCACCCTCGATCCCATGCGTCATCCTTCTGAAAAATTTACTGAAGAAGATACCAGTTATTCCAATCTCGACATCATGATTGAGCATCACGCTACGGCAGGTTATTTTGCCAGTTATCATGCTTATCCCTATTATCCCGATTTTATCAGTCAGGATACCAATTATCAGAAATTCAGCGATACCATGGGGAGAAATTCTTATCTGGGCTATCTGACAGATTTAAAAAACCATTACGCCAAAAGGCCATTGATCATTGCGGAATATGGTGTCCCTTCCAGCTGGGGAAACGCTCATTTTTCTTATTCAGGCATGCACCACGGAGGACATGATGAAGTGGTTCAGGGCTTGTATGATGTCAGATTGCTCAATAATATTTATGAGGCCGGATGCGGGGGAGGTATTTTGTTTTCATGGATTGACGAATGGTTTAAACGTACCTGGATTGTGGATCCTATTTCAACTCAGGGAGAAAGAAGAAACCTGTGGCATAATGTAACCAGCCCGGAACAGAATTTTGGACTGATTGCCTTTGAGCCGGTGGATGCCCCTTTTTCTGCTATTTCCATCAGTAATAATTCCTGTAATGTAAAGACAATCAAATGGTCGTACAATTTTGAGTATCTGAAACTGGAGATCAGCCTGAAAAATGCTTTAAAATCGGGGGATTCGCTTTTTATTGGTATTGATACGTATAAAAGCAATACAGGAGAATCGGTTTTGCCTGATGGGAAAACAATAACAAACAGAGCCGAATTTTCCATGAAGATTAAATATCCCGATGTGGCGGAAATGTATGTTACAGAAGCGTATGATTTGTTTGCCATCTGGCACAAGCAATCGAAGCCTGAGCAATTATATCACTCTATTGCTACAGATGGTGCACCATGGAAATTAATCAGGTGGAAAAACAACCGCTACGATACATCCATTTTTTACATCGGGAAACTCAGGATGAGAAATGCTTCACAGCCTGCTTCCACCCTCGATGCCATTGTTATTGATAATAATGTTTTGAAGATCAGGATACCATGGACATTGCTGCAGTTTACCGATCCGACTTTGATGGAGGTAATGGATGATTTACGTTCGACTCCGCAACGGGAAACAAGTATTTCAGATGGTATTGCATTATCGGTATCGATGAATAATTGTGTGACAGAAACCCAGGCACGAATAAAATATCCTTCATGGAATGCTGTTTCTCCCACCATGTACTTTGAACGGGAAAAAGCCTCCATGAAAATTGTTTCTGAAGGGATAAAAAAGCTGCCGCTATTTATTGAATAGCGACTTTGAAAAAAAATATCCACTATTTCAAAAAGCAATATATTTGCACCACTTTTAAAGGCCTCGTAGCTCAACTGAATAGAGCATCTGACTACGGATCAGAAGGTTGGGGGTTTGAATCCCTCCGAGGTCACCAGGCGAGACCAAAGGCTTGCAGTTTTAATGGCAAGCCTTTTTTTATTTTGTTCCTCATAAATGCGCTTACTATTCCGATTCAGGCGTGTTTAAAAAAAACAATAAAAATAATTTATAAGATTTAATACCTCTGTGGTAAAAAAAACACCGTGCCTCCGTGTCTCCGTGGTAAAATAAAACCTCCGTGTTTCTCCGTGTTCTCTGTGGTAAAAAAACCTCCGTGTTCCTCCGTGTTCTCTGTGGTAAAAAAAAACCGTGCCTCTGTGTCTCCGTGGTGAAACAAACCGTGCCCTCTGTGATCTCTGTGCCTCCGTGGTGAAAATTCCCCCGTGCCTCCGTAGTGAAAAAAATTACATAAAGCCATCTGGGCATGTAAAATATTATTTTCATAGTTGAAAAATTTTATATGAACAAGAGTTTGTTTAAGTGATTGATAGTCAAATTTATAAGAATACCCATTATTTTTTCAGAAACAAAATGAATCTTCTTGTGGCACTTTATTTGACATGAGAACCTTCAAAAAAAAATGCGTAATCAAGTTCTCTTATTAATTACTTTTATCCTTGCTTTTGCATTATTTACAAATTCCTGCCAACACGAACCGGTAGTACCTGTCAACCCCATTACAGATACGGTAAAATGTGACTCGAATACAGTTTATTTTGAGAATCAGGTTTTGCCGATTTTATTGTCCAGTTGTGCCATGTCGAAGTGCCACGATAATGTCAGCCACAAAGAAGGTGTTCAGTTGACCAGTTACAGTTCGTTGATGAGCAGCGACATTGTTAAGGCAGGAAAATCCTATGACAGTAAGATTATGGAAGTCATTACCAAAACAGACAAAGAAAGAATGCCCCCATCTCCTTACTCTGCCCTCGATCCTTCCCAGATAGAGTTGATAAGAAAGTGGATAGACCAGGGAGCAAAAAATAATAAATGCAATGCCTGCGACTCATCAGATTTTAAATTCAGCACCAGAATATCCGTCATCATCAGCACAAATTGTAAAGGTTGCCATAGCGGGACCAATCCTTCAAAGGGTGTAAGACTTGAAAATTATAATAATGTCAAAGCCATTGCCGATGACGGAAGGTTGCTGGGCGTTATCAAAGGGAAGGGATATACCCTAATGCCTCCCTCCGGAAAAATGGATGATTGTAAAGTAAATGCAATTACTAACTGGGTTAATGCAGGAGCTCCAAATAACTGATACCATGAAAAAAATATATTTCCTTTTATTGATTGTTGCCGGTCTTTTTATGGCCACCGGCTGTTATTATGACAATGAAGAATACTTATACGGTAACAACACACAACCGTGTGACACAAGCAATGTAACCTATTCCGCAGTAGTAGCCCCTATAATGACTGCAAACTGCAACGGATGCCACAGCACTGCTTCTCCAAGCGGAAATATTTCAACAGATAATCACACAGGACTTTCGACCATTGCGCTGAACGGTAAACTTTGGGGAGCAGTCAGCCATACAAGTGGTTATTCGGCCATGCCTAAAGGTGGAAATAAACTGACAAACTGTGAACTGGCAAAAATCAGGATCTGGATTCAGGCCGGTGCACCTAATAATTAGAAAGCTTATGAAAAACTGGTTAAAAATTTTACTCGCTCTGGCTGTTATCGGAATTATTGCAGCCATACTGGTTTATGTATTTGTGTACAACAAACCGCATAAGAACATTGAGAAAGCAAAAGCAGAATTTACTGTAAATGCCGATTCGCTTTTTCATCAGTTTCAACAAAACAGTGAATTTTATTCTCAGAAATACAATGGAAAGGTCATTGAGATAACAGGTAAAATATCCAAAACAGAACTGACCGACTCAAGTGCAGTTGCCATATTTGTATTTTCTCAGGGACTTTTCGGAGACGAAGGTATTCGCTGCAATATGCTGCCAAAGTATTTTCCGGATGCCCGAAAACTTGTTACAGGTCAGGAAGTAAGCATCAAAGGCCTGTGTGCAGGATACAACGGGACTGATGTCGTGCTGGATGAATGCTCATTTAAAACGAATTTTTAACAACCCTTAAAGCTTCAGAATATGAAACACATGATTTTGTTATTGGCGATAACAGCTTTTTTTTCTCAAAATCTTAAAAGTCAGAATTACCTGACCAAAACAGGTACTATTTCGTTTTTTTCAGCCGCTCCGCTTGAAAATATCGAAGCAGTGAACAAACAGGTTACAGCCATGCTGAATCCATCTACCGGAGAAGTTGCTTTTAAAGTACTTATTAAGTCTTTTGTTTTCGAAAAAGCGCTCATGCAGGAACATTTCAACGAAAACTATATGGAATCTGATAAATATCCTGATTCACGCTTCTCAGGGAAAGTAACCGATTTCAAAAAAATTGACCTGAAAAAAGATGGGGTTTATCCGGTGGTTGCAGAAGGCGATCTGACCATTCATGGGGTTACAAAGAAAATTTCCGCTCCCGGAACCATTGAAGTAAAAGAGGGAAAACTCCATATCAAATCGAAATTCAATGTGGCAGTTGCCGATTATAACATAACTATTCCCAAGGCAGTTGCCAACAATATCGCTAAAAATATTGATATTACAGTTGATTGCGTGTTAAATCAAAATTAAAACATGAAAAAATCATATCTTATTACACTCTTACTTTTAGTTGCTGTTCATCCTCTTTTTTCACAAAACCTGATGGATTTGCTGGATGAAGAAACCAAGACTACGGATTACACAACAGCGACCTTTAAAACAACGAGGGTAGTGAATGGCCATTCCATTGAAGCTCCTGCCAAAGGAGAGCTGGTATTTATAATTTCCCATGATTTCGGACGCATCAATCAGGGGGCCTATGAATTTTTTGGTCTCGATCAGGGAACCATACGCCTGGGTTTTGAATACAGCCTGACCGACTGGCTGAACATTGGTATTGGAAGAAGTTCATATCTGAAAACCTACGATGGATTCCTGAAAATCAAACTTTTGCGTCAGTCCACCGGACAAAGGAACATGCCTGTTACACTGAGTTATTTTGTCAGTACAGCGCTAACTTCACTTAAATGGCAATATCCGGATCGTGAAAATTATTTTACCTCGAGACTGGCATATACGCATCAACTCCTGATTGCCCGCAAGTTTAACAACAACTTTTCTTTTCAGCTCAGCCCCACTGTCGTTCACAGGAATCTGGTAGAAAAAACTACCGATAAAAATGATGTGTTTGTGGTTGGTGCTGGCGGACGCTACAAGCTGACCAAACGCACTTCGCTGAATGCAGAGTATTGGTACGTTTTACCCAATCAGCTTCCGGAAGGATATTATAACAGCATTGGATTGGGCTTCGACATTGAGACAGGCGGACATGTTTTTCAGATTCATATTTCCAACTCTCAGGGAATGTATGAAAGAGCATTTCTGACCGATACCAAAGGAAATTTCTTTAAAGGTGACATTTACTTCGGTTTTAATATCACCAGAACTTTCTGATTATTCTGATTTTCCGGCTTTTCGTTTCTTGTGCTGAATTTCGTTTAACCTGAAACGGACAATTGACTGAACAAGCTCTGAAGGCAGCTCTTTGTCCCAGGAAAACCGGATGGCTCCTTTGGAGTATTTGTATTCAGTCAATTTTTCCTTAAATGCTTTTATCCCGCTGTTTGTCGGATAGAAACCAATATGGTTTTTGTATCCTGCATAATACACAACAACTTCTTTTTGCCTGAATGCCGGCATGCCGTAGCTGACAACTTCTTCAGCGTCAGGAAGGGCAGAGGCAATAATCTCATGCAGTTCTCTAAGTTTTTGTTGTTTTTTGCCTTCAAACAATTCGATATAGGAAGATACGGCTTGGTTTTTTATCATTAAAACTACTGTTTGGTTATTCCGAGTTCTTTTAACAGAAAAACATATTCAAGAGCAATATCCTTATACTTTTCAAATCGTCCGGAAGAGCCGCCATGTCCGGTATCCATATTGGTATAAAGAAGCAGGAGATGCTTGTCTGTCTTCATTTCCCGCAGTTTGGCCACCCATTTGGCCGGTTCCCAGTATTGTACCTGGGAGTCGTGAAGTCCTGTGGTTACAAGCATGGCCGGATATTCCTGTGCTCTGACATTATCGTAGGGAGAGTAGGCGAGCATATAGTCATAATATACCTTATTTTCAGGATTTCCCCACTCGTCAAATTCTCCTGTTGTCAGCGGAATACTTTTATCGAGCATGGTGGTAACCACATCCACAAAAGGAACGGCAGCAACCACTGCCCTGAACAAATCGGGCCTCATGTTGGCCACAGCTCCCATCAGAAGGCCACCGGCACTGCCACCCATGGCACACAGGTAGTCGGGGGAAGTATATTTTTCTGCAATCAGGTATTCGGCACAGGCAATAAAATCGGTAAATGTATTCATTTTCTTCAGCAATTTACCGTCTTCATACCACTGCCTGCCCATTTCTTCGCCTCCCCTGATGTGGGCTATTGCAAATATAAAACCTCTGTCGAGCAGGCTCAGACGGGCAGAATTAAATCCGGCATCGAGGCTGTAACCATAGCTGCCATATCCATAAAGCAAAAGAGGATTTTTGCCGTTTCGCTTCATCCCTTTGCGGTAAACCATAGATACGGGTATTTTCTTGCCATCTTTTGCCGTTGCATATATCCGTTCTGAAACATAGTTTTTCGGGTTAAAATCACCCAGCACCTCTTCCTGTTTTAGCAAGGTCTGTTGTCTTGTTTTCATGTTGTAATCGAAAACACTGGAAGGTGTAGTCATGGAAGCGTAAACATATCTGAGCTGGTCTGTTTCAAATTCGGGATTAACGGAAACATAGGCCGTATAGGCAGGGTCGGGGAAACTGATATAATGGTCTTTCATGCTTTTCCAGTCGTAAATGCGAATCAGGTTCAGGCCGTTTTTTCGCTCTCCCGTAACCAGATAATTGTTAAAGATATCAAAGTATTCGAGTAATATATCGCTGCGGTGGGGAACCACATCTTCCCAGAAGGCTGTCCCTTGCTTCCCGATCGGGCATTTAACCAGTTTAAAGTTTTCTGCGTCCAGGTTGGTTCTGATGTAAAAATAATCTCCGAAATGTTCAGCACTGTATTCCAGTCCTTTCTGACGGGGTAAGACAGGGATAAATCTGCCTCCGGGCTTATCTGCCTCCAGATAAAGGTATTCTGAGGTGGTAGTGCTTTCACTTCCGATAAAGATGTATTTTTTTGATTTACTGTTAAATACAAAAATATTGAAAGCCGGGTCTTTTTCTTCAAAAACCAGTTCATCGGTTGAAGAAGGTTTACCCAATATATGTCTGTAAACGCGCCAGGGCCTCAGTGATTCATCTTTTACCACATAGAAAAAGCTTTTATTGTCGTTAGCCCAGGCCACCGAAGGTGAAGCATTGATGAGGTGTTCGTCAAGGGTTTTTCCGGTGGTCAGGTCTTTTACTTTTATAGCATATAGTCTGCGGCTGACTGTATCGATGCCATAGGCCAGCAGCCTGTTGTCGGGACTCACCCTGAGACCCGATACATCGCAATATTTTGTCCCTTCTGCCAGCTCATTGACGTTCAGCATGATTTCTTCCGGATTTTCCAGTTTATCTTTTTTCCGGCAAAATACAGGATATTCTTTTCCTTCCTCAAATCTTGTGTAATAATAATAGCCGTTGCTGAGGTAAGGTACCGACATATCGGTTTGTTTGATACGGCCTGTCATTTCCCTGTAAAGTTTTTCACGCAAATCCTTCACATCGGCAAGCTGATTTTCGAGATATTTATTTTCAGCTTCCAGATAGGCTATTACCTCAGGATTTTCCCGTTCATTAAGCCAGTAATAATTGTCAATTCTGGTATGTCCGTGAATGCTGAGTTCTTTGGGAATTTTTTTGGCTACGGGTGGTTTCATGTCTGATTCCTTTTTTGTATTGCATCCTGAAAATGTCAAAATACCTGCCACAATAACAGCAGCAAACGAATGGATTTTTTTCATTGTACTTGTTTGAAATAAGAGATTGAGTTATAAAAAGTTTTTAAATCAGTTATTACCTCCTCATCGAGCAGGGCCGGAGTGGTATTTCTGATAAGTGATTCAAGAAAGAAAAGCACATCAATACCACAATTACCATCGAAAATGCGGAGCATGGCAAAGGCTCTTTTACTTCCGTGAAATTTGAGGTCTTCGAGGGAATGAATTCCTATCTGGTTGAGTTTTTCTTTTATACTTTGATCAGAAATCTGAGGTGGTTTAACCGGAAACATCAATCACTGCTTTTTAAAATTTCGACAATTTTTTTCATTTTTTCGTTTGGGATAGTTACGGAAAGGGTATAATGCATGATAAACCATTGATTCCCTTTCTTTTGAAGTACGCCTGTTCCTATCCATGTTCCGGAAGAAGTGTAGAGCAATTCGTCCCACCACGCTATCTTTTTATTATCGGCAATGTAGATATGCCTTGAATTGGCTTTGAGTGTCCACGCTTTTCCCCTGTCGAAATAGGGTTTTGCCCATTCGTAAAAAGTTGTTTTTGTCCAGTATTCGCTGGAGTCGGTGCCAATGAAGACAGCATTCTGGCTGAAGGCATCAAAATAAGCTTTCATATCCGCTTTTGCTGCAGCTTCGTGCCAATGACTGATGAATTCATCCAATTGCTTTTCCAACTTATTCTGTCCGGAAATTTGATTAACAACAAACATCCCTAAGATGAGTAAAACATATTTCATGGTTGCGTGATGATAGTGATGATATGACGGATTGAAATGAAAAAAGTTATATAAGAATTAATTTTCATTATGGCCGGATTCCATCGCTGCAGGAGCAGCAAGCGTGTTTTTCTTTAGTTCGCTGATGATTTGATTTTGATTCCGGATTCTTCGGCAAAGGATTTTTAAGATCCCTTTTGCTACTTCAAGCCTTTCCGACATTAACTCATAGAAAGCTTCCTGATCGAGTCGGAGGAGAAGGGAATCTTTTAATGCTGTAGCTGAAGCTGAACGGGGTTCAGGGTCTAGAAGTGCCAGTTCCCCGAAGAAGTCTTTGTTTTTGAGAACGGCTAAAGTCAGGTCTTTGTCGTGGATGCGGACTTCTCCTTCACAAATAATATACATACAGGTTCCTATTTCTCCTTTATTCATAATGACTGAGCCTTCCTCGAAATGTTCTTCTTTTACGATACCGACAATATCCACCAGAATATTTTCAGGTGTTTCCATAAAAAGGCTTGTCCCTTTCAGAATAATGACCTTTTCAATATCAAGAAGTGTGTTTCCTGAGCTTTTTTCCATAATTCCATGAATTTTTTCATTCTCAAATGTTTCTGACAGATAATCTCTTTTAAAAGATTCGTGGCTGGTGATTTTTTTAATGGTATCGGCTGCGGCTTCGCTGAGTAGCTTGAATCTGCTTTCCGTAAAGGGAATAATCAGGGGAGTGAGTTCAAAGGTAATAAAATCAAGAAGTGAGATAATGGCCGTTACAATGGTCCAGCGGTTGAATTTTGTTTCCCGGTAACGGAGTATATATTCAATAATGGTGATGATTTCAGAAGGAAGTTTCAGATTGTATGCCTGTATCTTCTTGATTTTTTCGTCAAGCGATGAGTCTTCAAAAATGATAGTCAGCTTATTATACATTTTTTTGGAGATCAGGTTGTCGATAATCTCCAGGGCATTTGCTTTTTTCTCAGAAAAATCTGTCAGAAGACCTTCCCTTGCTTTGATAATAGTATAAGTATCGTAAAGGAAAGAAAGCAGATAAAGTATATTTTCCTTAACATTTTTAAGTTCGATTTTCAGAGCGGAAATTAAATAGGGGTTTTTCTTTTCGCTTTTTTCAAGGTGATAGATGGAATTGTAGAGCCATGCAGCAAATTCAAACTGCTGGTCAAATTTTTTGCGGATAAATTCATCATCTTCTTCTGCCTTGAAACCGGCTTTTTTCAGGTTCAGTATGGCTTCATTCTGTACTTTTGCCAGCGGATAATCCAATAATTTCAGCAACAGCTTGAGCGCTTCAGGAGTGGCAATATTGCCTAAAATCTGCGTTATTCTGAACATCATCAATGCATCAGACTCCTGTTCAGCATTTTCTGCGATTTGTTTTTCAAAGAACTCAACTGCTTCATTCCCGAATTGAGCAATTGACTTTGCTGCCAGCTCACTATAGACCGGGTCGGGTAAAAAGCCGGCCAGATAGGGCAACAGTCGTGAATTGAGGACATAGCCGCTTGCTTCGATGGCTGTTTTGACAATTTCAGGATTCTTGTGCCCAAACATGTTAATGAGAGGTTGATAAAAATTCTTTACTTTAAGAATCCCGATTATTTCCAGGGCTGTGATATTGTCTTTTGCATTTTCCGATTGCAGCAACAGCAATAATTTCTGGCCTGCCAGAACCACCCCTTCAAGGCTTCCGTTTTGTAGCAAGCCGATGATTGTTCCTTTCCTGATATTGGCCTGCCCGCTTTCTAGATATGAAAACAACATGCTGACATCGGTATCTTCTCCCTTGCAATAGGCGATAATGGCAGCTTCTTTTACCTGTTCACTTCTTTTCTCATCCTGAATCAGGGAAAATATCTGTGCTTTCAGTCCTGTCATTTCCGGATCATTGGTGTAGTAATTCAGGGCATAAAGTACTACTTCCTCCGATTCATTATCAAGAAGTGTTTCGATGATGGCATTTTTTTCGACTCCTTCCGTTTTAAAAAGGAGTTGTGAGGAATAAATGACCTCTTCGGGTGATTTACTTTGCAACTTTTCCATTAACAGGCGGCTCATTGCCTTGCCTTTGATGTGCATTTCACTCCCTTCGAAAAACCGCTTTTTAATAGCATCCTGCAAAACGATGATGTATTGTTTGTTGGTAATCAACACCACAGCAATCCATACGATCAGCAGACCGATTAACACATAGCTGATCAGTGTTAGATCAATGCTTCCTTTGATATAAATAAACAGGAAAAGGGTAAGCCCGGCAATGCCTAATGCAATCGGGTTGAGGTAACCGTTGACAATGGCATGCCCGAAAAGTCTCAGGTTTTTGTTTAACGGCTGGAAAAGTGAGAAAAACACCGGTTCAAATATGGAATACCGCAAGGATTCCATGACGAAGAGCAATAAGGAAAACAGGGTAAACACCAGTGCGGTATCAGACGACATCATGTTGTAGGAAATAATTCCGCCAATAATCAGGATAAAGATGGCCGGAATAAGCAGCAGGGAATTTTTAATTCCGATTTTATCGATAATTCTTCCTGATAAAAACATCTTGATCAGAACGGTAACACCCTTGTTAAAACCGTAAAACCAGCCCAGAAATACCGAAATTTCATCACCGCTTTTGAATTTAAGCTGCAGATTACTTAGAAATGAGAAATCGATAAAGGTAAAGACAATGACTGAAATAAAACTCAGGACAGAAAGAAGGATAATAAAATGGCTTTTGAAATATTTTGCCAGAACACTTTCTTTTTTGTCTTTTTCAAGGACAGGTGTTTTCGGCCTGTCGAGTTTATTTTCTCCGTAACGTTTTGCAATACGCTGTAAAACAATAATACATATAGCAAAAGCAACAGAGGCAATTAAAATCAGGTTGCTTCTCCCGATGTGAGGCACCAGCATCGGGATGGAGAAATAACCCAGTAATTTGGCAGTAACTTCGCCAGAACTGACCAGCCCGAATAGGCGTTTGCTTTGTCTGACATCAAGCATCATAGAGGTTAATCCCCAAAATTCGAGATAGTTTAGCAGAGAGGTAACCCTGTACCACATGATAGCAGCAAAGGCTATCCAAAGACTGTTGGTCAGGCCTACACCTATTCTGATGAGCAGGATTGAAATAAACAGTATGATCAGAATGGTCAACAGAAGTTTCTTGATTGTCACCCTTTGTTCAAAATAGGAATACGTTATACCGACCAGCAGCAGCAACAGGGAAGCCAGCATATAGACCAATGGCAGGGATTTGACGGATGCCTGAGCCAGAAAAATGGAATTGGCGGCATTGAAAAACATTGCCAGCCCTATACCCTGAAAGAAATTATGTAAGAAAAGAAGTCTGACATAGCCGAATTCACTGGCTTTGACATTCAGTATCTTTTCATAATCAAATTTCAGGAATCCGGCCAATTTACTCTTTTGTTAGTTTGTGCAAATATAAAAAGAGGTTTGGTTCCTGTATAAATTTATAAACCAACATTTAAGGAAATAAGCCTTGATTCCCGGATTTATTCTTTTTTCAGGAAAAAGAAAGTGCCGTCTTCATCTTCAAGTCCTGCTATTTTTCCGAAAACCGGTGTTTGTTTCAAGCTTTTCTTAACTGCCTGAATGACAAATTCTGAGATCTGATCAATTGATATACAGGTATTTGGATTGGTAGTAAGTGCTTCAGCAAATGCATTGGCAAAAACCGAATTGTCGGCAGCCCAGCTTCCGGAGGTGGAAGTAAGCACCTGTGCCGAGCGTAGCGAGGCATATGTCCAGTCGCTGCAGTCAGGATTTTGCGTATCGGCTCTGATAACCATAGAAAAAGAAGGACCTGCTTCACAGGCATCGGTGATGACAAGGATATGTTTCAGTTCCGGTGAATAAATCTGTAATGAACTTTTTAATGACTGAACAGGAAAATACGTGAATTCATCGTTGTTGATGGCATTTACCGGCATCCAGTAGCCCATCTCGTTGATATACTTCCCATGTCCCGCAAACCAGATCATAAGTGAGTTGACTTTGTTTTCCTTAATCAGATCACGTAATTCTATCATGAAAAATTTCTGCATGTCGGCTTTACTCATGTTTTTCTTCCATAAAAAATTGTTGATCTGGTATGATGAGAATGCTTCTTTTAGTTTCTGGGCATCGTTTGCCGGACCTTTTAACGGAGGAAGAAACTCGTAATCAGTGTTTTCAATAAATACAACCCAGGTTTTTCCCATCGGATTGCTGCTCAATAAACGTATCCCTTCTCTGTTGAAATAATACGATTTTTCTGTCTGATTGCCGTATTTATCTTTTACCTTTATGGTTATCCCATCTTTGTTGCTGATGGAAATAAGGGCACGAAAAACCGGGTTATACTCATCTTTCTGATAACTTGCCAGAACATTGTCAATAATGATTTCCCTGATCGGACTTTCATCTGTTATCTTTCCTTCAATCATGATGTTTGAGGAAGTTGTTTCCAGATATATTTCCCCGTTATCTGAAGCATAGGGTGAAATCAAATGTATGGTAGGGGGATTGGTTTCTGTCTGTATCACATTGTAAATGACCCGGCTATAGTTCTGATAAATATCCTCTGCTTCAAGATTGAGTTGTTTGTTGTTTGTAATGGAGATATTTTTTCTGATAATTCTTGTTCCGAAGTCGGATGGGATGTCAGTTTTTTCCTGATTGATTTTAAAATAAATCAGTTCGCTTTGATCATATACCTCAATAGTCAGCCAGAGGGTGTCTTTTTTATTGGGAATTTCAAGAATGTTGGATGGGTTGGGAACCGGCCATACCAGTTTGATAACCGGTTTGTCCGATTCTTTGTTCAGCTGATAAATACGCTCTTTTGCCTCGGCAACTTCTTTCTGGTACATCTGATACGTATCATTGTACAGAGAAAGAAAACGCTGATAATCTGCTACGGCAAGTGATTGTTTTTCAATTTGTTCGTAGTTTCTGGCACGGTAAAAAAGTGCTATAATCAATTCAGGATTATTGTCAATGATGGCAGAATAATCGTTGATGGCGTTTAAAGGTTGCCGGAGAATTTCATAGTATTTAGCCCTTACAAAAAGAATATCAGGATTGTCGGGGTCGATATGTGTCAGGATTTCAGAAAGATCGGCAATTGCACCTGCATAGTCATTTTTGCGAACTTTAATCTTGCTTCTGAGCAGGTAATATTCGGCTCTCCCAGGCATGATAATGATGGCGCGGTTTATCATATCGGCAGCCTTGTCATTTTTACCTATCTGATAATAAAGCTCTGCCAGTCCGGCAAATGCTTCATGATTGGTAATATCCAGTTTTACGGCTTTTTCCAGATCTTCTTCAGCAGTCTCAAAATCTCTCAGGTAAAAAGCTGTAATCCCGTGGTAATAATAAGTCAGTGAGTTTTTTTTAAGTTTTAACGCCTGATTACACTCATAAAGAGCTGCATCGTAGTTTTTTAACAAAAGCATCGCTTTGATTTTCAACAGGTATGCTTCCAGATTCTTTTTGTCGAGATCGGTGCTTACATGCAGCATTTCAATAGCCGGATAATAATCCCCGGCAGCATAATACATTTTCCCGGCCTGAAAATAAAAAAAAGCTTTGTTTTTATATTTTTCAGCGGCTGTTTTGTAATCATCAGCGGCTTTTGCATATTCTCCGTTTTTTTCGTAAGCAGTGGCCCGTTGAAAAAACAGGTCTTTATAGTCGGGGTTTATCTTTATGGCATAGGTGAATTTTTTAATGGCCTCGGAATAATTTTTTTTCTCAAGCAGCTCGAGTCCTTCGTCATAATATTTCCTGATTTGCTGGGCATATACCGACATTATTCCGGAAAAGATGAAAATCAATATGATATAAAATTTCCTCAAAGCTTTTGAAATGACGTTTCCAATGAACGCAAATTTTTAACCAAAGGTAATAAATAATCGGACAATGGAGGTGAAAAATATTCAACAGGAATTGTTAATGAGCAAATTAGCTTTTTTTTCATCCGAATCTGACAATAATGCCTCTGATGATGTCGGTAACATCTTCTGTCAGGTCAATGCATTCCTCAAGCACTTCAAGGATTTCTTTCTTTTTAATAAATTCAACCGGATCCTCTTCATTTTTCATCAGTCTTGAAATACTGAGATGGAACAATTCATCTGTTTCTTTTTCAATGATTTTTACCCGCTGACAATTTTCTTTCAGTCTTTCGATGTTTTTCATATTCTGCAGGCCATGAACAGCAACTTTAATTTCCTGACAGGCAAGAAGCAGGCGATCTGCTATTTCTATTATTTCAGGCGGAAAAATTTTTGGCCGCAGATAGGAGATACGCTGTGAAGTACCGTCAATACCGTCTATCACATCATCCAATGCAGTTATCAGGTTGAATATGTCGTCTCTTTCGAAGGGGACAATAAAAGTACTGTTCAGTTCGGAAATTACGGTTTTAATAATTTCGTCCCCTGTTTTTTCGGATTCTTTTATTTGGATTATTACAGGAAGCCTTTCTTCAATATTTTCTATTTTAATGAGCTTAATAAATAATTCTGAGCACGAAACAAGGTTGTCAGCAGCGGTTTCAAGTAAAGGGAAAAATTTTTTTTCTTTTGGAACAAGTGCCTGAAAAATTTTATCAAGTTTCATATTAAGTTATTGATTATCAAATAAAATGACTAAGAAGGAAATAGACGAGGGCTGCAATCAGCATGGAGGCAGGAATGGTCAGTAGCCATGCGATGATAATATTTCGTGCCACTCCCCATCTGACTGCCGATAAACGTTTTGTCATGCCAACACCAATAATGGACCCGGTGATGGTATGGGTAGTTGAAACGGGGATTCCAAGCCGTTCGGTTGCAAATAAGGTGATAGCGCCTGATGTTTCGGCAACAACTCCCTCAAAAGAGGTGATTTTGGTGATTTTTGAGCCCATGGTTTTAACTATTCTCCAGCCTCCCGACATGGTGCCAAGGGCAATGGCTGAATAGCATCCTATAACTACCCATTCGGGAATATGATGAATTTCCATTTTTCCCATTTCATTGATTTTCTGACCGACAAACATCCATTTAGGTATTTCTTCCGGTGAATATCCCGCTTGTGCCACATAGACAATCAGTGCAGCAGAGATAATACCCATCACTTTCTGGGCATCATTACCCCCATGTCCGATGCTGAACATGGCTGACGAAAACAACTGAAGCCGCCTGAACCACCGGTCGAGTTTACGCGGATGCCCTCTTCGGCTGATCCACATGAGAATAATTGATATGGAATAGGCTACAAACATGCCTATCATTGGTGCAAGAAAAATAAAGACTATGACTTTGGTTACTTTTTCAATATTTACCACATCAAATCCTCCTGCATGAGCTACGGCAGCACCTGCAAAGCCACCAATTAAAGTATGCGAAGAGCTCGAAGGAATTCCCAGCCACCAGGTCAACAGATTCCATATTATTGCGGCTATCAGTCCGGCAATGATCACCTGTAGGGTGATGACATCGCTGTTTACGGTCTTTGATACCGTATCTGCCACCTTAAACTCTGAAATCCAATAGGCTACAAAATTGAAAAAGCCTGCCCAGAGAACCGCCTGAAAAGGGGTGAGAACCCTTGTCGATACAATGGTGGCTATGGCATTGGCAGCATCATGAAATCCATTCAGAAAATCAAATGTAAATGCCAGTACTATGACGGTTATCAGCAATACAAACGGATCCATGGTCTTTTCAGGATATTTTCATTAAAATGGAAAGGATAATGTTGGCAACATCTTCGGTATAATCTGTTGCTTCTTCAATGGTTTCAAGTATTTCTTTCTTCTTTATCAGCTCAATTACATTTTTTTCCTCATTCATTAATTTTGAAATGGAGGCCCGGAAAATATCATCTGCATTATTTTCCAATTGATTGATTCTGATACAATTTTCATGTATTGTCCGTGATGTTTTATAGTTTTTCAGATCGAGAATGGCAGAATGAATTTCCCTCGCTGCCATGGCAACAATATCACACAACGAAATGACCTCAACATCCGCCTGTTGTATTGAAAAATAAATGATGCGCTGGGCCGAACCATTAATCATATCAAGTACATCGTCAAGGGTGGACGTCAGTTTGTAAATGTCTTCACGGTCGAATGGCGTAATGAAGGTATTGTTTAACTCATTGTAAATTTTATGACTGATGTTGTCGCCAAAATGTTCAAGCTCTTTAATCTTCTTTGCATAGCTGTTTCTTTCGCTGGAATCACAGGTTTTGACCATCTCACTCAGACATTCTGCGGCTTCAAGAAGGGTGGCGGAAGCCTCGCTGAAGTAAATGAAAAATAATTTGTGCCTCGGAATAAAGGACTTAATTATCCGGTCAATTTTCATAGTTTTTTCCTCTTTCTTGGATTAAAAGCTCTTTTATTGAGCTTTCAAAAAAAGGCTATTTTATGCGAACGTTAAATTTTTTTTAACAAATTATTAAGCCTTCAATTTTTTCATGAAAACAGGTGGACGGTACAATCCTTTTCTTATGGTGAGTTGCTCCTGCTCTAATTTTTTTCCAATCATGTTTTTTAATTCCTGATAGGCTCCCGTTTTTTTCAGTTCCTGCCTGAAATTTAAAAGCGTTGTTGAAGATGGAACGGTATCGTCAAGGCTTAAGCCGATGAAATGGCTCAGGCTTACGCTGTCGTTTATCATTTGTTCAATACGGCTGATGGATACACCATACCATTCCTGAAGAAGGCACATCTTAAACAGCAATAGCCCGGTAAAGGCGGGGCGTCCGTCAGGCCGTTTCCCCCGGTTATAGTTTTTTAAAATCACTTTTTCAATTTCTTCCCAGTCGATAAGTTTATCGATTTTTTCAAGAAAACTGACTTTAATATTTCGTTTTGAAACAGCTATATCAGCAAATCCAAGTTTGCCCTTTTTCTGAAACATGGCTTGTTTATTTGGCTGGCAATTTAACAATTTTATAAAAACTGCAAACTATAATTTTCTCATTAACCGGAATAATTCTGAAAAATTTTGAAGGTTTCAGGTTGTTAAACTATTGAAAATGAAAGCAGATAATGACTGAGATGACAAGCAGATGATATGTTTTATCATTTACTTCCGGCAGAATGCCCACTTTGATCTGAAAACATTCTCTCTCAGTATTTGAATGATCGGGTTTTATTACCTTTGCTTCATGAAAATAACTGTTTTATCCGGACTTTTTATTCTGATTCTGCTGCTATCAGCCTGTCATGATAATCCTTTCGGACAATTGCTTGAAAATAAACCTCCCGAAACATACTGCACGACTGATACCATTATCCGTCCCGGTCCTGACCGTTATTCGACTACTATCCGTGTGGCATGGTGGGGCGATGACCCCGATGGCTATCTCACTGGTTTTGAGCTTTCAACAGATAAAAAAAACTGGTCCTTTACTGCAAAATACGACAGCACTTTTACAGTTGAAATACCTGCAGGGACCGACACTTTCGACTTCCTGCTCTACATAAGGGCGGTTGACAACAATGGCTTGAAAGACCCGACTCCTGCTTTTATTTACATTCCGGTCAAAAACTCTCCTCCTGAGGTCAGCTTTGTTTATCCTTCCGGTTTCCCTGCCCGTAATCCCGAATCTTCTTTCCCTGTTCTGCGTTTTTCATGGGAGGCTTCCGACCCCGATGGAGCCGACAATATTTCTTTTTTTGAAGTCGCTTTGAATGATACCGCCAATGGCTTTCTGAAAATAGATAAATCTTTCACCACCATCATTATCAGGGCGGACGAATGGCTGTCAAACACTCCCGATGCCACTGTATTTCAGGGAAATAATCTTGTTATACATCCTTCCCGTCTGAAAGGATTGGTACTTAATGATAGTAATCAGTTAATTATCAGGGCAATAGACAAGGTCAATGAAAAATCGAAGCTGGTTTATTCCAATAAGATTTTTGTCAGAAAACCTACATCTCCGATTTTACTGGTTAATGCTTACAACTCCTCCATTTCTGCAAGGGAAGATTTTTATACCAGCAACCTGAACCTTTGCGGAATAAACAATTATAACATTCTTAGAATCAATGAGATAAAAGGAGATCACTATACGCAGCTTTCCCCTGATAATACCACACAGAGCTTTGTATTTGGTTTGTTTAAATACATCATCTGGTTCGGAAAAGATATAGATTACTCGATGTCGATGGCACAAAAAACCACAGAGACGTTTTTTAATAAAGGTGGCAGGATGTTTCTTGCAGTCGAGATAGCTTCTTCCATTGATGAACAGGCGGGTTATCTCGATTTTTCCCCGATAGATTCACTGGTGAGCCTTCCGGCAGGAGCCAATAATTTTCGCATCGAAACGGATTCGTTGATAGAGCCTGTCGTTAGTGGCTGGCCGGTGTTGAAATCGACTAAAATTTCCAATGCAAGGCCTTTTTATGAAGAAGCAGGCGCAGCTGTTCTCTATAATGCCCGTCTGGTCAAAACAGGGGTCTCCGGCAAAGCTCCATGGACAGGAAAATCAACGGTCATGGCAAAAAAGGTGAATCAGCAGGGGAAAACGGTATTTATTATATCCTCTGTCGAACTTCATAACCTGAATGGCAATAACAATATGACGGATTTATTTACCAAACTCTTTAAAGACGAACTGGAAATCAAATAATGACACAGCACCGCATAGCCATATTTGCCTCCGGAAGTGGCACCAATGCAGAAAATATTGCCATTTTCTTTCAAAATCATCCGGAAATAAAAGTGGTGCTGACGCTGACCAACAATCCGCAGGCCGGAGTGATTAGCAGAATGAAAAAACTCAGGATACCATGCCTTGTTTTTTCGGGAAGTGATTTGTATTATTCCGGTAATGTCATGAAAATTCTCAAGGATCACCGGATTGATTTTATTGTTTTAGCGGGATTTTTACTGAAAATACCTTCCTCTCTGCTGCAGGCATTTCCGTGGAAAATAGTCAATATTCATCCTGCCCTGTTGCCGAAGTACGGAGGAAAAGGCATGTATGGTATGAATGTTCACGAAGCTGTTAAGGCGGCAGGGGAGAAGCAAACCGGTATTACCATTCATTACCTGAATGAAAACTATGACGAAGGGCAGATCATTTTTCAGGCCGTCTGTGAAATAAACCCTGAAACCGATACAGCTGAAAGCATTGCTGAAAAGGTTCATCAGCTTGAATATCAGCACTATCCGAAAATAATTGAGAAAATTTTAACAGAAATTAATAGCAAGTGAAACTTAAACTGAACAAACCCATTGCTTTTATTGACCTTGAAACAACCGGGCTGAATATCAGCACCGACCGCATTGTCGAGATAGCCATACTGAAGTTATTGCCTGAGGGAGGAAGAGATACCTTTATACGGAAAATTAATCCGGGAATACCTGTCCCACCGAAGGTTACAGCCATTCATGGACTGACTGATGACGACCTGAAAGAAATGCCCTCTTTTGACCAACTGGCACCTGAAATTATCCGATTCATTGGCAACAGCGACCTGGCCGGCTTTAACATCGTGAAATTTGATTTACCGCTTCTGGTGGAAGAATTTCTGAGATATGGCATTGACTTCCGTCTCAAAGGAAGAAAGGTGATTGATGTCCAGCATATCTTTCACAAAATGGAGAAAAGGGATCTGGCGGCTGCCTACAGGTTTTATTGTGGTAAAACTATTGAAAATCAGCATAGTGCAATGTACGACATCATGGCTACCGAAGAAATACTTCATGAACAGCTCAAACGCTATCAGCAGATTGGGGAAACCGTTGATGAATTGTATCAGTTTACAGGCCGTCAGCTTGATCGCATGGTGGACCTTTCCAACCGGATGGTGTATGATGAAAATGGAGATATTGTCTTTAACTTCGGAAAATACAAGGGAATGCGGGTGTTTGATGTCTTTGCCAAAGACCCTTCCTACTACGACTGGATGATGAAAGGCGATTTCCCCCGGCAAACCAAAAACAAACTTAAAGAATTGTATTTCAGCTGGAAACATAAATAATCCGCTGCAATTACAGTTTCATCCAATAGCCTGAAAAAATTTTTTCCACCAAGACACTAAGGCACGAAGATTATAATTTGTGGTTAATCATGCATCCCTGTGCCCTCTGTGCTCTCCTGACTTGTCCGCCCATTAATTTTTTAAAAAAATACCTATTGATTTTCAATATTTTATGTTGTTTTTTTTAGAAATTTGTCGCACTAAGGCAATATTATGTTACGTATTAGAATCGTTGTAACATCATATGGGAGCAGTTAAGTACAGGTAATTTTTTATCTAATCCGAAAGAGAGTGTCTAAAAATAGAACAAAACGATGACTTAATACTGAAAACTCGAAATTACCAGTAATTAAAGGCTGTTTTATCAATTTGAAGAGACATAATTTGACAATAATACAATCATTGAGCGATACCACGAACTGTATAAAATAGAACAGGCTTTTAGAATCTCAAAAAATAATTTGCAAACCAGACCAGTATTTCACCTCAAGCATGATCCCATAAAACTTTATGTTTTAATCTGTTTTATGGCTTTAGTTACATTCAAACACATAGTATTAAGCATAAATAATTCTTTAAGAGAATTTCTGACTAAATGCAAAAAGGAAACTGATGCCAGAATGTTAATTAAAATCAACAATAAAGAGGTGAGAATACGAACGAAGTACAACGATAATATTGTTAATTACATTCATAAATTAAATCTGCCGCACTAAAGTGGACAAGTCAGGAAAATTTTTCCCACCAAGACGCTAAGGCACAAAGATTATAATTTGTGGTTAATCATGCATCCCTGTGCCCTCTGTGCTCTCTGTTCCTCTGTGGTGAAAAAACTGTGCCTCCGTGTCTCTCCGTGTTCTCCGTGGTAAAAAAAAACTCCGTGTTTCTCTGTGCTCTCTGTGGTGAAAAACTTTCCGTGCCCTCCGTGCCCTCCGTGTCTCTGTGGTGAAAAATTCCTCCGTGTTCTCTGTGATCTCTGTGGTGAAAAAAACTGTGTCTCTGTGGTGAAAAAACCTTCCTTTATATTGTTACACTGCTAATAAATAATAATCATCATCAAAGCCTTAATTTTTCATTATAACGACTTTCTTCGAAGAAAAATCATCTGCTGAAACGGCAAAATACCCCTAACGGCAATACAAATCCATTCCTGTCGGTCATGATAAGTTCTCCGCTTTCAGCTGCCACTTCCCGCCCTCCATATTTTCTGACCAGATTTTCTGCAATGAGTGCTGAAAAACCCACCGAATACAGGTTAATAATCATAAATGATTGATTGCCAATTAATAATTTATTGCAGGCATGTATCATTTCATCTATTTGTTCTTCAAGAACCCATTTTTCGCCTTCAGGTCCTCTGCCGTATGCAGGCGGATCGAGGATGATTCCATTATATTTACTACCTCTTTTAACCTCCCTTCTGACAAATTTCAGTGCATCTTCCACTACCCAGCGGATTCCGTCCAATCCTGAATATTCCATATTTTCCCGAGACCAGTTGATCACCTGCCTGACCGAATCGACATGCACCACATCGGCACCGGCCGCTTTTGCAGCCAGCGAAGCTCCTCCCGTATAGGCAAAAAGGTTTAAAAATCGGCTTCCTTTCCCATATTCAGAAAGTTTATCATAAATATAATTCCAGTTTTCGGCCTGTTCCGGGAACAATCCGATATGTTTAAAGGCAGTCATTCCCAGGCGGAATGTCAGTTTCATTTTTTTGTAGTTATATGATACTTTCCATTGTTCCGGCATTCCTGATTTTTTTATCCAATCCCCCGATTCGTTAGGGTTCAGGGCTTCCCCTTTATTTGCTCTTTTACGTTTAAACCAGGCATCAGCCATTTTTTGCCATTCCTGTTCACTCCATGATTTTTGCCATACTGCCTGCGGCTCCGGACGCGCAAGAGTATATTTCCCGAAGCGTTCCAGTTTTTCAAAATGACCGCTGTCTAACAGTTCATAATCTTTCCAGCCGCTGACATTGATTATTTTCATCACAATGGCCTAAATTTGCCTTTGCAAAGATGCACCCTTATTTTTGTTTAATGGATATACGATTTAAATATATCAGCAGCCTTCAGAATCCGCTGGTCAGATTATGCCGCTCGCTTGGGAGTGCAAAGGAGCGAAAAGAAAGCGGTTTGTTTCTTATTGAAGGTTTGCGTGAAGTCAGGCATGCACAGGAGGGAGGCTACTCCTTTGAAAGCCTTTTGTTTCCTGCTTCCAGAATGACGGAGAAAGAAATTATTGATTTTCTGGATAATACAAAAATTCAGGCGGATGAATATTTTTTACTCGATGATAAAAGTTTTGGCCGACTGGCCTACCGCGAAGACACTAAAAATGTGTTGGCCATAGCACACGCCAGAAACCTTCATCCGGATCATCTGATATTACCTGAAAACCCCCTGATCCTCGTCATGGAAAATATTGAAAAACCCGGAAACATAGGGGCAGTTTTGCGTACCTGTGATGCTGCCGGTGTTGATGCCGTTTTAATTGCCGGAAATCAGACCGATCTTTACAATCCAAATGTCATCAGAGCGAGTTTGGGAACAGTGTTTACCAACAGGATTGGCCTTTGTGAAACGCGGACAGCCATTGATTTCTTATCTTCAAAAGGTATAGAAATTTTTATTACAACCCCCGCTGCTGACAAATCCTATGCTTCTGCCAGTTACCGGCTCCCTTCTGCCATTGTGATGGGTTCAGAGGCCAATGGTGTTTCTGATAAGTGGTTGAAAACCAACTTTCATCGAATCCTCATTCCCATGTACGGAAAGGCAGATTCTTTAAATATTTCCGTTTCGGCTGCCATTGTTTTGTATGAGGCTGTGAGGCAGCGAAAACTTGTATGATGGATGAAACCGGAAAGTCATAGCATGAATTTCAGCTCTGTTAAAGTTTTATACTGTAAATTATCTCTGCTTCTGTCTTTTTAATGATACTGATTTCTTTGCCTGTATTCCGTATAAATATTTTGCTTAATTTCCGATAAAAGCCTGATTTTTGCAGGCCTCAGGATTTTGTTATGGGTACGATTAAAAAGATTACCATCATAGGTGCAGGATGCCTGGGTAAAGCCCTTACCCGGCAACTGCACATAAAAGGTTTTCAGATACATGAAATTGTTTCCCGGAAAAAGGAAGAAGTGGAGAGCTTGTGCCAATTGACTGGTGCCGCAGCCAATTTTGGTGATTATGACTCCGTTTTACCCGATGCCGATCTATACATCGTTTCAGTAAAAGACGATGCTGTTTTTGAAATTCGTAAAAAACTGAAAATCAAAGATAAATTAGTGGTTCATACCTCCGGAACCCTGCCTTTTGATGCCCTGAAAAAATGCAGTTCACAGTTTGGCATTTTTTACCCGCTTCAGACTTTCAGTAAAAACAGAATCCCCGATTTTGAAGAAATACCTTTTTTTGTCTGGGCTTCTTCCTCAGCTTCCCTGTTGGATCTGTATGATGTGGCTGCTGCACTGAGCAAAAAGGTCTTTACCGCCAAAGAGGATAAACTTAAAACCATCCATCTGGCGGCTGTTTTTGCTTCCAATTTTACCAACCATCTGCTGAAAATTTCCAAAGATATTCTTGAAGAAAATGAAATTGATTTTCAAATACTTAAGCCATTAGTCGAAGAGACTTTCAAAAAGGCATTCGAGTTGAGCCCTGAAGATGCTCAGACAGGCCCTGCCAAAAGAGGGGATTGCACGACCACTGATAAACATAAAAGCATGCTGAAAAGAGATGACTGGCGGGCACTTTATGTGTTGTTCTCGGGGATGATACGCGAGGAATATGCTGATAAAAAAAAGGATTAATGAAACTTAAACAACTGCTCAGAGATATTTTTTCCCTCATCAGAATCAAAAACCTTCTGATTATTGCCTTTACGCAGTGTGTTGCCTATTATTCGCTGATTATTCACGGGCATATTGAGTATTACAATTCTCATTTTATCAGCCTGATGATAGGTACGGTTTTAATTGCCGCTGCAGGCTATCTGATAAATGATTATTTTGATGTGGAATCGGATATGGTTAACCGCCCCGAAAAAGTGCTTATCGGTAAAAGATTTAGCCAAATATCGGTTCTTATTGCTTATGTCTTACTGAATCTGGCTGCTCTCATCACGGGGGCATTTACCAATCTGCTCGTATGGTTTACCTTTTCCATCACGATATTAGCCTTGTTTTTTTATAGTTATTCGCTGAAAAAAATACCTTTGGTGGGCAATCTGCTCGTGGCTGCCCTGATGGCAATGACGCTGGTGGTGCTTTGGTTTTTTCAGGCTGGAGTCGATAAGGTTTCTTTCATTTTCTTTGTCTTGTTTGCTTTTCTCAGCGGCCTTTTCCGTGAAATACTCAAAGATGCGGAAGATATGGAAGGCGACAAGGCTGCAGGTTACCTCACTTTTCCGGTTCGCTTCGGTTATGGGCTTACCGAATTTCTCTTGTTTTCTATCTTATTCATTTTCATTATTTTTCTTATAATATACTCCTGGTCAATGTGGCTTGAACATCGCTGGTGGATTTCGGCTTATCTGCTAGTAACTGTGATTTCTCCGGCTGTTTATATGCTCCCGAAAATTTTTAAAAGTGAATCAATCACTGAAATTGAAAAATTGACCAAACTGGCTAAATTGATAATGATTACCGGTACTTTGTCGATGTTACTTCTACTGATATGAAATTAATTCTCGTTTCACAATCGCCCCGCAGAAAAGAACTCCTCGAAATGGCCGGATACCGTTTTGAGGTTTTTGTTCCTGATATTGATGAAGATGGCTTTGACCACGATAATTATGAAGAGCTTCCTGTATTGCTTGCGAGGCAAAAAGCTGCCGTGGCGGCTGGTGTTTTTCCTTCGGATGTACTGATAGCTGCTGATACGATTGTGGTCTTAAACGGGGAAATTATCGGGAAACCCGGGGATGAAAGCGAAGCTTTCCGGATGCTTAAAAAATTGTCCGGAAATACTCATACCGTTGTCACGGGCGTTTGTGTGAGAAAGGGTGATACCTGTGTCGGTTTTAACGACCTGAGTCTGGTTACATTCAAAGAGCTGAGCGATGATGAAATCAACTTTTATATCCGCAATTATCATCCTTTCGATAAGGCTGGGAGTTACGGCTGCCAGGACTTTATCGGATTAATCGGCATTGAACGGATTGAAGGTTCGTTTTATAATGTTATGGGATTGCCTGTACATAAAGTTTATCCGGTGCTGAAGGAGTTCGGGATTTTGCCTGAATGAGGGGGATTCTCACCACGGAGAATTTTTCACCACAGAGGCACAGAGGGCACAGAGGGCACGGTTTGTTTCACCACGGAGACACAGAGGCACGGAGGATTTTTTTACCACAGAGAACACGGAGGGGCACAGAGGTTTGTTTCACCACGGAGGCACAAAGGCACAAAG
>Ga0209506_1000299_pt1 | contig 69511 bp, 57 predicted proteins | sample AD_JPNHG2_MetaG_FD_184409 | JGI IMG/M metagenome (GOLD analysis project Ga0209506, IMG submission 184409) | Active sludge microbial communities of municipal wastewater-treating anaerobic digesters from Japan - AD_JPNHG2_MetaG (SPAdes) (version 2) | ecosystem: Engineered > Bioreactor > Anaerobic...
TCGTCGAGAACTCCAGACGCACCGGCGGCGTGTACGTCGTACCCGCCTGACCCCGGCTGACCAGCACCCCCAGCGGATTGCTCCGGCTGGCCGCGTCCACATCCGCCAAGGACGTCCCGAAGTACACATCGTGCGTGTCCGCGAACTGGCCGGCCGTCCAGCCCAGAACCACATCCCGTGGCACATCGGTCGCCTCGTTCGTCGGCACGGGGCCCGATGCAACGCCGGTACTGAGGCCGCTCATGACGGTCTGAATCTGCCGGTCGGACAACACGACGTTGTAGATGCGCAGATCGTCCACGGCACCGTTGAAATACGGATCGGCGTCATACTGCGACCGGCCGATCCAGTTCTGCGTGGTCTCGCCCAGCGCATTGACCGTGTTGGTGATGTTCGCCATCGAGCCGACGTTTTCGCCGTCGAGATACATCGCCATCGTTCGCGAACTGCTGCTGACGGTGATCGTCACATGGTGCCAGCCGAGAGGAAGAAGCCCGCCGCTCGAATCGAACTCGTTCCAGATACCGTTGTTGGCGGTGATGGCCACGCGCATCGCGCTGGACGCCCCGTTGTTGGGACACAGGTAAAGATAGTTGGCGGTGCCCGAGCCAAGATCGAGGATGCGCTGCCAGGTGCCGCCCTCGCCCGACCAGTTCACCCACAGCGACAGCGTGGCCTCCTCCAGCGTGCTAATCACCGGGCCGATCGGCAACTCGACGTAGTCGCCGGTCCCGTCGAGTCGCAGGGCGCCGTCGAGCCGGCCTGGGATCCATTGCGCATCACCGAAGATGACGCCGTGGTTGCCGTTGCCGCTGGAGTCCAGGGCGACGGCGCCCGCGCCGTCGTCGAACTTCCACCAGCCGACAGGATCCGGATCGACGGCGGTCGCCACCTTGGGCGAGATGGCCAGAAACATCAGAACGCACAGAATCGGGAGATACAGTCTCATGCACATACCAATCCTCCTTATGCTCTGGGGGTGGGTTCTCGACCCGGGCGTCGCCGCAACCGAGACGCCTCCTGACGCGTGGGCTGAGAATCCATCCTGCGATCCGCAGATTTGCCACTTCCGACCCGAGTCTGTTGTACCACAGTTCGGCCGCGCAGACAAGAGCCGCGGCCTTCGCCGCGAGCGAAAAGCGGATTATGGTTAACCGAAATGCGGATTCTGGCGAATCGGCCTACCGGCGGGTGTACTTGTCGAACACGCGGATGACGGGCAAGGCATTGCCATCGTCGTCGAACATGCCGCGACGACCCAGCGGACCTGCGACGGCGGGCTCCCACCAGAAGATGCCCTTGCCCCGGTTCTGCGGCGTCGCCAGAACGAGGCGGTGGACTTCCTCCAGGAATTGCCTCTGCCCTTCGGGCGTTTCGGGGAAGGGCGCGGGCTTGTCGCGGTATTCGGCGGGCCGCCAGTTGTAGGCGACCTCCACGAGGATGATGTCCTTATGATACGTCTCGGCCATGAAGATCAGGTTCTCCCGCAGGTCGAGCAGACTGCCATGCCACCAGGGATAATACGACTGGCCGATGACGTCGTAGGGCACGTCGTAGGAATGAAGCTTGTCGAAGAAGGCCTTGGTCGTCTTGAGGTCGCCGCCGCGGTCGATGTGGATCATGATGAGCGGTCGCGGCCCATCGCCTCGACCGGCCTCGACGCCGTCGATGCCGGCCTTGAGCAGCTCGGCGAAGTTGTCCCAATTGTCGGGCAGCTTGCCGTCGGGCCAGAGCATGCCGGGAGTGATCTCGTTGCCGACCTGGACCATGTCGGGCAGCGCGTTAGCGTCGCGAAAGGCGCCGATCGTGTCACGCGTGTACTCGAACACCGCGCGGACCAGCTCGGCGTGCGACTTACCCTCCCACGCCTTGGGGATGAACTGCTTGCTCGGGTCGGCCCACGTATCGGAGTAGTGGTAATTCAGCAGGAACTTGTAGCCCAGCTTCCTGGCGTCCTGTGCCAGCGCGATGGTGTACGCCAAGTCGTTGGGCAGCCGCGTCGGCGTGTGGAAGAGCCTCAGGCGAATCCAGTTATAGCCGTGGTCTTTGAAAATCTGAAGGGCCGGCTTGGCCTGCCCTTCGTCTTTAAACACCGTGCCGCGATCCTCCGCCTGCTTGAGAAACGAAAGGTCCGCGCCGATGGCGTAGTCCAGAGCATGTGACACACGGGACAGCAACGTTCCCAGCGCAAGAGACAGCAGAACCAGCAGGCACGTCTTGCGAAGTCGGTTATCCCCTCGCATAAAGGTAGGACTCCTTTCTCTATCCCATCGACATGTCGCTTTCGCAGCGGCGAATGCTCACTCGTCCCTACCGGCCGGAAGCCCGTTGGACCTCCCAAGCCAGAACGGTCCGGGCCGGCAGTTGCACTTCGGCGCGGCCGATGGTCTGGATGGCGAGCGGGACTCTCGTACCATCAGGCTGGATTGCGGTCGCCGTCGCGGGCGTAGCAGCCAGGCCGTAGTCGGTGGGGTCCAGATCAAGACGGCCGGTATAGGGATCGTCGGAGACGTTGGCAAAGAGCAGCACGAGCTTGTCCTCCTGGGGGATCCGCCAGGCACCCGTCATGATCGCGTCGGTGGTGACAAGCCACTCGCCACTCCATTGCCAGTCGGCGGTGACGCGCGAGACGGGTCCTGCCAGGTGCGGCGGGCGGGCCATGTGGCCCCGGTAGAAGTACTCTCGCAGCCGCCAGCGCAGGCGGATGCAGTCGCGGAGGAACGGCCAACAGTCGGCTCGCTCGATGATCTCCGGTCCGAACCAGCCGATCTGCTCTCCATAGACCAGTTGCTGTGCGGCCTTCATGCGGTTGGCCAGGTCCTGGGTCGGGCCGCCGCGATAGGCCCGTCCGAACATCTGGATGGTCCCGCCATAGACGGCGGAAAACGCCGGAACCATGTCCTGTTGTTGCCAGTGCCAGGTAAGGTAGCCGTCGAGCCATTTGATGTAGGGTTCAGCGTTGCACTCGGTGGTGAGCATACGGTCGGCGGGCTTGGCGGCGCGGATGGCGTCGAGCATCCTCCAGTAGCCCTCGGTCCACCAGTGCCCTCCACCGAGGGCGTGACCATGCGAGGCGTCGAAGCACAGTCGCGGCTGCGCGGCCGCGATCTGGTCGATGTACACGCCGCGCACGCCGTACTCGTTGAACAGCCGAAGCACGATGTCCCCGACCCGGTCCTGCCACAGGCTTGTCGTCGGACACATGACCGCCAGCGTGACGCTGTTTCCGTCGGTCTCTTTGCTACCGTAGCTTTCGGTGCACGGTTTGCCGTCTTCGTCCTTCGTCGCGGCGGGCAGCGCCGTCTGACTGAATGCCCAGTCCTCGGCGCCCTTGTCGCGCGTGTCCCACAGCCGGCCGTTGACGTAGGGCATCGGGTAAACGCCCGCTGCCTTCAGTTCCGCGACGCCCTCAGCGAAGCCGTCCTTGACCGGGAAGTAGTGCGGATAGTCGTTATCGAAGGGGATCTGGTGCCAGTTGTACCAGTGAAAGCCAGTCGGCAGGCCGATCGTCTCGGCGAACTTGCGGACCTGCGGAACACACTCGGATGCAGCGCCTCCTGTCATGACCCAGGCGGGCAGCTCGCGCATCCATTTCGGCGTGTCCTCGCGACCATCGGCCGCGAGCGCAGGCCACCATCGCGCTTCCCGGCTCGCCCAGGCGCGGTAGATCTGAGCCGCGTCGAACCAGTCTCCGCGCAGCAGTTGCCATCGGGCCTTGCCGGGCAGGTCGAAGCCGACGCCTGCCTTGCCCATGTCGGGGACTGGATGGTCGAAGGTGAAGAGCACCGCCTGTTTGGCCGGCTGGCCTTCCGCGAAGATGTCCTTCGTGGAGCCGAACGGGTCATGCATGCCCACATAGAGCCCGGTCTGCTTCGTCCGGTTGTAGGCGGCCATGTACTGCATAGCCGTCCAGCCACCCGGATAGGGTCCGCCCCGCTTGCCGCCTTTGCTCCACATCTCCGAAAGCTCCACGCCGGAGGTGACCTGTGCAAACACCCTGCCGCCCTCGCCCAAGTCGCGCACCGCCGCCTGCGGAAAGACGATGTGCCACAGGGCCCATCGGGGATTGTCGTTTGTCACCTGTAAATCCCACGTCAGCGCGCTGTCATCGCTGTCGACGTCGAGCGTCACTTCGACACGGATACCTTCGAGTCGATCATCCATCGGGGCAGCGAAGATGAGCTTATGTGTTCCCGTGACGCCGCTGGATGCCACATCGACCTGTTTCCAGCCGGAATCGGCGGTGACGGTGAGCAGGTCCTTCGTGTGCCCATCGCGCAGGACGACGGAAAACAGCGGCGCCGGCTCGGCAGGACACAGTTCCTGGTTCGTGACCAGATCGGTGAGGCTGACAATGCACAGGCCCTGCTCCTTCTTCTCCAGGACCATCCGCAGGTCCCCCGCTCTTATCGCGGTCTCCAGCGCGACCGGCGACGAAACGGCAGAGGCCGCGACGCAGACCCTGTCCGGCACGAGACTGTGCCACGCGGTGAAGACGAGAAAGGCGGCCGACAGAAGCCTTGTAAGTGTACTCATTCGTTTGCGCATCTGAATTCCTCCCGATGATTGTATGCTGAGATTCTACCGGCGGCTTGAAATGTCCACAAGAACCGTATGGACATCGAGTGAACCAGTCTGCCCTTATGGCCACGGCGGCGCAGAAAAAAGGCCGGGGTACGGACCCGGCCTGGTGGAAAGGGATGCACGTTCTGCCAGAATCTTACGATTCTGTAATCAACGCATATCGCTGATCACGGTCCTGTCGCCGGAGCTTTGGACCGGATGGAGATCGAGCCGACGTTGGACTTGAGCTTCACGGTCCCTTCGCCGGCGCCCAGCGTCCCGGCGGCGGTGCTGCCCAGCGATATCTGCGGATGGCCCTCGCCCGCCTGCGCCTTGCCGGCCGTCCGGACCGGCAGATCACTCTTGATCGAGCCCATGTTCGTTACCGCAGCAACCTTGGCCGACAAGTCGTCCGGTGCGACAAAATCGATGTCGCCGACGTTCGTTTCCAGCTCGACGGCGCCGCGCGCATTCTGGGTCTTGACGGCGCCGACGTTCGCTTTGACCTTGATCTGGCCTTGCACGTCGCGGAGATAGACATTTCCCACGTCGGTGCTGAGCTGGAGATTGATATGCTGCGGAACCGTGATCTCGAAAGCGACGTCAAGATTGCTCCAATCGTTGTCGTCCGGCTTGACGGGCCGGATGAAGAAGCGCGTATCGGTATTCTCCACCTTCATGGTCACCGTCTTGGCCAAGACCTGAGCTTCTTCTTCCGTCTCCGCTCGGGCCGTGACCTTGATATCGATGCGGCACTCGTTCGTCGAGCCGCCGCGCACGTTGATCGCACCGACGCGATTCTCCACGATCAGGAGCCCACCATCGACCAGAGGCGACGTGAAGTGCATCGTTTCCTCTGCTTTGGCCCTGCTGTCGTCGTGCGGGACATTGCCGTTCACCGGGGGCACATCCGGCACGTGGATCTCAGGCATGGCGGGCACGTGCACCTGCGGCATCACCGGAAGGACCGGCATGGGGTGCGGCGCAGCGGGCGCCGGGCTACCGGGCGCCGCAGGCATCACCGGCAAGGGAGGCATGGCCGGCATCGGAGGCACCAGCCGCACCGGCGGAACGTCGGCCGGCGCGTCGGCGCCGCTGTAGGCCTTTCGGAAAACATCGCCGTATTCCTGGCCCCACTTCTGCATGTCCTGTTGCCACTGTTTCCACTCATCACTGTTCTGCCATTCATCCATAGCCTTCTGCCAAGCCTGCATCTCCGGGCCGTTCTGCCACTGCTGCATCTGCTCGGCCCAGGCCTGCATCTCCTTGGCCCACTGCTGGTACTCTTCTGTGTCCATATGAGCCTGCATGGCATGGGCCTGAGCCTCCTTGGCCTTGAGCCGGGCTTTGTCGGCCGCGTCTTTGGCCTTCTTGGCCTCTTTGCCGGCCTCGACGCTCTGGGCCTGCGCCTCTGTCGCCTTCTCGCGGGCCTGCTCCAGCGTCTGGAGTTCCTTCTGGAGCTTCTGTCTTTCGACCTCCAGTTTCTCCAGTCTCGCCCGCAACCGGGCAAGCTCCTGTGACGACGGGGTCTCCTCTTCAATCTGATCGGTTGACTTGTTTTCCGCGACAGCCGGCGTGCGGTCCTGGCCCTGCGCCATCGGCAGCACGCAGGCGAACATCAGCGCCACGACACTCAGTACGAATGCACGTTTCATGGTTCTATACCTCCAGGTTGGCTTGGCCAACCAGTCCAGGCGGACAACTAAACGGTTCGCATCTTCAAACAGGCCCAGCAGGCCCAGGCCCGGCTCGGTCGAGCGGGCGAGGAACCGCCGGGCGGTCTCCAGAAGCGTCTGGCGATAGGCGATCGTCTGCTCACGCAGCAGGTTGGCGACCGTGGCGTCGCACGACAGCTCCCGCAGATGGTGCAGTTGCCGGCGCGCCAGCCAGAGCAAAGGGTTGTACCAGTACACGATCTGCAAGAGCATGTAGAGACCGTGCGCGTGCAGATCGCCCCTGCGGATGTGCGCCAGCTCGTGCAGCAGCATGTGCTCGGTGTCCCGTCGGCTCAGCCTGCTCAGATAGCCCTTGGGCATGAGCAGGACCGGCCGGAAGCACCCGAACACCGCGGGCGTGGCCAGTTGCCCGACCACGATGACCCTGGGAATCCGCCGCAGCCCCAGACGCTTCGCGCAGCCGGCCAGATGGCTGTAGAAGGACTGCGGCAGAGACGTCTCCGCCGCACGGCTGGTGTGCCGGCCGACCAACGAATGCAATCTGAGCAACAGCCAGGTTCCCAGAATCAGTGTCCCTGCGAGCCATATCGCCATCGCATAAAACTGCCACGACAATTGCGGATTTTGGATTGCGGACTGCGGATTCGGCAATATCCCGGCTTCCAACGAAACACTGCCGCGGGCCCGCCGCACCGGTTGAGGATAGCTTCGGGTCTGGACGAGCACGCCGTCGGCAAGACTACGGTAGGCATCCGCTGTCGGCGGCGACATGGCGACCACCGAATACGCATTCGGGTTTTGCAGCGAATCGGCAAGCGTCGATCCGCAATCCGCAATCCCGGCAGGCTTGCCAAAGTCTATCCAGCGCGCGGCCTGCTCCACCAGCGGGCGCAACTGTGGCACCATGCCGCTCGGCAGCGACAGCGTCGGCGGCAAGACCAGCTTGATGAGGATCAGCGACCACAGCGCATACCGCAACTGCGGCCAAGCCCACCGCCGTATGAGACGGTCGATACAGGCGATCAGAACAATCAACAAACCCACCTGCCAGAACATGGCGGCGGTCCAATCCCACCACAGGCGGGCGATGGCATTGACGTACTCGATCATTTGGTCTCTCCCTTAGCCTGGTCTTCCACGAGCCTAGCCAGTTCGCGCTTCTGCTTGGCGGTGAGCTGCTCCTCCTCGACGAGGAAGTGGACCAGCGGCCCCATGGCGCCGTCGAAGGCCGTCTCCAGCAGCGAGCGAAACGCGATGAGCCGGGCCTTGCGCTGCGAGATCAGCGGGTCGTACACGCTTGTGTTGCCCTGCTTGGCTTCACGGACGACCTGTTTCTCTACCAGTCGCGTGAGCATGGTCTTTATTGTGGTGTAGGCCCACTTGACCCCCGCCGGCAGCCGCTCCATGATCTCGCGAGCCGTCGCCGGGTGCTTTTCCCACAGCGCCTTCATGATTTGCCATTCTGCTTCAGTTAGCTTCATAGGTGCTTCTCCTTCTACAGCCGTAGTAGCAGTCTACTACATTCGTAGAAGGCGCCAACAAAGAAAATGAAAATTCGGAGAAAAATTTCTTGGCCTGCTCGAGGTGCGCAAAGACAAAGGGCGGCGGCCTCCTCGCGCCGCCGCCCCAGTGCGAGGGTCCGTGGCGGGAAGTTACGGATGCAGAGTCACGCGGATCTTGGGGGAAACGGTTGTCGCGCCGTCGTCGTCGGTGGCCTCGGCCCAGATGGTATAGACACTATCGTAATGGATGTTCGACCAGTTCACCTCCCGGCGCCAGCCGTCCGTCGGGTCCGTAGAAAGCAGGCCGCTTGTACCATGCGATGTCTCACTGCGATATTCGATCGTGTAACGCACCGTGAGCACGGTTCCGTCCACATCCGATGCCTCCGCCCGGAGAATGATCGGCGCCGGGTAGGTGAGTTCGGCGCCATCCTCAGGACTGGTCAGGACAACGGTCGGCGGGAGGTTGGGCTTTCCGATGTCGGGCATCAGCCAATGCGACATCAGGATGTCCAGGTCGAGGTCGTCGACCCGGCAATCGCCGTTGATGTCGCCGGCGATCTGCGTCTCGCAGACAGGCTCGCCGAAGTACGACCGGCTGGCTTCGAGCGTGCCACCGTAGGCGCCCAGGTTGACGTAACCCCCGTTCGGGAAGGGCTCGGCGCCCAGCGGCGCATTCGGATCACCCGCGTCGATGCACGAGCTGGTGACGTCGTCGAAGACCCACGTCTCGGTCGCACGATCCCAGTGACCCGCCTGCGACTTCAGGTGGTAATCACCCGCGACATAGACGTCGTCGTCCGGGTCGTCCGGCGTGCCGTTCGGGTCCCAGTAACCCGGATCGACGAAAAGCGGGTCGACGTCAATGTTGCCCTGGCCCTCATACCCGCCCTCGACGTTGCTGTACGTCACCAAAGTCTGCGGCTCCCGAGCAAACAGAGATGCAAAGGGTTCCAGTCCGTCCCGGACGATGTTCCCAGTCAGTTCCGCTCTGGCGCCGGGCAGCGGCGCATACATGAGGATGCTGCTGCGTTGGCCCCGATTGTCGGTGAAGGTGCAGTTCGAGATATCCAAGATCGTCGTACTGGCGAAAATCGCGCCGGGCCCGAGCCAGCCTCCGGAGTTGCCCGCGAAAACGCAGTTGGTCAGTTTCAAAACCGTGCTGTGGTTTTCGCTGGCGCCGCCTGCGATGCTGCCGATCCCGCTGGCGGCGTTGCCCGCAAACAGGCAGCGACTGACACGTACGCTGTCGCCGGACGTGTTCAAAGCGCCGGGCCCCATGCCGCTCGCTGAATTGCTGAGGAAGCGGCAATCCACCAGCGCAACGCTGCCCCCGGCATTGACAGCTCCCGTCCGACCGGTGTTCCCGACAAATGTGCAGGCCCGTGCGGTCAACTGACGCGTACAATCGACCGCTCCTCTATTAGCCACGAAGGAACAGCGAAGCAGGTCCAGCGAGCCGGTGCTCTGGATGCCGCCTCCACCGTTGTCGACGAACACGCAATCCGTCAAGGTGGCATCGCCATCCGAACTCGTGAATGCACCCCACGACCGCCGGTTCCGCTCGAAGACACATTCTGTCAGGACGCTGTTGCATCGCCATGCGTGGATCGCAGCCTGGGCGTTATCGACAAAGCGACAGCGACGAAAAGCGGAGCTCCCCATCTTCATATCCACGGCAGGTCCGGTGGCACCGGTGACGGTAAACCCGTCGATGACGGCGCTCCCATCCTTTCCTCTTCCAGTCACAACTCGGCGGCAGTTCTCCTCTCGCTCGGGCACGTCCCAGTCTTGGCCGGGCGTGTCGTCCCCGGCCAGGTCGCCGCTGAGAATCGTCCGGTAGCGTTCCACGTCCCGGGCGTTCGGATCGAGCCCCGCCACGCCGGCGTACCCCCCTTCAAGCACCACATGGTTGCTCAACTGGAACGTGGCGTTCCAGGAATCCGGAGTCGCGCCCATGGGCGGGCCGGGCCGGTAGGTTCCCTGGGCAACGCGAATCACGGCCGGCGGCGCTTCGTTTGCGTCCGCCAGCGCATCCTGGAGGTCGCGGTACGCATCGGCCCACGAGGAACCGTCGTTGGCCCCCGTCGCCGCCGCATCAACATAGACCACGCGTTCGGTCGACTGTGCGGCCCCGACGCATATTGGAACGAGCACCGCACACAAGACCACCACATCCGTCCGCCAATCTCCACGTCTCATGGCTTTCCCTCCAAAAAGAGACTGCTCTGCACGAACACAGCAGGCCGCACCTGCCTTTGGTGAGTCCATGAGCGACGGGCGACGTTACACATTTTCTTGGGGGGAAGCGGCGGAATTTGATGCCTTGCATCCGAGAGGCCCGGCCCGGGCGGTTCACGTACCGATACCGCCCTGCCGAGCCTTCGCCCGACGCACGCAGGAACAACGGGCGGCGGCCTCCGCTTGCCGCCGCCCCAGCGGCAAGGGCCCGGGGCGGAACGCCACGGATGCACGGTCACGTGAATTGAGGTCCAGGTCGAGGTCGTCGACCCGGCAATCGCCGTTGATGTCGCCGGCGATCTGCGTCTCGCAGACACCGCGGCGCCAAGCCGAGGCGCTGCGTTCCTCTACCAGAGACCGTTTCAAAAGGTGAGCGTTACAGGCCTTTCCGAATAAAACACACCCAACATTCGCCCCCGTCGCCTCCGGTCCTTCGGCACGACCCGAGGAAGGTGTCTGCCACAAGGCACGCTCTCGATGGCGATTCCGACAAGAGAGGGCGGGCCCGGAAATAACAGCTGTCAAGGAGGGTCAGGCAGGTCTCCATCAGGCAAAACCCAGAAAAATTCCGGTGTCAGGATTTCGTTTTTTTGCTAAAGCCTCACGTAAACCTGACCGACACTACGGCCGCTGACATCGCGAAGGCAATGTCAAACAGGGTTAATGGCGCCCCTTTGATTACAGAGATGTCGTGCAGGTCGGAGATCTTCGTAGCGGACTCCAAGGGATCCCACTCTGCGCCCGTGCGCTCGGCGTGCGCAGCGGGTGAGATAGGAACTGCGGACCCCCGCCGCCTGAATCCGGTCCGCAACACGGTAGGTTGGGAGATACAACAATGACGAAAAGCGAAACGAAGAATCACGAAACACCTGGAAGGGCACCCACGAAGGAGGGCAAGTACCTCACGTTCGCCTTGGCGCAGGAGGAGTTCGGGCTGGAGATTCTCAAAGTGCGCGAGATCATCGGCTATATCGATGTCACCGCCGTGCCGCAGACGCCGTCCTACGTCAAGGGCGTCATCAACCTGCGCGGCCAAGTCATCCCCGTGGTGGACCTGCGGACGAAGTTCGGCATGGAGACCGCTGGAATTACTCCTCAAACCTGTATCATCGTCGTGGAGATCGCCCAGGGCGGACGGACGTTCAGCACCGGCATCACCGTCGATCGCGTGCAGGAGGTCCTCGACATCCGCGGCGACCACATCGAGGACGCTCCGCAGTTTGGCTCCTCCGTGGATACCGGTTTCATCCTCGGCATGGCCAAGATGGGCAACAGCGTCAAGATCCTGCTCGACATCGACAAGGTCCTCGCCGGGGACGGTCTGAACGGTCTGCATTACGAGATGCAGGCGTCGTGATTCAGAAGAAGCAACGGCCTTTCGCGGACGTCGCTACCGGCACTGCCGCGTGTGTGGCCACGAGCCCCGTTCGAGACAAGAGCAGGGCGTACCTTGCGTACAGGCGACAATACAGGACTCAAGTGAAAGGGCAGATCCAATGTTGAAGAACCTGACTATCGGTAAGAAGCTGGCGATGGGATTCGGCGTCGTTCTGGCGCTGCTGACACTGACGGGCATCATCGCCTTTCGCGGCGTCAGCGGAATGGGAACGGATGCACAAGACGTCATCCAGAAGAACCAACTGGCGAAAGACCTGGCGCAGAAGGAAATCGACCATCTGAACTGGGCGAACCAGGTTGTCGCGCTGATCACCGACGAGAACGTCACGGAACTGACCGTCCAGACCGACGACCACAAATGCGCGTTTGGCCAGTGGCTTTACAGTGATGCTCGCGAGGACGCGGAGAAGGCGATTCCCGAATTGGCGTCCATCCTGAAGGAGATTGAAGGACCCCATCGGGAGCTTCACGAATCCGCGATTGAGATCGGGCAACACTTTCAACGGGCCGACGCCCGTCTTCCCGGTCTGCTGGCGGCCCGCATGGTGGATCACCTGAAATGGGCAGACGTGATTCGCGATGCCTTCCTGGAGGGCAAGACCACCCTGGAAGTGCAGACGGACCCGACTCGCTGCGCTCTGGGGCAGTGGCTCGCCAGCACGGAGGGAACGCAGGCCCACGCGAAGGCGAACGGCGAACTGAAGCAGGCATGGGACCAGATGCTGACCGTACACCGCGCGTTGCACGAATCGGCCGCGGACATCTGCAGGCACATCGGCGCAGGCGAGGAGGGCAGAGCCGAGGCCAAGAAGGTATTTGACGAAAGAACCCTGCCCCTGCTGGAGCAGACGCTCAGCCACATGGAGCGGATGAAGCTGGCGGCCGAACACGCGCTGGAAGGCCAGAACCATGCGGGCCGGGTGTTTGTCACAAAGACCCGGCCGTCTCTGGACAAGGTACAACAGCTCCTGCGTCAGGCAGGTGAGCGTGTCAGCGAGGTCGTGGCCGACACCAACAGCGGGATGATGGCCTCGGCTGCCTTTACCAAGCTGAGCGTCAGCATTCTCTGCATCGCCGCTGTCGTGATCGGAATCCTGGCAGCGGTCCTGATCGGTCGTGGCATCCTCCGGGCCTTGACACGAATCATTGCGGGTCTTCGGGAAGGTTCGGAGCAGGTGGCGGCAGCGTCGGGTCAGGTCTCCGCGGCCTCGCAGTCACTGGCGGAAGGCGCCACCGAGCAGGCCGCTGGACTTCAGGAGACTTCGTCCAGCCTCGAAGAAATGTCCAGTATGACCAAACAGAACGCCGACAACGCCCAACAGGCCAACACCTTGGCCGCCGAGGCCAAGAAGGCCGCCAGCACCGGCAGCGAATCGATGACCCGAATGAGCAAGGCCATTCAGGAGATTCAGAAAAGCTCCGACGAGACCAGCAAGATCATCAAGGTCATCGATGAAATCGCCTTCCAGACCAACCTGCTGGCGCTGAACGCCGCCGTCGAAGCCGCCCGGGCCGGCGAAGCGGGCAAGGGCTTCGCGGTCGTCGCCGAAGAGGTCCGCAACCTGGCCATGCGGTCAGCCGAGGCCGCCAAGAACACCGCCAACATGATCGAGGAATCCGTCAAGAACGCCAAGAACGGTGTCGATATCGCCGCCGAGGTCGGCAAGGTTCTCGAACAGATTGTCCAGAGTGTCGGCAAGACCACCGACTTGGTCAGCGAGATCGCGGCCGCTTCCCAGGAACAGGCCCAGGGCATCGACCAGGTGAACACCGCCGTCGCTCAAATGGACAAGGTCACGCAGCAGAACGCGGCCAATGCCGAGGAATCGGCCAGCGCGTCGGAGGAACTCAGCTCGCAGGCCGAATCGATGAATGAGATCGTCGGCGAGTTGGTCGCCCTGGTCGGAGGCGCCTCGGCACGGACAGCATCCGCCAGGCAGAAATCCAACAAGCCCGGCGGAAAGCTCTCCCACGCGGATCACTTGTTCCATCGCATCGCCTCAGCCGGTGAGGCGAAGACACCCAAGGCCAAGCAAGGCCATCCGGCCAAGCCGGCTCCGGCTGCTCGCACCTCCATCCCTCTGGATGAGGACGAACAACTGGATCGCTTCAACAATTGACCCCTTCAGACGGTCGACGAGCATTCCGGGCAGATCGGCCCGGTCCGCCTGGAATGCCGTCGGCCGGTTTTCGCAAGCTCATGAACGCCAGGCAAAGGGCTTTCCGGCGAGGCGTTCGTAGGCCTCGATGTACTTGGCGCTGGTTTTGGCGACGATGTCCGGCGGCAGCTCGACGCCGGGGCCGGACTTGTTGAACTTGATCTCTTCGAGATAATTGCGGACGAACTGCTTGTCGAAGCTCTCCTGGTCGCGGCCCGGTCGGTACTTGTCGGCCGGCCAGAACCGCGAGGAGTCCGGCGTCAGCACTTCGTCGATCAGAATGATCTTCCCGTCGACCTGGCCCCACTCGAATTTCGTGTCGGCCAGGATCAGCCCCTTGCTCTCGGCATAGTCGCTCGCCTTGCGGAAGACCTCGATGCTGCGGTCGCGGACGTACGTGGCCTGGTCGCGGCCGATGATCTGGACGGCTTGCTCGAAGCTGATGTTCTCGTCATGGGCACCGAGTTCGGCCTTCGTGGCCGGCGTGAAGATCGGTTCGGGCAGTTTGGCGCACTGCTTCAGGCCGCCGGGAAGCTTGACGCCGCAGACCGTCCCGTTCGTCTGGTACTCCTTCCAGCCCGAGCCCGCCAGATAGCCCCGCACGACGCACTCGATGGGCAGAACCTTGACCTTCCTGACCAGCATGCTGCGCCCCGCGAGCTGGCCGGCGTGGTCGCAGAACGGCTTGGGGAAATCGGCTATGTCGTCGCTGATCAGGTGGTGCTCGACCACGCCGGCGAGGAAGTTGAACCAGAACTTCGAGATCTGTGTCAGGACGATCCCTTTGTAGGGGATGCCGTTGGTCATGATGACATCGAATGCGCTGATGCGGTCGCTGGCCACAATCAGCAGCTTGTCGCCCAGATCGTAGATGTCGCGGACTTTGCCCCGGCTCGGCTTCGTGCCGGCGATATTGGTCTGAAGTACGGTCTCCATCACATTTCCCTGTAATGCGGTTCCTTCATGCATTCCACGCGCCGCCATGCTAAGGCACTCTGGCCGCAACGTCAACCCACGGCTCGGTTCGCCGGTCCGCCCTCGTCGCAGGTCGCGCGCAACACGACTCGGCGGGTCGAACGTTCACCCTGGGAAGCCGAAATTGGCTTTGTCTTGCGTGGTCGACTGTCTGAGGCATCTGCCCGAGAACGCGGCGAAGGCCGCATGGATCGATGGCGCTAGGGTAGCTCGTCCAAATCGGCCAGATCCTGGTGTCGCCCGGAGGCTTTCTTGTTGATCTTCAGATGCGTGAGGCTGATAAGATGGACGGGAACGCCATCGAGTACATCTTCAACTCGGGCGGCATAGCAATCGGCGAAATCGACCCCGGAAATCGTCGTTGCGATTTCGATCCGAAGGGGCGGCATGCCGAGGCGGATGATCTGCCATGGCCGCAGGAACAACTCAGGCGAAGGCTCGGGGGAATCGAAGCCAAACTCCTTCAGCGCCGCGACGACCCTATCCGCATTGACTCGCTCCAGCGCGATCCATATGTCCATATCGGCGGTCGCCCGTGGGTATCCATGGTAACCCACCGCATAACCACCGATCAGGAGGTACTCAACATGGTGGACGTTGAGCAATCTCAGAAACTCTTTGAAGTCGGCTGGTAGATGGATCATAGCCATAGACGATCTGACGCATCAGCTCCACAGCCTGCAAACGTTCGTACGGACTCCTTGAGAGCCAGTAGGCTTTCTCATCCGACGGCTCCAGAAGCGATGCGGCGGAAAAGGCCGTCCGGTCCAGCTTGACAGAATCCACGCGGTTCATTCATCTATTATACGAGAGCTTGCTCGTGTTGGCAAACACCAAGACAAGACGATTACCGGCGGGACTCGGGAGCCGAACAAATGCCTTACTCAGCCCCAGAAACGGACCGCGTGGATCAGTCCGTCTTTGCGAGGGGTGCGCGGGCATGGTAGAATGGCACGGTCCATCTGCATTGTTGGCATGCTCGGCGACGCGTTGGTCGGAATGATGGGAGGCCGGTATGGGTAGAGACGATTTGGAGATTCGAGGGCGGCGGCAGTTCTTGGCGCGTCTGCCGTGGGCGGTAGCCGGGTCAGCTTGGGCGGCCAGAGCGTCGTGGGCGGCAGAAATGCCACCGACAACTACGAATGCGCCTGTTTCGCTTCTGCCGACGATCCGACTGGGCGGGCACGAGGTCACGCGTCTCGTCGCAGGCTCGAATCCCGTCAGCGGGTACTCCTACCTCGGTCCGATCATGGATCGCCAGATGAAGGAGTACTTCACGCCGCAGCGCATCGTCGAGTTCCTCCTGGATTGCGAGCGCGAGGGGATCAACACCCACCAGTTCAGCGACGTGGGAATGATGACCGGCGTCATTCGCACGCTGCGCGAACGCGGCTCGAAGATGAAATTCATCTGCCTCCACGCCGGCGGGTCGCAGAACGCAGCGCCCGCGCAGGTGGTCCGCGATACGCAGCCCATTGCCATTGTCCACCACGGCGGCGTAACCGACCGGCTGATCCGCGAAGGCAAGAGCTCAGACGTGCGCGATTTCGTCAAGCGAGTTCGCGACGCCGGCGTGCTGGCGGGCGTCTCAGCGCACAATCCCGACTGCATCAAGCGCATTGCCGACGAAGGCTGGCCCGTCGACTTCTTCATGACGTGCTTCTATTACCTGACGCGGACACGGGCGGAACTGGACAAGATGCCGGCGATCGCCACGCTCCAGATCGGCTATCCGTTCTTCGCCTCCGATCCGGCGACAATGACAGAGGTGGTGCGCCAGGTCGGGCAGCCCTGCCTGGGTTTCAAGATTCTCGCGGCCGGGCGCAAGTGCCATGATTCGCAAGTGGTCCGCGAGGCGTTCCAATTCGCCTTCGAGCACATCAAACCCACCGACGGCGTCATCGTCGGCATGTACCCCCGATACCACGACCAGATCAAGGAAAACGCCGAGCACACCCGCCAATTCGCCACGGGCGGGCCGGCGTAGCCACAGTCTTTGCATCGCGGCGCACGACTACATCCGACGCCCCGAGCCAATCGGGCAGACCAAAAAATTTCTCGCGAATTCGCAATTTTCCATTGAACTTGTTTTGAGCATATGCCCATAATATATATGTGGGGCCTCTTCCGAGGCGCCGGTATGGAAAGGAGCATGCGATGCCAGGTGGAGATGGAACAGGCCCGGGCGGCGGTGGCCAGGGGACCGGCCGGGGTATGGGCGGCGGACGTGGCCGGATGGGCAGATCCTGGGGGGCCGGACCGGGCGGCAATTGCGTCTGCCCGAGCTGCGGCGCGACGGTGCCCCACGTGCGGGGCGAGCCGTGTGCCTCCAGGGATTGCCCGAAATGCGGTGCGAAGATGGTCCGAACGTAATGGGGCCGGTGGTCGGTTGTCTTGTGCGAAAGCCAGATCCTTCGCTTGCAGCTCAGGATGACAACGTTCCCAGGGTCCGAGAATAACCTTTTGGAAAGGAGCATTACAATGCCAGGTGGAGATGGAACAGGCCCGATGGGTATGGGCCCGATGACGGGCAGAGCGGCCGGATACTGCGCTGGGTACGCGATGCCCGGCTATATGAACCCCTTGGGTCGAGGCCGAGGCTTCTGGGGTCGCGGACGCGGTGGCGGCTGGGGCCTGGGACGGGGTTTCGGCTTCGTTGCCAGGCGGTTCGGCTGGGTCCCGATGGGGACCGCATATCCGGGTTATGCGCCGGTAGCGCCGACCCGCGAGCAGGAGCTGGAAATGCTCAAGCAGCAGGCGAGCTACTTCCAGGGCGCCCTGACCGACATTCAGAAACGCATCGATGAGCTTGAGACCCAGACGAAGTAATTCGCTGTGCGCGCGGATTGGAGAGAATGCATGAAGATCGCCGTAACCTCGACCGGCAGAACGATGGACGCACAGGTGGACCCGCGATTCGGCCGAGCGGCCTGCTTTCTCATCGTCGACACGGAAACCATGAAATTCCAAGTGATTGAAAACAGCAGCGGGGATGCCGGTGGCGGCGCGGGGATCAGCGCCGCCAAGACGGTGATCGACGCCGGGGCCAAAGCGGTGTTGACAGGCAACTGCGGTCCCAACGCCGAGCGGACACTCCGCGCGGGCAACGTCAGGCTCTACACGGGCGTGACAGGCACCGTCGCCGAGGCGGTCGAGCAACTCAAGGCCGGCAGGCTGACCGAGGCGACTGGGCCGAACGTGCAGTCGCATTCGGGGATGAGTTCGTGACGGCAGAGATGACGTCCATTGTCTATACGCCTATCGGCATCATTCGAAGCAAGCATCACGAGCCGGAGAAGACGCCGATTCAGCCGATTTACGCACGCGGATGCACCGGCCGCGCGGAGATTCTGCCACAATATGTCGAAGGGCTCAAGGATCTTGATGGCTTCTCACATCTTCTGCTGCTCTACCATTTCCATCGCGCGGGCGAACCACTGCTGACCGTGGTGCCGTTCACCGACGACCAGCCCAGGGGGCTCTTCGCGACGAGGAGCCCGAGGCGTCCGAATCCAATCGGCCTGTCGCTGGTCCGCCTGCTGTGTATCGAAGGCGCGGTGCTGTATCTGAGCAACGTGGATATCCTCGATGGCACTCCATTGCTGGATATCAAGCCTTACATCCCTCGCTTCGAGCAAGTGGACGATGCCACAGGCGGCTGGACCACGACAGTGGACGAAGAGACGGCCCATCGTCGTGGCCGCAGGGGCTTTCAAGGGGGACAACCGTGATCCTGGCGGTTGCATCGGGCAAAGGCGGCACGGGCAAGACCACCGTGGCGACGAATCTTGCGAAGGTCCGCGCTGCGGCGGGCAGGCCGACGCAGTACCTCGACTGCGACGTGGAAGAGCCGAACGGGCACATCTTCCTGAAGCCGCAAATCGATGGGCGCGAGGAAGTGACCGTGGACGTTCCGCAGGTGGATGCGGCCAAGTGTATCGGGTGCGGCCGGTGCGGGCAGATCTGTCAGTACAGCGCCATCGTCTGTATCGGCGATCAGGTCCTGACGTTCGAGCAGCTCTGCCACAGTTGCGGCGGGTGCCGACTGGTGTGTCCGGCCGATGCAATCGAGCCCAAGCCGCTGCGGATCGGCGAAATCGAGACGGGCTACGCCGGACCGCTGGAGTGCGTCTCCGGACGGCTGGAGATCGGCCACGTGCGCACGCCTGCCCTGATTCGCGCGGTCAAGGCGCACATTCGGCCCGAGACACTGGCCATCGTCGACGTGCCGCCGGGAACATCGTGCCCGGTGGTCGCCGCGATCAAAGGCGTGGACTTCGTCCTGCTCGTGACGGAACCGACGCCGTTCGGGCTCAGCGACCTGAAGCTGGCGGTAGAGCTGGTCCGCGAGATGGGATTGCCCTTTGCCGTGGTCATCAACCGCGACGGGATCGGTACAAACCAGACGCAGGAGTACTGTGAAGCCGAAGGCATCGAGATCGTCGCCCGGATTCCCGACGACCGCCGGATCGCGGAAGCGTACTCGAACGGGATCATGATCGCGGATGCATTACCCGACATCCATCGGCAGTTCCTGGGGCTTCTGACGCGTATGGATGGAATGAGGACACAGCTACATGCTCCGGGACGATAGAGATTTCGGCGAACGCATTCTCCGCGATCTGAAGGCGCGCCGTGCCGCCCGCCGCATCCTGGATGTGGGTGAGAACGCCGGCGCCGAAGAGCTCAAGCGCGCATTCCGACGGGCCTCGGTCAAGTATCATCCTGACCACAACCCGGGCGATGAGCAGGCACGACGAAAGTTCCTCCTGGCGCACTGCGCCTACGAGCTTTTGGCCCACGATCTGCCGTGCGATTCGCTTGCAGAGCAGGTGGAAATCGATCGTGAGGCGCCGCCCGACAGCCGGTATCGACTGGACAACGCCTGGGGGCGTTTCTTGTGGTGGCGTGACAAGTTCTTCGATGGACCCTTCTGAGCAGGCAGAAACAGGGACAGTGCCGAGAGCAGCTGACATGAGAGAAATCGTGGTCATCAGCGGCAAGGGTGGAACGGGCAAAACGAGCCTGGTTGCGGCGTTCGCGAGCCTGGCACGCAACGCGGTGCTGGCCGACTGCGATGTGGACGCGGCGGATCTGCACCTGATCCTCAAGCCGACCGTACGAGAGGCCCACGATTTCAGTGGCGGCAAGCTCGCCCGCATCCGCGCCGACAAATGCATCGGCTGCGGCGAATGCAAGCGCGTTTGCCATTTCGAGGCCGTGTCGCTGAACGGACCGACCAACGAACTTGTGGCCAAGACCTGTACAATCGACTCGGTGGCCTGCGAAGGTTGCGGCGTGTGCGTCCAGTTCTGCCCGGTTGACGCGATCAATTTCGAGGATGCCCGCAACGGCCAGTGGTTTGTCTCGGACACACGGTTTGGCCCGATGGTCCACGCCCGGCTCGGCGCCGGCGAGGAGAACAGTGGCAAGCTTGTCAGCCTGATCCGCCAACAGGCGCGGCGGATTGCCGACAATCAGAGACGCGATCTTCTGATCGTGGACGGTTCGCCGGGCATCGGCTGTCCCGTGATTGCCTCGATCACCGGCGCGGACCTCGTCCTCGTGGTGACCGAGCCGACCTTGTCGGGCCGCCACGATCTCGATCGCGTGGCCCAACTGACAGCCCACTTCGGCATTGCGACGGCGGTATGCATCAACAAATGGGACATCAATCCCGACGTCACGGAAGCCATCGAGGCTGACCTCCGCGACAAAGGACTCGTTTTGGCCGGGAAGATCGACTACGATCCGGCCGTGACGCAGGCCCAAGTGGCGGAAAAGACCATCATCGAGTATGCTCAAAACGGAACGGCCTCGCAGGTCGTCTCGGTATGGAATATCATCACAGAATCATTGAGAACGACGAAATAGGAGCAACACAACGTGGCGAACCGCATTAGTCGCAAGATTCTCGTCATGAGCGGCAAGGGTGGCGTAGGCAAAAGCAGCATCGCCGTCAATCTGGCCGTCTGGCTCAGCGGGCAGGACCGGCGCGTCGGCTTGCTGGACATCGACATTCACGGGCCCAGCATCCCCAAGCTGCTGCGGCTCGACGGCGCTCGACTGACGGCGATCGACGAGAAGATCGAGCCCGTCCTGTACGCCGATTCGTTAAAGGTGATGAGCATCGCCTTCATGCTCAGCAACCCCAACGAAGCCGTGATCTGGCGCGGGCCGATGAAACACAACATGATCCAACAGTTCTGCGACGGCGTCGCCTGGGGCGATCTGGACGATCTCATCGTGGATTGCCCGCCGGGGACCGGCGACGAGGCGCTCTCGGCGGTGCAAGTGCTCGGGGCGGTCCATGGCGTGGTGATTGTGACGACGCCGCAGGACCTGGCAGTGGTTGACGTCCGCAAGTGCGTGACGTTCTGCAAACAGTTGAGCCTGCCGGTGCTGGGCATCATCGAGAACATGAGCGGTTTTGTGTGTCCCCATTGCGGCAAGCGTACGGACATCTTTCCCGGCGCCGGTGGCGAGCAGATCGCCGAAGACTTCCGCGTCCCGTACCTGGGCGGCATCCCCATGGACCCGACGGTCGCACGAGCCTGCGACGCAGGCAGACCGCTGATCACATTCGAGAAAGACAGTCCCACGACACAGGCCTTTGAACATACATTCGGCCCGCTGCTGGGCGAGCCAGAGCAACTGACCAACGAAAAGGAGCTAACTGCTATGAAGATTGCCATCCCATTGGCCGATGGAAAGCTGACCGCGCATTTCGGGCACTGTGCGCAATTCGCCATCGTCGAAGTCGATCCGCAGAGCAAAACGATCCGAAGCCAAGTGATGCTGGAGCCACCGCCGCACGAGCCGGGTGTGCTGCCCGCCTGGCTGGCCCAACAGGGCGTGAGTCTGGTCATCGCCGGCGGCATGGGCCAGCGTGCCCAGACGCTGTTTGCCGAGAAGAACATCGAGGTGATCGTCGGCGCCCCGGTCGACACGCCGGAAGCCCTCGTCAGCGACTACCTCGCCGGCGCGCTGAAGACAGGCGACAATGTCTGTGACCATTAGCGAACCGCAGGATCGTCCCTATGCCCAGACCCAGACACTGCCGGCGGGTGGCCATGCTCCCTTACGTGGCCTACTACAAACCCAGGGGCGTGCCGCTGTCGGCGCTGCAGTGCGTCGAACTGGCGGTCGATGAGCTGGAGGCCCTGCGCCTGGCCGACCTGGAGGGGCTCTACCAGGAGGAAGCAGCCCAGCGGATGAACGTCTCGCGCCAGACGTTCGGACGCATCATCGAATCCGCCCACAAAAAAGTGGCCGACGCCCTCGTCCACGGCAAGGCCTTGTCCATCGCCGGCGGTCCTGTCGAGCTGGCCGGACCGATAACCGGCGTGCCCGCTGCCGTTCCGCCACAGGCGGAACGGGCCGGCCCAGGTGGCCCGATGCGAGGGCCGGGCCACTGCCATCGACATGGCCGATGCAACAGATGAAATACCTCCACGTAATCCACAGCTCGCCGTCCGTGCAAGGACACCTCGCCTCATCCCTATCTCTACGCACCCCGGGATCACCCCAACCGATCGAATCTCTTGACAATACCCATCCCAATAGGGTATAATAAGGGTTTATAGTACCACGGAGGGCGAGGAGGAATCCCTCTCAGGCCGACGCGATCGCCGTCCCGGTGCGCGCCCAGAGCGGGTCCGCTCCCCTTTCGCTCTTCCGGCAGTCCGTCCGAGTCACGTGTAAAGGGGAAAGACGATGCGGAATGTCTCTCAAGCGGTAGCGGCCGAAGGGCCCCGGAGTGTGCGACTGGTCGTTCTGACGCTCTTGACGACGATCCTGGCGCTGTCGGCCAGGGCGACGGCCCAGATCAACGTCAACGAGACCGATCTACACGATGGACAGACCGTCTATGGTCTGGAAGCGCCCGGGGCGCCGATCCCCTATCTGAATCTGGAGACCATCCACCTGTGGGCCTGGGGCGCCAACGACGCCAACTACCCCAACAGCTCGTTCTACGCCTATGGCCTGTATACCGGCATCGATCTGATCAACAGCGGCGCCGTCGATGTCAACGCGGTCGGCGGAACGGCGACCGTCGTCGGTGGCGTCCTGGTTGAGGCCTATGGCATCGGGGGCACGGGCAGCGTCGACAACTCCGGCAATATGACCGTCGGGGCTACCGGTGGGACCGGCGTCTTCGACCCGTTCATCCTCGCCAACAACTTTGCCAATACCGGTCCCGACACCCGGGCCTACGGCATCTCGACCAGTGGAACCGTCCACAATGACGGGACCATTCTCGTCACCGCGACCGGCGGGCCCGGCACGATGGAAGAGGTTGGCGACCCGGACAACATCGGCTACGCCAGCCTCTTCGTCAGGACCGACGCCCAGGGTATTTCCGCCGGCGACGTGGACAACACCGGCGCCATCACGGCAATCGCCTCCGGCGCAACCCTCGTCCTTGCCAGCACCGGCAAGACCACCGCCTATGGCTCCGAAGACAGCGGCGCCATCGGCATCCTGGCCGAGGGGGATGCGACCAACAGCGGCGACATCGTCGCCACCGCCACCGGCGGAAACGTCACCGCCACCGCCGAGACGTACGCCTACGCCTATGCCGACCCCGAAGCCTACGGCATCATCGTCACGGGCAACCTGGTCAACAGCGGCGCGATCACCGCAGGGGCCATCGCGGGGACTTCTTCCTCCAACTACCAAGCCTTCGCCAGTTCCTTCGCCATGGGCATCTGGGGTGAAACCGACCAAGACCCCGCTCCCACGGCCGACAACAGCGGCGACATTGACGTGACCGCCGCAGGAGGCGACGCCACCGCCGAGAGCGAGGCTGCCGCCACCGCGGGCGCTTGGGGAATGCGGTTCACAGGGGATATGACCAACAGCGGCGACATTACCGCCGCCGCAACGGGCGGCAGCGCCGCGGCCGCCGACAGGGCCTGGGCGTACGGTTACACCTTCGGCCTCTACGCCTATCCGCCTGGGAGTGGAGCCGTCGACGCCAATACCGTCAACAGCGGCGCGATCGACGTCAGCGCCGCCGGAGGGACGGCCGAAACCGAAGATCGTGCTTCGACGTACGCGGAAGCGCAAGGCATCGTCGGGGGTGGCGACGTGGCCAACGAAGGCGACATTGGGGCCAGAGCTCTCGGCGGGACAGCCGACGGCGGCCAGACCGTCGACGCCTACGCGGCGGTTCACGGCATTTCCACCTACAGAGGCGACGTGACCAACACAGGCAGCATCGATGTCAATGCCACCGGAGGAACCGCCACGGGCACGACGGACGCGGAGGTCAGCGCCCGGGGCGAGGCCTATGCCATACACGCCACAGGCGACATCGACAACTCCGGCGCTCTAGCCGTCCAGGCCACAGGCGGCGCCGCCGCGGCCCAGACAGGCGTTACAGATGCCAAAGTCGAGGCCTATGGCATCTTCGGCCAAGGACAGGTCGCCAACACCGGCGCGATCAGCGTCACCGGCACGGCGGGAACAGCTACAACGGATTCCTCGCCGCCCTCCGGTGCCAATGCCTTCGTCGAGATTCACGGGATCAACGCCGGCGGCGATGTCTCCAACGAGGGCGATATCAGTCTCGCCGCGGCGGCGGGCTCCGCCAACAGCTCATCCAACTCAGAAGCCTATGCCCTCGCCGAAGGCATCTTCTCCGGCGGCCACGTCGCCAACACGGGCGACATCACGACTGCCGCCACGGGGGGCACGGCCGACGCCCATGACGGCTACAGCACCGAGGCCGGAGCCAACTCCTACGGAATCCTCGCGCTGTCAGGAAACGTCAGCAACGCGGGCCGTCTGACAATCAACGCCACGGCGGGCACCGCCACCAGCCAGGAGGATGCTGACGCCGATGTTGATGCCTACGGCATCTTGTCCGGAGGAGATGTCGACAACAGCGGCGACCTCGTCGCGGTCGCAACGGCGGGGACCGCCAACGGTTGGGAAACGGCTGTTGCAAGCGTCGATCTGGACGGTATTCGCACTGACGGAACCGTGAACAACAGCGGCGCGATTGCGGTGACCGCCACAGGCGGGATGGCCACAGTCAATCTCGACGGACGCTCCGAGGTCGATGTCTGGGTCTCCGGAATCATCGCCGGCGGAGCAATCTACAACATGGGCGACATCAGCGTCACCGCCACGGGCGGCACCGGCAGCGACGCCGGCGAGGTCGATGCCGGCGTGAACGCCTGGGGTCTCTACTCGCATTCCGGCGCCGGCGTCGCGAATACGGGCGACATCGCGGTCGCGGCCGTGGGGCCCACCGCCGACAATGGGGACGCTTCGACCGACATGGACGTCTATGCCGTGGCCATCCAAGCGGCGGCCATCGACAACACCGGCACCATCACGGTCGCAGCCACAGGAGGCCACATGGTCGAGGGCAACGACGAAGCCTCCACGAACGTTTCGGTCTTCGGACTGCGCTCGGAGGCCACGCGCAACACCGGCGCTGTCACCGTCACCGCCGCCGGACCCACGGCGGGCGGCCTGGACGTCATCGACGAGGAAGTCTTCGCTTGCGGCATCGCCGGCGCAAATGTCGACAATTCGGGCAACGTCAGCGTCACCGCGACGACCGAGGCCGGCTCCAGGACCTATGCCATAGGTATCGACATGTATGGCGACGGTACCCTGACCAACACAGGCACCGTCCGGGCCTTCGCCGATACAGCCTATGAACTCCGAGCGGGCTATGGGACGACCAGGCTGGTCGGCACGTACAACGTCACGCTCGACGGCGACCCGGACGACGCCTCGATCTACGTTGCTGACAGGGCTTCGTTGGCCCTGAACAACGCGACGCTGACGGTCATGGAGGTCCCCGGCGAGACGCTCTGGGACACGCCGTACCGCCTGTTCGAGGTCGATCCCGACGGTGCGGTGACCGGTCGATTCGGCACTGTGCGGGCCATCAATCCCGACGCCACCGCCGTCTACTACACGCAGGGGACCAGCAACGCGGCCGATGACAGAGTAGCCCTGACGTATGCCCCGCAAGCCTCGGAGACCGTCGAATCGGCGTCCGTCGAGAAGTATCTGGTCAGCCAACCGATCGACATCGTCAACCGGCACATGACGGGCACGCTGCTGCAGAGCATTCTCTATCCGGGCGCCACCGGCCTGCTGGCCGACGCGGGACCGACCGCCCGGAGCATGGCCCTGGCTCAATCGGCGCCAAAAACGCGGAGCGGCGTCTTTGTCGAGCCCTACTACTCCCGCATGGAGCACGACGCCAATCCTCTGGGCTACGACGCCGACCTGTGGGGATTTGCCGCCGGTTGCGAGCGGCGGTTCGAGAACACCCTGGTCGCGCTGCACATGGGATACGGTCGGGCGAACGTCGACTACACCGGCGCCGGCTACAACGCCAACAGCGAGGATCAGGACATCCTGACCGGTGGCCTGAGCGGTTTGACCTTGTGGAATGACTGGACCGTGCGTTACGGCCTGGCCGGCTTCTACGGCTCGCAAGACTATAAGGGCCTAACGGGGCTGGGTCTGACGGAAACGGAAGAGGGTTCGACAGACAGTTACGGCGCGTTGGCGTCCGTCATGGCCGGACGCATCTTGCGCCACGGCTCGCATGTGTTCCTGCCGGAGGCGGGCCTGAACTACCTCTGGGGCCATCGGCGGGGCTACACCACCCGGTCCAGCGATCCGGCGTGGAACACCACCTACTCGGCCATGAACGACCACGACCTTCAGGCCGAGGCGGCGCTGCACTGGCTGTGCGGCTTCATGCACAAGAGCGTTCACATAACGCCGTCGGCCTCAATCGGCATTCGTCATCTGCTGACCGACGCCGAATCGACGGTGACGCAGTCGGTCCCCGGCGCAGCGCCGGCATCGGTCACATCGGAGCGGGACCGCACGGCCATGACACTGTCGGGCTCGGTGGTCCTGACGAAGAATCGCCACGCCTTGGCGGTGGTCTACGACGGGGAGTACTCGCCCGACACCGAGCGGCACAGCGTATGGCTGCGCTACGCCTGGCAGTTCTGATCGCGACCGGCTACGGGACCGCAGCCGCTACCGGACCGCCGCCAGGCGGGAATGGACGTCGTCCAGGACTTTTCGGCACAGTCGCTGGATGGCGTCGTCCGGCGGCAGAAAACCGATCAGATCGGTCAGGTAGCCGCACTCGTCGATGCGACGCAGAGAGGGCGTGAAGTTCAGGTCGTAGACCCAGCCGAGCTGACAAAGCCTGGCGTCGGTGAGGGTGCGCAGCTTCGCCCAGTCCACCGCCTCTTCATTCATGACCGCCTCCAGTACCTCGGGGCAGTACTCCGGCACGTCGGGCAACTCGACTTCGAGCGGGAAGTTGTCCGGGTCTTCGCGGTATCGTCTGTAGTAGTCCATAACGACGCGAAAAATGTCGATCTTGTCCGCATCGCGGATCAGCTTGGTGAACAGCAGGGCCCGGCCCTTGAGCGCCGAAGGCAACGACTTGCGGTTGTGCAGCCCGACGGCCGTCTGGACCCATTGCCGCTCTTCGGCCGACAGGCTGTCGAGGACCCCCTCCTCGCACAACACCTCAACGCCTCTCTGGCCGTGATCGATGCTGCGCGAATCGTTGTACGTGCGATACTGGGCAAACTGGGGAAACCGACCGACATCGTGAAACAGCGCCGTCAGCTCGGCGATCCGCACCTCGTTGTCGTCCAGGGCCAGCTCTTGCGCCAGGTGCACGATCTCCGAGCACGTCCGCGCAGTGTGCTCCTGTTTGAGGCGCAGGTTGGCGTTGACGCACTCGTCGTCGCCGAAAAAGCGGCTGCTGTACTCTGTGAACCAGCGTTTGAATCGTTCCAGTGGGTTTCGTTCCATTCGTATCGGGTATCCGCAGGGGCGAATCATCATTCGCCCATGCCCTCGAAGAAAGATCGAGAGTGTATCCGAATGCGCCCCGCGTGCAAGAAAAACCGCCTCGCTATTCCCAAACGCTTCAGGCCGGCTATAATGACCCCGTTCGTTCGTGGTGTGCCCGCTCGTAGTGTGCCCGTAAGAGCCTGCCCCTTCAACGATGTTCAGGGCGGGCTCTGAGCTTGCCGAAGGGGCATACAAAGACTGCGGGAAGTTAACGCTTCGCGACGTCACTACGAACGAGATAACGCCTGACGGCGTCACTACAAGCGGTCATGCGGTAGGAGAAACTCGTTATGCCGACAGTCAAGGATATCGTGGTACGCAAACCTACAGAACAGGAGGTCAGCCGATGCAAGGCCTGGCCGATCTGGACCTGCGAACCCAGTTCCTTCGACTGGTCCTATACGGAGAAGGAGACGTGCCTGATTCTGGAGGGCAAGGTCACCGTCACCGATCGCCACGGATCCGTCAGCTTCGGCCCGGGCGATCTCGTGATCTTTCCCCAGGACCTCGACTGTGTCTGGAACGTGGAGGAAGCGGTCAGGAAACACTACAACTTTGGTTAAGCGGAACTGACATGGGTCCTGCAGGCGCATAGGACCTGGACTTGGCACGGAGCCCACTGCGTTTTTCGCAATCAAGCAAAGGAGCACACCTATGGCCTTCCGGAACGTGTTTGTCTACCCCAGATACCCCGAGAACCTCGAACGGCTGTACCGACTGGCCTACAATCTCTGGTCCACATGGAACTACGAGGCCATTCGCCTGTTCTACCGCGTCGATGCGTCGCTGTTCCAGAAGGTCAAGCACAATCCCGTCAAGCTGTTGATGAGCCTTCCGCAGGAGCGCATCGACGAGCTGTCCCACGACGACGGCTTTCTCTTCGAGCTCAACGAAGTCTGGGAAAACTTCCAGGACTACATGTCGCATACGGAAAACAGCGAGCAGAACAAGGCGAACGCTCTGACACCGAACGACATCATCGCCTATTTCTCGATGGAGTTCGGACTGCACGAGTGCATTCCCATCTATGGCGGCGGCCTGGGCATTCTGGCGGGTGATTTCCTCAAGGCGGCGTCGGATATGGCCCTTCCGATCATCGGCGTCGGCCTGATTTACCGGTTCGGCTACTTCACCCAGCGCGTCGATCTCGACGGCCTTCAGGAGGAGTTGTTCCTCGAGTTCGACAATCACCTCATCCCCCTCCACGAGGTCCGCGACGCCCGCGGGGAGATTGCCTACCTCGATATGACCCTGGGTCGAGAGCCTCTGAAGGTCAAGCTGTGGGAGATCCAGGTTGGGCGCACCCGATTGATCCTGCTCGATACCGACATCGAAGACAACCCGCCCGATTTCCGCGACATCACGCGCGAACTGTACGTCGCCGACCGGGAGAAACGCCTCCAGCAGGAGGTCGTCCTCGGCATCGGCGGCGTCATGGCCCTGGAGCGACTGGACATCCATCCGACCATCTATCACATCAATGAGGGCCATTCGGCCCTGCTGGCGGTCGCCCGGCTCAAGCAGTTGATGCGGGACCGCAAGCTCAGCCTGCCGGAGGCCAAGGCCCTGATCCGAGCCTCCACCGTTTTCACGACGCATACGCCGGTCACGGCCGGCAACGAGAGCTTCAAGATGCCGCTGGTGAAAGAATACCTGGAGCCGGAGGCCGAAGCCCTCGGCCTCTCGTTCGAAGAGCTCGCGTCGTACGGCCTGTTCGGCGAGAACGAGGAGGTCTTCTGGATGCCTGCCGTCGCCATCCGGTTCGCCTCGCACGTCAACGGCGTCTCCAAGCTCCACGGCGAGGTCTCCCGCCACATGTGGGCCGACCTGTTTCCCGGCTGGCAGATCCGCGAGATCCCGATCGGCCATGTCACCAACGGCGTGCATCGCTCCTGGCTGAGCCAGCCCTTCACGGAACTGCTCAACCGGCACGTCGGCCCGACGTACATCTACTGCGCCAGCGACCGCGGGCTGTCCGGCAAGGTCGCTCACATCCCCGACGAAGACATCTGGGAGGCACACCGCAAAAACAAACAGAACCTTGTCACGTTCGTCCGGCGGAAACTCGCGGTGGACCTGGCCGCCAAGGGATTCATCCAAAGACGGATCGAGAACCTCACGCGTCTGCTGAATCCCGAATACATGACCGTCGTCTTCGCCCGACGGTTTGCCCGATACAAACGCGCCACCCTCGTGCTCAAGGACAAGGAACGTCTGGCGAAGATCCTGACCAACAGCAGCAAGCCGGTCCAACTGCTCTTTGCGGGCAAGGCCCACCCGGCGGACAAGGCCGGAAAGGAGATGATCCGCGAGGTTGTCCATTTCGCCAAAGATTACCGCCTCGAAGACCGGGTGATCTTCCTCGAAGACTACGACGTCGATATCGCCCGGCATCTGGCCTGGGGCGCCGACGTCTGGCTGAACACCCCCAGCCGGCCGAACGAGGCCAGCGGCACCTCCGGCATGAAGGCGGCCATGAACGGCGTCCTGAACCTCAGCGTCCTCGACGGCTGGTGGCCCGAAGCCTACGACGGCGAAAATGGATGGGCCATCACCGCCGGCCAGTACTACGAGCAGCCCGAACTGAAGGAGGTGGCCGAGGCCAACCAGATCTACGACCTGCTCGAAGCCGTTATTACCGAGATGTATTACGACCGCAACGAGGTCGGCATCCCCACACAATGGGTCGAGATGATGCGCCGCTCCATCGCCACCGCCTGCTCCGGGTTCAACATGAATCGTGTGCTGGCCGACTACGCCCGGCAATACTACATTCCGGCCAAGCGGCAGCTCCAGAGCCTTTCAGCCAACGACTGCGAGATGCTCCGGAAGGCCTTCCAGGGCCGGGACGCCCTGCTGAACAACTGGGACCGGGTGGTCATTCGCGACCTGTCCACCACCGTCGACCGCAAGGACCGTGTCTGCCAGGGCGAAAAGGTGGAGGTCCGCTGCATGGTCGACTTCCACGGCGCTCCGCCGGACGCGTTCGGCGTGGAGCTGTACCTGAGCCAGAACAACGTCGATGAGTTCACCGTGATCCCGATGACCGGCGGGGAGATGCAAGGCCATTCGCGTCCCTACACCTGCTCGTTCGATATTGTCGAGCACGGCCTGCTCAGCATGAATGTGCGCATCCGCCCGGCCGACCCGATCCTGCGCGACTCGCACCCTGAACTGATCAAGTGGGCGCAATAATCGCGCCGCGATCGCCTGGGTACGGACAAGGAAGTCCGCGGGTTTGTAGTGGAGTGAGGATCCGCCGATGGAATGCTCGATCTCCTGGTGGAAGACATGTTGGTTGTGGCCTCTGCTGACCTGCTGCGTGTGCGACGCGGCGGCGCCATACCCGCGCATCGCGATGCTCTGGTCGCCCGTTCGGGGCGACCGCTCACTCGAGAGCATGGCCCGGCACGACCTGATCATGACGGGAGTCAGCGGCTTCGGCCTGAAATACGACCGCGAGCCGACCGGGCTGGCCGAGGGGTTCACCGCCGACTCGGTCGAGCGGGCCAGGCAGCGCATCGCCGAATTGCGATCGCTCAATCCCAACGCTCCCATCCTCGCGGAACTATACTTCTATGAGTATGGCGAAAGCTGGCTGCCGGAGGACCATCCGTGGTGGCTTCGCAAGGACGGGAAGCGCGAGCAATTCTGGCCGGGCACGTATCGCATGGACTGGTACAACGCCGAGTACCGCAGCCACGTGGCAAAACTCACGGCGGCGTTGAAGCAGGTCGGCCTCGACGGTGTTTTCTACGACAATCTGCGAGAAGAAGCCGAGCCATGGGTCGCGTTTCTCAAGGAGGTCCGCCAGGCGGTGGGCGACGACTTCCTGCTCCTGGCCAATTCGGGCTATGCCGTGGGCCGGCACGACTTCGCGGCTCCGTACCTGAACGGAATCATGTATGAGTCCGGCTGGAGCCACGGTCGCACCGAGTGGGACGACTGTATCGCCAAGATGCGCCACACCGAGTCCCTCCTTCGCAAGCCGACGATCAGCGTGATCGAGCGGTTCGAGAACATTGGCTCGCGAGCGGGCTGGCCGGGCGACCCGAATCGCGGCAAGAAGCCCCCTGCCGATCCGCAGGCCAGACGCTGGAGCCTCTGCTTCGCCCTGACGGTTGGCGACTTCCACTACCTGTTCTCCGACAACACCAGCCACCAGCACGACTGGTATCCCGAGTACGACGTCAAGATCGGCCTGCCGACCGCCCCCGGCGAGCGAGTCAGCTCCCACGTCTGGCGACGCAGCTATGAAAAGGCGCTCGTCGTGGTCAATCTGCCGGGCGCTGCCATGCCCTACACGATCGACCTCGACCACCCCGCCAAGGACTCCCTCTCAGGCCGCATGGGAACCCGCTTCATCATCGCTCCAGGCGACGGGGTTATTCTCGTGAAGGATGAGTAGGCCCAAAGATTTCTCGCGATTCCAGCGTCACCATCAATGTAAGTAGTTTTCTTAAAATGATTTAGGACCTCTGCGCAAGTAGCAAGATCCCCATTGACAGTGTGCTGTATCTATAGTACACTATACTTGTAGTTTACTATAACACCGAACCATTGACGGAGCACTCTGATGATTGAGTTCAAGCTGGATTTGAAGAGCGGCGTCCCCTTTCATCGCCAGATCGTGGACCAGATTCGCTATGGGATCGCGTCGGGCCGTCTGTTGCCCGGCGAGCAGTTGCCTACGGTCCGCGACTTGGCAGTCCAACTCCAGGTCAATCCTAACACGATCCGCAAAGCCTACTCGGAGCTGGAGATCCTGGGCATCCTGGACACGCAACAGGGGACCGGCACCTTCGTGAGTCACCGCGAGGTCGAGATCGGCGATGCCGAGAAACGCCGCATGCTCAAACAGATCTGCGACGAGCTTGTCGCCCGCGGACACCAGTATAACCTGACACTCACAGATATTGTCGAGTACCTGCAAGGGAGGCCAGACCATGAGACTCAAAAGTAAGACCGCAGAACCCGTGGCGATTACGCGCAAGTATGTGGAGAGTTTCAAGACGCCCAGCGCCGAGATGAATCTGCCCGCTTTCCTGGCCGCGATGTTGATTCTGCTGGGCGGATTCGTCGTCAACCGTTACGTCGCCGGGCAGTGGACCACGATCCACCCGGTCGTGGTCGGCGTCACGATCTTCCTGGCGGTGTTCATCCTGTTCGCCCTCAAGGTCGCGAACCAGTGGGACCGCGCGGTCATCCTGCGCCTGGGCAAGTTCCACCGGCTCAAAGGGCCCGGCCCGTTCTTCATCGTTCCCATCGTCGAGAGCATCGTGCAGACGGTGGACATGCGCACCCGCGCAACGGACTTCAGCTCGGAATCCACCCTGACGAAAGACACCGTCCCGGTAAACGTGGACGCCATCTGTTTCTGGATGGTCTGGGACGCGAAGAAGGCGATCCTGGAGGTGGAGAATTACTATCTGGCCATCGTGCTGTCCGCGCAGACCGCCCTGCGGGACATCATCGGCACGCACGAGCTGGCCGACATGCTTACCCATCGCGGCGAACTGGGCAACCGCCTGCGCGAAGTCCTCGACGAGAAGACCAATCCCTGGGGCATCACCGTCCAATCCGTGGAGATTCGCGACATCATCATCCCGAAGGACCTGGAAGATGCGATGTCCAAGCAGGCGCAGGCCGAGCGGGAGCGCCAGGCGCGGATCATCCTGGGGACCGCCGAGACGGAGATCGCGCAGAAGTTCGCCCAGGCGGCCAAACAGTACGAGGCGAACCCGATGGCCATGCACCTTCGCGGCATGAACATGCTCTTCGAAGGCCTCAAAGAGAAAGGCTCGATGATCATCGTGCCCAGTTCGGCGCTGGAGACGATGAACCTCGGCGCCATGGGCGGCCTGGCGGCCCTGAGCCAGACCCACACGGACAGGCCGGAACACGATGCGAGTAGCGCAGGACGCGCGAATCGCGGCTCTACGGACTGATCGACACCAGGACAAAGCCCAGCACGACCAGGCCGATGGCCAGGTAGGCCTGAACGGAAAGGACCTCGCCCAGCAGCAGAACGCCGAGGACGTTGACGACCACAATGGACGTGGCACTGAACAGGGCCATAGTCTTGCCGATTTGAAGGGCGCTGAAAACGTAGAGCTGGCCGAACATGGCGACCTGGCGGATCAGGAAGTACAGCACAAACCACCAGCTCAGGAAGGTCGAGGCACTGAACGGACTGTGGCGCATGTTGGCCCGGGCGAGCAGGTCGCCCGTCGTGAACAGCAACTGCGTCGCGACAATGATCACCAGCGGCGATCGCATCCAGGTCATACGAAGACAGAACCCGTCAACATCAAATCACAAGGGAGGTGTATCCCGATGACCATCGGGAGGGTCGGCATCACTCTGCCCTGCTCCACTTTCATCCGGCCCGCAGGGATCACACCCCGCGGCCCACACAAAGCCGAGCAGCCTACCGACCCGCCCGGCCGCTGTCAATTCGATTCCGCCGCCGAGAACACCAGTAGACGGGAACATTGCATTTTGTGCCGTGTCGTGATATCCTACAGCCTATGAGCGCGACGGTCTTCAGGGTAGGTCCATACAGGTTCTACTTCTTCTCTCGCGAGGAGGAAAGACCGCACGTGCACACGACCTGCCCGGACGGGGAGGCGAAGTTCTGGCTTGAGCCTACGATATCGGTTGCCGCCAGCACAGGCCTTTCCGAGAAGCAGTTGAATGATCTTCTGAGGATTGTGGAGTCTCGAAAGAATGAGATCGCCGCAGCATGGAACGAGCACTTCGAAGCTTGAGGTGACGAACATTTCCGAACACGGTTTCTGGCTGTTCCACGAGGGCAGAGAGTACCTCCTGGACTACCGGCACTTCCCCTGGTTCAAGAAGGCCACGGTCGAACAGATATGCCACGTCGAGCTGTCCCACGGCACGCATCTCTATTGGCCCGATCTCGACGTGGACCTGACCTTTGACATCATCGAACACCCCGAGCGATACAAGCTCGCCAGCAGATAGAGTGCCAACGCGAAGACAAGGAAGAAATGGCGAGGCGCGCATCAGCACAATGCTTCAGGCCAGGAGCATGCGCATGGGTTGGAGGGTGCGGTCGAAGGGGTTGAAGACGAGGCCGAGGATCTCCAGCGTCACCACGCCCAGCAGTGCCTGATCGTTGGGCTCACCGAGAATCACGGGCGTATGGGCCCGGCCCTGAGGCAGCGTCAGATGCGCTTCGGACACGGACCGTTCGACGGTGGTGCCGTCAGCGAGCGCGAAGGTCATGCTGCGCTGGGGCTTGAGGCCGACGGCCTTCCAGACGTGTCGCGGCAGAACGGTGTACGTGGCCCCGCTGTCAACAAGGAATCTCACTTCTGCCTGCTTGCCACGAGGGCCTTTGACCCGCCCTTGAATGTACGTAATGCCCATGGTCGCCACCCTGTCTTGTCCGGTTCTATCCGTATTGTACCAGGCCGATCCCATGTGAACAAGCCCCGCGTCGAGGACCGTTCCCACATCCCGCCGCAGGTTTTCCAGCGAGGGCCAGATGCTTCGGCTTCGCCTCAGCATGACACGCGCCGCCTCATCGAGGTGAGCGCGTGTCAGCTTCGCCAAGGCCGTGCGCGGTTCTGGACGGCGGCGAGGGTCTCGTTGGCGATCTTCGCGTCCTCGGCGATCTCGAAGTCGAACATGCCGGCTAGGCAGTGGTCGGCGCCGTTTTCGAAGACATACTTGAACGCGTCGCGCGGCGGGATCGCTCCGGCGGCCATCACCTTGAACGCGATCCACGGCTTGGTGACCTTCTTCATCACCTCGATCGTCTCGGCCGGGTCCTTGCACCAGTAGCCGGGAACCTCGTTGTAAGCGTTCTTCAGCTCGTGCGGCTTGGGCGCGCTCGGATAGTTGTGGTGGTGGAACGTCTTGATATAGAAGTCGGCCGGAATGTTGTGCTTCTCGCACTGGACGATCACGTTCAGATCGTGGCCCCCGACGCCCGAGGGCACGCCGAGGTCCTTGGCGATCTCGACGGCCTTGCGGACCAGGTCCATCCGCCCCTGGGCGCAGAGCGGGTCGGCACGGACACCCCAGAGATAGATGGCGTCGGTGCCGTTGTCGACCAGCTCCCTGGTCATCTCGGCGTACGCCTTCATGTCGTCGGTGATCTCCGCGATCGGGCAGATGATCCATTGCATCTTGCCGCCGTAGCGCTGGCGATACCGCTTAAGCATCTCCACGATGCCGGGCGGGTTGTGGATGGAGAGCGTGTTGATCCCGTGCGCCTCGGCCAGCGCCATCGTCTCGTGGATCTTCTCTTCCGTGTTGTAGTGCGCGCAGAGACTGTAGACGTACTTGAGGTCCCGGCTGTGCGTGTAGTGCGTCAGGAGGTTGCCACCCAGCAGAATGCGACTGACTTCCATGTCGCCAATCCGGCCCATCGGCAGCGTCGCCTTCGAGCCCGGCTCCACCTTGATGTCGAGCCGGCCCTTCTCAGCGCCGTGGGCCGCACTCAGTGCCATCGATGCACCGGCCGAAGCGGCCAGCGTCTGCTTCATGAAGCTGCGACGATTCAGATTCGATGACATCGTTCTCGTCCTCCTTCTTCTGCGAGGAACCCCTGTTTGTCTGCAAGAGCACGGTTCAGTTCAGGCGGCCGGCGGACCAGCGGATGGCGCGGCGGACGATCTCGCGGAAGTTCGGGTTGGCGTAGGCCTTGGAGTCGTGGCCGCCCTGGAAGCAACAGACGCGGGCCTTGCCGTAGTTCGGCCGCACCCAGCCGATGGTCGTGTCGCTGGTCGGCTCATCCGTCGTCAGCAGCACGTGATTATCGCTGGCGAACCACACGCCTTTGTAGCTCTCGTCGTGGATGGCGAAATCGCTCAGGCCGCGCGTGATCGGGTGATCGCGGTCGGCGATCCGGACGGTCAGGTCCACATCGTGCTTATAGGTGCCCGTCTTGAAGGCGACGCCGTCGATCGTCTGGTCCTTCAGTGGGTACTTGGCGCCGATGATCTTGCGGTACTCGTCCCAGTCGGGGAAGGCACCTTGCGCATGGTGTAGTGCCACGAGGCCGACGCCTTTGTCCTTCAGCAGGCTCTGGAAATTCTGCTGCCGCTTCGGCGAGATGTTCGCCGTCATGTTGTAGAGCACGATGACGTCGTACTCCCAGTCGGAGACATCCTCGAACAGCTCGCTGTGGTCTTTCTGTGCGGCCTCGACGTACGCAATGTCGTCACAGCCCTGGAACATCTCGAAGAACGGGTCATGCTCGAAGTCGTGCCCGCCCGTGACAACGACCACGTTGATCGGGTTCAACGGCTTGACCATGATATTCCTGTAATAGACAAGGCTGTCGGGGTCGTGACCCTGGATGGCGAAGGTGCCGCTGGAGACCTTGCGGCCGGCCATGCCCTGCGGCGGCGTCCAATCCTCCGGCTCCGTCCAGTCCACCGTGGTCTTGCCGTCGATCTGGATCGTAATGTGCTTGCCCACGACCTTGATGTAATAGAGGAACCACTGCCCATCCTTCGAGGGCGCATTGTCCATCACGTCCTGCACGGCGTAGAGGCCGCCCGTCTTCCGGCGATCGCTGTGCGTCGAGTTGACCTGGCACTCGTACCCTTTGTCCGGCCAGCCGGTCTGCTGGTAGGCGGTGTGGAAATAAATGCCCGAGTTGGCCTTGGGCCTGGTCATCACCTGGGCCTGGAACTCGAAGTCCTTGAAAGTGCCGCCGTTGACCGGTCCGACATAGAACAGGTGGCTGCGCTTGCCATGAACAACGAGCTGGCCGTCCTCGACGCGGAAAGTGCCCTCGTTCTCGCTGGCCCGCCAGCCCTCCAGGCCCCTGGTGCCGTCGAACAAGGCGACCCAACCGTCCGTCGCGTCATCAGGCAGCGGCTTGACCTGGATGTTCTTGTAATAGACAAGGCTCTTGGGATCATGGCCCTGAATAGCGAAGGTGCCGCGGTCAATCCGGCGACCGCCGCGATTCCAGCCTTCCGGCTCGATCCAGTTGACCGTCGTCTTGCCGTCGATCTGGATCGTGATGTGTTTGCCCACGACCTTGATGTAGTAGTGGAACCACTCGTTGTCTTTCGAGGGGGCATCCTTGTTCACATCCTGCACGCCGTAAAGACCCCCGGTCTTCTTGATGTCCGTGTGGGTCGTGTTGACCTGGCATTCGTAGCCTTTGTCGGGCCAGCCGGTCTGCTGGTAGGCGGTGTGGAAGTAGATGCCGGAGTTGGCGCCCGGCGTGGTCATCACGTCCGCCTGGAACTCGAAGTTCTTGAACGTGCCGCCGTTGACCGGTCCGACATAGAACAGATGGCTGCGGTCGCCATGCACAACGAGCTTTCCGTCCTCCACCTTGAAGGTCCCCTGGTTCTCGCTGGCCCGCCAGCCGTCGAGCGTCTTGCCGTCAAAGAGCGATATCCAGCCGCCGTCGTTGGCGGCGCTGCATACCGTGATCAAGCAGCAGGTCAGCAATCCAAGTGTGGTCTTCTTCAGCATGTCATAAATCTCCTCAAAGTCTTGTAGATCGATCTCAAAGTCGCCAGGGGCTGCGCAGGGCGCGCACCAGGCGGCGATTCGCCGTCTCGTTGTCGATGAACCGCTCCCGGACCGGGTCCCAGCGCAGCTTCTGTTCGAGGCGGATCGCGATGTCACTGATATGACAGAGAATGTCGGCCTGGACCGAAGCATCGATGGGGCAGATGGCCTCCTTCCGTGTCTTGACACAATCGAGAAGGTTTCGCGCGTGGTTGTTGCTTTCGTACAGGCGCAGGTCGTTGGCACCCCACTCGATGTCGAGCAGGTCTTTCGGATGGGCGTTGATGCCGGAGCGATCGACGTGGACCCAGCCGTCGCTGCCTTCGAAGGCGGTGCCGTGATCGGTGGTCCGTCCGTAGCGTTGCTTCCATTCGTCGGGATAAGGACTTCCGGTGTAGTGCATGGTCACGCCGCTGTCGTATCGACAGGTCACATCCCAGTTCATCGCGGTGTCGCAGACGCCTTCGGGGTCGGGCCAGACGCCCTTACCCTCGATCTCGAGCGGCCCGGTCAGTTCGCTACCGCCGCCCCAGAGGGCAATATCGAGCGGATGCACGCCCCAGCCTGCGATGAAACCCAAAGCGTAGTCTGAGACGAACCACCACCACTGATTGGAGGTGCGGTCCGGCGTGTGCGGATGGTACGGAGCCGGACCGAGCCACCTGTCGTAGTTTACCCAGTCCGGAGCCGGCACCGGCTTGCGCGAGCCGCCGGAACTGCTGCCCGGCGACCAGACGTTGATCGCGCGCAGCTTGCCGATCCGCCCGTTGCGCACCAGCTCGCAGGCGAAGCGGAAGTTCCGCTCCGATCGCTGTTGCGTGCCGAACTGGAAGATGGTGCCGAAGCGGTGACACGCCTCGCGCAGCGCCTGGTCCTCGGCCAGACTCAGCCCCATCGGTTTTTCGAGATAGATGTCCTTGCCCGCGCGGGCGGCTTCGAGCGCCACCAGCACGTGCCAGTGATCGCACGTCGCGATGTGCACGACGTCGATGTCCGGGCGGGCAACCAACTCGCGGAAATCCGTGTACGTCGCGCAATCCCTGTTCTTGTAATACTCATTGACGGTGTGGCAGCCGGCTTCGAGCACGGGCTTTTTCACGTCGCAGACCGCCACGACGCGGCAGTCGCCCTGCGAGAGGAAGTTCCGCATCACGTAGGTGCCCTGCGGCCCGACGCCGACCGTGCCGACGGTAATGCGCTCGCTCGGAGCCGCCGCGCCGGCCTTGCCCAGCGCCGACGGCCGAACCACGTAGGGAAACGCCACCGCCCCCAAGGTCAGCCCGGTCGCCCGCTGGATGAAACTGCGACGTGAAAGACGCGTCTGCTCGGCCATCTCAATCCTCCTTTGGACCCGTACGGACCAGCCCCCTGTAACGAAAGCCACCGTCCCGCCAGTCTACGCGGCCCTCTTGTCCGGCGTCAAACCAAAACCCTTTCCGGCGCCGAATGCCGGAGGTCTCCGTGTATCCTGGGGCCAGGATGAGGACACACCGTCATTCCGCCCGGCGTGATGGATATCGCGCCGGACGTATCGCGGCTCAGAAGCTGTAGCGGACGGCGAGGTAGGCGTTGGTGTTGTCTTCGAACTGGCCGAAGAAGGTGTAGGCCTCGTCGCCGAAGAAGACGTTGGAGCCGACCTCGACGGTCAGATGGTCGCTGGCCTTGTAGTTGGCGATGGGCCGCAGGTAGACATCCTCGTCGGACGGGCAGTAGTAGGTGAACAGCGAGAGGTTCAGATTCTGGTTCATCAGCAGTTTGGTCAGGCGCAGCGTCGTGAGGTGGCGAAACTCGTCGCGTTTGGGCATTCCCGCAGGTTGGCTGTCCTCGTAGTCGCCGTAATCGAGGATCTGCTCGATGTAGTATTGAACGCCGGCCGTGAAATCGCGTCCGATCTCCTGCGTATAGCCGACGAGGTAGCGCAACTCGGAGTTGTTGATAAGGAAATCGTCGCCGTCGCGGTCGTCGATGGAATCGTAGTAGCCGATCTCGGCGTTGCCGATGCCCTTGCCGACGGTGCCGCGAACGCTGGCGCCGTAGACGTACAGCTCGGGAAAGACCGCGGCGTTCATCGCGTCATTGAAGCCACCGGGGCTCTTCCAGTAGCCCCAGTACCCATAGAGAGCCAGCTCGTAGTTGCGAATGTTGCGGTACAGACGCAGAGCCAGCTCATCCTCTTCGAGGAACTCCCGGCGTCGCTCGACGCTCAGCGTGTTGTCCTCGCCCGCCCGGTCGCCCAGCACAGGATTCCAGTAAGACAGACGCTCGCCGCTGATGAAGCGGTCGGAGTCGAACTCCGGCGTATAGGCGACGTCCAGGTTCGCCCAGTCCATAAAGAAGCTGACCTTCACCGCATCCGACGGCGCCTTGAGATACTCGGTGTCGCGACCGACGAAGAACGACTGCCAGTCCTTCGGGAACAGATCGTTGATGAAGATCAGATCGCCCGTCCCCCAGGTCAGGACCTGGCGACCCAGCTTGACGTCCATCGTGTCGGTCGGACGCATGAAGAGGTTCGCTTCGCGCAGGTCGAAGACGCCCTTCTCCTCGACGCCGTCGCCGTAGAGGTCGCCCTTGACCTTGACGTCGCCCCAGTCGCGCATGCTGAACAGGTCGAACTGGTATCGCGCCTCCAGGATCGACATGTCTTTCTCGTGCGGATCGTTCTGGAGCCGGTAGCCCGCGCGCGCCTCGTAGAAGCCGTGGTACTCGGTGTCGAGCTTGTCGAAGAACTCCTTGATCGGACCGGGCTTCGGCTCTTCGTCCTGCGCGGCAACGACAGGGCAACAGACGGCTGCGAACAGAACCTGAAAACCGAGTATCAGAGAGCAAGAAGCAAACGTCAAAATGGCGGATTCCGCCTTCGGCGGATGACTTCCTCCGTTTTGCACTGTGCTATCTGACCTTTGCTTTCCGGGTCGATATTCGCATTTCGGATTTCGCGTTTGCCCTGCCGCTCCGATCATCTCATGGCCTCCCTCGGGGGTCTGCGGAGATAGCGCTCCTCGAAGATGTCACCGATGCCGACGTTGTACCGGATGTCCGTGAACTCCATTTCGGTCTGCCCGCCGGTCTTGAGGTCTTTGACGAGCGACTTGGTCACCGTGGGGAATTCCTGGATCACCCTGACGTCCTTCGACTCGATGATGCGATAGAGCTGGCCCTGCTTGTCGTAGAATTCCATCTTCATCGGGACGTAGGTCTTGCGGTCGATCGCGACGGTGTAGTAGCTGAACTCGACTTCCTCGGGCTTCTTCGGCACGTTCTTGACGACGAAGAGGGTGTCGGTGGTCTCGACCAGCTCATGCGTATCGAGGTCCAGACCGCGGCCGGAAACGTCTTCATATACGAAGTCGGAACCGACGAAGCTGGTGCGCTTGTCGCTGGCGGCGATGCGCTTGACCAGATCGAGGGCCGGCAGGTACAACCAGCGGTCGTCGTCCTTGCCCTCGCCGGTGTGTTTCTGCACGAGGTAGACCATCCGCCGCACATCGGACGGGCGCTGGAAATACACGAAGTAATTCTGGTCGCCGCCGTCGGCAACGTCCTTGCGCAGGATGATGAACTCCCGCTCGCGGGTCTGGCCCGCCTTGTTGGTGATGGTCATCTTGACCGTGGCCTTGCCATCGTCGCCCTGGTAATAGGCGACGATGTTGGCCTTGTTCACGATCGTCTGGACGTCCGGCACGTCGCTATCGGCCGCAGAAACGCCGGCCACCAGGAACAAACCGAAAACCACAAACGCCGATAAGACCACGAAGCTTGTCTTGCGCAGCATACAACACCTCCCATTTTCCCGGATCAGCCTTTGAACCCGAGCCTTCGCAGCAGCGTCATCATCGGACACCAGTTGGTGAACGCCGACTGGAGCAGATTCAGACCGACGAAGCCCGTGAACAAGAGCCAGTACGACGAATGATAGTGCGCCAGCAGGGCGCTCACAAGCACAAAGAACCCCGCGATTCCGCGGAGCATGGATTCCACCGTCATGGTTCACCTCTCTGTTTCTTCTCAACCGGATCGGTCTTCTGCTGCTGCGCCTGGAACGCGCGACAAGCCTGTCGGCGCGACAGAACGCCGCAGATCACCGCCAGAACCGGCACAGCAGCGATGCTGAACCACATGAAACTGTTGAGGCCCATCTTCCCGAACTGATGAACATTCAGAAGCACAAGGACGACGCTCGCCAGTGCGATCACGAAACAGAACGCGCAGTTGCACCCGACGGACTGCGGGCTCGCGGCGACCTTGAACAAGCGCTTTTCCGCCACCGTCAGAAGGGCCGGCAGAACCAGAAGGGTCACAATGCCCGACAGCGCCATGATCGCGCACAGGAAGACACCCACGGTCTTGTAGGGGACCAGCGGCGCCGCCAGCAGAGGCAGGAAGCCGATGGCGATCACCAGCACATTGCGGCTGATGGCCCGCGCCGGCTCGCCGAACATCTCCGCGGCGCTGTGCTGCCACGAGCCGGTCTGGGCGTACGTCGCCCGCGCCCGTTCGAGGAAGTGAATGGCGAAGTCGACCGCCATGCCCAGCGTCAGGGCGCTGAGCACCGCCACGGGCATGTCGTAATCCTTGCCGACCAGCCCGATGATCCCGTAGATGACCAGGATGGTGATGGACAGCGGGATCATACAGATCAGACCCCACAGCGGCGAGCGGAACAGGATCGCCATCATGATGAACACGATGATGAAGCTGCCCAGCAGCGACTGGAGCATGCCCCAGACCATTTTGTTCTGCCAGATGATGTTGATATAGGTCAGGCCCGCCCACCGGTGCTCGACCGGCATCGGCGAAGGGTTTTGGGCGAAGAATTCGTCCACCGCTTTGACGACCCGCTCCATGTCCTTGTTGTCGCCGCTCTTGAGCTGGAGCCAGAGATTGGTCTTGTCATAGTCGTTGGTAACGAAGTGCCACAGGTCGTCGGGCGTGTGGCTGCTCTGGAACTGGATCAGACACTCGGCCACGGCGGCGCCGGAGTCGGGGATGGTGTAGTTCTCGAGCCTGCCGTCGATCAGCTCCTGGTGCACCTTCTTGACGATGCCGGCGATCGAGTTACTCTTGCCGACCAGACCCGTTTGCTCCAGGTACTGCTCCAGTTGCGAGATGTAGCGCAGGGCCTCGGGCTGCTTGAAGACCTTCAATCGCTCCTTTTCGAGGTCGAAGAAATCGATCAGCTCGTACCAGATTTCGGCGGCTTCCGACGTCGCGGAGGTCTCCTTCTCCCGGGCGTAACGGCCCAACTTCTCGAGCAGTGCGACCCGGGTCATGCCCGTCGACGCCTCCGCCAGGAGGGCCTTCTCAGCTTCGGCGAGCACCGCCGTGGCGGCAGGTAGACCGGCGGCCAAGTCTTCCGCCTTTGCCATGAGGCGGTTGCGCAGAGCCTGCACGTACTCGGTGCTCACGTTGGGATCGCTGGCGTCTTCCAGAACCAGATACGCCATGTAGGTTCCCGAGAAGTGCCGGTTCAGCTCGATATCCGCCTGGCGGATCGGATGGCTCATGGCAAACCACTTGATGGGGTTGTCGTTGATCTGAATCTTCGTCACGCCGTAAACGGCCCCAGCAGCAACGAGCACGATGACCACCAGAATGGGCTTGGCTGCGGTGTAGGTGAACCGACCGGCCGCATGGAGCACGCGCGTCAGCCAGGTCTGCTTCGCTTCGTGCACGGCCGCAGCGCCGAAACCCTCCAGCGAGCGGTCCTTGAGGAACATGATGTAGGCCGGGACGAATGTCACCGTGCAGACCCACGCCACCATGATGCCCCCCGCAACAAAGATGCCGAAGACCTGGACCGGCGGAATCGGCGTCAACGCCAGCGACGCGAACCCGGCCGCCGACGTCAAAGAGGTGTACAACATCGGCAGGAACAGGTTGTCCATCACCTCCAGCGTCGTTTCGCGCCGCCCCTTCTCCTTGGTGTAGCGGTCGAAGAATTCCGACAGGATGTGCACCGAATCGACGACCGAGATCGGCATGAGAAAGATCGGAATCATCGAGCTCATGATGTGAACGGGAAAGCCCAAGCCGATCAGCGCGCCCATCGTCGAGATGACCGCGACCATCGCCACGATCATCGGCGAGATCACCAGCACCAGCTTGCGGAAGAACGCCAGCATCAGCAGGAAAATCACCAGCATCGCCAAGGGTGCCGAGATGGCCATCTGGATGAACATCTCGTAGCCGAAGGTGTCTTCCGCCACAGGCAGGCCGGTGATGTGGTATTCCTCGTCACCCTGGAACGTCGCGATCTTCTTCCGCAGGGCGCGGTAGACATCGTGACTGAGGTCCTTGCTGGTCAGTGGCAGGTACAAGCAGATCGCCTTGCCGTCCTCGGAGACGACCGTACCCTTGAGCAGCGGATTGGACAGGGCCTTGTCGCGAACAGCCAGCGCCTCGGCATCCGTTTCCGGCGGCTGGGACATCAGCCACTCGAACGTCACGACGCCGGGACCACCTTGGCCGATGTGATCGACCGTGGACGGAGCCAGCAGGTCGACCTCGATCACACCGACCTGGCGGTTCGGATCGTCCTCGCTCGGCCAGCGCAGGGTCCTGGCGTATTCCGTCAGTTCATAGATATGGCGCAGCGAGCGGGTGTTGAATACACCCTCGGGATGGGCATGGTTGACGATCCCGACAACCACCATGTCCGACAGGACAAACTCCTCTTTGGTCTGGTCGTGGAAGACGCGCACCGGCTCATCGCCCGAGAGCATGTTCTCCGGGTCGGTGTCCACCCGGATGCGCGGGATCAGCGCTCCCAGCGCCAGGGTGAAGATGATCATCACCACCGTGACCAGCTTGTAGTGGCGCAGCGAAAAGTCTGTGATCGTGTGCTTCATTTCCATATGCGTGGCCCAGTTTGCGCCGCCGAGCGGCCGACTTGTTCCATCAGAATTCCGCGCATTTCTTCCGCCAACGGTCGATTTTCCCTTCTTCAGTTCTTCACGATGCCGGAGAGGATGGCATGTTCATCGCGCGCGACGCTACCGCCCATGACTTTCGCGATGGTACCGCCGAACATCCTCGCCATCAAGGGCATGTTCATCTTCGGCATGGCTGCCATGATCGCCACCCCACCCAGCAGCATACCGACCACGATCCCGATCCCCCCTGCCGTCACGAAAGACTTGTTCCCTCGCGACGTCACCTTCTCCGTATCCAGCTCACTCATTTTCGACCCTTTCTTTTCCGACAATGGTCATAGACGCAGCCGAGGACCCGAATGACGTTTTCGTTCTCGATCTGATAGAACACACGCGCCCCTTCCCGGTGGGAGCTCAGAATCCCCTTGTCTTTCATGATGGTCAGTTGCTGGCTGGTGATGGCCTGCTTCTCTCCCACCATCTCGGCAATTTCGTTCACGGACCGTCTGCCCGCCTGCAGCGCCTCGACAATCTGCAGGCGGACGGGGTGGGCGACCGCCTTGAGCACCTCCGCCGCCTGGGTTGCCAGTTCCTTGTCCATATTCAAGCCCTTCACATATCGTACTATCACAATAAAGCTATAATACTATATTCATCGACCGCGGTTCGCACGAGGAGACAAAAAAAGAGTGAAACTCGCGCCGCCCCCACGGCAAGGGCCGCACGGTGATGCGGTCTGTCGAAGCCCACCGGTCCTGGCGGCACAGTCCCCCAAACCGCACAAGTCGCCCTCTCTGGGCAACTTACCCAGTCAAGGCCTGTTCTCCCATTCGAATGCGGGCCTGCCAAGGACGGTGGCATGGGCGGCACTGCGAAGGCTACGGCTTTCGGGCGGACTGTACAGTAAAGGTATTGACGCAGGGGTGGCACTTGGCAGAATGGTGAAGCTGCGGCGTGACACATGGGCGCGTGGACCCGTGGGCGGACAGGCCGGCAACGGAAGTCGATAGACGCTGACGAGATGTCGTCGGACGCGACGGAGACAGGCAGGCATGGAGACAGTCGGACGCGTGACTTACCACGTGACCTTTGACGAAAACCGTGGCTGGAATGTCGTGCAGGAAAACTCCGGCCAGGTGATGAGTACGCACCGCGCGCGCACCGAGGCCATCCTGCGGGCACGCGATCTGGCCGTGACCCATCCGTACAGCCTCCTGGTCATCCACGACCGGGAAGGGCGGACCGAGAAACAGTACAACTACGGTCGGCGCCCCCATGACGTCACCGGCTGAGTGCCGCTCCGTCACAGGGTCCTGCCTGCAACACTGTCCTGCCTCTTTGCACCGCAGCGTCTGAACGTCATATAACATCGCCTGCCGCGATACAGAAAGCCGCCCACCGCGTCGCATGCGTCTGCGACCCCGATGCGGCGCAGCGCCGCCGGCCCCAGGCCCCGCCGCATCACGGTTGCGCTCCGCCCCGATGTCCATCTCCGATAAGAATTTAGGTATCATGGTAAAAAGCGGGGGTTCGGTGTTTTTTTCGACTTGACAAACAGCCCCACCGAGGTTAATGTGGGCCGTCAAGGTAACCTGGAAGAGCCTTCTGTCAAATGGAGTTGGCGAAAAAGGAAGGGGCAAGGATGAAGGATCTATTCACCACCGGCGAGGCCGCCGAGATTTGCCGAGTCAGTCAACAAACGATCATTCGCTGTTTTGACTCGGGTCGACTCCGGGGCTTTCGCGTACCAGGATCGAAGTTCCGCCGCATTCCCCGCCAGAATCTGATCAAGTTCATGAGGGAGAACAACATCCCTCTGGACAATCTGGATTCGGGCAAGAAGAAGGTGCTCGTGGTCGATGACGACGCCGAGATTGTCGAGCTGATCAGTGACATCCTGACCCGGGATGGACGGTTCGACATCCGGACGGCATCGAGCGGGTACGAGGCGGGCATGGCGACGCAGCAGTTTCGACCGGACCTGATTCTGCTCGATTACATGCTGCCCGACGTAAATGGCAACGTGGTCTGTCAGACCATCCGGAGCAATCCGGAATTCGAGAACACACGAATTATCATCGTCAGTGGCGTCATCAAACAGGAGGAGATCGATCAGCTCCTGCGATCGGGCGCCGAGAATTTCATCCGCAAGCCGTTCACCATCGCGGAGCTGACCGAGAAGGTCGCCGCGGCTTTGCAGCTGGCGTGAGTGCGACAGGCCCGTGCGGGGTGATGGACGCGGGGAATCTCTGATCTGACGAAAGGGGCGTGTTGTTTCCTCGAGGCGGGTGAACGACAGCGAAAGGACGTACCGAGGACACCGGCATGGCCGAACGAAGCGTGAGTGCAGCCTCTTGCCGCAAGGTGGAACTGGCCGCAGGCGAGCTGGAGGCCCTGTCGGTGCCGCCGTGCGTGGCCGTTCAGTACCTGACCAGAATCCTCCAAGACCGTTTCTCTGCCGGGTCCCTTGCCGACATCGCACCGTGCGAGCCGGCCCTGGCGGCCCGAATCCTCTCGTTGGGGCAACGCTGCCCTGCCGCACCGGCCGGCCAGCGCCACGCCATCCACCTCGTGCTCGACCGACTCGACACGGACGAGGTCCGCGACGCCCTGTTGGGTCTTAAGGTCTCGGCCGGCTTCGAGATCGAGTTCGGCCAGAGCCAACCGGCCTCCCCAGCGCGAACCGATCTGATCAGGCACAGTCTGGCGGTGGCGATCTGTGCCCGGCGCATCGTCGAAGCCTGCCAACCGGCCCTGGATCCGCACATGGCCTACTCCGCCGGGCTGCTCCACGACATCGGCAAGTTCGCTCTTCAGGACATCATGCCCAAAAGCCTGGCCGCCATCGCTCAGGAAGCCGAGGCCACCGGATCGAGCCTTTCCACCATCGAACAGAAGCACCTCGGGACCCACCACGCCATGCTCGGCAAGCAGTTGGCCCGCCAATGGCGTCTGCCCGACCCGATTACCACGGCGATCTGGCTGCATCACAGCAGCGCCGTCACCGCCCTGGAAGGTCTGCCCGAGACCGCGGTCGCGCGCATCGTTTGGGCCGCCGATCATGTCGTCCGGCACGTCGGAATCGGTCGCTCCGGGAGTTTCGACCCGCCGGAGCGACTCAGCGCGGTCGCCAAAGCCATCGAGGCCGACATGGAGGCTTTGGCGAGGATCGCTGACAGCCTGACGCAAGAGGTCACGAGCAAAGCCGAGGCCCTGGGTCTGAACATGCCCAATGCGGCGGCCAAGTACTGCGACGCGATCCAGGCTGTCGCCGCAAAGCTCTCGGCTCAGCAGACGGCGCTCGACGCCGAAGAGCGCGACCTCCGGATGGCCTCCAGCTATCTGGATTTCGCCCGCGCGTTCCTGAGCGATGTGGGTCCCAGCGCCGGCGCGGTGGCCATCGCGGAGAACCTCGCTCGCCGATGGCAGCGGTTCTTTCAGACCGGGTCGCTCTGCCTGTACCTGGCCGGTGGAGCCCATACGGGAGCCATCGACACCATCGTAGTCGAGGCCCTTGGGCACAGCCACCGGATGGTGCTGGAGGCACCCGAGAACCGCTCCGTGGTGCCGCGTCCGATCGCCGAGCGTTTCGCCGTGGCCGATGCGCAGGACCACATCGACTGGCTCGTCGAGCAGGTGGATGTGGACCTCGACCTCGGTCGCACGAAGCTCGTTCCGCTGCTCTGCGACGGGCGAGCGGTGGCGATCCTGGCCTTCGAACTGAACTACCCGGGCGATGCCGCCTTGTTTGCCGAGAAGTTCCAGACGGCGGCATCGATGGCGGGAGCCGTGCTCGGGCTGGCCATGGCGAAGGACAAGCAGGCACGATTCTCGGAACGGCTGGTCCGGGCGATGAGTGACACCAAGCCAGCCGTCGAACCCAAGTCCGTCGAGAGCCCGATCGAGGCCCTGGCCGAGATGGCCGCGGGTGTCGCCCATGAGTTGAACAATCCGCTGTCGGTGATCTCAGGCCGCGCCCAACTGTTGGCGGAGAGCGAGGCCGACGAAGAGCGAAAGCGGGACCTTCAGCAGATTCAGGACAATGTAAACGAAGCGACCGGCGTGATCGACGATCTGATGGCGTTCGCCGAGCCGTCGAAGCCGCGGCCGGCCGCCACCGCAATTCACCAGATCATCGAGGAGGCGCTCGAACTGGCCGCCCAGAAGAGCAAGGTGGATCATGTCAACGCCCAGGTCCAGGCTACGGGACCCGACGGCGAGGTCTTCGTCGATTCCGCGCAGGTGGTCTCGGCACTGGCCAATATCATCTCCAACGCCATCGAGTCGTACACCGACCCCTCCGGACCGATCAAGATCACGGTGGAACGCGGTGCCGATGGCATCATGCTCCAGGTGCGCGATCTGGGCTGCGGCATGGACGCCGACACACTGCGCAAGGCCACCCACCCGTTCTTCAGCGCCAAGCCGGCCGGTCGCAAACGAGGGATGGGTCTGGCTTACGCCGCCCGCCTGATCCAACTGAACCGAGGAACCCTCGCCCTGGCCAGCACCCCTCACCAGGGTACCACTGCCACGGTCACCCTGCCCTGCGAATAGGCCGCCGGCAGAAAACACGCAGACCCCGTCTGTCCCGCCGGACGTGCTCGACCGATGCGAGACGTCCCGGACACACCATGACGGCTGTGGCGTCGGACGGGGGGCAAGAACCGCGCCTCTCCCGCCGGTGCAGCCCGCTGTCAAGCGCCGTCGCTGAACTTCCGGATGGGGGTCAACAGGAGCTTGCGGAATTCGACCTCGGAGCCTTCCGCCTGGATGGCGATCCGGCCTTTGTCGGCGGTGCAGTCGTACCCGTCGTTGACCAGATCACCGTTGACCCAGACCTTGATGGCGTTGCCGAGGCACTCGATGACCATCACATTCCACTGGCCCGGCGGGTTCTCGGAGCCATCGGTCAGGTTGACGATCCGACGCTGCTTGTTCTCGCTGATGCCCCACTGCTCCTTGGGTCCGCGCCGTCTTTCCATGTCGGGCACGGTGATGTCTTCCATGATGCACCAGAAGTCCCCGGCGTTCTCGTGCATCATCTGTACTTCGATCGACTGGGGGAACATGCCGTACAGCGCCCGAGGCGTCGACGCGTGAACCAGGACGCCGCAATTGCCCGGCGGGCCGGCGAAGCGGTACTCGACTTCCAGCCGATAATCCTGATAGATCGTGTCGGTAACCAAGTGGCCGCCGGGTGTGCCCAGACTGACGAGCATTCCGTCCCGCACGATGAACGGGCAGGCCACACGGGGGTCGGTGTCCATCCTGGGCACGTCAACGTACCAGCCGCGGAGGTCCTTGCCGTTGAACAGACTGACCGACCGCTGTCGCGGCAGCGATTGGCAGGACAACGTCGCCGCAGCGGCAATGGCCACCAGCATCAGCTTCTTCATACTCTCGTCCCTCTTTCTGATCGATCGCTTGGGTTCCGTCGGCATCGCACCACGACGGCGCCGATGCCCGCCGGTAATGTATGCGATTCATCCACAGGATGAACAGCGTTTCCTTGCGATTCTGCCGGTCGAGGCGGGCCGCGCCGTTTTGCCCCAAGGTCCGAGAACTCCGGGATCTTTCCGGGCCCTCGTCCCTTTGTGCGGCGGACACCGGCATCCCGCCACCACTCCTCAAAAACCTCTACCGCTGATAGGGGTTCGTTTATGGGGCGGCCTGGACGCACCCGGCATCCCGGCGGATGCCGCTAAAGCACGATCGGCACCAGGCCGAAGGATACGCCAGGGGTTCTTGTCCCGCGACGAGAAGGGTCCTTTGAACGTGGAGTCATATGAGCCTGAGTCAACGACAACAACGGCTGCGTCTGCTCATCAAGAAGCTCAACCGAGAGCGGAAACGGCAGGCCAGCCAGATCGATATCCTCTGCAACGACCTCATCGGCGCCCAACGGGCCTTCGTCAAACGGCTCAACAGCGTGGGCTTTGCCGCGGCCTTCTACAAGTCCCTGCTGGGCGCCACGGACCTGCACAGTCTTCTCGTGCGCGCGGATCAAATGCTGCGAGACGAGTTGCCGGGGGCCGGTGTCACCTTCTTTCTGCGGCCGGCGGACGGGGGCCCACTGCGCGCGGTCACCATCCACGAGACGCTGACCGTCGAGGAACAGCCTCTGGAAGACTACTTCGGTCCCGAGCTGGTCGAGAACATCTACAAGTCGAACCGACAATGCTCCATGAATGATCTGTTCGGCATGGGCCTGCACGGCAATCTCTCGGAGTTGGGCAACCTCTCTCTGGCCACGCTGCCGCTGGCCAACCTGGGGCGTCCCCTTGGATTTCTGCTGCTCAGCAGGGCCATGCCCTCGGCCCTCACCGCAGAAGAGCTGCACAAGGTGGACCTGATCACCTGCGGCCTGTCGCACGCCATCGCCGCCTGTCGCCAGCCGCTTCACGCCAGCCAATGACATCCCGCCGGCCCCGATGAGCCTGCGATCGCTGCGCCACAACGGCCGGACAGGCTGTCGCACAGGCATGCCATCGCGACAGAAACACCGGTCTCCAAAGAATTTAATTGCGTTCCCTGTCGCCATCCCGCATAATGACCGCCGGTGTTTGTCAGACGAGTGGACCATGCCCTCGGGGCACGGCTGGGACTGCGTCGCTGAGAGGACATCGGGGAGGTTGGGTGGGGTTGTCGTGTCTCCGGAAAGTCGAGTGAGGTCGAGGAATTGGAGATCGCTGAAATGAACGAAGGCCCGGTCAACCAGAGTCATATGATCGAAACGACCGACTGCCTGGAAGCGGTAGGGGTCTTCCGAGGATGGAAGAACTTCTTCTTCCTGCTGGTGGTGATTTGCCTGCTGCTGACTCAGGCCTGCTTCTGGCTGGTCAATCTGAAGCTGGTCGAGATTCCCGCGGCGCCCGCCGAGCCGCTCACCACCCTGGAGGCGTTGAGCGCCGCGGCGGTGCAAACCGTGGCCGACGCCAACACGGCGTCGACGCCCGCCCCGACCGCAAACAAGAAGGTGCGACTGCCCTTCATCGAGAACCTGACCTGGAAACATATCAAACGTACGATCGAGCTGGTCAACGGTATCCTGATTCTCACCGCGGGGCTGTTCTGTCTGGCCATGTTCTTCAGCCTGATGGTGTCCCTCATCGGCCGGCTGGGCGGCATCAACCACATCGCCAGGGCGTTCTTCCTGTCTCTGATCATGTTCATCCTGATCGTGCCCTGGCAACAGTTGATCGCCTCCAGCGTCGTCGGCGTGGCATACACTCCCGCCGAACTGGTCAAGTGGATTTCCGACAAAGGCTCCGGCTTCCTGTACGCCGTCCTTTACTATCTGCGCTTCACCATATACTGGCTCCTCGTCCTGCTGCTGCTGATCATGTCCCAGGCGCGGAGCGCGCGATGGACCAAGGCGATCCTCCGCCGTCTTGAAATCATCTGATGCGCACCAGCACGCGTATGGCTTATGACGGCCATCGATGCCAATTCTGTGGGTCTGGTCCAGACCCGAGTTCTCCGTGTCGTCGAGTCGGACGCCCCCTTGCTGCTGGAATGCGGCAAGAAGCTCGGACCGATCGACGTAGCCTATGAAACCTATGGACAACTGAACGAGGCGGGGGACAACGCCATCCTCGTCTGCCATGCCCTCAGCGGCAGCGCCCATGCGGCGGGATACCACAGCCTCGACGACCGAAAGCCCGGCTGGTGGGAGGACATGATCGGGCCCGGAAAGGGCATTGACACGAACACGTACTTCGTGCTGTGCTCGAATTTCCTCGGCGGCTGCTCCGGGACCACAGGTCCCTCGTCGATCAATCCGCAAACCGGCCAGCCCTACGGACTGAGCTTCCCCATCATCACGATCGCCGACATGGTGCGGGTCCAGAAGCTGTTGCTCGACCGTCTGGGAATCAAACACCTGTTGGCGGTGATCGGCGGTTCGATCGGGGGCATGCAGGTCCTTCAGTGGTCGATCGCCTATCCGGACATGATGGACGCCGCCATCCCCATCGCTACAACGACGCACCTCGGCGCCCAGTCCATCGCGTTCGACGCCGTCGGCCGCAACGCCATCCTGGCCGACGCCAACTTCGCCGACGGCCAGTACTACGACAGATCGGTCCCGGGCCGGGGACTGGCGATTGCCCGCATGATCGGCCACATCACCTATCTGTCGGAAGAGGGCATGCGCCAGAAATTCGGCCGCGAGCTGCGCAGCGCCGACAAGTACAGCTACGACTTCAACTCGGAATTCTCCGTCGAGACCTACCTCGATTACCAGGGCCAGACGTTCGTCGACCGATTCGACGCCAACAGCTATCTGTACATCACCAAGGCCTCCGACTATTTCGACCTGACCCGAGATTACGGCTCTCTGGCCCGGGCCTTTGCCAACACGCGGGCCCGATTTCTCGTGGTCAGCTTCAGCAGCGACTGGTTGTTCACGCCGGGACAGTCCGAAGCCATCGTCGATGCCCTGGCCACCAACGGCAAGGATGTGAGCTTCTGCAATATCGAGTCATCCTACGGGCACGACGCCTTTCTGCTGGAGAACGAGACGCTCGGTGCGTTCGTACGTTGCTTCCTCGCCGCCACAAGCCGTCCCGAGCGCGTGGAAGTCGACGATCTCTGCTGCCGGGAGCGCAAACACCGCCGGGGTCAACACGAAGAGGCCCACCGCGTACGCGTGGACTATCAACTCGTCGAGTCGCTGATCGAGCCCGATGCGACGGTGCTGGACGTCGGCTGCGGCGACGGAGAGCTGCTGGCCCGGCTGCGGCATGACAAGCAAATCGACGGCCGCGGGATCGAGCTGGAGCAGGACCTCGTCCTGGGCTGCGTCTGCAAGAGACTGTCCATCATTCAATACGACATCGAACGGGGACTGGGCAGCTATGCGGACAAGAGCTTCGACTACGCCATCCTCTCGCAGACCATCCAGACCATTCGGGACCCGGAACGGGTGCTCCGGGACCTGCTGCGCGTCGGTCGCCGGGTCATCGTCAGCTTCCCCAACTTCGCCCACTGGCGCTCCCGGGTCCAGTTGCTGTGCCGAGGCAAGGCGCCGGTCACGCGTCACTTGCCATTCGGCTGGCACAATACCCCGAACATTCACTGCCTGTCGCTGAAGGACTTTGAAGAATTCTGCGAGCATCTGGGCGCCTGGATCGAGAGGCGGGTCCCGCTGGTCAAGACCCGTCCGAGCCCGGTCCGGGTATGGCCGAACCTGCTTGCCGAGCAGGTCATTTACGTGATCCGAAAAGATTAGGAGCGTCGTACAGGAGGGTTTCCATGGCCGAACTCGAACGCATAGGCATCTCGCTCGACAAGGACCTGCTGTCGGAGTTTGACGCGCTGATCGCCCGGCAGGGCTACCAGAGCCGCTCGGAGGCCGTCCGCGACCTGGTGCGGCAGCAGTTGAGCCAGGAGCGGCTCGGCGACCCGAAAACCGAAGCGGTTGCCGCGGTCTTCCTGGTCTACGACCATCATGCGACCAACCTCAGCGAGAAGCTGATTTCCATCCAGCACTCCCACCTGTTGCATGCGATCAGCTCGTTGCACGTGCACCTCGACGAGCACGATTGTCTGGAAATCATCGTCCTGCGGGGTCAGGTCGGTGAAATCAACCGGGTCGGCGAGAACATCCTGAGCATGAAGGGCGTCAAGCTCGGCCGGGTCAACATGGTCGCTGTGTAGAAATCCGCCCCTCCTGCAGCAAGAAGCAAAGACCAAGAGGAGAGAATCAAAATGGCGGAATCCACCTTCGGCGGACGACTTCCTCATTTTTGCCTCTTGCTGTTTGATCTTTGCTTTGGTTACCCCTTGACAGACGCTCGGGCCGTCTGCTCTAATACCGCCATCTCGGGCGATTAGCTCAGTTGGTTAGAGCGCACGGATCACACCCGTGAGGTCACTGGTTCGAGTCCAGTATCGCCCATTTCCCCCAAGTCCTTCCTCTGAAACAGGTTATAGCTCACATCCGACACGACGATCGGGTCGGTTCTGGCCTTCGAGCGCGCCCGTCGTGTCTGTCGTAATGCTGCGCTTCGCCGACGCCTGCGACTTGAGTTGTTGCTGCGCAGCTACTATAGTACCGACAGGTCCTTGGCACAGTGGAGGTCAGGCGCCGCAGCCGATGTCGGGCCCGGCGCCGTCAGGGCCACGCCTGCTTCGTGGAGAATTCGAGAGGATCGGGCATGTCTATGGAGAAGAGATATTCGCGTCGTCAATTCGTCAAAGGTATCGCCGGCGTCGCAGGGACCGCCGCCATTCCCTGGTTCCTTCCGTCGTCAGCGATGGGGGCGGCCGGCGCCGTCGCGCCGAGCAAGCGAATCGCAATGGGTTTCATCGGCCTCGGAACTCAGGGCACCGGCCTGATGCGGGCCTTCCTCGGCCAGAAAGACGTGCAGGCGGTGGCCGTCTGCGACGTCCTGGACAGCCAGCGTCAAAAAGCCAAGGCGATCGTCGATCAGCATTATGGCAACTCTGACTGCAAGACGTACAACGACTTTCGCGAGGTCTGCCGACGCAGCGACATCGACGCGGTCTGCATCGCGACGCCGGACCATTGGCACGTGCTCGTGTCGCTGGAGGCCGCACGCAACGGCAAGGACATGTACACCGAGAAGGCCCTGGGCTTAAGCGTGGCCTGGGACAAGGCCCTCCAGCAGGCCTGCCATACCTGCGGCACGGTCTTCCAGTGGGGAACGCAGCAGCGCTCCGACCGGAATTTCCGCTTCGGCTGCGAGCTGGTGCGCAACGGTCGGATCGGCAGACTGCACACGATCCAGGTCGGCGTGCCCTACGATTTCGCCTTTCCCAATCAACCGACGCAGCCGGTCCCGGAAGGTCTGGACTATGACCTGTGGCTGGGCCCGGCGCCCTGGGCACCTTATACGTATCAGCGCTGTCGTCCCTGGACGGAGAAGGAGAGCTACTCGATCTGGTATCACATCTCCGATTACTGCCTGGGCGGCATCGGGGGTTACTGGGGTGTCCACCACGTGGACATCGCGCAGTGGGGTCACGGCACCGACGACACCGGCCCGGTCGAGATCGAGGGCGCCGGCGTGTTTCCGGCCGATGGTCTGACGGACTGCGCCACCAGTTGGAAGGTCACGCACACCTACGCCGACGGCGTGAAGATGATCTACATGGATGAGGCGCAGTACAAGCACGGCGTAACCTTCCAGGGCACGGAAGGATGGGTGCACATCACGCGCGAGGGTCTCTGGGCCGAACCCGAGTCGCTGCTGACCTCAACCATCGGGCCGGATGAGATTCACCTGCCCGAAAGCAAGGGGCACCAGCGTGACTTCCTCGACGCGGTCAAGACGCGCGGCCGCACGATCTGTCCCATCGACGTCGCGGTTCGCACGGACACAATCTGCCACCTGACCGACATCTGCACGCGTCTGGGCCGCAAGCTGCGATGGGACCCCGTCAAAGAGGACTTCGTCGATGACCCGCAGGCCAGCCGGATGCTGAATCGGCCCATGAGAAGCCCCTGGCATCTGTAGAAGCAAACTTCCACCGACCATTCAGGAGACACGCCAGATGACCGAGAAGACCGCCCGGCAGGGCAAATACGAAATCGGAAACTCGAAATCCGAAACAAGCACGAACGGCGCAAAGGCTCCAAATCCCAAACGGACGCCGCCTGCTTCCGACAGCGTTTCGGTCTTCGGGATTTCGTGCTTGGGATTTTTTTCGGATTTTGTGCTTCGGGCTTGGGGTTCCTTCCTGCTTTTGTCGTGCGTGGCCAATCTGTCCGTTGCGGCCGAACCGGCCGCGGCCAAGGCTCCGCTGTGCGTCGGGTGGTCCACCGTCGATATCACACCCGACAGACCCGTTGCGCTGGTCGGGCAACTGCACAAACGCATCTCGCAGCGGGTCCTCGATCCGCTGACGGCGACCGCGCTGGCCCTCGAAACGAAGGGCCCCGAGGGCCGGTCCGAACAGGCCATCCTCGTCTCCTGCGACGTGCTTTATATCCGCAAATCCACGCTGGACAGGGCAAGAGACCTCCTCAAGGCGAAACTGCCGGACTTCGACGCGGACAAGCTGGCCCTCAACGCCACGCACACGCACACCGGCCCGGGCTTCGCAGACGAGGACTTCGGCGACCTTTACGATGTGAGCGAGGACGATGGAGTGATGAAGGCGTCCGAGTACGGGGCGTTCTTCGCGGAGAAAGTCGCGCAGGTCGCGGCCGAGGCATGGCAGAAGCGTAAGCCGGCCGGCATGAGCTGGGGACTGGGCCATGCGGTGGTGGGGATGAACCGGCGCGCTCGGTACTTCGACGGCTCGGCGGTCATGTACGGCGCCACCAACCGGCCGGACTTTTCCGGTATCGAAGGATACGAGGACCACGGGGTGGAGATGCTGTTCTTCTGGGACGCCAATCGCAAACTGACGGGGGTCGTGATCAACATCGCCTGTACCTCGCAGGAGACCGAAGGCCTGAGCGAAGTCTCCGCCGACTTCTGGCACGATGTGCGTCAGGAACTTCACAGGAAGATCGCGCCGGACCTGTTCGTGCTGCCTCAGTGTGCCGCGGCGGGCGATCAGTCTCCGCACCTGCTGTTTCGCTCGCGTGCCGAGCAGATCATGATCGAGCAGCGGGGCCTGTCCCGGCGCCAGGAGATCGCCCGGCGGATCGTCAGCGCCGTCCAGGATGTGCTGCCCCTGGTGCAGCGGAGCATCGAAACCGAGGTTGTTTTCAAACATGTTGTCGCGCGGGTGGATCTTCCGCCGGCCAGCTCTGTCAACGCACCGTTCTACACAACCGACACGATCGCCCCGGTCGAGCTGCACGTGCTGCGGCTGGGTGAGGTCGCGATGGCAACGAATCCGTTCGAGCTGTACCTCGACTACGGAATCCGCATGAAGGCCCGAAGTCCGGCGACGCTGACCCTGCTGGTCCAGTTGTCGTGCCAGCACTGCGGCTATCTCCCGACGGAAAAGGCGGTCCAGGGCGGAGGCTACAGTGCCGACAAGTTCGTCGTGGGACCCGAAGGGGGCCAGGCGCTCGTGGACGAGACCGTCCGGCAGCTCGAGACGCTCTGGCAATAGGAGTACGTGCGCGGCACACTGGAAATCGCCGGTCGAGAGCCGTAGAATGGATCTCGCGTTCGATACAAGGTCAGTGGAACAGCATTCTCGTATGGAGGCTCGATCATGGCCAATCGCCATAGCAGTCTGTCGTCCAATCCATCGCCGATGAGTCGGCGCGAGATGATGTCGATGTCCCTCGGAACCGCCCTCGCCCTGGGCGCGACGGGGCTGACGCCGCACCACGCCGCAGGCGCCGTGGTCCAGCCCGGCAAGCCGGCACGCAAACCCATCTTTAAGTCTCTCAAGTTCGGCATGATCGAGGGCGACATGTCCATTCTCGACAAGTTCAAGCTGGTCCAGGACCTGGGCTACGACGGGGTGGAGCTGGATTCGCCCGGCGGACAGGATAAGGAACAGTGCCTGGAGGCCAGCAAGAAGACCGGCCTGCCCATCCATGGTGTGGTCGATTCGAGACACTGGTCCGTGCGCGCCACCGAGGCCGACCCCAAGCGCCGCCAGGAATGCCTCAACGACCTGCTGACCGCGATCAAGGAATCCCACTATTGTGGCGGCTCGACCGTCCTGTTCGTGCCGGGCCACGGCAACGACGGTCCCGAGAGCGAGATCGTCCCGCGATCGCTCGACGTGATCGGCCAGGCGCTGCCGACGGCCGCCAGGCTGGGGATTCGCATCCTCATCGAGAACGTGTGGAACCGGATGTTCTACGACCACGACGGCCCGCCGGAGCAGGGAGCCGAACGCTACGCCGCCTTCATCGACGCCTGCCGCAGTCCCTGGGTGGGCGCGTACTACGACATCGGCAACCACCACAAATATGGCCGGCCCGAGCAGTGGATTCGCACCCTCGGCACCCGGATCGTCAAGCTCGACGTCAAGGGCTACAGCCGCGAAAAGAACAACTGGTGCGAGATCGGCGACGGCACGATCGATTGGCCCGCGGTCCGCGAGGCGCTCGACGAGGTCGGCTTCACCGGCTGGTGCACCGCAGAAGTCGGCGGCGGAGGCCGCGAGCGATTGGCCGACATTCTCGCGCGAATGAACCGCGTGCTGCCGAATTGAGAGATGGTGTGCTGTGCACACCCTACCCCTACTGCTGTCGGGCCAGCTCCAGCGCCCGGGTCGTGATGAAGTACTTGGCCTTCATGAAATCGACCTCCCAGGGAGGCAGGCTGCCCTGGGCCAGGTAGTCGAGGTACTGTTCCATGACGAGGCGGAAGTGGGCCTCGTGGCCGATGAGCTGCTCGGCCGGGATGACGACATGCCAGCCGCGTCGGTCGGACTTCAGCGATAGGCCGGGATACTCGCCTTGAAGCCGCTCGATGGCGGCGCGCAACGCCCGTTCCAACCGGCCAAGGTCCGCACCGGGAGCCGGCTCCACGTAGAGCTGGGGCTGGTAGTTCTGCTCGGCGCCCTGGCGGATGATCACATGCGCCCGGCTGCCCCGCACGAGCGAATAGTGCGTGTCACCGGTCCCGTCCGGCGCCTCGAACGCCCACGTCACCGCAAGCCTGGTGTGCACACCCTTGACGGTATACACCGCCTCGCCGTTGCAGTAATAAGGTAGCACGCCCTCGTCATCAAGCCGGCTCTGAAGATACTCCGGAAACTCGGCGGCTCCGGTAACCTTCTCGTACTGCGCGCGGGTGATCCGCGTCGGCCAGTGCCTGGCGCGAAGCACTGCAACGTCGGTTCGATAGTCGATCCTCTGCTCGGGAAAGCACGTCCACAGCATCAGATCAATCAGATGGGTGGTGACATCGACGAGGCCCTCGCCCTGCTGGGCGATGTCGAAGTACCAGGTGGGCCGGCGGATGGGTTGGCCTGAGACGTACTTGAAGAAATGGTGCACGCTCTCCTTGACGATCGCGGGATCGTCCGGCGTTCCTTTTTCGAGCTCACCGAAGACCTCCGTGTCGAGCACGAGCCGCTTTTGCAGGATGCACAGCCGGTTGAAACGCTCGGTCATGATGTCGTAGAGCAGCAGTCCCCTCCGCTGCGCCTCATCGAAGGCCCACTCCAGTTCGGCGAATCCCGCCGCATCGATGCACATCGGCTTGTCGGCAAAGACGTTCAGGCCTGCGTCGATCGCGGCGGTGATGTATTCGGCCTTCCGGCGGTTGTTGCCAGACAGGACGACGATCCCCCGGAGGCGAGACGCCTTGTCGGCCTGCATCTTTTCGAGGTAGTCGGCGCCAACATAGACCTGCTGCTTCCAACTGGTAGGCTCATCCGGGCGGCGGTTGAAGTCTTCGATCCGCCCGAGGTATTCCTGCACCTCCGGACCATCGGGAGCATAGACGTGGACGGTCGGGTCGATCTGCTTGTACATCGTCTTCTGGACAAGGGCGGCATGGTAGTGCCCGGGATCGAGCACGATCAGCCGGACGGACGAGGTATGCCACACCCCGGTGCGCCTGCCCGCCGTCGCACACGACAGCGGAGCCACCAGCAGAAACACACCCACAACGGTCAGCGTCACCGTTCGCACCATACGCGGTCCTTTATTACAGTGCCACAAATCCGGCCCGCCGGAGTCTACCGACGAAGGTTGACTTCGTAAAGGTCCGGGCTGCCGGCTGGCGAATTCATTGCTTGCGGGGCCGGCCCGGGCGGTGGTATCATGTCGGCATTGGCGTTCATGAAGGAGACTGCGATGAATGCAAAGGGTGCACACGCCTCACGTCGTAGCGCCGGGACTTGGCGCGGTCGAATTCTCCCATTCGTGCTGGCGGTCCTCGTCTGCGTCTTGGCGGTCTGGAGCGCGCCCGCCGGGGCAGCGAGCGCGGACCCGTGGCAGGCGGGCGTGGCGACCGCCGTCATCACGCCGGACCAGCCCATGTGGATGGCCGGCTACGCCGCCCGCACGAAACCCGCCGAAGGCAAGGTCCACGACCTGCACGCCAAGGCGCTGGTCTTGCAGGACGCCCAGGGCCATCGACTGGCTATCGTCACGGTGGACCTGCTCGGCATCGACCGCACGATGCGCGACTGGATCGCCGGCCAAGTCGAGCAGCGATACCGCCTCGCGCCGAAGGACCTGCTGATCAACGCATCGCACACGCATTCGGGGCCGGTGATCCGCGAGAGCGCGTACTCGATCTACGGCCATTCGTTCTACGACCTGACGCCGGAACAGCTCGTGCAATCCGACGCCTACAGCGATCAGTTACAGGAGACAATCGCCACGCTCGTCGGCCAGGCCATCGAGAAGCTGGCCCCTGCCCGGCTGTCCTACACACACGCCCGCGCGGGTTTCGCCATGAACCGTCGGCAGAACCCCGGGCAGGGCTGGCGCATCAGTCCCAACCCCGACGGTCCGGTCGACCACGATGTTCCGGTGCTGCGCGTCGATGACGCCGAGGGAAAGGCGCGAGCGATCGTGTTCGGATACGCCTGTCACGCCACGACGCTGAGCTTCTACGACTACTGCGGCGACTATCCCGGCTTCGCGCAGGAATACGTCGAGCAACGGTTTCCGGGCGCGACCGCTCTGTTCCTCGCCGGCTGCGGAGGCGATCAGAACCCTTATCCGCGCACGCCGGATCGCGCGCTGGACCTGTGCCGCGAGCATGGCCACGCGCTGGCCAACGCCGTCGAGGCGGCGCTTCAGGGCGTGCCCAAGCCGGTCCGCGGCCCGCTGCGAACCGCGCTGGAGGACGTGACGCTGGACTTCGCCGAGCCGCCCGGCAAGGAAACGCTCGAACAGCAGGCCAAGTCCGACAACAAATATGAGAAGCTGCACGCCGAGTTCCTGCTCGCTCAATTGCAGCACGAAGGCAAGATTCCCGCGACCTACACGTACCCGGTGCAGGTGATCCGGTTCGGCGACGACTTGCTGATGGTGGCGCTGGCGGGCGAGGTGGTCGTCGATTACTCGCTGCGTCTGAAGCGCGAACTGACGGACACGCCGCTCTGGGTCGCGGGCTACTCGAACGATGTCTTCGGCTACGTGCCCTCGGCCCGCATCGTCCACGAGGGCGGCTACGAAGGGGGCGGCGCCATGCTCTACACCCCCCTGCCGGGCCCGTTCCAACCCTCGGTCGAGGAAGTGGTCGTGGCCAAGGTCCACGAACTGGTGTATCGCGTGAAAACGCAACCATGAAAAGGATGGAGGCTTGAACATGAAACACCTGCACTGCGTCGTATCGTTGGTTATGTGTCTTTCTCTGCACGTGGCTCCGGCGCGGGCGGCCTTGGTCGCCCGAATTCACGACTCGGGCTTCCCGCTGGCGCACGACACCTACAACGGGATCGGCGCCGCCAGCGACGGTCGGATCTACTACGTGTTGAGCTCGCAGTCCTACGAAGTCGGCGCGCAGATGTACTGCTACGACCCGGCCAGCGACAAGATCCAGCACCTGGGCGACGTGACCGAGGCCTGCGGCGAGAAGGACGCGCGGACCATCGTCCAGGGCAAGTCGCACGTGCCGCTGATGGAGCGGGACGGCAAGCTCTACTTCTCGACGCACGTGGGCTACTACAGCATCGTGGACGGCATGGAGAAGATCGGCATCCCGCCGGAAGGCTGGAAACCCTATCCCGGCGGTCACTTCCTCGCCTATGACATGACGACGAAGAAGTTCGAAGACCTGGCCAAGGCGCCTCGTGGCGAGGGGATCCTCACCACCACGCTCGACGCCAAACGCGGGCGGCTCTACGGCCTGACCTGGCCCAGCGGCCACTTCCTGCGTTACGATCTGACGACACGCGGCCTGAAAGACTTCGGACCCGTCTCGCGCGAAGGCGAGAACGGCACGGGCGAGCAGTACCGCACGCTGTGCCGCTCGTTCGTGGTCGATCCGCACGACGGCAGCGTCTACTACACCGTCGGCGACGGCGACATCTTCCGCTACCGTTACGACCGCGATGCGATCGAGCGGGTGGTCGGCGACGACATGCGAAAGGACTACTTCGGGCTCTACGACCCGACTTCGGCAGGCCACATGGCATACAACTGGCGGCAGACGGTCTGGTACGAGCCGGAGCGGGTGGTGTACGGCGTACACGGCAACTCCGGATACCTGTTTCGCTTCGATCCGCGCGTGCCGGAGGTGCAGATCGTCGATCGCATCACCTCCCGGCCCTCGCAGCGAAGCGGGATGTTCGACCAGTTCAGCTACGGCTATCTTGGTTTCACCCTCGGACCCGACGGCAGGACGTTGTACTACCTGACCGGCGGCCCGATCTATGTCGACGGCAAACGCCTGACCGGCAAGGCCAAGACCGCCATGGGCGAATCCAAGGGGCTCGAGAACCTCCACCTGATTACGTACGACATTCCCGCTCGCCAATACACCGATCACGGCCCGATCTTCTACGAAGACGGACGACGGCCCTACTACGTCAACTCGATTGCGGTCGGCAAGGACGGCACTGTCTATACGCTGGCCCGAGTCAACGAAGCCAATCCTCCGAAAACCGATCTGATCAGCATCCGCAAGTGAAAGGGCGACAGATGAACACGCGACGTATGACCCGACGACAATTCGTGAGCCAGGCCTCGACCGGCACGCTGGCGGCGCTGACCCTCGGCAGCCTTCCCGCCTACGGAAACCTGACCAACAAGGCCACGAAACTGGCCATCCAGGGCGGCACGCCCGTACGCACCAAGGCCTGGCCTTCCTGGCCCATCTGGGACCGGGCCGCCGAGGAACGTGTGCTGGCGATCCTGCGCAGCGGAAACTGGTACCGTGGACAGGGCCAGACCGTCACCGAATTCGAGGGCAAGTACGCCCAACTGCTCGGCGTCAAACGCTGCACCTGCACCGTCAACGGGACCAACGCCCTGCTGACGGCACTGCACGCGCTGGATGTGGGCGTGGGCGACGAGGTGATCGTCTCGCCGTACACGTTCATCGCGACCTACAACGTGGTGCTCAACTCCACTGCGTTGCCGGTCTTCGCGGATACCGACCCCGAGACGTTCCAGATCAACCCCGACAAGATTGAGGAGCGCATCACCGAGCGGACCCGCGCCATCCTGCCGGTCCACATCCTCGGCATCCCGGCCGATATGGACCGGATCATGGCCATCGCCAAAAAGCACAACCTCGTGGTGATCGAGGACGCCTGCCAGGCGTGGCTGGCCCAGTATCGCGGCAAGTGCTGCGGGACGATCGGCGACCTGGGCTGCTTCAGCTTCCAGAACTCCAAGCACCTGCCCTGCGGCGAGGGCGGCGCGGTGGTGGGCAACGACGAGGCGCTGATGGACCGGATTCACTCGTTCCACAACTGCGGCCGGCCGTACGGCAGCGTCAAGGGCGCCACCGGCTATCCTATCATGGGGACCAATCGAAGAATGACCGAGTACCAGGCGGCCATCCTGCTCAACCAGATGCAGCGGCTCGAAGCCGACACGCAGCGGCGCTGGGCCAACGGCCAGTACCTGACCAGCCAGATCAAGGACATCCCGGGGATCATCCCCTGCAAGCTGTACGAAGGCACCACACGGGCGGTGTACCACCTGTATCCGTTCCGCTACAAGAAGGAGTACTTCAACAATGCGCCGCGGGCCAAGTTCATGGCGGCGTTGAGCGCCGAGGGAGTGCCGTGCTCGGGCGGATACGGCCCGCAGTACCGCGACGAACTGATCGAGGACGCCCTGACCTCCAAGAACTTCACGCGCAGCTTCCCCAGGGAGCGACTCGACCAGTACCGCAAAGAGCTGAATTACCCCGGCAACGATCAGCTCTGCCAAGAGGCCGTCTGGCTCAGCCAGAACATGCTGCTGACCGAAAAATCCGACATGGACGACATCGCCAACGCCATCCGCAAAATCTACGACAACCGCGACAAACTCGCATAAGCCGCACGCGACGTAGAAGCGTAGAAGCGTACATGCGCAGATACGTGCATGGGTAAATGTAAGGTGTGCCCCGCACACCGATACCTTATGGTGCCCGGGATGCACCTTGCGCTTTGCGGAGAGACCCGTAGGGTATGCATCGCACACCGAATTCGCTCATGAGGACTGCTGGTTTCGTTGCCATCGGCCTTGTGCTGTCAAGCATCGCAGGGTGCCGGCGAATTGAAGGGAGGACTCAGCAGCCGCTTTCTGACGAGGAGCTCGCTTTAAGACTGGAAGAGACCTTCCATGATCCGGACAGAACGCGCGGGCACAACTATCCGCCGCCACCCGATCTATCGGGTTGCACACGGATCGAAATCACATCTATTCCGTCAATATGGAGAAGAGAGGGGCTGTTCCCGTCGGTTCTCGACCCGAATGAGACGGAGTATGTGGAATCCCTTCACACTATCGTGGTCGATGACCCAAATCCGATACAGTTGGATGACTTCGCGCCTCGTCTCGCTTCCTTGCGTCTGCGGTCGCGTTGTGCGCGGACCCTGTATCGAACGGGTGTAGAATTTGCTTCGATGGCGGATGCGAGGGATGCCTGGCCGGCGCCGGATGAGTGGGCCGATAGGATCCTTCAGCGGCGTATCGCCGAGCGAGGGACAGATGATCCGCGAGCGGTGGAGTACATTGCCGAGCAATTCGTGTGCCCCAGTGCGGGCGATGGAAGGTGCCACTACGCGATGAACCCCGACTGTGAGCCGAATTCCCCGGCGGATATGGTGCTGCTGTTCGAAACGAAGGCGGGGTGGAACCAGCACGGCGGGCCGGAGTTGTTCACGTTCGACAACCACGACCCCAAGGGCGGCTGCGTCCTGCTCAACGACGGCACCGTCAAGTTCATCCGCACCGAGGAAGAGCTGCACGCCCTCCGCTGGAAGTAGATTCCGAAAGCAACGCCACACGACCACAACTGCGTCATTCCGAGTCTCGATGCACATCGGGATCGAGGAATCTACTTGCAGACCGGAAGCGCGCCTTGTCTATGGCCAGACCCCTCGACTTCACTTCGTTCCGCTCGGGGTGACAAACAGGAGGCAGTTCGTAGGGTCCGGCTCAGGCGGATTACACACCAATTCGATCTCGCGAGGAGGAAGGTGTGCGGTGCACACCCTACCTGTCACGCATCTACGCATCTACCCTTCTACGCGTCTACGCGCTGGCGGGTCAGGGTTGGATTTCGGCCAGCAGGGCCAGGGCGCGGGTGATGACGGCTTCGCCGGCACCGGGGGCGAGGTGGGTTCCTCGGACCGGTTCGTAGGCGCCTTCGGTGTAGGCTTCGGCGTGGCAGACGTACCCGATCGAGTCGTTGGTCATGCTGGTGACGAAGAGCTTGTCGATGCCGGCCTTGTCCCTGATCGCCAGGCCGACCTCGACGAGGATTTCGCCCGGCAGGCCGAGGATGTACACATCGCCCAGCCGCAGCACCTGAATCTCGGTGGTGATCTCCTGCGGCGGAGTGTCCTTGGTGGCCAGCGTCAGCGCGCAGCGGCGCGCAGCGAGCGTGACGTCGTCGGTCGTGGCAACGAGCTGGAGACGGCGCAGGACTTCGGCGCCCAGGGCCTTGCCGATCTGCTCGCAGGGCCCGACGTCCCGGCGGATCGGCACCGTGTCGCCCGCCAGACCCAGCGTGAAGAGACTGATGCCGCCTTCGGCCTGCTCGACCACGCGCATCGCCCGCGCGGGATAGTCGGCGGAGATCGTCGTGCTGCGATGCGGATACACGCAGACGGGATGACAGCCGAAAGCGAAGAGCGAGCCAATGATCCGCCCGTTGGGGTCCTCAACCCGCAGCACAGACACCGCCGGATCGATCGGGCCGAAGGTCAGGTCCGCCTGCTCGGGCGGCATCGTGAACGTCACGCGCGTGCGGCCGTCGGCACCGACCTCGATTCTGCGCGTCGCCGTGATCTCCGGCGGCAGCGTGAACGCCATCTGCACCTGACCATCGGGCCGCCTCGGCCGGCGATTGTACTGAACTTCAGGCAATTCGCCCCTCGCCGCGCCGATCCTGGCACCCTGCATGTCGCGATGCGCCATCTGCACAGCGCTGGCCAGTCTGCCGACGACCGTGTGAACGTAGGCCTGGTCGATGTCCTCCGGCGCGATGCGGCTTTCGAGCGGCAGCTTGGCATTGGTGAAGATGTCCGGACCGGAATGCGTGTGCGTGGCGCAGACCATCACATTCTGCTCGGGGATGCCCACCCGCTCGGCGACCAGCGCGCGGACAGGGTTGGTGATCTCCTCGAGCGGCGAATACAGCAGATCGACCGAGACGATGGCGACCGTGTTGGCGCCGTCGCACAGGACCAAAGCCCGGCCGTACAGCTCATCCAGCACCGAATCGCTGGGCTTGCCCTGCGAGCCGATCAGCTTCAGGCCCAGCGGAGGCGTGATGTCCACCTTCGCACAGCCGGCTCGCAACGCCGCCCGGCCCGTCACACACGCACACAACCCGACCATCACAGCCAGTGCCAGTCTCAGCGTCAGATGCGTTTTCATCGTCGAACTCCCCTTTCTGAACAATCCCGGCGCGCCGGGATCGAGCCATTCTAACCGACCCGAATCGACGAGGCCAGTCCGATGGCGCGCCATCCCCAAGCTGCGCTTGAGGCTGCCGCTCGCCATACCCAACAGGACCACAAACATACGTGAACCACGACTCTGTCATTCCGAGCGCCGTCGAGGAATCTCGCCAGGAATCAGACGCGTACCCGATCTGTGGCCAGACCCCTCGACTGCACTTCGTTGCGCTCGGGGTGACAAAGGCGGGAGAAACAGCCCGGCCGAAAGGGGCCCCGTTCCCGCAATCGCCCCGACAGATTTCGGATTGGGGATTGCGGATTTCGGATTCTCCCACCACCGCCCCTCCGCAATCCGCAATCGCCAATCCGCGATTCGTTGCGGGCGGGCTGAAATACTCGTTGCGGTCGGGCAGGCGAAGGGGTATAAAGGAGGTCACGATGCAAGCGGGCGTTTCGGAACTGAAAGGGTCTGGCAATGGCACGCAGCGATCTGACGAGGCGACAATTCATCGCGGCCGCATCGGCCGGCTCCCTGGCGGCGGTCACGTCGGGGAAGATTCCCGCCTATGGCAACCTCACAAACAAGGCGAGCAAGCTGGCGATCCTCGGCGGCGAGCCGGTCCGCAAGAACAAGGCCTGGCCCGAGTGGCCCTACTGGGACGACGAGGTGATCGACTCATTGATGAAGACCGCCAAGAGCCGCATCTGGTGCCGCATCCAGTCGGCCTCGGGCACCGTGCCCACCTTCGAGGCCGAATACGCCAAGCTGACGGGGGCGCGCTTCTGCGTCGCCACCGGCTCGGGCACGCAGGCGCTGCACACGTGCGTCGAGGCGATGGGCATCGGCCCGGGGGACGAGGTCATCACGTCACCCTATACCGACCCCGGCACGATCGCGTCGATCCTCTCGGCGCGAGCCTTGCCCGTGATGGCGGACCTCGACCCGGCGTCGTACCAGCTCGACCCCGACGAAGTGGAGCGGCGGATTACCGAGAACACCAGGGCGATCATGCCGGTGCACATGATGGGCCAGCCGGCGGACATGCGGCGGATCATGGCCATCGCCAGGAAGCATAACCTCCGGGTGATCGAGGACGCCTGCCAGGCGCACCTCGCCCGGTTCGACGGCAAGACGCTCGGCACGATCGGCGACGTGGGCTGCTTCAGTTTCCAGTCCAGCAAGACCATTGCCTGCGGGGAAGGCGGCGCCGTCATTGGCAGCGACGCGGACCTGATGGATCGCTGCTACACGGTGCATAACCACGGGACGTCGAAGCGTGGGCTGACCGAGACGATCGGCCCGAAGTACCGGATGAACGAGTTCGAGGCGGCGGTCCTGCTGGGCCAGCTCTCCGGCGCGATGGAACGGTTCGAACGGCGCAACCGGAACGCCGCCTACCTCACCAGCCGCCTCAAGGATATACCGGGCGTCACGCCGCAGAAGCTCTACGAAGGCACCGAGAGCGGCTCGTTCTACCTCTACACCATGTCGTACCACAAGGAGCTTTTCAACAACGTGCCCCGCGAGACGTTCCTCAAAGCGCTGGCCGCCGAGGGCGTCAGCTTGAGTCCCTACATCGCCAGGGGACTGCACCGCGAGCCGTGGATCGACCACATCCTCGATTCGAAGGTCTATCAGAAAATGTACTCGGCCCAGCGGCTGCGCGAGTACCGCGAGCAGTGCGCCTGCCCCAAGTGCGACCAGGTCTGCGAGGAAATGGTGATGCTCTGGGCCTCGGGCCCCCTGCTCGGCACACCCCAGGACATGGCCGATATCGCCGATGCCATAGAGAAAATCTGGGTCCATCGCGACCAGCTCACGCAGGTGTAGAACGTGGGCGAAGGAGCATGAAAATGGCGAAAACCGGGCCCGTGGCCCCTTACGACGCCCTTCCAAACGCCCGAAAATCTATTTCTTGACGCCAAACGGGGCCGTATCTATAATAAGAACGTTGTCGGTCATTCCGAAAAGTCCGGTCCGGAGGCCGGAACAAGGACAATGGTAGTTCTCGGCACCCTCGGAGGGGTAGAGAGCTGCGTGAGGAGTTCAGCCGGATCATGCTCTGTGGCCACGTCGCGCAGTTATGCAGCAACCCCGCAGGATCACGTCGCGCCACCGCTCTGATCTCGAACCACATGACGACATGCGGGAGTCCTTCTGCCGATACGCTCCGGGCGGAGCTTCGCTATCGGAAAGGAGGTGTTTTCTCGACACAGCGTGGGTGAACGAAGTCGGTCGTTGCACGGTTTGGTCCTGTCGTGGTTCCGCCAAACCCTTTCGACACCTTTTTAGAAGAGGAGACGAGGTATGTTCA
>Ga0209506_1000300_pt1 | contig 69443 bp, 50 predicted proteins | sample AD_JPNHG2_MetaG_FD_184409 | JGI IMG/M metagenome (GOLD analysis project Ga0209506, IMG submission 184409) | Active sludge microbial communities of municipal wastewater-treating anaerobic digesters from Japan - AD_JPNHG2_MetaG (SPAdes) (version 2) | ecosystem: Engineered > Bioreactor > Anaerobic...
TGAAATACTGGCGAATCGACTCGATAACCATCCTTGGCCTCCTGGTTCTGTGCGACGATCACACTCCATAACCATCGGCCAATTCAATCCTTTACGATTACCCCCTATCGACTTTGCGTTTGCCCTGCATCCTCATCGACATGGAGGGCAACGTCATCAACGCATGGCCGCTGACGAGCACGCCGGCGAAGATCCTGCCCGGAGGGTACATTATCGGCCAGGCGGGCGAACTGGGTGCGGGGGGCGGGCTGGCCTGTCCGCTGGTCCAACTGGACTGGAATGGGAAGAAGATGTGGGAATGGAAAGGTCGTCCCCGCTCTCCCGGAGCAGAAGAACTGTCTGGCTGCCACCACGATTTCCAACGGGAGGGCAGCCCTTGCGGCTACTACGCTCCGGGACTCGAACCGATGGCCACCGGCGGCAAGACGCTGATCCTGTCCAACTACCTTCCGCCCGTCGAGCAGACCAAACACATCAGCAAGCATCTTCTTCTCGACGATGTGCTGTATGAAGTCGATTGGGAAGGAAACCTCATCTGGCAGTGGTATGCTTGGGAGCACTTCGACCAGATGGGGTTCTGCCCGGCCGGTCGGCAGGCGGTCTACGAGACCTTCGCCGGCTTTGATCCCAACGGCGGCTCGGACTACCATCACTTCAACGCCGCCTCCTACCTCGGGCCCAACAAGTGGTACGACGCCGGCGATCTGCGCTTCCACCCGGACAATGTGATCTTCGATGCCCGCAGCAGCAACATCCTGGGCATCATCGCCCGGCACGACCATCCCGAGGGCCTGTGGGCATCCGGCGACATCGTCTGGAGAGTGGGGCCGAACTACACCTACGGGAATCCCGAGCACAAGCTCGGGCAGATCATCGGGCAGCACCACGTTCACATGATCCCGCAGGGTCTGCCGGGTGCCGGGAACATCCTGCTGTACGACAATGGCGGCAATGCCGGCTACGGCCCGCTGGCGCCCGGCCTGTCCCCGGTGGCCAACAACCGGCTCCGCGAGTACTCCCGCATTCTCGAATTCGATCCGGTCACCCTGGACGTCGTCTGGGAGTATGCCAATCCACAGGCACGGTATGACGAGCAGGGAAATTGCATCGAAGCGAGCTTCTTCAGTCCGTTTATCAGCGGGGCCCAGCGCCTGGCCAACGGCAATACCCTGATCTGCCAGGGAAGCAACGGGCGGATCTTCGAAGTGACGGCGGACAAGGAGATCGTCTGGGAATACGTCACGCCTCACCTGGGTCCGGTCGACCCGGAGGCGGGCCGATTTGGCAGCACCAATGTGTATCGGGCCTATCGGATCCCGCGCAGTTGGATTCCGGAATGACGGCCCTCCACAGTCACTCGTTCATTGTCGCCAGATCGAAGGGATATCCCGGCTGCCTCACGCGGGCCGGGATATCCCGATGTTGGCTTCTGTCACAATGATCACGTTTGTGGCCTGTGCAACAGTGGACGCGGCGAGAAAGGAAAGGATTATGGCACGCAAGGTCTTCATTCTCAGCATCTTGGTGTGGGTCCTGGGCGGGGTCTGTGTCCAGAGGGTGGAGGCGGCGCTTCCGGCCAACTTCCCGGCGATTACGGCGCACGTGTACGACGCCGATGCCATTGGCGAGGGATATGTTTATGTGACGGTGTCCGGCAAGGTCGAAGGGGTCGGCTTCTACCTCATGATTCTCAACAACGACGGCGTGCCTGTCTGGTACAAGGAACTGCCGCACGAGTGCGCCTTTGATTTCAAGATGCAACCGAACGGATTGCTGACCTACGCGCAACTCCTGGAACGTCATTCTTACGCCGACGGAGGCAATGCCGTTCACGTGGTGATGAACAAGGACTTCGCCGAGGTCGACACCTTCCAGATGGCCAACGGGTACGTCGCCGACGCCCACGACTTCCACTGGCTTTCCAATGGCCACGCGCTGCTGTTCGGTTACTACCTGACGGAGGTGGAGCTGAGCGAAGCAGCCCTGGGTGGCTGCTCCAACGCGGTCGTCTCCGGCGCGGTCGTCCAGGAACTGAATGCGGATCGTGAGGTGGTGTTCGAATGGCGCACGTGGGATCACTACGATCTCGGCAGCCACACCTGCGATGGGGAGGATGCCGAGTCTATCGTCTGTGAGTTTCCTTTGAACACCCTCGGCATGGACGTCGACGGCCACCTTCTGATCGCCACGCCCGACTGGGTCAAGAAGATCAGCCGGCAGACCGGCCAAATCCTCTGGCACCTCGGAGGCGATGAGAATGAGTTCACTCTTGTCGGGGTGGATGCGGAGGAAGCGGTCGGGCACTTCGGCCCAAGTGCGTTGCATCGTCTGGACAACGGCAACGTCCTCACCTACGACAGCAGCGACGGCATGGGGACCTGCTCGTCGCAGGTCCATGAGTACCGACTGGACGAAGAGAACCGGATCGCCGAACACGTGTGGTCGTACGTTCCGGATCCTCCGGTCCTTGCCCGGCACGGAGGCAACGCTCAGCGCCTGGCCAACGGCAACACCTTCATTGGCTGGGGTGGTGACGGCGACAACCATGGTCCGGTCTGCACGGAAGTCACACCCGAAGGGCAGAAGGTCTTCGAGCTGTTCTTCGACGATCCGGCGGTCGAGAGTTATCGCGCCTTCCGTTTTCCTCTGCCGGCGGACATCACCGGGGTGGGCGTTACGAAGCAGTACGTCGGCATCGGGGACAACGAGTTCAAACGGGGTGGTGTCGATACAGGTGTCACGATTCGGATCCACAGCTATACCGGCACCGGCTACAACGTTATGGGCGTCGTGCGGACTCCGTTGGCTCCGCTTTATCCGACCTTCGAGGGCCCGGCTCCGCAAGTCGTTCCTGTGCGGCTGCAGGTCGGCGCCAACGGGATCAATACCATCAACGCCCGCCTTCTCCTGTGCGCCAAGAGCTTTCATCTGACAGAGCCCGAAACGTACACCGTCTACTGGCGCAACCCGAAAGAGGCAAGACCGTTCTTGGCTCTGCCGACTTCGTATGACCCGGCCGCTGGCACGTTCTGCGCCGACATGATGGAGTTCGGCGAGTTCATCCTCGGCAAGCCCGACCTCGAACTGGCGGCGTCGGCAAAGGTGAATCGCTCGGACCTCTAAAGCAATCGTCGATCCATCCGTCCCTGTGATTGCAGCGCTTCGGTTCAGGGGACTGGCCGCGCGGTCGGTACGAATCGCACATTTGAGATCCGCCATGGACACTTGCAAAGAAGCAAAGAGTTCGCCTCTCGGAAGGGACAGCGTTCGGATGGCAGAGCGGATGAGCCCGATTGTCCCTTCAGAATGATCTTCGATATTCCTGTCAAGCGAAAGGATGGACGCACATTCTATGTGGACATCAATGCCTTTCCCATAACGCTCTCGGGGAGAACCTACGTCATGGGGCTCCTCCGCGACATCATGGACTGGAAACGGGCACAGGAGGAATTGGAGGCCTATCGGCAGAGGATCTGCCGCGCCGAACGCTTGGCTTCTGCCGGGACGTTGAGTGCGACGGTGGCCCATGAGTTGATGCAGCCTCTGATCGCAGAGGCGGTGGATAACCTGCCCCCGATCACTACCTCGGAGAAGGGCATGGAGCAGGTTTGTTTCGCACTGATTGACAACGCCATCCTGGCCGCAGACGGCGAAAGGGATCACACGCTCGTGATCAAGGGGCAGGTCGCAGAAGGGCAGGTGGCATTGTGGTTCGAGGACGACTGCTGCGGTATGCCACCTGAGATTCTCGACCAGATCTTCCAGCCGTTCTTCACCACCAAGCCGGCATGCGAGGGTACCGGGCTGGGCCTCTGCATTGTCGAGCGGACGGTCGCCTCGAATGTAGAGTCGTATCCCACGTCAATCGTCTGAAATCGGCATCTGTGCTTTCACCGGGCAGACACTGCGCTCCCGGCACAACCAGGTCAGGCAAACTGCCTCGCCGGACGGGTCGGTTCTTACACGAAGTTCAACCGGCATTCCGTCCAACAGCCGCGAGGCGGGCAAGGAGGACCCTGCAGCGGTCCTCCTTTTTCTTGTGGCGTCGCCGATTTCGCAGGAAGGCAGTACCGGCTCGGGGAAGGCAAGCGCCGGGCTGAACCCGGTCGAGATTGCCACAAGAAGTGAAACGGCAGGGAGGAAGTCATGGGGCAACTCTTTGCGGCAGCAACTCGGAGGGATTGCTTCCCGCGCTTCCGTCGCATGCTGTGTGCGCTGTCAACCAACAGCACTGGTTTGGGGTCTCTCATGGTGCGTCCTCGGTCTGTCCGTTGGAAAGGTGAAGCAGAACGTGCTGCCTTTGCCGACCTGGGAGACGACCCAGACCCTTCCGCCATACTGCTCGACGATCTTCTTGACCAGCGCCAGTCCGACGCCGGTGCTCTCGAACTGGTCGCGTGGCGTCAGCGTCTGGAAGATCTTGAAGATCCGGTCGAAGTACTTCTGCTCGATCCCCGGTCCGTTGTCGCTGACGCTGAAGGTCCAGGCGTCGGGGTCCTGGGAGCAGGCGACGACGACCTCGCCTTTCGGCTTGTCCATGTACTTGACCGCGTTGGTCAGGAGATTCTGGAAGACCTGGGTGATGCGGGTCTTCTCGGCCTCGATCACGGGCAGGCGGCCGTCGATGCGGATGGTGATGTGCTCGGGCGGCGCGATGGCATCGATGATTTCGGGCAGCAGGGCGTTGAGGTCCACCGGCACGAGGTCTTCGGTGATGCGACCGATGCGGGAGTACTGGAGGATTCCGTCGATCAGGTTGTGCATGCGGTCGACGCGGTTCTGGAGGAGATCGAGGTTCTCTCGGGCGTCGTCGCCGAGGCGATCGCGGCAGTCGGTGGCCAGCCACTCGGCCAGCATTTTGATGCCGCGGAGGGGGGCCTTGAGATCGTGCGAGACGACATAGGCGAAGTGGGAGAGTTCTTCGTTGATGGCGGCGATTTGATGCAGGAGCCGGTCCTGCTCCTGTTTGGCGTGGTAGGCCTTTGTGACGTCACGAAAGCTCCAGACCCGTCCGGTGATTCGATCTCCCACGGACTGCGGCTTGGAATAGTACTCGACCACCCGGCCGTCCTTGAAGTGAAGGGTTCCACGGCCTTCCTGCCCCGCTCGGTCGTACAGGGTCCTCATGGTGGCCGCAAACATGTCAGGGTCTTTCAGTTGGAGCAAAGCGGCGGCCAGGACGCGTTGGTTGTCTCTGGTATCGAGGACGTCGTTTGACAACCCCCAGATCGTCTTGAATTGTTCGTTGAAGTCCTTGATCTTGCCCAGGCCGTCCACCACGAGAATGCCGTCGGCGGTCGATTCCAGCGTCGCTTTGAGCAGGGACAGCGATTCCTTCAGCCGGTTTTCGGCTCGGTTGCGTTTCGTTACGTCCCACACGATGGAGATCATCAGGGGTCGGCCCGGCAGGATCGCGTTCTTGGCGCTGACGAACGTGGTCTCCTGCCCTTTGCGTGTGATCGGAATGTCGTCCCAGTGCATTCGTTCCGGGTTGCCGCTGGCGCAATCCTCGAGGATGCGGCGGCGCATCTGGTTGCGGAGATCGATGTCCTCGTAGACGGCGTCCCAGAACTGGTCCGGGCCGGCCAGGGCTTCCCGGGTCGTCCGGTAGAACCGGGGGAAGTTGTCGTTCATGTATTTGAATTGCACGACCGGGTCCATCGAATTGACCGCCACGCCGATGGGGATGTTGTCAAGCACCGCCGTGATGAAGGCTTCGTGTCTGTGCAACTCCTCCTCGGCCTGCTTCTGCTCGGTGATGTCTGCCAACGTCTCCACAGCGCCCACGATGCGGTTCTGGTCGTCGCGGATGACGGCGGCGGTGAAGTGGAGCCACCGTCCGTCCCGGCCGACATCCGGGAAGAACGCGCTGGCTTCATACGCCTCGTCGATCAGTTCCGACTTGCGGCAGTTGTCCGGGTACCACTGGGCAATCCTATCGACCGCTCCGTTCACAAGCAGGTCGGCCATGCAGGGCCTCTCGGAGGTGTAGAAGGCCCGCCAGTGTTCCCGTGTCCCGATAACCTCGTCGGCGGCGATCCCGGTGAGGGCTTCGAGCGCCCGGTTCCAGTGGGTGACCCGACGATCGGCGTCGATCAGGAACGTGGGAATCGGGGATTGTTGGACAATGCGTGCCAACTGCTGCCTGCTTGCGCGCAGGGACATCTCGGACCGGCGTCGTTGGCGGATGTCGGCACGGATGAGCACGGCGATCCCGACCAGGAGCAGAAGGCACAGGCCGCACGAGGCCAGCATATATCTCCAGATTCTCGTGCCCGCCTGGGCATAGGACGCGCCAATCGGTATGGCGGCCAGATCGAGCGAGACTTCGCCGACCGAACGGCCGAAGCCCGCGGTGGCGCCGTAGCGTTCGAGCAGGGCCGCCGGAGCATCCTCCGGCCGACCGTGGCATTGAAGGCAGGAGGAATCGAACCGACGAGCCTTCGCATAGACCGAATGCTCCGGCGCGCCTTCGAAGAACGCCATGGTGCCCGACCACGTCTTGGCTTCCGGATGTTGCTCGAAGTACCGAATCAGCGCCTCCTCCGAAGGTGTGGCCCGGTTGGCGGGATTGCGCGGGTTGGTCGAAGCGAAACGCAGAACGCTGTCGGGGAAGGCCTCTCGGACGGCATCGAAGACGTTTCGGGAAATGAACGAAGTGGACATCGTCTCCGGGGAGAATTCTCCGGGCTCGACCCATCTTTCCATTTCCGGACGGATGTGTTTGCCCACATAGTCTCGCAGCGCCGAGTCGAACTCGACCGCCAGTCGGGCCTGCTGGTCCGCACTGCGGCGAATCTCCGCGTGGGTCCAGTGCCAGCTCTGCAGGAGCACCACCGCCAGAAACGCGATGGCCAACACCCCCATGCCGATCAACAGGCCGGTGCAGGCGTATCGGCGAGCCGTGAAACCGCCGCGATTTTGATCCGCGTCGTGGGCTGTCGCCGCCTTCGGGTTGCGACGGTCCGAAGTCAGGTGGCGTCGCCATCGGAGAATTGCCGTTGCGCCGCCCAGCAGGACGAGGCCAGCGGCCATCGTGGCGCCCATCGCCTTGCGCCCGGCGCGGGCCGTGGCGGCGAGCCAGTCGTCGGCCACGACATCGATCCCGACGGCCATGAGCACCTGGCCCGTGTCCGGATCGCGGATCGGCGCGAGAGCAGAAACGAAGGTGCCATACTCATCCTCCGTCGGCCCGATGGTCACCGGCTCGCCGGTGGTGAAGATCGCGATGTCTGCGGGAGAGGGCTGTTTGTACACCGTCCCCGGCGGGCTGGCCATCGGATCGTCCGGGTCGTAGTTCTCCGGCCCGAAGACCAGGGTCCCCTCGCGCATCGCCAGGCTGTAAATGCCCCGGCAGGGCAGGTGCCGGCCGAAGGCGATCATCTGGCGTCGGATGTGCTCGAAGGCCGGCGTGCCGGCATCGGCCTGGGTGAACGAAAGCTCCCTGACCAGTTCCGGACGGAAGGTGCGGGCGGTGCTGACCACTTGCCTCAACAGGCGCTGGCGCATATCGACGTCGGTGCGCTGGGCGCACCATCGGCCGGCCCCCCAGCCGAGACCTGCCAGCACGAGGGCCGACAGGCCCAGTCCCTTGAGTGTGCGATTCATCATGTTCACGGCCTTTTCCATCGATCCACAGGTTCCCATGGACTGTCAACGGTGCAATTTCATCTCGGTGTCGGCCGGCTCGCTCGCCGGCGTCCGGCGCTTGGGGAAGGTGAAGCAGAACGTGCTGCCTTTGCCGACTTGGGAGACGACCCAGACCCTTCCGCCATACTGCTCGACGATCTTCTTGACCAGCGCCAGTCCGACGCCGGTGCTCTCGAACTGGTCGCGTGGCGTCAGCGTCTGGAAGATCTTGAAGATCCGGTCGAAGTACTTCTGCTCGATCCCCGGTCCGTTGTCGCTGACGCTGAAGGTCCAGGCGTCGGGGTCCTGGGAGCAGGCGACGACGACCTCGCCTTTCGGCTTGTCCATGTACTTGACCGCGTTGGTCAGGAGATTCTGGAAGACCTGGGTGATGCGGGTCTTCTCGGCCTCGATCACGGGCAGGCGGCCGTCGATGCGGATGGTGATATGCTGGGGCGGCGCGATCGCATCGATGATTTCGGGCAGCAGGGCGTTGAGGTCCACCGGCACCACGTCCTCCGTGATGCGACCGATGCGGGAGTACTGAAGGATTCCGTCGATCAGGTTGTGCATGCGGTCGACGCGGTTCTGGAGGAGATCGAGGTTTTCTCGGGCGTCGTCGCCGAGGCGATCGCGGCAGTCGGTGGCCAGCCATTCGGCCAGCATTTTGATGCCGCGGAGGGGGGCCTTGAGATCGTGCGAGACGACATAGGCGAAGTGGGAGAGTTCTTCGTTGATGGCGGCGATTTGATGCAGGAGCCGGTCCTGCTCCTGTTTGGCGCGGTAGGCCTTTGTGACGTCGCGAAAGCTCCAGACGCGTCCGGTGATTCGATCTCCCACGGACTGCGGCTTGGAATAGTACTCGACCACCCGGCCGTCCTTGAAGTGGAGCGTGCCATTGCCTTCTTCCTTCGGTCGGCTGTAGAGTCCGCGGACGCGGGTCACAAAGGCCTCGGGGTCCGTCAGGAGCGGCGTGGCCGCCGCCAGGGCCGCGTCGTCGTCACGGGTCGCGAGGACCTCCTCGGGCAGGCGCCACAATCGCTGGAACGGTTCGTTATAGTCCTTGATCTTGCCCCGGCCGTCCACGACGAGAATGCCGTCGGCGGTCGATTCCAGCGTTGCTTTGAGCAGGGATAGCGATTCCTTGAGATCCTCTTCCGCGCGCCAGCGTTCAACGACCTGCGTCTGCAGTTCGTCATTTCTCTGTGTCAGCTCGGCGGTACGCTCCCGAACGGTTGATTCGAGCTGATCGTGCGACTCTCGGAGTTTGCGCATCATGTCGTTGAACGCGGTCGCCAACCGGGCGATTTCATCGTCGCCGGTGACGGCCACGCGGGTGTCGAGCCGGCCGAGCCCGATCTGCGCCGCTGCCGCCAGAAGACGTTGAAGAGATCGCGTGGTCGTGCGGGCCAGCCAGGCGGCTGCGAGGGCCGCTATCGACATGGTGGCCAGGGCCAGCCCCGCCTGAATGCGCCATACGTGGCGTGCCACGTCTCGTGCGGCGTCTTCGCTCAGTCCCTCCCGAATGAGGGCGGCGCTGAGGATGGGATATAACACCATTGCCGTCGAGACCCCAACCAGTGCGATAGCCAGAAGGAATACGACCATGATCCGGCGTCGGGAACTGGATGTGTATGTCGTATTGGCCATGGTTTCCTGTCTTTCCGGTCTTCGGGTCCGTGCGTCGCACGAATCCGACTTGCTATCGCTGCCCCCGGGGGCTGTTTCCGTCGGTTACGCCGACGGTCCGTTGTGTATGTCCGTCGACCTCGGACTCTGGGCCGACGCGATGTTCAGTTTCGGCAGAGTGAAGAAAAAGGTCGACCCCTCGCCGACGGTGGATTCGACCCACACGGTGCCGCCGTGCAGTTCGACGATCTTCTTGACGACGGCCAGCCCGATTCCCGTGCTCTCCAAGTCATCGCGGCGTGCGAGCGTCTGGAACATCTCAAAGATCTTCCCGAAGTACTTCTGGTCGATGCCCGGCCCGTTGTCCGCAACGCGGAAGGTCCAGCATTGCTCCTGCTCGGAGCAGCCGATGCGAATGATCCCCTGCGGTTTGTCCATGTACTTGACCGCGTTGCTGATCAGATTCTGAAAGACCTGGATCAGGCGGACCCTCTCGGAGATCACGGTCGGCAGGGGGTCGTCGATCGTAACCTGGATCGTCGGCGGTGGAGCCACTTGGGCGATGACCTCGGGAACCAGCACGCTGAGGTCCACCCGTTCGAGGCACTTGGCGGTTCGTCCGATCTCCGAATAGTGCAGGATGCTGTCGATCAGGTCGCTCATTCGTGAGACACGGCCCTTGAGCAGATGCAGTTGTTCCTGCCCCTGCGCGTCGAGTTTGTCGGCATAGTCGCTGGTGATCCAGTCGGTCAGCGTGCCGATGCCTCGCAGAGGCGCTTTGAGGTCGTGTGCGGTGACGTAAGCGAAATCCTGAAGCTCCTTGTTGGAACGTCGCAGTTCGCGGACCGTTTCGGCGAGGTGCTCGTTGACGCGCGCCAGGGCACGTTCGGCCTTGCGCCGCTCGTTGGCTTCCATTTGCAGCGCGATCATGTCGGCCAGGGACGCGGCAAAATCCTGTTCCTCGAGGGACCACTCGCGGTGCGATCCCACGTGCTCGTGACAGAGCACGCCCAGGGTCCTGCCTTGCAGGCGGATGGGAACATCCATCAGGGAGCAGACGCCGAGTGGTTCCAGGTACCGGTCGACGAGTTCGCGGGTGCGCGGATCCTGCCGGACGTCGTTGGCGGCCACGATGCGACTGCTCTCAATGGCCTGAAAGTAGCCGGGGTAGTCGGCCATGGCGATCCGGGCCCCGCTGTCGTGGGTATTGGCGTCCCGCCGGAACAGGTCCTCGCAGACCAGGTACGTCTGGTCGTCGTCGAGGAACCAGACCGAGACACGGTCGATGCCGAGGGTCGCGGCGGCCTCCTCCGTGGTCATACGAATCACGGACAGCAGGTCTTCATTGTTGTGCTTGCTCAGCTTGACGAGCGTTCTCTGGTGGTGCACGATCCGCTCGGCGCGTTGTTTGAGGACTTGTTCGGCTCGCTTGCGGAAGGCCACCTCGCGGAGGAGCTTTTCGTTGGCCGCCGTCAGCTCCCTCGTGCGTTCGGCCACGCGGGCCTCGAGTTGCTCGTTGGCCTGGACCAGGGCGGAGTCGCGCTGCTGAATCTGCTCCAGCATCTCGTTGAAAGCCTGGACCAGCAGTCCCACCTCGTCGCTCCCGCAGGGCTCGGCCCGAACCGTGTACTGCTTCTTCTCGGACACGAAGTTGGCCACGCAGGCCAGAGCGAGGATGGGCGAGGAGATGGCCCCCTGCAATCGGAGGGAGACCAGATACGCCCCCAGGGATGCGATCAGGACGATGGCGCCCATGACGATCATGCCGCGCTGGAGTTGCGTGTGCACGGGGCGGAGATCGCTGGCAATATAGATGGTGCCGACGTGTTCGTCGTCGAGCTGAATGAGCCTGGTGAGGACCAGAAGTCCGTTTCGGAAGCTGTGACGGTTCGACCATGGTTCGTACGGGGGGATGGTGCCGGAGGGGTCGCGCCGATACACGGCCAGAAGCCGGCCCGTGCTGGTGTACAGACAGGTGGTTTGGATGGACGGGATCGACTTCATCGTGCCGACAACCTCGTTGGCGTCGGTGGCGTCTTCAAAGGCCAGCGCCGCCTTGCAGTTGTCCGCCAGGATCTCGGCATGGGTGGACAGGTCGCGGACCATTGCGCGCCGCAGGCTGGTCCACTCCCAGGCCGTGAATACGATCCCCGCCAGCAGCAGGGCGCCCACGCTCGTCGTCATCATCATCGTGATGAGCTTGTGCCGGAGCGACAGGCCTCGCATCCACGATTGTGCCACAGTCTCCACGTGGCCTTTCTCAGTTGTCGCCATGGGTTCCTTCATCGTTCAGTTCTTCCGGGGCATCATTCTTGACGATGCGCCTGGCCAGTCGAAGCAGTTGGGACCGGATTTGCAGGTTGGCACGTTGCGCCGCTGCGGTGTTGATCTCAAAGCGTATCTTGTTGTCCTCGATCAGGAAGTTCATGATTCCGCCGGCCTCCAGGAATCCGGGGGTGTCGGCCACCGTCAGGATGCTCCGCCGGCCGAGGGGCTTGAGGAGGTCCGGGAGGTGTCCGGCCTCGGACCGGCAGAGGAACAGTATGTGACAGTCGCGGATCTGCTCGAATTGCGGATGTCGGTGGGGCACGCGTCCCTCGGCATCGGCGAAGGCGTCCAGGCCGCTGAAGCGTCGGAGGACCACGCGGCGGTTCCGAACCATTTTGTCCTGGAGGGGCTCGAAGGCGTTGCCGAAGGGGTCCCTGCCGAGAATGCCGATGACGATGGGTGGATTCGCCTCGTCTTTCTTCTTTGCTTCCGGGGTCAGTGGCGCGAATCGTTCGTTGTCCACGAACAGGAGGAAGTTGTAGAGGAACGCCGCCTTGAGCTGATACTCCTGGGCGGCCGTCGATTCGGCGCAGACCGCCAGCGACGCGCCCATCATCAGGCCCACTGCCAGGAGCCACAAGATGGAACCTCCGATCCTCATCGTGTTCTGGTCGATTCTCTCATTGGCGTTCCCTTCGAAGGTCAGGGGCTGTCGCCTCTCAAAAACGGTATAGCAGTCTGATTCGGAACGTCCGCCCGTCCTGCTCGATCTGGTCCTGCCGGTGTTCGCCAAAGGCCGGATAGGAGTAGTCGACGTCGAAAAGGTTGTACAGGCCGGCGGCGATCTCCAGTCGCTTCGACGGACTGGTGTACGTCAGGGCCAGATTTGTCAGGAGAAAATCGTCCGCCTGTTCGCCCGCCAGCGTCCTGGACCGGCCGTTGTACTGAATCTCCAGTCCTGCGAAGAGCGTGTCCTTCACGACCGGAGCAATCAGGTTGAGCTTGGCCAGATGCCGGGGCGAATCGACCAGGGTCTCTTCGGTGTCCTTGTTTTCCGCTTCGACGTACGAGTAGCTCGTCCGCACACCCAAGCCGTTCTCCCACCGTCCTGCCAGCGCCAGTTCCACGCCCCGGGCTTCGACCTCTTCGATGTTCCGGAAGACGAGCAGACCATCGTCAGGGTCGGTGTACTGGCCGATCAGGTCGTCCATCACGTAGTAGAAGCCGTTCAGTGTGGCGTTGAGGTTCGACGCGAGGGCGCGTTCCAGAACGATCTCGTAGGTATCGATGGTTTCGGGATCGAGTTCCAGCGGAGCTTTCTGGGAATAACCTCCGTCGTGGTAATACAGTTCGTAGGCGTTGGGGGCACGGAAGGCCCGGCCATACAGCAACTTGAGGGTGGTCTGTTCCGAGACATCGTAAATCATCGCCAGACGGGGATTCGTGCTGCCGCCGAACGTGCTGTAGTGGTCGTAGCGCACGCCGGCGACGAGCGTCACATCGTCCAGTACACGGAACTCGTCCTGGATATAGAGGCCCCAGTTTCTGCTGTGCCGCGAGTCGTCGAGATACACCTCCTCATCCCAGTTCGCCTGGTCCTGCCGGATGTTGTAGCGGAACTCGCCGCCGGCCGTCAGGATGTGCTTCTCGAAGGGCCGGGTGGTGACCTGGAGTTCGCTGTCCCACCAGCGGCCTTTGTAGAAGTCTTTGTTCACCACGAGGTAAGGGGTTTCGTCCTCGGAGTAATCGTACACGTAACGCCCGTCATAGTTGTAATGGTGGTAGGCGGTCTGCGCCTTGACCGAGAGCTTGTCCGATATCTCGTGTTCGTAAATCAGCCCGAGAAGCGTCGTGTCGTCATAGGTGCGTGTCCGGTGGTCCCCGAAGACGGCGTCCCACGGCGCAGTGGGGATGCCTTTCTCCGCGGCGGTGTGGGCGGCGATCAGACCGAAGTCGCCGAACGAGGCTCGCAGGAGCAGGTTGTGAAAGTCGCTGTCGTCGTTTCTCACGAGCCCGTTGGCCGTGGCGGGATCGTCGAACTCCTGGAAGTACAGCTCCGGCCCGTCGCCGCCGCCTTTCGTGGCGGAGACGAGGAGGTTCAGTCCGTTGCCGAAGACCTCGCCGTAGCTGAGACGGCCCTTTTGCGTGTCGTAGCTGGCGACCTCCCCGGACATCTCCAGGCCGTGGAGGGCCTTGCCGTTCTTGGTGATCACGTTGATTACCGCCAGCAGAGCATTGCTGCCGTACAGGGAAGATCCCGGGCCGCGAATGACCTCGACCCGCTCGATCAGATCCACATCAAGGAGGAACTGCGTGCCAAACAAAGGCGAATCCCCGATGTTCTCGTTGATTCGGAATCCGTCGACGAGCAGCAGGATTCGTGTATCGTAATCGCCCGGTCGTCGGAAGCCGCGGACCCCGAGGTAGTCATAGTTTCGATCGTTGTTGATGTAGAAGCCCGGGACACTGCGGAGGACCTCGGCCAGGGTGCGATAGCCGTACTTGCGGATTTCTTCGGCACTGATAATGGTGACCGACGAAGGGGCCTCGGAGACCTTTTGCGTGTGCTTGGAGGCGCTGTACACCGTGTCGATTTCCACGGTCATCAGGTCCTCCAGAGACATGTCGAACAAGCTGGTCTCGTCTTCAGGGGCTGCGGCTTGCGTTACGCAGGCCCCCAGCAGGAGCCAGCCGGCAATCAGTCGCCGGACCACGGAGCACGTTTTCATATCGGGTTGCTGCTCCAAAGCTCAGAGTCTTGTGCTGCGTCGGAACCGTACGGTCGAACCTGCCGCCGACGATCACGCAGTTTCAGTATCGGCCCGTTGCGGGCCGCGATGGAGCGCGACAGAGGCAATCGCAGGCGGCGCGGCGGCCGCCGGTGTCGCATCGCACCGTTCGTTGATGCTTCCGCGTGCGGGGAATCGGAGCGCCGCTTCCGCCTACCGGTACTCAGCCAGCTTGCCGCCGGGCATCGACCGAAAAAAGGGGCGATAATCCTGTGGCTGGCGATGGCAAGAGGCGCTATACTCTGATTCGCAGTGGACCGTTGGGCGGTTTGACGCCTTCTGAGCGGGGGATCCGACATCATCGCGTCCCGATTCATCCCCTCCCGAGCAGACATCGTGATGGAAGCTGCCACGCATCGGACCCGGCGAGGCGGCGGGTATCCGATGGTCCGAAATCTCGTCGGGATATCGGACTATCGGCGGCGCTGGAGACGGCGCACCGGTGCGGACGACCGCACCGCGAAACCGCCTTCCGGGCAGACCGAGGGTGCACTTGATGTTTGTAGGTAGACCTTTACGGGGGATTGCAGTCGACTTTGTCATTCCGACCGAAGCGCAGCGGAGTGGAGGAATCTGGCTGCGAACGGGCCATTGCCTTATCCTCGGCCAGATTTCTCCGTGCGGGCTTCGCCCTTAGTCGAAATGACATCCGCCACGCTCTTCGAGATGACAGCCCCCTTTCCTGGCCTCCCCAGGAACCTACCTACAAACACGCAGTGCACCCGCAGACCGAGCAGGCGATGCTTTCACCTTGACAGTTTGCCTATCCTTGGCATACTATCGCGGTTACCGTTCGCGGGCGGCTCCAGAGCGTCGCAGGCCTGGATGTCCCGGCGGTCGGTCGTGCCGTCGGAAATCGAGGGAGAGCAGTACACTGAGTCGGATCGGATGTCACGAGGAATCGCCATTCTGGGATCGACCGGGTCGATCGGTCGCAATGCGCTGCGGGTCATCGACGCGCTGGGCCCGGACTATGTGGTCGCCGGTCTCAGCGCCCATCGCAGCATCGATCTTCTCGCCGAGCAGGTTCGGTGTTACCGCCCAGCCCTGGTCGCCGTCTCGGATGATGACTACGCCGAGCGGCTTGCCGCGCTGTTGGATGGATGGGACGCCAGGATTCTGGTGGGGCCTGAGAGTCTGGTCGAAATGGCGCAGTCGGATCGCGTGGACACCGTTCTGACGGCGGTGGTGGGCGCGGCGGGCTTGCCTTCGGTCCTGGCGGCGGCGCGGTGCGGCAAGCGGCTGGCGATCGCCAACAAAGAGCCGCTCGTCGTCGCCGGAGAGCTGCTGACGCGGATTGCCAGGGAAAACGGCAGCCTGCTGTTGCCGGTGGACAGCGAGCATTCGGCGGTGTTCCAGGCCATGCAATCGGGCCAGCCGTCGGAGATCCGCAGGATCCTCCTGACGGGCTCCGGCGGACCGTTTCGCGGCGCCTCGCCCCAGGACCTCGAGCAGGTGACGCGCGAACAGGCGCTGTCGCATCCCGTCTGGCGGATGGGGCCGAAGATCACGATCGATTCGGCCACGATGATGAACAAGGCGCTGGAGGTGATCGAGGCGCGATGGCTGTTCGACGTGCCCGTCGATAAGATCGAGGTGCTGATCCATCCGGAGTCGATCGTGCATTCGCTGGTGGAATTTGTGGACGGGTCGGTGGTGGCGCAGTTGGGCGAGCCGGACATGTGCCTGCCGATCCAGTATGCGTTGACGTACCCGAAGCGCGTCGCCGGGATTTCCAGGCCGCTTCGGCTCGAAGAGATAGGGAAGCTGCATTTTGAGCGGCCTGAGCCCGGAACGTTTCGGGCCCTGACGCTGGCCTACGAGGTCGCCCGCGCGGGCGGCACGGCGCCGGCGGTGTTCAATGCGGCCAACGAGGCCGCGGTCGAGGCGTTCCTGGCCGGACGAATCCGCTTCGTGCGGATCATGGAATTGATCGAGCATTGTCTGGATGTCCACGAGGTGAGTCCCGCGACGACGCTCGAAGAGCTGCTCGAAGCCGATGCCTGGGCCCGGGCCCAGGTCCGGGATCGACTGGGTCACGAGATGCACGATGCCCGCCCGGTTCGCTAACATCGGTCTCATGGGGTCTGAGAAGCCGGCCGCCGGCTGTCCACTTTCTATCGGAGTTGCTTGATGTCGAAGAAGGCAAGCTCATCGAACAAGATTCTCACCGGTGTCCTCTGGCTGGCCGTCCTGGCGGTCGTGATCTACCTGGTGGTCCGTCATGTCGGCGTTTTCGGCAATGTGGCCCTGGTGATGGTCGGCTTCGGCTCGGTCGTTCTGGTCCACGAGTTCGGGCACTTCATCGTGGCCAAGCTGGCCGGGATCAAGGTCGAGGCGTTTTCGATCTTCATGCCCCCGACGCTGTTGGGCATCCAGCGGACGCCTTCCGGACGGAAGATTCGCGTCCTTCCGAGCTTCTTTGCCGATGAGACGGACGAACCGCGCGGAGCCGAGAGCACGGCGGAAGGCCCGGCGGGAGAAGCCGGAACCGAATACCGCGTTGGTCTCATTCCGTTTGGCGGTTACGTCAAACTATTGGGCCAGGACGATATCGGACCGGTTAAGCAGATCGCCGATCCGCGGTCGTTCTCCAACAAGCCGCTGGGCGCGCGCATCGCCGTGGTGGCGGCGGGAGTGACGTTCAACATCATCAGCGCCGCAATCCTCCTGATGGTCGTGTTCCTGATCGGGATCAACTTCCCTCCGCCCGTAGTGGGTGGGGTGGTCTCCGGCTCGTCGGCCGAAAAGGCGGGCCTGCAGAGCGGCGACGAGTTCATCGAGATCGACGGCCAGAGTCTGGGCCTCGAATTCAGCAGCCTGGTTCTGAGCGCAGCGCTGTCGGATCGCGATGAACCGGTGCCGGTTGTGGTGCGGCGTAGAGACGGCTCGACGCAGAGCATGGAACTGCTCGCCTCGACGCAGCCGAACGACCAGCAGATCCGGGAGTTCGGCATCGTCGCGCCGATGAGCCTGACCCTGGCGGAACTGACTGACCCTGGCGCCCTGGAGCGGGAAACGGGCCTGCTGCCCGGTGACCGGATCGTTGCCGTTGATGGCAATGCCGTTGAACACCACTGGGCCTATGAAGAGACGATCCAGAGGACGTTTGCACCGTGCGTGACGATTACCGCCGAACGTCCGAGGGCGGGAGGCGGGGTCGATCGTGTCAGCACGGAACTGCCGCTTGCCTGGCTGCCCAGCCGGGAGGCGGTCCCCTCGGATGCGACCTTGTGCCACGTCTACTCGATGGTCCCGCGTCTTCGCGTGCTGGAAGGTCCCTCTCCGAGTCCGGGCGGCCAGGACACCCTCCGCAAAGGCGACATCATTGTCTCGGTCGCGGATGTGTCGAACCCCACGTACGCGGAGCTGCGCGAGATCACCGCCGCCCACGAGGGCCAGCCGCTGGGGATTGCCGTCTTGCGAGCCGATGCGAACGGCGTCGAGCGGACCGTCGAGGTGACCGTCACACCGCGAAAGGAGCGGGGCAGCGATCGCGTGGTGATCGGTTTTCTGCCGGCGTTGGATGCCGAACATGCGGTCGTCGCCAAGACCGTCTCCGCCGAGGCGGGTGTGCCGAAGCTCGACATCCCGCGCGGGGCGACGATTGTCTCGGTCAACGGTCAGCCGGTGGCGAGCTTCTATGACATTGTGGCGGAGGTCAAACGATGGGACGGCCAGCCGGTGAAGCTCGAATACCGTCTGGACGGCCAGGCCTCCGGCGGGGTCACCCTGGTGAACTCGACGGCCCCGGCCGCCGTGGCCGTCGAGTCCACGACGGTCGTCCACCTGCCTTTCAAACCCCTGGAGCGCCTCTACAAGGCCAAAACCCCTGTCGAGGCGATCCAGATGGGGTACCGCCGGACCGTCATGTTCGTCGCGATGACCTATGTCACGCTCAAGCAGTTGATCGCCGGGCTGCTCAGTCCCAAGCTGCTGATGGGGCCGGTCGGCATCATGGTCTCCAGCTACCAGATCGTGGCGCGCGAGCCGCTGGTCTACTATGCCTACTTCCTCGGCCTGATCGGCGCCAGCATCGCGGTGCTGAACCTCATGCCCATGCCGCCCTTCGACGGCGGGCTGATCGTCCTGATGCTGGTCGAGAAGATCAAGGGATCGCCCCTGAGTGAGAAGGCCCAGGGGGTGCTCGCCTATGCGGGCTGGGTCATCGTGGGTACGCTGCTGATCTACGTGACATTCAACGACGTGCTTCGGACAGTGCGCGGTTTTTTTAGTTGAACGGCCTGGTTTGCCGATAGAGACTGGGTAGGCAGATGTGATGGGTGCAACCGGAAAAGGGATTTGAAGGTTCAGTCATGCCAGTGGACAAGCACGTCGGTGAGACGCTCCGCCGCAGCGACAAACAGCTCTACGAAATCATCGAATCGATCTTCCCGACGGCGCCGAGCAGCGCCGCCTATCATCGCGGACTGCCGGAGGCCCTGGCCCAGGCCGATGTGGAGGTCTACCGGCTGATCGCGGCCGAGCACGATCGGCTCCAGAGCACGCTGCAACTGATCGCTGCCGAGAACCAGTGCTCCCGCGCCGTGCTGGCGGCCCTGGGTTCCGTGGTGCAGAACAAGACGACCGAGGGGTTTGTCGGCGCGCGTTTCCACGGGGGCTGCGAGGTCGTCGACACCCTGGAGACCCTGGCGGTGACGCGGGCGAAGGCCGCCTTCGGCGCCCGATACGCCAATGTGCAGCCGCACTCGGGCACCGGCGCCAATCAGATCGTCCTGACCGCCATCCTCGAAACCGGCGATCGCATCCTGAGTCTCGCCATGGACCAAGGTGGTCACGTCTCCCACGGCGCCAACGTCGCATTTGCCGGCCGGTTCTTCGAGGTCGAGCAGTACTGCGTGGACCCGAAGTCTTTTCTGCTGGACTACGATGCGATCCGGCAGCAGGCGCTGCGGTTCCGACCCAAGCTGATCATCTGTGGGGCCAGCGCCTATTCGCGGACTATCGACTTTGCGGCGTACCGTCGGATCGCCGATGAGGTCGGCGCCTATCTCATGGCGGACATCTCGCACATCTCCGGTTTGATCGCGGCCGGCGTGCATCCGTCGCCGGTCGATCACGCGCATTTCACCACGACCAGCACCTACAAGCCGGGCGGACCGCGGGGCGGCCTGATCCTGATGGGCAAGGACTTCGACGTCCCGATCGAGATCGGCGGCAGGTCCATGCCGCTCTGGGAGCGGATCGAGAAGACGACGTTCCCCGGCTTCCAGGGCACGCCGCACCTGAACAACATCGCCGCCAAGGCGGTGTTTTTCCGGGAGATGCTCTCGGCCGAGTACAAGGCCCGGCAGTTCAGAATCGTGGAGAATGCCCAAGCCCTTGCCCGGGCCTTCGACCGGCTCGGCTATGACATCCTCACCGGCGGGACCGACAACCATATGTTCTGCATCAACGTCGGCCACTTCCGTGAGGGTCTCACCGGCGCCATCGCCCAGAGGTGCCTCGAAGAGTGCGGTATTATCGTCAATATGAACCGCCTGCCCTACGATCCGCACAGTCCGCGCGTCACCAGCGGGATGCGCCTGGGCACTCCCATCGTCACGAAGAACGGCATGGGCCCGATCCAGATGGAAGCGATTGCCGGCCTGGTCGATAGCGTCCTGACCCGCGTCGAGCCGACAGGGGGCCGGGAATACCGCCTCGACGACCGCCTCCGCCTCGAGACCAGGTGCCGGGTCCAGGACCTCTGCGCCCGCTTCCCGATGGTGTGACTGGGACATCCCGCCGGTCCCGTCCATATGGGTTCTGCCGCCTTCCATGCAGGTGGGTTCCACCGAGGAGCTTCTTTACTCTGCGCATGAAAGAAGGCCATAAGTTGGCAGCTTATGGCCTGTTGGCTTGTAACCGGGAGTTTTGTTCCTTGTCATGCTATGGCATGGTGTTGCATGGGTTCGGGATGCCGCGAGGCGGGGGTCGGATATGCCAGGCCGCAGTCCAGTCTCTGCGGGAAGGGTTGGGTGTTCTGGTTGTGGGTTGGCTGACGCATTGGTTGCTTGCGTGTGTTTGGTCCGCCGATTGCGGATAGATGCACAGCCCCAGGAACAACCACAGTACTTCGGCGACAAACATCCTTGTCTTCATGTGTACATCCCCACAGTGTCGTCCTGTGTATCGACCGGCGGCCGGATTTTTCCTTAGTCGATTCCGACGACGCGGGCCGGCAGAGGAATCGGAGCATTGCGGGTGCAGATAGTGGTATCAGTTCGGCAGGGCGGGTTCTTTCCGGTCGTTGCTTCCGGGCCGATTCGTGTGGCTCCGGCGGGCGGCGGTATCAGTACTGATAGCAGGGGTATCACCGGCGGAAAGATTTTTGCGGCGCGCTGGAATTTTCTTTGTCCAATGCGCCTGTCCGGGATTTCCGGAGGGTGCTGACCGTGAATCACTTGCGGCGGTCAAGCAGGGCGAAGGCCAGTTGACGCAGCACGTCGGCCCGGGGACCGAACGACTCCAGCGCCGCCACCGCTTCGTCGGCCAGTTGCCGCTCCAGCGCCTTGGACTGTTCGATGCCCAGCAGGGCGGGATAGGTACACTTGGCGGCCTTGACGTCTTTGCCGGCGGTCTTGCCCAACTGCTCGCTGGAGGCGCTGACGTCGAGGATGTCGTCGGCGATCTGGAAGCCCAGGCCGATCTTGAGGCCGTACCGCGCCAGCGCATCCAATTGCTCGCGATCGGCGCGGCCGCAGAGACCGCCCATCACCGCCGCGCAGCGGAACATCTTGGCGGTCTTGTGGATATGGATGTACTCGAGGGATTCGAGGCTGCCCTGGGTATTCTCGGCCTTGAGGTCGGCGACCTGTCCGGCGATCATCCCGGCCGGTCCGGCGGCTTGCGCCAGCTCACGAACCAGTGCGACCGCCACGGATGCCTCGTCGATTCGCTCGGCCAGCAGCTCGAACGCCAGCGTCAGCAGGGCGTCACCGGTGAGGATCGCGGTTGCTTCGTCAAAGGCCTTGTGGCATGTCGGCCGCCCCCGACGCAGATCGTCGTCGTCCATCGCGGGCAGGTCGTCGTGGACCAGCGAATAGGTGTGGACCATCTCGATGGCCGCCGCCGCAATCCGGGCGTTCGAGTTCTCCCGCCCGGACACCAGTTCGCAGCACCACAGGACCAGCATCGAACGGATACGCTTGCCCGGTGCCGAGAGCGTGTAGAGCATTGCTCTGCGCAGGTCTTCGGGGATCCCGGGCTGCTCGGCGACGAGGCGTTCGAGCAGCTCGTTCATGGCAGGAAGTCTATTGTGCATCAGGGTGCGTAGATCGGAGTGGCTTGCATTGCGGACTGGCATACGGCACGAGCGAGTTGGTCGAGGACACGGTTTTTTGCGAACAGGGTAACAAGGCTGTATTATACTGGCCGCCGGAGGATTGTGCAGGAAATTATGAACCACAAGATGATTATGATTCTGGGGGTGACGGCCTCGGGCAAGGGCCGCCTGGCGTTCGACCTGGCCAGGCATCTCGACGCGGAGATCGTCAGCGTGGACTCGATGAAGGTCTATCGGCGGATGGACGTCGGAACCGCCAAACCGTCGCCGGAGGCCCAACGGCAGGTCCGCTACCACATGATCGACGTGGTCGAGCCGAGCGAGTCGTTCAGCGCAGGGCTTTTCCTGGAGAAGGCCTCGGCGGCCATCGCGGAGATCCGCCGACGCGGCAAGTCGGTGGTCGCCGTCGGAGGCACGGCTCTTTACAGCAAGGCGCTGCTCTACGGGCTTTTTGAGGGTCCCGGCAGCGACGAGCGGACGCGGCGTGAACTGCTGGCCCGGGTCGAAGCCGAAGGTCTGGCGACGCTGCACCGGGAGCTGAGCAGGATTGATCCCACGGCGGCCGACCGGATCAGTCCCAACGACGCCAAACGCATCGTCCGTGCCCTGGAGGTCTATCGACTGACCGGCAAACCCATATCGAGCCTTCAGAAACAGTTTGATGCCCCCGGCATGGTCGAACACTGGAAAATTATCGGGCTTCGGCGGGAAAGGCCGGTCGAGAGCGCGCGGATCAACGCACGCGTCAAGAAGATGGTTCAGATGGGTCTGGTTGACGAGGTTCGATCGCTGCTGTCCGAGGAGCGACCCCTGAGTCCGCAGGCCCGCTGCGCGATCGGCTACGCAGAGATGATCGAGCACGTGGAAGGACGGTTGTCTCTGGATGAAGCGGTCGAGCAGATCAAGAAGAACACGCGCCGGCTGGCGAAGGGGCAGCGTACCTGGTTCCGGCGGTTCCCCGATGTCCTGTGGATCGACGTCGGGCCGGAGGAGTCGTCGCAGAGCGTGTTCGAGCGGGTAGCGTCGCAGTTGGACTAATGCACCTGAAGTTCCTGTTCGGCTCGAAGCAGGGCGGCCGCTTCTCCCAGCACGAGCTGCTTGATCAGGCTCAGCGGGACCATCGTCATCTCCATGCGGAAGACCTTCTCCTCCACGGCGGAAGCCACCGCGCGGGCTGTCCGCCGCGGCAGGCCGAAACGCTCCGTCAGGTCTTGCACGATCCGTCCCTTGTCCCAGGCCGTTCGCGCGGGGGCGCTATCCGCCTGAAACAGTTGCCGGGCGTCCGTGAATTCATGTATGTCCACCGCGAGCACCTCCGTGCGGGCGCGCTTGAGACGACGCTCGAACGCATGCTTGGCCAGCGCCAGGGCCGCTTCCTCGTGTCCCGTTGCTGTCAGCACCGCTTTGATCATCGCGAAAATCTCGCCCGACGTGGCGATGGCGCGATTGTGCTTGTTGTACAGATAGAAGGTGACAACCTCCGTCAGGTCTTCGGCCATGACCATGTCACCCTGCCCGCAGGCGGTCAGGGCGTTGTTGATGGTCCCGAGGACCTTGGTGTGCAGATAGGCCTCTGTGCTTCCGTCGGATTTCCTGACGCGTAACTGCCTGTTCATCTGTCCGTGGTTGCCTCCATGCAAACCTGCCCCGTCGGTCGGAACCCGACCTCGTGTCCGGCGTCGCGCAGGACGCCGCCGACGCTCGATGTTTCTATTGATCGAAGAGCTTCAATTGCTCCGCCGCGTCCGTGTCCTGGATGGCCCTGGTTACCTCGTCGAGCAACTCACCGGCGTCCCGAAAATCCCGATAGACGCTCGCGAAGCGGATGTACGCCACCTTGTCGATCGAGCGAAGGTGCTTCATCACGCATTCGCCGATGAAGGCCGACGTCACTTCCTTGTCGAACCGTCGGAAGATGTCCTCCTCGATCTTGTCCGCCACCAGTTGAATCTGCTCAGCCGAAACGGGCCTTTTGTAGCAGGCTTTCTGCACGCCCACGATGATCTTGTCGCGGTCGTACGGGACACGGGACTTGTCCTTCTTCACCACGTGCAGTTTGAAGCTCTCGCTGGTTTTCTCATAGGTGGTGAAGCGCCTTTTGCAGATCAGGCACTGACGTCTGCGGCGGATGACGCGGCCCGAGTCGCTGGAGCGAGAATCCACTACTTTGTCACTGTCTTCCTTGCAGAAAGGACATCGCACGACCCAACAACCTCCCGCTCTGACGGTCCCCAGGTCCCATGGCCTCGCCCATCCAACTTTTTGGTCCGAGCCATGAGTAGCCCCATATTTAGGTATGCGCGGTATTGTACTCTCAAGATATGGGGTGTCAACGGAAATGTGCGGGACGAGGGTCGAACTTTTTCATGGTTACGCGCCGTGCGGGGATTCGCGCAAGAAAAAAAGAAGCCTCTGCGTCAGGGACGCAGAGGCCCACTCGGAAAGAAACTCACATTGCCCCCCCCAATAGACTGTCGTATGTGACGCTGCGAGAATTCCGAGTGCAGTACACAGGTCGAGCCTGGGGTCCTTGTCCTGTCGGATTCTTGCCGGTGTCGCCTCGCCGCCGATTGAAGTGTTCCGGGCGGCACTCTTGTCCGGCTATTGAAAGTCTAATACACAAATGGAAAAAGGCAAATTCGCACGGCAATTTGCGCCCGCGGCCTGCCGAGTCGGCGAAGCGGCGCCTTGACGCCGCACGCGTGTGGTCGTGCCGGCGCGATCAGCGAGCCGATCACACCTCCTCGATAGTGGCTTGGGCCCGCAGGGCGTCGAGATAATCACCGAGCGCCTGCTCCCGAAGCTGCTCCTGGACTTCCGCGGTCACCTGCTTCTTGACATCCTTGAGCGCGGGAATGCTGGCCGGGCGCCGATCGTAAACCTTGGCGATGTGGAACCCGAAACGCGTGCGAAACACGTCGCTGACCTGCCCCGGACTGAGGTTGAAGACGACATCCTCGAATTCCTCGACCATCTGTCCGCGCATGACGTAGCCGAGGTCGCCGCCGCTGTCGGCGCAGTCGGTGTATCGGCCCACGACCACCTCGAACGGGGTGCCGCCCCGGATCTGCTCGTGGGCCTGGAGCATGGTCTGCATGGCGGTGTCTTCGTCCGTCTGCCAGTTGACGTACTTGACGATGTGGGCGACGTGAATCTGCTCGTCCGAGCGGAATCGGTCCTTGTTCTCCTCGTAGTACCGGCGAATCTGGTCTTCGGAGGGCTTGGGTGCCCTGGCGCAGACCTCGCCGATCTTGCGCTCCGTCTTCATCTGAAGCTCGATCGTGTGACGCACCTTCTCGTCGCTGTCGACGTCGAGCGCCTTGTGGAGCGCCTCGGCGCTGTCGTACTGCTGTCGCAGTTGTTGGAACACTTCTTCGATTTCCTCGGGCGGGATAGCGGCCTCCGCCTTCGTGGCTTCCTGGCGAAGCAGGACGCGCTCGATCACATTGTCCCGGGACCACTCCTGCAACTGGGCCTCGCGTTCGGCGGGGTCTTTCTCGGCGAAGACCTCTTCGTATCGCGGGCGCAAACGCTCGACCTCCCGCTGAATCTCCCTGTCGTCGATTCTCTCGCCGTTTATGACAAGGGTCATGCGATACTCCTTTGTGTGTGAAAGGGATTTCACCCTCGGGCTCTGGCGAACCAGTCGGGGTCCTGCGCCAGCTTGGCGCGGGCTTCGAGAGTCATCATCTCGAACGCCGGGTGCGTGCTGTTCCAGGCCCGCTCGGTGTACGGGCTGGTTCGCATTTTCTCGACCTCGACGGCCGCCTCTTTGAAGTAGCTGCCGTAGATGTGCAGCGAGTCGCTGATGTCGACGTAGCGCCCGACGCGGACAGGCGCGCCACGCCGGGCGGCAATGGCCTCGGCGATGATCTGCTGGAGGTTGGTCAGCGCGTAGGCGTTCATGAACCAGGCCTTGTACAGGTCGCGGCTTCGCCAGTGCGTGTTCATGTTCAGCGTCAGGTGCCCGTCCTCGTCGGCCAGGAGTCGGCACCAGATCCGTTGGAGGCAGGGCGGATCGTCCGTCTGCGGGTCGGCGGTGGGCATCCAGGTGACCGCCTGGGCCCTTCGGCTGTGCCCGGTCCGCGAAAGGCAGTCGATGATGTACTGAATCTGATCCACCGCGATGAACGGCCGGGCGGCATCCGGATCGCGGAGGTCCGCGACGGGGCTGTACGCAAAGAGCCTTTCGTGGTACGTGTACGTCCACTTGCCGGCGGCCGGATCGATCCAGTGGTCGTGAATGCCCGCGACGACCTCCTGCCGGTAGGCCTCCAGCTCCTCGGGCCCGCCGGGAAAATTCTTGTGAATCCGCGGCTCGTTGAACGGATCGGTCACCACGATCATCACCGTCGCGTCTTTGCTGGGCGGATCGTCGGGCTTGTCGTATTGTGTCTTGACTTCGTAGCCCTGGTCCCACACGGCCAGGACCGCCTTCTCCCACGCCTCGGGCAGACACTCGGCACTGACCGAAAGGACGGGGATCGTCTGCGTCCGGGGTGTCGTCATCGTCGCACCGGTTCCACCGTGCGAGGCTCGGTTCCCTGCCTCGGTCTCATGAATCTGCTGATGTCCAGCTCCTGTTCGGTGATCTTGTAGTTGGCGGCGTAGCGTTCAAAGATCTCTTCGAGCAACTGCTTGGCGCGGAAGGCGTACCAACTGTCGGGCCAGCGTTCCTCGATCTGCCGACAGGCCTTGACCATCAGGCCGTATTGCAGCATGGGCAAGCGCCCCAGGCTGCGCCCGGTAGTCGCATAGGGCAGGATCTGCTGGGCTTCGATGTCGTCGGTTTCACTCATCGGCTTGAAATACAGCGTGACCGGCTGCGTGATGCTGCTGGGCAGAACATACGGGCTGGCGGCTTGGGCAGGCTGCGGCGCGGGCTCCTGCGCCGGCGTTTCTTGGGTGGTCGGTTGCTCGGCGGGTTGCGGTTCGGCCGCCGCCGGCTCTTCGACGGGCTTGGGCTCTTCCTGGAACTGCTTGTCCCGGTCCGCCATGTCGTAGAAGTTCCGCTGCCCGGCCGGCTCCGGGGGTCCGGCCTGTGGCGCCGGCTTGTCCGACATGAATCGGCTGGCGACGATCAGGATCACCACCCCGACGACCGCCACGCCGGCAATCTTCATCCAGATCGTATTCATACTCTGCGCTCCTTCCAAAAGCGATGCCAATACCTTGCACTCGCTTTCTTCCCGCCCATCCTATCTCAAGTCCGCGCCCGCTGCAAACCCGAATTCTGCGCGTGCCAATCACGTCTATCAGTTGGCTGTCAACGGGCAACAACTTGAGGCGGATTGCTTTGGGGGGGCACTTCAGCGGCCCAACCCCTCCAACCGTGAAAGCCATTGGTTGAAGTGACTGCACCTGCGTCGAAGGGCGGGTAGTCCGATCTGCTCTGCGGTCAGCGGACCAGCAAAGCATTTCATCCCTTCGTATTCCGGGATTTCATGGATTATCCGTTTGGAGGGGGCTGTAGTTGGGCCGTCATCAATCAGTTCGGGGGAATCAAAACCTGCTACCATTTCCGTGAGGTTTCGGATGGCTCGATCACGGTCGGCGTATACGCAATCCAGCTTCGCCGGGTCAACGAGGAGAAGCGTTTCGAACTCGTGAAGCTGGATGTGAGGCACGAAGCGAGGATGATCCAGATCTCTACCCATGGCAGCTTCGAGTTTGCCCACTCGCGTGTACGGGCACTTGGCGGAGTCCGCCTTTTCACAGGCTGGGAAATCGTGGGGCAACGCATACAGATCAAACATGGTGGTGAAGGCAGCGTCACGATTCTGATCTTCCTTCATCCACAGCAGGATGTCTTTTCTCGCCCTTTCGTAGCTGACAAGGCCGCCGCGATGAACGATGCCGCGTTTCCGCCCCGTCATGACGCACCGGACATCGCCCCACACGGAGTACGATGCAAGGTGAGGTATGATTGTCCGATTAACGAACGTTTCTTCCGTCTGACCCTCGACGACGAAGTGAAGGCGGACGCTCATGATGGCCGGCCTCCGATGACATTCTTCTCCCAGAGTTCGGAAAGCGAGTAGTCCTCGAGCCATTCCTGCAACTTACCTGCGTCAAGTCGCCGCAATTCCGACTCACGATCTCTGCGTTCGACGACAACAATCTCCTCGGGTTTGAAGCGGTCCACCAGCGCCATGGATTGAGTCGCAACGATGACCTGCGTGTTCGTCGCTGCGCTGCGAATCAGGCCGCCAACCACATTGATGGCATAGGGGTGCAGCCCCAGTTCCGGTTCGTCGAGAATCAATACGTCGGGCAGGTCTCGCTCCGGCTGAAGGAGAAGCGTGACGATGGCCATCGCGCGCAACATGCCATCTGCTGCCTGCGAGGCATTGAACACACGATCACAGCCTTTCTCACGCCAACTGAGAAGCAGCTTCCCGTAGCTCGGCTGAAACTCAAAATCTGCGAAGAACGGCAGAATGAGGCGCAACGTCTCCACGATTCGCTGGTATGACTTGGCATCACCATTGTGCAGCCGATATAGGAACGGGGCAAGGTTCGCGCCATCTTCTTTCAGCCAGCGGCTGTCTTCGATATCCCACTTGCTGCGCATCCTCGCGGTGGCCGAAGTGTTGTGAAACTGGTAGACAATCATTTTGCGTAAGAGCACGAGAATGGTCTTGGCTGTCTGATCGCCCGCCGCTGCCTTCTCGATCAACTTGGATTCGCGGTGCCCGGCATCCAGTCCCCTCCAGTCAGCACGTCCAGTCAACTCGCTGCGAGAGAAGCGATACCGCTCATCGGTGTAGATGAGCGTATCGCCTGCGGCATAGACCAAGCGAAACGTATACTCGTTCTCTCCGGCGTCTGTTACAATAGTCAGGTATGCCTCGATCTCTCGAGTGATCTCGGGCCCATCGTGCAACAGTGCGCTTGCGCCTCCCAGTTCCGCGACATGGATCTGAAGACCACCCGGAGAGGCTAGTGCCCACGAGAGCATTCGGAAGAACGAGATGAGATTCGACTTGCCCGCCCCGTTCGGGCCGATCAGCACCGTCAGTGCACCGGGTTCAAAATCCTCCAAGTTTCGTATCGTCTTGAAACCCCTGAGTGTCAGTTTCTGAAGGCGGTTTCTCATTGGCCATCTCCTTGTATGCCCCTCGTTCATGGCCCGAGGGCGGCTGAATACGTCGAGCACACACGGCACAAGGATAAACGACAAGGTCACCGGGAACAACGACTTTTCAGGGTCAGAACCGGTGTCCGGGCAGGCATGCACAGCATTGGCAACAATTGTTTGACAGGCACGGAGCCAAGGGCATAGCATAGAGCATCTGTGACGCTCATGGAGGAGTGGGACCGGTCCCCTGGGGAATGCGCTGGTATGTTCACCGGACTGATTGAATCCGTTTGTCAGGTCCGATCGTTGTCGGCCGGCCGGGCATCGGAAGGCGGCTTGCTGGCCGTCGATCTCGGCGCTCTGGCGGAAGGCTGCCGCTCAGGCGACAGCCTTGCCATCAGCGGCGCCTGCCTGACTGTTACGCGCCTGGAAGGGGCCGTGGCGACGTTCGCGCTGAGCCCTGAAACGCTGGCGAAATCGACGCTGGCAACACTGAAACCGTCGTCGAAGGTCAACGTCGAGCGGGCGATGGCCGCGACCGCTCGGTTCGGGGGCCATATAGTCCAGGGCCATGTTGACGGGGTCGGCACGGTCCGCGCGGTCAAGAAGCTGGGCGAGTTTGCCGATATCGAGTTTGGCGCACCCGCCGAAGTGCTCGAGCAGATGGTTCCGAAGGGTTCGGTCGCCATCGACGGTGTGAGCCTGACGATCGCCGGCTTGGGCGATGCGGGTTTCCGTGTCGCGGCGATCCCCGAAACGCTGGGCAGAACGACTCTGGGTTCGGCCCGTATAGGGGACAAGGTCAACATCGAGGTCGACATCCTCGTGAAGATCGTCCGGCGGCAGTTGGAGTGTCTTATGCCGAAGGACGGGCCCTTGACGGTCGAACGGCTGCGGCAGATGGGTTATTGAAGCACGCGGGGAAACGCGGATATCAGTACGGTCCGCACGGTTTTCGGTGCACGGAATGAACAACAAGGCCAACCACAATTCGATCTCGGAGCAGATGGTCATCGGGGTGACCATGGGCGACGCTGCGGGCATCGGGCCCGAGGTGGTGGTCAAGGCCCTGGCCGATCCCGAGGTCCGCCGGGCGGCCAAGTTCATCGTCTTCGGCATGAACGAGCAACTCTGCTACGCCGCCGACCGCGCCGAGATCGAGCCGTTCTGGGGCCGGCACCAGCACGAGAAGATCGGCCGCGACTACCCGTTCAAGGTCGTCGTCGCCGACTACGACGAGTACAGCGTGCCCCCCTGGCTCAAAGCGCCCAGCCAGGTCGCGGGTGAAGCGTCGATCCGGTTTTGTCTCGACGCGATCGAAGCCGAGAAAACGGGTGTGATCGACGGAATCGTCACCGCGCCGATCAGCAAGGAGAGCTGGAAGATGGCGGGCGCCGCGTGGCCCGGCCATACGGAGATGTTCGCCCAGAAGTACAAGGCCTTCCGCAAGGCCATGATGTTCATCAGCGGGCCGCTGAAGGTTGCACTGGCGACGATCCACGAGGCGCTGTTTGAGGTGCGTCACAAGTTCAAGATCGGCTGCGTGTTTGAGCCGATCGATCTGCTCAACGATGCTCTGAAGGAGTACTTCTCCATCGAGAACCCGCGCATCGGCGTGGCGGCGCTGAACCCTCATGCCGGGGAGAACGGCCAGTTCGGCGACGAGGAGCAGCGGATCATCGCGCCGGCGATCCTGCTGGCGCAGGAGCAGGGGATCCACTGCACCGGCCCGATCCCGGCCGATTCGCTGTTCCTGCGAGCCGTGCAGGGCGAGTTCGACGCGGTGGTGGCGATGTACCACGACCAGGCGATGATTCCGATCAAGCTTCTGGACCGGGACCATGCGGTCAACGTCACGATCGGGATTCCGGCGGTGCGGACGTCTCCGGCGCACGGAACGGCGTTCGACATCGCCGGACGCAACATGGCGAACGCTTCGAGCATGAAGTCGGCGATTCTGACGGCGGTTCGGATGGCCCGGGTCCGACGGGCCTGTCCGGCGGGCACGGCTGCAAACGGACGGGCCTCGGGGGCATCGCCGCAATAGCAGACCCTGTCGCTCCAGCGGAATCTGTCCTCGACCATGCAGACGAAACGTCAGATCCGGCAACTGCTCACCTCCGCGGGGGTCGTCCCCAATCGCAAGTTCGGTCAGCACTTTCTGGTCGATCTGAACCTCCTGAAGCTGGTCGTCGATTCGGCGCAGATCGGTCCATTCGATGTCGTTCTCGAAGTTGGCTGCGGGACCGGTTCCATGACCGAAGCGCTGGCCGAGCGGGCCGGACGCGTGGTGGCGGTGGAACTGGACCCGACGCTGGCCTCGATAGCCCGGTCCCAACTGGCGCAGGCCTCGAACGTCGTTCTCATCCAGGGCGACGCTCTGTCCGGCAAGGGTAGTTTCAATCCGGCGGTCATCGCGGCGATCAAAGGCTGCTGTCCGATAAAAACCGATGCGCCTGTATCGAGAACGCCATCGCGGTTGCTTCTCGTTTCGAATCTCCCTTACGACGTGGCCTCTGCGGTCATGGCCAATCTCGTCAACGGACCGCTGGTGGCCGATGCGATGGTCGTGACGGTGCAGAAGGAGGTGGCCGAGCGCATGGCGGCGCCGCCGGGGAGCAGGGACTACGGGGCGCTGAGTATCCTTCTCGGCGCCACCGGCGACGTGGAAATCCTTCGCGTCCTCAACCCCGGCGTTTTCTGGCCGCCGCCCCAGGTGGATTCGGCCATCGTCCGATTTGTCCGCAACGACCAGAAGCGAAATGAGATCGAGGACATCGCGCTTCTGGGTGAGGTGGTGGGCTTGTTCGTGGGCCATCGCCGCAAGATGCTCCGGGCTTGCGCCAAGCACGCGCCGGCGCATCTGGGAGGGCGCGATCTCTGGACAGAGTTGTTCGAGCAGTGCGGCGTCAACCCGACCGCTCGCCCCGAAGAGCTGTCGCCGGACCAATACGTCAAGCTGGCGAACCTGTGCCGGCGCTACCTGGCCGACCGCCCAGCGTCCGTCTGAAACAACCACCATCCTGCCGGAAAATGGCCACTGTATTCGGACGTTATGGTGGCGGCAGAACCTGTAACCTTTGGCAGGATAGGAAATTAGGGCGGTTGTTTGGTTTTGGTTTGCAGGGGCAAGCTGCTTCGGCTATAATGAAATGGATTTCTGTCGAAGTGGTTTCTCCATACGAAAAGGCCGAAATCAGCGGAACAGGCCGCTGATTGGGTGCATCATTGGATGTGGGTACAGGGGCGTTCCAGAAATCTGTGTGGGTGAAGGAGTCTTCGCTATGACCAAGCGACGTGGTTTTACACTTATTGAACTGCTGGTCGTTATTGCCATTATCGCGATCCTGATGGCGATCCTGATGCCGGCCTTGCGGCGCGTCAAGGAGCAGGGCCGCATGATCGGCTGCATGGGTAATCTGAAGCAATGGAACCTCATCGCTGCGATGCACACCGAGAGCAACGATGGGAAGTTCTGGGACACCGACTCCGGTACTCCTGCTTACTGGTGGGTGCGGTATCTGGAGGATCGTTACAAGGACTGGAAGACAAACAAGCTCTGGTTTTGCCCGACCGCGACGAAGCCGCTGATCGACGAGAAGGGGCTCTCGCCTCCGGACTTCAATATCTTCAATGCCTGGGGCATCTTCACGGGCGATCGGCTCGGTCCTAACGGTGTTTCCGGCAGCTTCGGTATCAACGGCTACTGCCTGATCCCGAGCACGGGCACTTACGAGGGAGGCGTGCCCGCATCGGAGGGCTGGAAGGCGGCGGGCGCCAAGGGTGCCACGAATGTCCCGTGGTTCATCGAGGCGCTGCGTTTCGACTTGTGGCCCCTGCACACGGATGCCCCGGCCGCCAGTGAGTTTGCCGCATGGAGTGGAAACAACACCGCCCGCTGCGCGATCAACCGGCACCAGGGATTCCTGAATGTTGCCTTCATGGACTGGTCGGTCCGCAAGGTCGGCCTGAAAGAGGTCTGGACCCTGAAGTGGCACAAGAAGTATAACACCATGGGTCCATGGACGAAGGCCGGCGGTGTCACGGCAGAGGACTGGCCCGAGTGGATGCGCCGATTCGCGGAGTATTGATTGCACGATGACGATATCGGAGAATGGCCGACCGGTAAGGGTCGGCCATTTTCATGCCTGCGCATCATGATTTGGCATCGGAATTGGGAGGTCATAGAATGAAGCTGAAAGGGAGTCTTGCGAAGCATCGTGCTGGTGCCGGCTTCACGCTGATCGAGCTGCTCGTGGTCATCGCGATCATTGCGATCCTGATGGGCATCCTGATGCCGGCGCTGGCGCGGGTCCGCGAACAGGGCAAGCGTGCCACCTGCCTGAGCAATCTCAAGCAGTTGACGCTCGCCTGGATCATGTATGCCGACGCCAACGACGACCGGCTCGTCAACGGGGATTCCGGCGAGTACAACATCACCGCCAACGGCCCGTTCTGGGTGCAGCGGGACTGGACCAGCGGCATGACCCAGGTGCAGAGAGAGAAGGCTATCCGGGATGGGGCCCTCTTTCCATACACCCAGGACCTGAAGCTCTACAAGTGCCCGACGGTGGAGCGGAAGGTCATGGACCACTACAACCAGACGAGTCCCCCCGTCCGCACCTACTCGATCTGCGACTCGATGAACTGCAAGGACTGGCCGGACATGCGCACGACGACCTACAAGAGGCGGATGCAGATCAAAGATCCGGCTTTTCGCGGCGTGTTTATCGACGACGGCGGGACGTGCCCGTCGGCTTTGGGCGGCTGGACGGTGTACGCGAACCAGTGGCAGTGGTGGGACCCGCCGCCCGTGAGGCACGGCGATGGGACCACGTTTTCCTTTGCCGACGGTCACTCGGACTACCACAAATGGAAAGACCCCCGGACGATCGAGTTTGGTAAGCGCATTCCTCCGACCGCGTTTTCGGGCGCTCAGGATGACAACGAGGACATCTACTGGTCGTCCTTGACGGTCTGGGGCCCGAAAGAGACGCGCATGCCGTAACGCGTCGAATCCGGGTGGCCAGGCGAATCAGGGTGGAGAATCCGGGACCGGCCGGACCGACGCAGGGCACCATCGAGCGTTCTGCGCTCGTCGCCGTCTTGAGGAGAGTCGCAGCGATGCAAGAGCGGAGAGCATTCACCCTTATTGAGCTGCTGGTTGTCATCGCTATCATCGCACTGCTGATGTCGATCCTGATGCCGGCCCTGTCGCGCGTGCGCAAACAGGCTCGCGGGGTCGTGTGCCAGTCGAACCTCAAGCAATGGGGTACGATCTGGGCGATGTACTGCGACGACAACAATGGCTTTATGCCCACGCGCAAGGCGGATCACGGCCGCTGGATCGACCTGCTCTATCGCTATTACCAGAAGGACCCCAAGTTCCGCGTCTGCCCGGTGGCCAGCAAGGTAGCTGCTCCGCAAGGGGCGACGGATACTCTGACGCTAGGAGGGGACGCGGTGACCGCCTGGGGCATTGTGGCGCCCAGCGGCGAGCGGCCCGTCGGCACCTGGGGCAGCTACGGCATCAATGGCTGGACCTACGTCTGCGGCGACGAGGTTCTGTATGGCAAGCCCAAGGCGTTCTTCTGGAAAACGCCCAACATCAAAGGAGCGGCGCAGGTGCCGTTGTTTCTGGATTGCTGGTTCTGGTGCGGCTGGCCGGACGACACCGATTCGGTGCCCGTCGTCGACGGTCGGGAAGGGCGTCTTTCCGGCGACGTGGATTCCATGAATCGCTTCTGCATGAATCGCCATTCGCAGGCGATCAATGCGGTCTTTCTGGACTACTCCGTCCGCAAGGTCTGGCTGAAGGAGTTGTGGCGCCTCAAATGGAGCAAGCGGTTCGACACCAGCGTCGTAAAGGAGTGGCCCGACTGGATGGCCGGTTTCAAGGGAGACTGACGGGTCGCCTGTCTCGCTTCACAGAATCGCGGTCTTGTGGCGATGGCTGTGACACTCGATGTTGACGGCAACCGGCAGCGACGCGATGTGACAGGGTGCGGTTTCGATCAGCACGCCCAACGCGGTGGTGTCGCCCCCGAGCCCCTGCGGGCCCACGCCCAGCGCATTGACCCTCTGGAGCAGTTCCCGTTCCATTTCCGCGTAGAAGGTGTCCGCATGCGGCTCACCCAAGTTACGCAGCAGGGCCTTCTTGCTCAGCAGGCAACTCAACTCGAAATCTCCTCCGATTCCGACACCCACCACGAACGGGGGGCACGCATCGGCGCCGGCGGCCCCGACGACCTCGACGATCCAGTCCGTGATCTCGGACTTCTCGGACGTCGGCCGGAACATGCGGAACCGGCTCTTGTTCTCGCAGCCGCCGCCTTTGGCCATGACCGCGATCGTGAGCCTGTCGCCCGGCACGAAGCGGTGGTGCACGATCGCGGGCGTATTCGTCCCGGTGTTGGTGCGGGCCTTCAGCGGGTCGGCGACCACACTCTTGCGCAGATAGCCGTTCTCGTAGCCGGCGCGGACGCCTTCGTTGATGGCGTCGACGATACTCCGCGACCGGGAGCCATCCGCGCCGCGCAGCACGACCTCGGCTCCCTGTTCGACGAAGACGACGGCCAGGCCCGTATCCTGGCAGAGCGGGATCCGCTCCCGCGCCGCGATGGCGGCGTTTTCGAGCAATTGCGTGAGGATCTTCGCGGCGGCGGGATTGGATTCCGCCGACGCCGCCCGTTCGAGCGCGACCCGAACGTCGTCGGGCAGCTCGTGACAGGCCGCTATGCACAGCGACTCCACGGTCCGCACGATCTGTTCGAATTCGATGGTTCGCACGACGCCCACGGCCCTCGTTGCCTTACGGTTGCGGAGCCAGCACGCTGAGCTCGAATGTCTTGTACGTGGTGTTGCCCACGTCGTCGCTGATCTTCAGAGCGATGACGTGCTCGCCCGGCTCCAGCTCCTCGGTGATCAGCGTGAAGCTCTCGTCGGTGGTGTCGAAGACCAGATCGTCGGGGAGAGTGCTCTTCCACTCACGGTTGCTGTCGATCGTGTACTCGAGCTTGCCGATCACGCTCAGGTCATCTGTGATCTGGAGCTTGAGCGTGGCGGCCTTGCCCACCTTGTCGAGGGCGTACTTGCGGATGGCCGGTCCGGTATTATCAACGACGATCGGATCGCTGATCCGGCTGCCCGTCAGCTTCGTCGCAGGGCTGTTGCTGCGCTCGTCGCTGGCGACGACGCGGACTTCATACCGGCCGTCCTCGACGGTCTTGCCATCCCATTCGTAGCTGTCGTCCTCGATCGCGTCCTTCAGCTCGATCCAGTGGTCCCGGCCGATCTTCCGGAAGGAGATCGTGTAAGTGAGTGTGTCGTCGTTGTCGTCGCTGGCCTTGTAACTGATCTTGAACAGACCCTCTTTGCCCGCGCCGCTCAGCCGGGTGGCCTCCACCGATTCAATCTTGGGTGCCAGGTTGGGAATCGTGCTGGCGACGGCCACCTCGCGAATTAACGGCGTCTTCGTACCGTCCTGTGTTTGCAGGGTCAGCTTGTACTGACAGAAGCGTCCCAGTGGGCAGCGCAACTGGACCGGCTCGACGATCTCGGCCTGCTCGGTCCACTCGGAGAAGGTCGGGTCGTTGACGTCCTTGACGTTTCCGCTGCGCGAGGAGACGAGCACCTTGCAGCCGCGCGGCACGTCGGCATCGATTTGCAGCTTGCCCCATTTGGCCGGCTGCTCGGCGTCGATCAGCCCGGACACGTACGTTCCCTCCGAGGCGTAATCCGACGACAGCAGCACGAACTTGGCCGGATTGGCGGTCCCGATGTACACGTCGCCTCCTACGACCGCGACGGCGGTGATCTGGGCGGCTTGTTGGTCTTCGTAGATGATCGTATTGCGCTCGGCCTCCGGGTCGATCGAGTAGAGCTGCGCCCTGTTGCCCGAACCGACAAGGATGTTGCCGTTCTGTTCGGCCAGACACAGCAGGACCGCCGATTCGCTGAACAGCTCCGTGACGTACCCCTGCTTGGCAATCCGATAGAGGTAGCTGGCGGTTCCCGGCTTGCTGCCCCGGGCGACGGGGGCGGGACGCTGCGAGGGTTTTTGATCGGGCTCCTTCTTGGTGTTGGCGATCTGGAGCTTCATACCGCCATCGCCGTCGGCAGTTTCGTTGCGGCTCTCTTCCCGGGGCTCCGGCCGTCCGGCGACGGTCTGATCGGCCGCGAACTTGCGCTCGTTCTCCACGACCTTGGCAGACGTCGCGGTGGCGTAGAGGTACTCCGCTTCGCCGGGCGCTTCGCCGCCGAAGAGCAGCGCACTGATTTCGGGTTCCTCGCTGTCGTAGAGGACGGTGGCTGACTTGTTGCGCGGGTTGATCTTGTAGATCAGTCCGCGCGTGTCGCTTCCGGCATAGATGAAGCCGTCCTTGCCGGCCGCCAGGGACAGGATGTTTTTGTCCGGGCTGTCGTACACGAGCTGCGCGACTTTGCCCGACGGATCGAGCACGTAGACCTTGCCCTCGGGGCCGGTCCCGACATACAGGTTGCCCACGTTGTCGGCCTCGATCGCGAAGATGTACTTCGCGTCGTCCGGCTCGAAGATCGTCTCCATGGCGCCCGCCTCGTACCGGCACAGACGGCACTTGGCGCCGCTGATGCCGACCACCAGCCGGCCGGCCACGTCGATCGCCATGGCGAAGATATGTTCGTTGGTGAAGAGCTCTTCGTTTGGCACGTCCTGGCTGTGGTGATCTTCCTTCTCCTCTGCCTGTGGGGCTGGGGGAGGCTTGGGAACGGCTGGCTGATCTTTGTCGATGGGGGTCTGGTCCCCGGCCGGATAAATCTTCGTGACGGCGCCGAGGCGGTACTTGTAGATGCTGCCGTTCGGACTGGTGCCGATGTAGACTGTGCCTCCGCTGGCGACGATGCTGTTGATCGACCAGACGTCGTCGAAGCGGGAAGCAAGCACTTTGGCGGCCCGGCCCAGTTGGAGGGTCCCGCGCGAACTGATTACGACGTTCTCCGTTTTGCCTTCGAGCAGTTGCTTGCTGGTGGCCTGCCGCGTGATCTTGCTGGTCACCGCGCCCGTCGGGCCGACCAACAGGCCGACCAGTATCGCCGTCGCGACCGTGCGCAACCGACTCCCACTGCGAAATTCCATTCTCATCTCAACTCCCTGTTCCATGAATGCCGCCCGGCGATCCGGTCGGCCGGCCGACTCATTCTTCCACCACGATGGGCACGATTTCCCTGTCGCCGATCACGGTTCCCGTCTCAACGGTCTTCTCGATCCAGTGAGGGTACGGCTGGACTCGCAAGGCCCTCTTTTCGCTTTGCAGGACCACACTCTTGGTCCCCGGCAGGTCGGGCAGTTCCGCTTTGTCGAGCGTGATTCCCTCCGGCGGCAATACCAGGACGCAGTAGAGTCGCGTGCGGGGAATGTTCAGCGCCAGGTTCAACGCGTCCACGAGGGTCTGGTAGTTTGTCGCGAGGAAGCGGTAGGGGACGGTCTTGGCCAGGAACCGCTCGTATTCCTGGGCGCCGCAGAGCATCAGGCCATACTTGCCCGGCGCGACGTTCTTCGGCACCGCCAGCTTGATCTGGTACTTCTTCTTCTGCGCCCGGTACGATTCGATCACCACGTTCACCTCGATCTCCTCGCCCGGCTTGACGGTCGGATCGATGATGTCGATCGACCAGAGATGCGACGCGATGTTGTCGGTCCGGATGCGTGCTTCGAAGTCCATCGACTGAATCTTCGGCGATCCGTACGGATTGTTCATGAGCAGGGCCACGGCGCCGACGATTTCGGAGACCGAGTCGGTCAGATCATCGCTCGCGGAGGTGTTTCCAAAACGGATCGACTGCCCATCGTCCAGATGGATGGCGGCAGTGTACTCGATGGTATGTTCCGGCGGCAGAGGACCGACCCGCATCGCCGCACCGGCCACCGCCGAACGAGCCAGACTTGCAGTCATCGAATCGTTGTATGCCAGCCGGCAATGGTAGGTGCGCGGCTCGGGGTCATTGTATCGCTCGATCCGAATCGACATCGGAATCATATTCGGTTCGACGCCGAGATGTCCGCAGACCCCCGTCACCTCGTCCACCTGGATGGTGCCGACGATCTTGCCGGCCGTGCCCAGCTTGAAGGAACGCATCACGTTGGAGATGACCGTGTGGACTTTGCCGCCGGCCATCGGCAGGTTGACGGCGCCATAGCCCAGGAAGCTGTGCCCGAACGCGTAGACACGGCCGTCGCGAACCTCGGTCACCGTGCCCAGCACGTTCATATTGATGTCTCCGGCGACGAGCGGCACGGTCAGGGCGGCGCCGGGCTTCAGTTCCGTGGTTTCCTCGTCTGCCGTGGCGGACCCGCCGCTGAGGCCGGGAACGGCCATGAACCCCATCGCGTCGAACTGCCCGGCGAGGTCCTGGCAGGTCTGCGTCGGAAGGCCGGAGATCAGCAGCGGGCAAGGCAGGGCATGGACGCCGCTGGGGCCGGCCGAGCCGATGAGTCGGCGACGGCTCACCTGCTCACTGATCTGCGCCAGGTCGAGGGGCTTGGAGAAATCGAAGACGAAGGCCGACTGACGCGGCGCGCGCGGAGCGGTCAGCGCCGGATTCGTCCGTCCGACCCCGAGCATTTCCCGGATGGGTGTTACGCCGTACAGCGGGTCTTTTGCAAACTGCCAGCCGAAGGCCAGCGCTCCGGCCAGACGGCCGTCGATGTAGACCGGAGAACCGCTGCAGCCGCCCACCGCGCCGGTGTGCTGGAAGCGGTCGTCCAGGCCCATCACCAGGATGGCGTCGTGGCCCGGGTCGATGTCATACACGACGTCCAATACCTTCAATGCGAACTTTTCGATGCCGTTGTCGCCGTAGTCGGTCAGGCAGTAGGCATCCATGCCGGCCCGGATTTCGTTGACGTCGATGTACCGCTGCGGGTCCCAGGACACGTCGGCCGCGCCACGCCCCACGACGCCGAAGGCCAGGACGAGGACCAGCGCAAGAAAACCGACGACCCCGGGGCAGGGGCCGAAACGGGGGAGTCCTTCTGCGTTCCGGTGTGGTTGTGCGTCCGTCCCCAGCATGTGTATCCTTTCAATCAGCAGCAGGGTAAAATTCTACCTTTCCGGGTAGTTGCATTGCAAGCCGAATTTGCTATCATGAAGACTTGTCTTTTGATGGGCCCGATAACCCGGGTCGGCGTTCCCAAGCGTGGATATGGAGAACCAGAATGAAATCGGAGCATCGGCACGAACTGAAGACGAATGAGCTGGCCGACTGGCTCGCGCACTTTCCACAGTGGATCCAGGACAATCGTACGACGTTGATCGGCGCGGTCGTGGTGATCGTTCTGGTGATTGCCGTGTATTTCGTGCGGTTTTATCGGAAGGACGTGGTGTCCGTTCGTCATCAGGTGCAGTTGACCGGTCTGGTGACGCAGATTCCCAGCCAGAAGATGACCAGCGCGCGGGCCGCCAGTCAGGGGACGGACCAGTCGATTGCTCTGCTCTCGATCGGGCAGGATCTCAAGAAATTCGCGGACGGCAGCGGCAACGACCGCATGGCTGCGCTGGCGCTGATCAAACAGGCCGAGACACTGCGGGCCGAGTTGCACTATCGTCCCACCCCCGCCCCGAGCGAAGAGGCGGCACGGCAGATCGCGCAGGCGCAGAGCAGTTACCAGGCGGCGCTGACGCGTGCGGGATCGATTCCGGCATTGGCCGCTGCGGCACAGTTCGGATTGGGTCTGTGCGAGGAAGAGCTGGGCAACCTGGACAAGGCCAAGGAGATCTACCGCGAGGTGGCCCAGAAGGCGGAGTACGACGGCACGGCCGCACAGGTTGCCGCCGCCGATCGTCTCCGGATCGTCGACGACTATCGCGGTGCCGTGACCTTCCGCCCGGCGCCGCCCAAGACGAAGGCGGCCTCGGCGCCGCAGGTTCAGATTACGCCGCTGGATGCCAACGCGCCGAGCGACCAGGTCTTCTTCGCGCCGGCGACGCCGGAGGCCAACGCGCCCGCGGTGGCGGAAGCGAATGCCCCGGCGGGCAATTGACGGCAAAGCCATGTGTGAGGTGCCCGAAGTTTACGGTCAACCGATGACGCTTCACGTGGGCGTCTCGATCCGAGAGCGGAGGATCGACAAGTACCTGCACGGCCGGTTCCGCAACCTGAGTCGGCATTTCCTCCAGAACGCCATCCGATCCGGCGCGGTAAAGGTCAACGGCCAGCCCGTCAAGCCCAGCTTCAAGCTCAGCCACCGCGACGTGATCGAGTTCGTGATGCCCGAGCCGGAGAAGAAGGAGATCGAGCCGGAAGACATCCCCCTGGACGTCCTCTACGAGGATGACGATCTGATCGTCCTGAACAAGCCGCCCGACCTGATCGTGCATCCGGCGCGGGGCAACAAGCACGGAACCCTCGTCAATGCCCTGGCGCACTACTCCGAGCAGCTTTCCAGCGGACTGGGCGAGTTCCGCCCGGGCATCGTGCACCGGCTCGACCGCAACACGACGGGCGTGATGGTGGTGACCAAGCATGACGGGGCCCAGTGGAAGGTGGCCAAGCAGTTCGAGTTGCGGCAGGTCGAGAAAAGTTACCTGGCCATCGTCCACGGCACGCCCGAGCTGACCGCCGACCGGATCGATGCGCCGCTCGGCGTGCATCCGAAGATCCGGGAGAAGTACTCGATCCGTCCCGAAACGGGCAAAGAAGCCGTGACGTTTTACGAAGTGATCGAGGCCTTCCGCGGCTTCTCGCTGATCCACTGCAAGCCTCGCACCGGACGGACGCATCAGATCCGCGTGCACCTGTCGCACCTGAACCACCCGATTGTCGCCGACGAGATGTACGGCGGCAAGCTCGTCTATCCCTGGCAGCTCGCCGATGCCGAGCCGGCGGTTGAGGAACCCGTCATCAACCGTTGCGCCCTGCACGCCTGGACGCTCGCGTTCACCCACCCGACCACCGGGCAACGTGTCAAGTTCGAAGCGCCGCTGCCGGCCGACATGCAGCACCTGCTCGATCTGCTCCGCCGACATCGCGCGGTGTGACGCAACGGCCCGTCGGAGGTGACAACGGCTCTTGCCTGGTCGTGCCGGGGACGCTATTCCTGGGGGAGTCTGGCGAGGTCGGCATCGGAGCCGGCGACCATCAGGATGTCGTCGGCGTAGATGACCGTGTCGGGCATCGGAATGTTGATGATCGATTCCTTCTCGTTCTTGCGGGCCTTCGCTTCATCACTGCGCTTGATGATCACCAGATTGACCTTGTACTTCTGGCGCAGTTGCAGGTCCATGACGGTCTTGCCGTCGAAGCTGGGCGGCGCCTTGATCCGCGCCAGGCTGTAGCCCGGCGCGAAATCGATCTTCTCGCCGATCTGCGGCGCGATCAGCTTGTAGGCCCATCGCTGGGCCGACTCGATCTCCGGATAGATCACCTCCGTGGCGCCGACCTTGGAGAACACTTCGCCCGCGATGAGGCTCTCGGCCCGCGCATAGATCTGCTTGACGCCCATCTGGCGCAGGTTCACGACGGTCAGAATAGCGGCCTCGAAGCTCTCCTGGCCCAGCGCGATAATGGCGACGTCGGCCTTGTCGACGCCCTGGGCCTTCATGGCCTCTTCATCGGTACTGTCGAGACGGACGGCATGGCTGACCTGGTCGCGAATCAGGTCGACCTCGTTTCGGTTGCGGTCGATGGCAATGACTTCCGAGCCGCTCATCGCCAGCGCAATGGCGAGCTTCTGGCCGAAGCGACCCAAGCCGATGACGGCAAATCGTCTCATGCGATCCGTTCCTTAGCCGACAATCAGGGCTTCGTCCGGATAATTGTACCGGATCGGTTTCAGGTTGAACGTCAGCGCCGCCAGCAGGGTCAGCGGCCCGAGTCGTCCAATCAGCATGACGACAATGATAATGGCCTTTCCGGCCGTTGTCAAAGTGGGAGTCACCCCCGTGCTGAGCCCCACGGTTCCCAGCGCCGAGGCCGATTCGAACATGAGGTCCAGCATGGTGAAATCCCCGGACAGAGGCCCTTCCGTGACGCTCAGGGCCAGCATGGTAATGAACAGGACCACGGCAAACAGCAGGGCGACGGTGATGGCTCGGCCGACGACGACCAGGCGAACGGTGCGCCGAAACATCTCGACTTCCGCCCGCTTTCGCAGCGTGGCGATCACCGTCATGACGATCACCGCCAGCGTGACCGTCTTGATCCCGCCGGCGCTGGAGCCCGGCGAGCCGCCGATGAACATCAGCAGCATCAGCACGATCTTGCTCGACGGGGTCATCGCGGCGATCTCCACGGTATTGAAACCGGCGGTCCGCGCCGTGACCGACTGAAACAGGGCCGCCAGCACATCAGGACTTCGCCCGGCGACCGAGCGGCCCGTGTAGCGCTCGAAGAGCAGGATGGTGAGGGTGCCGAAGACGATCAGCGCGGCACTGACGCTCAGGACCACTTTGGTCTGAAGACGCATCCGCTTGGGAATGTCCATCTGAAGCTGATACCGCCGCGTGAAGTGTTTCACAAAGAACCGCTGGATGCGATTGGCCGCCATGTTCGCCAAGTTGTACAGGACGCTGAACCCCAGTCCTCCCAGGATGATTAGAGGACAGATGACGACGTAGGTCTGCCACTGGCGATTATAGCGGATCAGACTGTCACGGAAGAGGCCGAAGCCGGCGTTGCAGAAGGCGCTGATCGAATGGAAGATGCTGCAGAACCACCGGAAATGAGCATCGCCCTGCCAGCCGGGGACGTTGTCCCACATCGGATACAGCAAGGCGGCACCGGCGGCCTCGATGGTCAACGTTGAAACAAAAATGAAGACGATCATGTTCCCGATGCGGCTGAGCGTCTGCGCGCTGAGCAGGTCCTGCATCGCCACGGATTCGCGGATGCTGAACGCCTGGCCCAGCAGCAGCGCGAACACCGCCCCGGAGACCACGATCCCGAGACCACCGAGTTGGATCAATACCAGGATGATCACCTGGCCCATGAAGGTGAAGTCCGTGCCGGTGTCCTTGACGACCAGGCCGGTCACGCAGGTCGCGCTGGTGGCGGTGAACAGGGCGTCCACGAAGCTCAGGGGTGCGCCGGCCGAGGCCCGAGGGAGCATAAGCAGCCCGGCGCCCGTGGCGATCAGGACGACGAAACTGGCAATCAGTGTGCCGGTCGGGTTCTTACCGGAGGCGGCCAGGCTCACCGAGGACATACAGACCTTGACGGTCACTTCGATGATGAGGTATACGCCAACGGCCAGGTGCCGCACGCGACTTGGTTCGGTCTCACCAAACCAGCGGCCCGAGCCCAGAACGATGATACCCAGTGCCAGGAGCATGGGAATCTCGAACCAGTTGGCGACGACGTACTCCTTCTTCGAGACGGCATTGAAGAAACGGACGGTCTTGCCGATCAGGAAGACGCACAGCATGCCGATCTGGATGCGAAACAGAATCGGTAGCGGCACGAACGGCTCATCGAATCCGAAGAGCGTGACGAACGACGCGACGACCATCGCCGAAGTGATCGCTTTGACGACCGTCAGCGTCTTCTCGACTCGATTGTTCTTATATGCGATGCGCATGGGTATCGCTTCGTTCCGTGTCCTTTATCGGCGATTCGATCCAAGCGGCCTTTTACACTTTTTCCCGACGCAGTTCCAGCAAAATTGCACTCGGTGAGGACCTGTCCGCGTCGGGACGAGTTCCGTCGAGCGGTCTGTACCGGTCAGGCAACGTCCGCCAGTCCGATGGACTCGCCGAATTTCGCCAGCAGGGTCCGGCGGATGTTGCGGTTCTGTGGCTGCGTGAGCATCGGATCGCGTGCCGCCAGTTCGAAGGCGTGTTTGCGCGCCAGGACCAGCAGTTCGGAATCGTCGACGATGTTGGCGATCTTCAAGTCGGGCAGGCCGTGCTGGCGGGCGCTGAACAGCTCGCCCGGCCCGCGCAGCCGCAGGTCCTGCTCGGCGATTTCGAACCCGTCGTTCGTGCGCGTCATCACGTCGAGCCGGTTGCGCGCGACTTCGTTCTCCGTATCGGCGAACAGCAGGCAATAGGACTTGGATTCGCCCCGTCCGATCCGTCCTCGAAGCTGATGGAGCTGGGCCAGACCGAACCGATCGGCTGCCTCGATCACCATGATCGTGGCGTTGGGGACATCGACGCCGACCTCGATCACCACCGTCGAGACCAGCGCATCGATTCGGCCCTTGCGGAACTCCGTCATGATGCGCTGCTTCTCGGCCGAGGGCATCTGCCCGTGCAACAGGGCCACGTTGAACTCGGGAAAGACCTTCTCGGCCAGCTCTTTCCAGGCGTCGGTGGCCGCCTCGATATCCTTTCCGGTCTCTTCGCCCCCCGCAATGCGCGGATAGACGAAATACGCCTGCTTCTTGACCCGGAGCCGCTCGCGGATGAAGTCGTATGCGTCCTGGCGGTGACACCGGTCCACCCAGCGCGTGATGATGGTCCCTCGTCCGGGCGGAACATGCCGGATGATCGAGACGTCGAGGTCTCCGAAGGCGGTCATCGCCAATGTGCGGGGAATCGGCGTGGCGGTCATCACCAGGCAGTGGGGCGTGCCGTCCTTGCGAAGCTGGGCCCGCTGGTGCACGCCGAACTTGTGCTGCTCGTCGACGACCACCAGCCCGAGCCTGCGGAACGCGATGTCCTTCTGGAGCAGGGCGACGGTACCCACGACGATGTCGATGTCACCGCGTTGAATCTGTTCGAGCAGATCAGCGCGTTTCCTGCCGGTCAGTCCTCCGGTGAGGAGGACGCGCCGGACGTGACTGTTCTTGAGGTAGCGCTCCATGCTGATGAAGTGCTGCGAGGCGAGAATCTCGGTGGGCGCCATGATGGCGACCTGCGTCTTGTTGGCGACCGCCAGCAGGGCGGCGTAGAGCGCCACGACGGTCTTGCCCGAGCCGACGTCACCCTGGAGCAGGCGGTTCATCGGCTCGGTCCGGCCCATGTCCCGCACGATCTCGGCGATGCACTCGTTCTGGTCCTCGGTCAGCAGGAAGGGAAAGCGTTTGCGAATCCGGCTGTCCACCTCGTCCGAGCAGGTGCAGGCGACGGCCGAGGAGAAGTGCTGGACGCGGTAGCGGCGCAACGCCAATCCAAGCTGCATCAGAAACAGTTCGTCGTACTTGAGGCGGCGCTGGGCCTGGGCGAGCTTCTCTTCATCGGGCGGCATGTGAATCCACGCGAACGCCTCCTTGCGCCCGATCAGGCGGTTCCGCTTGCGGAAGTCGTCCTCGTAGAATTCGCAGACGAGATCGTCGAGCCGTTCGAGCAGCGGGACAATGATGCGCTTGATCTGAGCGCTGGACAGATTGGCGCAAGCGGGATAGACCCCACCGTTGAAATACAGATCGGGCTGCGTGTGCGCCTCGTCGAGCACCATGAATTTCGGGTTGGTCATCTGGAGCTGGTGCTTGAAGAGCGTGACCTTTCCCGAGAGCATGACAACCTGGCCCGGCTGGAGCTGGTTGCGCAGGTAGCCGCCATGAAACCAGACCACGCGACAGGTGCTCGTGTCGTCGCTGACCATCGCCTCGAAGATCGGCGGCCGACGATAGTTCTGATAGTCGGTGGACTCGACCAGGGCGATCACGCTGGCGGTCTCGTTGGGCTGCAGCCGGGCGATCTTCACCGGGCTCGGCGCGAAGACCCAGTCGCGCGGGTAATACTCCAGCAGGTCGCCGACCGTGTTCACGCCCAACTGGGCGAAGGTCTTGGCGCGGGCGGGACCGACCCCTTTGACATATTGAACGGCCGTCGCGGGGGTGATGGCACTTCGGTCGTGTCTGTCGTCCTGCGCATCGTCCCGCAGAGGCTCGAAACCTGCGGCGTCCTGTGCGACGACCGATACCGGGTCTGTTTGTGTGTGTTCTCCAGCGTTCATGGCAGGGATCATCCTATCCGCTTGGGGGCCGGTCGGCCAGCGGGACCTGCTCACTGGCCAAAACCGTGCTCGCCGATAAGCCGGACGAAACGGCAGCCGCAGACGTGTCGCTCGACCAGCTTGCCGTGGACTTTCTCCGCCACGACCAGCGTCTGGGTTGAGCCGCCGCCGATGGGTGCGACGATCACCCCGCGTTCGACGAGCTGCGCCAGCACCGGCGCCGGCCAGTCGGGCGCCGCCGCGGTCAGGAGGATGCGGTCGAAGCAGCGCGGCTCGGGCCAGCCGGCGCTGCCGTCGCCGACACGGAACTCCACGTTGTGGATGCCCAGCTTCTCCAACACCCCCCTGGCGGCCGACGACAATTCCTCGAACTTCTCGATGGTGCAGACCCAGCCGGCCAGGCGGGCCAGAATCGCGGTCTGATAGCCGCTGCCCGTGCCGATTTCGAGAACGGTGCAGGTGCGGTCCAGCCGCAGCAGTTGCGTCATTAGCGCCACGATGTAAGGCTGTGAGATCGTCTGGCCCGATCCGATCGGCAGGGGGCCGTCCACGTAGGCCTGCGAATGGTAGCCGTCCGGGACGAACGCCTCGCGTGGAATCTCCATCATGACTCGCAGAACGTCCGGGTCGGTGATATCCCGCCCCTGCAGATCGTTCCGGAGCATCCGCTGCCGGGCCTGATCGAGCATGTCCTGTTCGCGTTGCTTGTCCATGCGATTCGTTTCGGTCGGAGTCGGCTTTTTCCCTCTGGTTGTTACGTTGGTTTCAGAACAGCAGTTTGATCGCCGCGGCCGCCGCCAGGATCTGCATGACCGCGTTGAACGCCTTCTGTGGGATGCGTCGGAGCAGGAAGATGCCGAGGATGGCGCCGAGGGCGATGATCGGCAGCATCATCAGGTCGAGCGTGAGTGATTGGCGCGTCATGATGTCCAGGTTCATGCTGAACGGCACCTTGAGCCAGTTGACGACGAAGAAGAACCACGCGCTGGTGCCGACGAAGGCGACCTTGGGCAGCTTCATGGCCAGCAGGTAGATGACCATGATGGGTCCGGCGGCGTTGGCCATCATGCTGGTCAGGCCCGCGATGAAGCCCAGGGCGGCGGCAAACCACCACTGCGTCGGGATGTGCAGCTTCTCGTCCTGCGTGCGCGTTCGCCAGTAGTTCAGGGCCAGCATGACCAGTACGATCACGCCGATAATCGGCTTGAGTTGCCGGTCGTCGATGACCTTCAGCGCGTAGAACCCGGCGACGATACCCGCAAACGCCGCCGGGAGCAGGCGGATCATGTGGGACCATTCGACGTTGCGTCGATGATAGGCGGCGGCGAACACGTCGCCCAGGATGAGAATGCCCAGCAGCAGACCCACTGATTTCTGGGCGGGCAGCACCAGTGCCATCAAAATCGTCGGCAGGATCCCCACGCCCGGTATTCCGGTCTTCGAGATGCCGACAATCAAAGCCGAGAGCGCGACTGCGAACCATGCCAGGGGTTCCAATGGGGGCATTTCTTATTCCTGCATAAGGGGCCATTATACTCCACCGTTTGTGGGTGGTGCACTGTAGCGGTTTTGCCCTGCCGCCGCAAGCCGCTTCCTATCCCGGCCGGCCATTGGTATGATGGGATCGCCTATGGCAACCGACCGCACCAACGCATATTCAGGAGGTATGACATGAACGCGAACAAGGTTCTGTATCTTGCTCTGGCGATCCTCGTCGGAGGCTGCGTCCCCGTGCTCTCTTTACAGCCGCTGTTCACGAAGGATACCCTTGTTTTCGACGAGCAACTGCTTGGCACGTGGGTGGAGAATCCCAGTGATACGAACAGCACCTGGGTCTTCACGCGTCTGGGACAGGGCGATGCCGACACGCTACCCGATGCGCTCAAAGACAGCGCCGACAAGGTCTACCATCTGGGCCTGACCGATCCGGAAGGACGCAAGGGGTCGTTCTTCGCGTGTCTGGTGAAGCTTGACAGCAACGTGTTCCTGGACATCTTTCCCGATGTGCTTCCTTCGGGACAGAGCGATCCCGAGAAGGCGGAGCTGTTCTACAACGCCTTCTTCTTCGTGCGGGCCCACACCCTCGTCAAGGTGGACCTCAGCGGCAGTCGTCTGTCGATGTGGCTGACCAACGACGACAAGATCAACAGCCTGCTGGAATCGCGGCCGAGCCCGATCGCGTTCGAATCGGTCGACGACCGGCCCATCCTGACGGCCTCGACGAAGGACCTGCAGGCATTCGTCTCGAAGTACGCCGGCGACGACCGCGTCTTCACCGACGAGATCATCCTGGAACGCCGCCCGCAGTGAGCACCGTGCGGCGTCGAGCAAGGATCTCTGCCGGTCCCATAGGGCCGATCGAACCCATCGAACCGATGGGCGAGTGGATAGGATAGACCATGAAGCAAGGCAGCAAGAGTAAGGGTACAACCGCAGCCGAACGGGTCCGGTTCGGCGAGCCCAGACGGTATCTCGTCGACGTGGATTCCATTTCGACCAATCAGCTCTTCACCGACTGTGTGATTGTAGGGGCGGGTCTGGCGGGTCTGCGGGCGGCGATCGAGGCCGCCGACCATCGCCACGTTGTGATCGTCTGCAAGGGCAGTCTCGAAGACAGCAACACGTGGAAGGCACAGGGCGGCATCGCCTCCGTGCTCGGCAAGGAGGACAGTTTCGAATCGCACATTGCCGACACGTTCAAGACCGGAGGCGGTATCTGCGACGAGCAGATCGTCAAGCTCGTCGTCCGGCAGGGCCCGGAACGGATCCGCCAATTGCAGCAGTGGGGCACGGCGTTCGATCTCATCAACGGCCAGATCGACATTACGTTGGAGGGGGGGCACTCCCACGCGCGGATTCTGCACGCGCACGGCGATGAGACCGGGCGGGCGATTGCCGAGGCCTTGATCGCCAAAGTGCGGAGCACACGGAATATCAAAGTCATCGAGAATTTCTTCACCATCGACCTGCTGACGGATGAGGACCGGCGCTGCGTGGGCATCATCGGCTACGACCGGCCACGCGGAATACAGATCATCTGGGCGGCCAGCACGATCCTCGCCAGCGGCGGCGGCGGCCAGTTGTATCGCGAGACGACAAACCCGCCGGGAGCGACCACCGACGGCGTCGCCATGGCGTACCGGGCCGGGGCGGTGCTGCGCGACATGGAGTTCGTACAGTTTCATCCGACGACGCTCTACATCGCGGGTGCCTCGCGGGCGTTGATTACCGAGACCCTGCGCGGCGAAGGGGCGTTCCTGCTGGACGTGAACGGGCACCGCTTCATGACCGAATACGACGAGGCGGGCGAATTGGCGCCGCGCGACGTGGTGAGCCGCGCGATTCTGGCCCAGATGCGCAAGACCGAATCGACACACGTGTTCCTCGACGTGCGGCACCTGGACAAGGAGTATTTTGCCAAACGATTCCCGATGATCAGCGACCTGTGCGAGAGTTTCGACATCGACGTCAGTCACGATCTGATCCCGGTGCGGCCCAGCGCGCATTACATGGTCGGCGGCGTCCTGACCGATGCGAACGCACGAACAACGATCGAGAACCTGTACGCCTGCGGGGAGGTCGCCTCGACCGGGCTGCACGGCGCCAACCGGCTGGGCAGCAATTCGCTGCTGGAAGGGCTGGTCTTCGGAACCATCGCCGGCCGGCAGGTGGTCGAGAACACCTCGGTTGATGTCACCAGCCTGAAACACCCGCTCATCAAGTACCAGATTCCGCATTCGGACCGCAGCCATCTCGACGCCGCCGATGTGCGCAACAGCCTGCGCGCCCTGATGTGGCGCAACGTGGGCATCACGCGGACCGCCCAGCCTCTGGCCGAGGCGCAGGAGATCATCCGCTTCTGGCATCGCTACGTGATGGACAAGATCTTCGACTCGCCCGAAGGCTGGGAATGCCAGAATATGCTGACCACCGCGCTGCTGGTCACCCACGCGGCCGAGCTGCGAAAGGAGAGCCGGGGCGTCCACTTCCGGATGGACCATCCCGAGACGGACGATGTGCATTTCCGCAAGCACATTGAGATCGTCAAGGCCAACTGAGCGTCAGGATCAGGTGTTGGAACGGTTCGGTGATGGCGTGTGACGCGGATCGCTGCCTCGACCGTTCTGGTCGGGCGACGACGCACTGCGGCTGCGATAGAAGTGGATGTAAACGTCCTCGAGTGTGGCGATCCCTTCCTCGATCGCGCCGTCGACGATCTTCAGGAAGCCCTCGATCTTGTCGGGGGTGTCCACGATCTCGATCACGATGGGCAGGTCCTGGCTGAGTCGCAGGATCTTGGCGGTGTGCAGGCGGCTGTGGGCGCCGAAGCCCTCGAGCCCTCGCACCACCGTGGCGCCGGCCATATGGTTCTGACGGGCCTGTCGCACGATCCATTGATAGAGCGGCATCCCGTCGTGCCGGTCGCTCTCGCCGATGAAGATGCGCAGCAGTCGTCCTTCCTTGGGCAGCATGGTTTATCCCTTGAGATTCGACAGTCCGTATCCCAGCGTCACGGCGCCGAAGCCGAGCAGCAGGTGCAGGCCCACATAGGCCGTGGCGGCCAGCATCTGGCGGTCGCGCAGCAGCGCGACCGTCTCATAGCCGAATGTCGAGTAGGTTGTGAACCCCCCGAGGACGCCCAGCAGCAGAAACAGCCGGACCGCAGGGCTGAACAGCTCCGTATTGTCCGCCCAGCCACCCAGCAGACCGATGAGCAGGCAGCCGAGCACGTTGACACCCAGCGTGCCGTAAGGAAACAACGCCGCGTCCGAGAGTCTCTGGAGCCAGCCCGAAACCAGGTACCGCAGCACCGAGCCGATGAAGCCGCCGAGTCCAACGAAAATGAGGTTTTGCATGGAGCGCCTTTGTATCCAAGCGATATCGTACCACCGCGTGCGGGTGTAGTGTAGAAGGCCCCTCGCATGGCGTCAAGGCAGAGCACGGCTGGAAAAGACTCCGTCATCCTGGTACAATACTCCCCGGTCCTAGGCCAAATAGTCAATCGTCAACGATCGAGGATCAATTCGGAATTGGTTCGTTCCGAGAGTGGGTGGGGCGGTCGCTCTGTGTCGCTTCGTGCGAGGCAGAGAGGAAAGTCCGAGCAGGAAGGGGACCCCCGACGCGAGATGTCGCGTTGGGCAGACCCAGGGCACGGTGGTGGCTAACGGCCACCGGGGGCGACCCCAGGGAAAGTGCCACAGAAAACACACGGCCGATGGCCCTTCGGGGCACAGGCAAAGGTGAAAAGGTGCGGCAAGAGCGCACCGCGACGGCGGCGACGTCGTCGGCAGGGTAAACCCCACCGCCTGCAAGACCAAGCAGCCGGTCGACTTCGGTCGCACTTGGCCCGAGTGTGAGTCCGCCGCAGGCGGCTCGGCCGGCGGGTAGGTCGCTTCCCGCCTCCGCGGGAGAGCCGGTCGGCAACGGCCGGTCCAGATAAATGATCGCCACCCGCCCTCGTGGCGGGTACAGAACTCGGCTTACAGACCCACTCTCGGAATGAGCCGTCTCCTGCAGGGACGAATCGGCATTTGCTCCTGCCGACGGCCAGGACCTTGAGGCGACTCAACCCGCCGACCTGCTTGTCCGCGGCGCAGTGGGCCGGGAGCATCCGATCCCCCGCGAGGGTGATGGTGGTGGAGCCGGACCGTCCAGGGGCTGCGTTCGATGGAAGCGGGGCTCAGCGGGCTCGGTTCCCCGTGGATCAGGTCCGGCGAGCGCACCACGCGCATCTCATGGCCGTCGTGGGCCTCCAGATAGAAATCGTCCACCGGTCACGAACTATGGCTCCCCGGGTCTGTGGCGGATGCCTTGACCGGCAGAGGGGCATCGGGTATCTCTGGGCAGGACAACACCTCGACACGAAAAAGGAGAACATGGCCATGGGAAGCACGCGCATTTGGGGTGGTCCGCCTGGGGCGGGCTACGTTCGGTTCCTTGCAGTGGCTCTGGGTATGTATGCCTTTGCGGGCACCCTGCAGACGGCGGTCTGCGGCGGCGCTCCGCGCCGAACCGAGAGCTTCAACGCGGATTGGCGGTTTGCCAAGGGTGAACAGGCCGAGAATGTCACGCAGTTGGATTTTGACGATTCGACGTGGCAGGCGGTGCGTCTGCCGCACGACTGGGCGATCGCCGGGCCGTTCAATCCGAGCGAGAACGGCTACGCGGGCAAACTGCCCTGGCGCGGGGTGGGGTGGTATCGCAAGACCTTCCGGCTCGACGAGGCCGACCAGGGCCGGCGGGTGTACCTCGATTTCGACGGTGTGATGGCCTTCCCCAAGGTGTACGTCAACGGGCAACTGGCCGGCGAATGGGACTACGGCTACATGTCGTTTCGCGTCGATGCCACGCCGTATGTGAAGTTCGGCCAGATGAATGTGGTCGCGGTGCAGGCCGACACGCGCCAGCACGGCACGCGGTGGTATCCGGGCGCGGGGATTTATCGCAAGGTGACCATGACGGTCTGCGAGCCCATACATCTGGCACACTGGGGCACGTACGTGACCACGCCGCAGGTGAGGGACGACGCGGCCATGGTTCGCGTGCGATCGACGGTGGACAATCATCGGGATGCGGAGGCCAACGTGGCGATCGAGATCATCCTGCTCGACCCGAATGGCAAAGCGGTCGCCTCCGGTAGGAGAGAAACCATCGTGCCGGCCGCCGGCGCGACGGAGGTGGATCAGACGTTCACGATCCAGGATCCCCAGCGATGGGATGTCGAACACCCGTATCTCTACACCGTCAAGACGATCGTCCGCGCCGAGAAGGCGATCACGGACATGGAAGACACGACGTTCGGCATCCGGACGTTCGAATTCACACCCGACGATGGATTCCATCTGAACGGCCGACGGCTTCAGCTTTACGGCGTGAACCTGCACCACGACCACGGCCCGCTCGGCGCGGCGTTCTATCCCCGGGCGATGGAGCGACAACTGGAGATCATGCGCGAGATGGGCGTCAACGCCATCCGCACCAGTCACAATCCGCCGGCGCCGGAACTGCTGGCGCTGTGTGACCGGATGGGGTTCGTGGTGTGGGACGAGGCCTTCGACAAGTGGGATGGGACCGCCGACCGTGTTCGCGGCGAGCCGCCGTTGGAGGAGTTCGGCGAGCGCCAGCTTCGCAACATGGTGATGCGTGACCGCAACAGCCCGAGCGTCGTGGTCTGGTCGATCGGCAACGAAATCGGCACCGGCCGCGAGGGCGTGACGCCGGAGCGCGTGAAGTTCATGAGCGATTTCGTTCGCAAGTACGACCCGACGCGTCCGGTGGGGATGGGTTGTCATATTCCGGGCATGGTCGATCAGCCCAATTTCGATGCACTCGATCTGACCGGCTGGAATTACTCCCGCCGATACGCCAACTACCGGCAGAAGTATCCCGACAAACCTATCGTCTACAGTGAATCGGCTTCGGCGCTCAGCACACGCGGGTTCTACGACCTGCCGCTGCCGAACCGCAAGAACCAGTACTCCGATCAGCTCCAGGTCGATTCATACGATCTCAACGCCGCCGACTGGTCCGACATCCCCGACGCTGAATTCAAGCTCATGGCTGACGATCGCTTCGTTGCCGGTGAGTTCGTGTGGACGGGGTTTGATTATCTGGGCGAGCCGACGCCATTCAGCCAGGAGGCGCGCAGCTCCTATTTCGGCATCGTCGATCTGTGCGGCATGCCGAAGGACCGATTCTACCTGTACCGCAGCTACTGGCGGCCGGAGACGACCACCGTCCATATCCTGCCCCACTGGAACTGGCCCGACCGCATCGGGCAGAACGTCCCGGTGTTCGTCTACACCAACGGCGACTCGGCCGAGCTGTTCCTCAACGGCAAGTCGCTCGGACGCCGGCAGAAGGGCGTGATCCCCGAACGGCCGGCCAACTTCGCCAAAGGCAGGGCGGCGACGGCCAGCTCCAGCCAAGCCGGTCACGCGCCGGACGGCGCCAACGACGGCGCCCGAGACACCCGCTGGACGGCGGCCTCCGGGCAAGCCGAGCAATGGTGGCAGGTCGATTTGGGACAGGTCCAATCGATCAAGTACCTCGCGATCGAATTCGAGCGAGAAGAGAAACTGTACGGCTACGAGATCAAGGTCTCGTCCGATGCGGCCGACTGGGAGACGATCGTGACCAAGCCGGCCAGCCGCGAGCCGCGCTGGGGCGGACCAAAGCAGATCTTCCACAGCGTGGACACGCAGGCCCGGTACGTGCGGATCGAGTTCAACGAGACGCGCGAGAACGCGTGGGCCGCTGTGGCCGAGTTCGCTGCCTATCCGGCGCACTGCGACTCGGATTACTACGATGTGACCTACACATACCGGCTGCGCTGGAACGACGTCGGGTACGAGCCGGGCGAAGTGAAGGCCGTGGCGTACAAGGCGGGCAAGAAGATCGGCGAAGCGGTCATGCGTACCGCGGGCGAGCCGGCCAGACTTCGCCTGACGCCTGACCGGACCCGATTGACCGCCACGGGCGATGACCTGGCATATGTGCTGGTCGAGGCGCTCGACGGGAAGGGGACGCTTTGCCCTCTGGCCGATAACCTCGTTCGGTTTGAGATCAGCGGCCCGGCGGAAATCGCCGGCATCGGCAACGGCAATCCGCTCTCGCTCGAACCGTTCCAGGATGACACTCACAAGTTGTTCCACGGCAAGGCCATGCTGATCCTCCGTACGGTCGAAGGACAGCTTGGCCGGATTCGTGTTACCGCCCGCGCCGAAGGCCTCAAAGACGGCCGCGCGCAGCTACAGGCTCGACGATAAGAAAGGGGGCACATGATGCCGACGACTGAAAATCACGAATACAGGTTGCGCCCTGCGGGGATGAGCGGCGCCGCAGTCCTGGTCCTGTTGGCACGGTTGTTTTCGGCCGGCACGGTCCTGGCTCTCGACCAGCCCCTGCAGGTCACCTTTCAGGGCCGCGTGTCGGAGCACAAGTGGACGCTGGAACAACTCGATCCGCAATGGCCTTCGGACTGGTCGCCCTACGAGTATCTGGTCCTGGAGATGAGAGCGTCTTCGCCTCAGCGTTTCTCACTGTGGATCCACACCGCCGACGGGAAGCGCCGCGTGATGTTCCAGCCGCTCGGGCAGAACATCTGGCTCCGCGCCTCCGTCCCGCTCCAGTACTTCCGAGGCAGAGACCAGCGAGGAAACGACCTGGCTTCGGCCAACAATCGGCGGTGGGACTCGTTCTGGCTTTCGACCTGGGGTCCGTTCGGCGACCTGAAGAGAGTCGAGGCGCTGAGCGTGGTGATGGACTACCCTCTGAACGCCCCGACGCTGGAGATTCGGTCCATCGAGCTGTCGAAAGAAGACCGGGGCTCGAAGTTCCTGGAGGCCGAGCCGTACGTTGATGAGTTCGGGCAATGGGCCCGCGGGAACTGGCCGCGCAAGATCGCCAGCCGCGAGCAGCTTCAGAAGGAACTGGAGCAGGAACAGAACGCGCTTGGCGGCAGCGACGAATTCGGCTACTGCGAATACGGCGGCTACAAGGCCACGAAGGCCAGGGCCACGGCCTTCTTCCGGGTCGAGCAAATCGACGGCAGGTGGTGGTTTGTGGACCCTCACGGCCATCTGTTCCTGTCAACCGGATCGAATTGCATCAGCACCGGCGGGCGTCGCGGCGGCGATGAGGCTCCTGAGCCCGGACGCCATCTCGTCGCGCAGCGCATGAGTGCCTGGGGCTTCAACACCGTCGGCAACTGGTCATGGTTCCGTGTTTCCGACGAGGCCGACCGCAAGGTATATGTCGTGACGTTCCGGGCGCCACGGGCGGAGCCGGCGTATCTGGGCATGCCCGACGTCCACTCGGAGGAATTCGCCCATCGTGTGGACGAGGCCGCCCGTCAGCAGTGCGCCTCGCTTAAGGACGATCCGTGGCTGCTCGGGTACTTCATCGGCAACGAGCCGGCGTGGCCGGACCGGGAGAGCGAGGTTGTGGACCTGTTCCTCCACGGCCCGGACACCGCGACGAAGGCGAAACTCCAGGCCTTTCTGGCCGCCGGCGATACGCCGCAGCGCCGCGTGGAATTCGTCTATGGCATGTTCGAGAGATTTCTCTCGCTGATCGGCGACGCGATCAAGCGATACGATCCGAACCATCTGAATCTTGGTATTCGGTTTGGCAGATCGCCGCCGGAAGGCGTCATGCGCCTCGGCAGGAGTTTCGACGTGTGCAGCATCAATGTCTATGACTATGAGCCGACGGCGCAGCTCAAACGCCTGTACGAAGCGACCGGCCGGCCGATCATGATCGGCGAGTTCCACTTCGGTGTGCCGGCCGACGGATTGGGCGCGGGCCTCGTCCAGACCGCCGACCAGATCGAGCGGGGCAAAGGCTACCGCTACTACGTGGAGCAGGCGGCGGCCCTGGCCTGTTTCGTGGGGGCGCACTGGTTCCAGTGGACCGACGAGCCAGTCCTCGGGCGGTTCGACGGTGAGAACTACAACATCGGCCTGGTCGATGTCACGAATCGTCCCTACGTCGAGCTGATCGAGGCCGCCAAAGCCACGCACCGTCGTCTGCACGATGTGCACGCCGACAAGGTGGCGCCCTTCGACCAGAGGCCCAAGGCCTCGGCCGCCGGGACGCCTCGCTCGCCCTGGAACTGAGCCATCACCGCTACGTTCACGAGGGTCTGCAACGTGATTCAAAATGCGGTGATACTCTCGCTGGCACTTGTGCTGTGTGCGTCACTCGCTCGGGCACAGAATCCACCGGCCGGGCGGGGCCTGTCCAAGTGGAAGGGCTACGCGCATTACCCCATGACCAGTTACTACCTCGGAAGCAAGTGAGGCTGCAGGTATGACAGCATGACGATACGACCGGTGTATGCAAGAGCAAGGTGGGCAGTTGCCACACTGGCGGTCCTGGCTCCGGCGGTGCACGCGCAGCGTCAGATGGAATGGCTCGATCGGGGCCTGGTTGCCGTCCAACGGAGCGATGGAACCGTCTACATTGGATGGCGCATGCTCGCAACCGAACCGGACTCCATCGCGTTCAACGTCTACCGGGATGGCGTGCGTGTGAATGAGGCGCCGATCACGGATTCGACGAACTTCGTGGACGACCGAGGCTCCGGCGATGCGGTGTACACGGTCTGCGCCGTCATTGATGGCGCCGAGGCTGCGCCCTCGAAGCCGGCCACGGTCTGGAAACAGAACTATCTGACCATCCCTCTCCGGACGCCCGAGGGATACCGTCCGAACGACGCGTCCGTCGGCGACCTCGACGGGGACGGCGTGTACGAGATCGTGCTGCACCAGACGGGGCGCAGTCGGGACAATGCCTCTGGCGGCATGACGGACCCGCCGATCCTCGAAGCCTATCGACTGGACGGGACGTTTCTCTGGCGGATCAATCTCGGCCGGAACATTCGCGAAGGCGCCCACTACACTCAGTTCATGGTCTACGATCTTGACGGCGACGGCAGAGCCGAGGTCGCGTGCAAGACCGCCGACGGCACGCTCGATGGAACCGGCAAGGTCATCGGCGATCCGAACGCCAACTGGGTCAACCGCGACGGGAAGATCCTCGACGGCCCTGAGTTCTTCACGATCTTCGATGGGCAAACGGGTGCCGCTCTGGCGACCGCCGACTACATTCCACCCCGAGGCGACGTCGGCGGCTGGGGCGGCGTCGGCGGCAACGGCAGCAACGACAGCAACGGCAATCGAGTGGATCGCATGCTCGCCTGCGTCGCCTGTCTGGATGGGAGCCGGCCGAGCGTGGTGATGTGCCGGGGCTACTACGGCCGGTCCGTACTGGCTGCCTGGGACTGGAGAGACGGCAGGCTCAGCTTGCGATGGGTCTTCGATTCGGCGACACCCGGACTGGAGAAGTATTCGGGGCAGGGCAATCACAACCTGACCGTCGCCGATGTGGACGCTGACGGCAGGGACGAAATCATCTACGGGTCGATGTGCGTGGACGACGGCGGGACCGGTTTGTATTCGACGGACCTGCGACATGGGGACGCCATGCACGTCAGCGATCTGGACCCGGCCAGAGGCGGACTCGAAGTGTGGGGCATCCACGAGAACGAAGTCGTGATACCGGGATACGAGAACGGGTTCGGCGCCGCCATGTTCGACGCCGGGACGGGGGCAGTTCTCTGGGGCAGGAGCCCAGGACGTGACGTCGGTCGATGCGTTGCGGCCGACATCGATCCCAGGCATCCCGGCGCCGAATGCTGGTGGAGCGCGTCGTCGGTCCTGTGCGATGCCAGGGGCCAGGAAATCGGGCCGCGACCCCGGTCGCAGAACTTCGTCGTCTGGTGGGACGGCGACCTGCTCCGCGAAACGCTCGACGGCATTCGCATCGCCAAGTGGGACTGGGAAAGCGGGGTTGAGGTCCCATTGCTGACCGCCGAGGGCTGCTCATCGAACAACGGGTCGAAGTCCACGCCGGCCCTGAGCGCCGACCTGTTCGGCGACTGGCGGGAAGAGGTGATCTGGAGGACCCGCGACGGCAGAGAGCTGCGCGTCTATACCACGACGATCCCGACGGTGCACCGGTTCTATACCTTGATGCACGACCCGCAATACCGGCTGAGCATCGCCTGGCAGAACGTGGGCTATAACCAGCCGCCGCACGTCGGATTCTTCCTCGGCGCCGGCATGGCGTCGCCGCCCCGACCGAACATCCGACTTGTCGGCGAGGGCATAACACCAGGTGGGAGCAAATGAGAACAATGAGTATCCGCAGAGTGATCTGTGTGCTGTATGTGGCCATCGCAATGTGCCACGGGGTCTGGGCTGACGCGATTGAAGTGCGTTCGCCCAGTGGTCTGATGAGCGTTACGTTCGAAGTGAAGGATTTCGAGGGGGTGTCTGCGTGCCCGGTTTACAGTGTCCGGTACACGAACAGGATCATCGTGAATGAGTCGCGGCTTGGATTGGAGACCGACGACGGCCGGCTCGGTGACGGCGTGACTGCCACTGTTCTTTCAACGGGAAGCCACGATACGACGTGGAAGCCGGTCTATGGCGAGCGAAGCGTCATCCGCGACAGTTACAACGATGCCGTGATTCAACTGCGGGAAACAGGGGCTCCGCACCGCATCCTGACGCTCGCGTTCCGCGCCTACGACGAGGGGGTGGCCTTCTGCTACACGATTCCAAAGCAGGCTGGGATGGATCGCATCACCGTCGCGAAAGAAGCCAGCGAGTTTCGGTTTCCAGGCGACCGTATCGCCTGGGCGACGTACAGCGCACAGGGCAAGTATGAGCGTCTCACGCTGGGTCGGATCAAGTCGGGCTGCGAGCGGCCCCTGGTAATCCAGGAGGCCGACGACCTGTATGTCGCTGTTGCCGAGGCCCGCTGCGTCGATTACGCGCGAATGAAGCTGTCGCCGCTGATTGGTCGGGCCAACGGTCTGGTGAGTGACCTGAGCAGCCCCGTGGAAGCCGCGCTGCCGTTGACGACGCCCTGGCGTGTCGTGATGGCGGCCGACAGTCCCGGCCGGCTGCTGGAGAACAACGATATCATCCTCAACCTCAACGCGCCGTGTGCGATTGCCGACACCTCGTGGATCAAGCCGGGCAAGGTGATCCGCGAGGTCTCTCTGACCACCGCAGGAGGCAAACGCTGCGTCGATTTCGCGGTCAGGCACAATCTCCAGTACGTTGAGTACGATGCCGGCTGGTATGGCCCTGAGTATTCCGATGAATCCGATGCGACGACGGTGACGCTCGACCCGAAACGCTCGAAGGGGCCGCTGGACCTGCAGGAGGTGATTCGCTACGCCGAAGAGCGAGGCATCGGAGTGATCGTTTACGTCAATCGCAGGGCCCTCGAACGCCAGTTGGACGAGATTCTGCCTCTCTACCGCCGGTGGGGCATCAAGGGTGTCAAATACGGTTTCGTCAACGTCGGCTCGCAGCAGTGGACGAGTTGGTTGCACGAGGCGATTCGCAAAGCCGCCGACCAGCAGCTCATGGTGGACGTGCACGATGAGTATCGCCCGACCGGCTTCTCACGCACGTATCCGAACTTGATGACGCAGGAGGGCATCCGGGGCGACGAGGAGCGTCAGCCCAACGAGATGAGCCTGACGACGCTGTTCACGCGGATGCTGGCGGGAGCGGGCGACAACACGATCTGCTATCTCGACGGGCGGGTGGAGGAGCAATCCACACACGCCTATCAACTCGCCAAGGCCGTCTGTTTCTACAGCCCCTGGCAGTTTGTCTATTGGTACGATCGCCCGGAGATGTTCCGCGACGAGCCGGAGTTGGAGTTCTTCGACCATTGCCCGACGGTATGGGATCAGACGAAGGTGATCGAGGGCCGGATCGGCGAGTATGCGATTATCGCCCGGCGCAGCGGTTCGAACTGGTTCATCGGTTTCATGAACAGCGGCCGAGCCCGCACATTCGATGTCCCGCTCGGCTTACTTGATCCAGGGATGAAGTACGCGGCCCACGTCTACTCTGACGAGCCGTCCGTCGCCACGCGAACGCGTGTGCGGATCGACCGATACACCCTGGACCGTGACACGTTGCTGACGATGACCGCATCGGAAAAAGGAGGTCAGGCCGTCCGGATCGTGCCGGCGACCGCCGCCGACCACCACCAGCCCTATACGAAATAGCCGTGTGGAGGGGGTCTGAGTCACTCGGCACGTCGAAGGTCTTGCTCCAGGAGCCTCCGGCCGCCCGTATCTCGCCCGTTTCGCATTCCGTGCCCGAGCACTTCGGACACGTGTAACGGATGGTCTGCATGGGTTCCTCTCCTGGGAGAGTGACCAAACACCGTCTATCCGAATAGATGTTCCTCGGATTGGATGCTTGTGGGGAATGACGAAGAAGGATGGTGGCCTTCTCGCGCCTTGTAAAGACGGGAAAACATACTATTCCGCTATGATATGAAGTGACATCAAACTTCCTCCGGAAATATTCGTAGTCCGATAAGCGTCTATCGTAACAGGAAGCGCGCAGGCGACATGTATATACAGGCAGTCTGTTGCCGGAGGGGAGGTAAAGGGCAGGTTCTTGAGCTGTCCGCAGGGGTCTGAAGAGCTGGCTGTTATACGAACAGTAAAAGGAAAGACCAGAATACACGAATCGAAATAGCGGAGTTGCCGCGTTGCGGCGACGATTTCCTTGGGTTTTCACTTTGGTTTTTGATCTTTGATTTCTGGTTCTGGGAGATGTGTTGTGTATATCGGACAAGACTCTGACGAGGCTGTAGATCGTAAGTCCTCATCGCTGCCTCCTTTCCGTTACGAGGCGGGGTATTGCCTCAACGTCAGTGACCGCGGCGGCGCGGGAGTGAAACTGGAGCTGAGCCATGATGGGGACGTCGGGGCGGCGGTTATGCTGCCTCCCGAGACCGTCCAGGAGCTCGGCAGATGGCTGTTGCGAACCCTTGGCCAGGATGAACACGGATTTCCTGTGGAGTTGGGGGGGATTCTCGAGAGGCTCAGTAAGACGAAGAAAGCCAACTCGATCCTCCAGCGGGGCGACAAAACGCGAATCCGTGAGGCCCTCCAGGCCCTCAAGAGCTGACGGGGTCCTGGGCCGGGATCACTGTCGGCGGTCAAGAACGGTGGTCTGGAAGGCAGGATCGTTCATAAGTTGTTTTGAAAGAAGCACATATCCTTCCGCCAGGGGGTGGCTGGAATCGGCGTAGAGGTCGCTCGCCAAGGGGGCTGCTACCAGGTGTGGGACGCCATTTCGGGCGAGCCACCGTTCGATCTGCGTCTTGATTGTGCCGAAGGCGGTGGCGTTTTCGGCCGTGAGCATGTGTTCGTTGAAAGGTCCCACGAGGACGAATACGCGATTTCCCCTTGCCCGCAATCGCTCGACGGCTCGCCGAAAGAAGAGCCATTGCAGGGAGCTGTCAAGGTCCACCCACGCCATATCTCGTTTCTGACTTCCGCCGCTCAGCCAGGGACCGCCCTTCTCCGCTTCGACGTTCTGCGGTTCAGGCAGCGGTCGGGCCAGTGCGGCCAGCGGATTCCCGTACGGATTCTCCAGGGTCCAGGCAGGCAGGTCCATGCCCTGGAGATAGGCGATTCGCAGGTGGCTGGTCCAGCTCAGGAAGGGGATATGGCGCTCCATTACGATGCCCAGCCGAGCCGAGAACGGAGCCTTGTAACAGGGAATCTCGGTTGCGAATTGCGGGACCAGACGGGGGTGATTGAAGTGGAATTCCTTCGTCGTCTGCAAATCGTGCTTGGCGGAGCTCATCCACAAGGGATTGAACTGGAGAACGACCGGCCGGCCGGAGACGGCGCGGGCGTAGTACTCGATCAGACCGCCCAGCGCGGCCGGATGCGTCCCGTCCAGGCCGAGGTTGGCGAACCGGTTCTCGCCCATCGCGTCGTTGAGGCAGTGTGAGAGCGTCTGATCAGGCCGCACGTAGTGTCCCCAGATGACAGAATCGCCGATCACCGGAATCTTACCCTGCCGACACGCCGCCCGGCAGTGGCGCGCGTACAGCCAGTAGTCGCTGCCAAGGGCATACGGAACGCGGTAGTCCGGGCCGGGACGGAATGTCTCCACCTGTTTCCAGAGCATCGGCGCCGAGACGAACAGGGCCAGCAGGCCCAACGCTGCAACCAGCCACTGTCTCGGCGTCAGCCACACGGCGTTTGAGTTCGGCATCGCCGCATCCGCTGTGTTCTCAAGATTCTCTGTCATCGTTCAGAACTGCATGTAGATGAAGGGTTGTTCCCCCGAAGGGGCAAACAGCGCCAGATACGCGAGCATGAGGACGACCAGTCCCATGCGAACCGCCGGGAATTCAAGAGCCCAGCGTAGCCGGGAATCGAATACGTACTGGTAGCACCATACCGCGACGATCAGGACGATCGCCAGCAGCGGGCAAAGGGGATTGTCCAGGCCCGATGTGAAGATCCGTGTCACGATCAGCCGGGCATCGCCCAGCGTCGCCGCTCGGAAGAAGACCCAGGCGAAGGTGACGATCGCGAAGACGAACGCCTGCTTGACGAAGGCCGGGACCCGGTCCCTGTAGAACGCGGTGCGCTCCAATTCTCGCGTGGCGAACCGCCCGAGGGCATGGACCGCGCCCCACAGTACGAAGGTCCAGGCCGCGCCGTGCCACAGGCCCGACAGCACCATTGTCAGAAAGATGTTGCGATAGGTATTGAAGCTACCCCTGCGGTTGCCTCCGAGCGGAATGTAGACGTAGTCCTTGAACCAGGACGAGAGGCTGATGTGCCAGCGGCTCCAGAACTCTCCGAGGCTTGTGGCCAGATACGGATTGTTGAAATTGAGCATCAGCCGGATGCCCATCATCGCGGCGATACCGCGCGCCATGTCCGTGTACCCGCTGAAGTCGAAGTAGATCTGCCAGGCGAAGAGGAACGTCGCGAGGACCAGCGCCGGCGCCTGGAAGTCAGCCGGTGCGGCGTACACCTTATTGACGTACAGGGCCAGATAGTTGGCCAATGCGACTTTTTTGAACAGGCCCACGACGAAGAGGGACAACCCGTCGGCGAAGTCGCGCGCGGTAATCTTCGGCGTCCGGCTCAGCTGGGGCAAGAGGTTTCCGGCTCGTTCGATCGGCCCGGCCAGCAGACGCGGGAAGAACGCCACAAACGTGGCGTAGCGCAGCAGGCTCGTTTCCCGCTCGACTGTCCCGCGATAGGCGTCAATGACGTAGGCCATCGACTGGAAGAGATAGAACGACAGACCCGCAGGAAGCAGAAGGCCCGGCGCGGGGAGCAGCAGGGGAATCCGCAATGCGGAAAGCAGCGCATTGACGTTGTCCGTGGCGAACTGGCCGTACTTGAAAACGCCCAACAGAACGAGGCTGTTCGTGATGCTGACCCAGAGCCACCGTTTCTTTCGATCGCTCCTGGCCATCCGCGCAACGACAAAGAAGTCCACCGCGCTGACGTACGCGATCGGGATCAGGTATCGCCAGTCCAGCCACGCATAAAAGGCATAGGATGTCGCGAGCAGCCAGGGCAGCCGCAGCTTCGTCCCTTTCACCAGCAGGTACAGGGGATAGGCGACCAGGAAGAAGATCAGGAATGACCAGGTCTGGAACAGCATTCGGGCTTCTTCTTACTCCATCAGGGCGCGGATGTGAGCCTCGACCGATGCGGCCAGACGGTCCGGGCCATATCCGCCCTCCAAGACGGAGACGAGTCGGCCCTGGCAGCATTTCCGGGCGATTTCCTTGACGATGTGCGTCAAGCGGGCGAATCCCTCCGTCGTGACCTTCATGCCGCCCAGCGCATCTGCGGCCTGTGGGTCGAAGCCGGCCGAGATGAAGACGAAATCGGGCCGGAAGGCCATCGCCGCCGGACGGAGCTTCTGTTCGAATGCCTGAAGGTATTCACTGTCTCCCGAGCCGGCGGAGACAGGCACGTTGATCGTCGAACCCAGTCCGGCACCGGTCCCGGTCTGTGAGGCGCTGCCGGTGCCCGGATAGAAGGGCCATTGGTGGATGCTGAAGTACAGCACGTTAGGGTCGTCGTAGAATGTCTCCTGCGTCCCGTTGCCATGATGGACGTCCCAATCGGCGATCAGGACTCTGGACAGGCCGTATTTGCCCTGAACGTAACGGGTTCCGATGGCGACGTTATTGAAGATGCAGAACCCCATCGCGCGTCCCCGCAGGGCGTGATGGCCCGGAGGCCGGATCGCGCAGAACGCGTTGGCGACGTCACCTGCCATCACGGCGTCAACAGCCGTTATCACTCCTCCGGCGGCCAGTACCGCCGCCTCGTACGATTGCCGGCAGACAGGCACGTCGCCGGAGTCCAGATACCCTTCGCCGGATTCACAGGTCTGCTTCGCTCGCTCGATGTATTCCGGGCTGTGAACGGTTTCAATCCATTCCCTCGATGCGGCTGAGGGCTTCAGATAGGCGAGCTCAGGTTCCAGCCCCGAAGTCTTCAATCGGGTCATGATCGCGCTGAGTCTTTCCGGAGATTCCGGGTGGCCGGCGCCGGTCTTGTGCTCGAGGTAGATGGGATCATAGACGACCCCGGTCTTGGATTGGGGTCTTCCGGCGGCTATCGGGATACCTGCCGATGCGGCGCTTACGGCCGTTTTCGTGTGCGGCTTCGGAACGACTTGCCCGTGCACACCATCCCCACGTCCTGCGGACGGGAGGCTGCCACCCGCCTGGCTCGGCGCCTTGCGCACACAGCGGAAGCCGATGGCGTCATTGGCCAGGCAGGTGTCGTCGATCGCCGGATCGCTGGCCCGATACGCGGATCGGCAACTGGCGGCGCTGGAATTCCACGCGCCGCCGCGGATGACCCGGTCGGTCCCGTCGGCCGGGCCTTCAGGGTTTCTGTCGGGACTCCTCGAATAGTAGTCCTCGGCGTACCGGTCGTTGCACCATTCCGCGACGTTGCCGTGCATGTCGAAAAGCCCCCACGGATTGGGCCTCTTCTGGGCCACAGGATGGGTCGTCTGTGAGGAGTTCTCCGCGAACCAGGCGTAGTCCTTGAGCAGGCGCGAATCGTTGCCGAAACTGTACTGGGTCGATGTGCCCGCGCGGCAGGCGTACTCCCACTCCGCCTCGGTCGGGAGGCGGTAGCCGTTGGCGTCGAAGTTGCACTCCCACGTCTGCTCGTCGTAGCACGGCTCGAGCCCCTCGGCCAGCGACCGGTCGTTGCAATAGAGAGCCGCATCGGTCCAGTTGACCTGCTCCAACGGCCGGTTGGGGCCTTTGAAATGGGACGGGTCCGGAAGTTCGTACTTCTTGAACTCCTCCTGAACCACCTCGTGCCGGTCCATCCAGAACGGGCTGATCCAGACCCGGTGTACCGGCGACTCATCGCGCTGACCGTTCGCACTGCCCATCTCGAACCATCCTCCCGGAATGACAACCATCTCGATCCCACTGGCGGTCGTTTGCCGTTCGGGTGATGGGGCGGTTCCCTCTTTCCGTCGGCAACCTGGGACGGTGATCGCACCCGCCACGAACAGAAGAACCACGATCCTTGACTTCCTTGCGTGCCACGGCATTGTTCTTCCTCTTACGTCCTGTGAGCGTTCGAGTTTCATTTCGCTTTCGTGGGAGCCGGCACCCAGTCCGGTTCCTTGTTCTGGAGGCCGTCGGTGGTGATCTGGACCCATGTACCGGCCAAGTTGCTGACACAGATATTCCAGCCGGGCGCCTGGCCGCCGACCATCTCATTGGCTTTGGGGCCGTAGCTGAAAGCGATGTACTGCCCGTCCGGCGAGAAATCGGTGTGGTATGTCTCGTGCTCCTTGTCGCACTTGACGAACGGCCGGACGTTCGTGACCATCGGCTCCGCCCCGTTCAGGTCGATATCAGCGACGCCCAAGTCCCAATCGGTCATACCCCAGGTGATCTTTCTGCCATCGGGACCGAAGTCAGGCCGGCATCCTGTGACTCCGAACTTCGTCAGATCGTATACCGCCGTTCCGTGGGCTCTAAACGCCAGGATCGCATGGTCGTGACCCATACCTCCATGCACGGTGGCGACAAACCACTGGCCGTCCGGTGACCAACAAATGTTGTAGAGGTGATGCAGGTCCTTATTCACATGCGGTTTGTGCTCACCCGTCTTGAGATCGTAGTACATCAGCTCTTTGGTGGCGTAGTCCGTGATCGTGTAGCGGCGGAATTCGGCCTTCAGGTAGGCAATCGTCTGGCTGTCGGGGCCCCAGCAGGGCTGTCTGGCATTCTCGGCAACCTTCACTCGGCCGGTGCCGTCCAGATTCATATAGTAGACGTTGCGGATCTTGTCCCGGCCCGTTCCCTCATCGGCGACGAAACAGACCTTTGTCCCATCAGGCGATGCGTGGGGGTACAGCTCATTCACGTCGGCCGTCCGGGTGAGATTGACCGGGTTGGAGCCGTCCGCATGGACCAGACAGAGTTCCCAATTCTCTTTTCCATCGGTTTCGCGGAAGGTCTCGTAGACGATCCTGAAGGGGATGGAGGCCAGGTCGAGCGCGGAGGCGGGATACGGCTGGAGTCTCGCTCCCGGCAGCGCCTCCGGCTCGGCATGGTCGGCCAGGGCTGTGGTGGATGCCACGACCAATGCCAGGGACTGTACGATACATATCCACAACGCGTGATGCCCACGATCCGATGCACTTGCCATGTCGCATCTCCTCTTGCCTCTTCTCTCGGTTGGTCGGGTCAGCGCTCCGCCGTCTGCGGGATCGGCACCCAGTCGGGCTCCTTGTTGTGAAGGCCGTCGGTGGTGATCTGCACATATCGGCCGGTCAGGTCACCGATACAGATGTTCCAGCCCTCGGCCATGCCTCCGACCTGCTGGCCGCCGCGCGACGGACCGTAGCTGAACGCAATATACTTGCTGTCGGGCGAGAGGTCCACGTGATAGACCTTGTATCCGCGAGCGCAACGGGCGATCTCACGGATGTTTGTGACCCGGGGCTCCGGACCCTTCAGGTCGATGTCGGCGATCTGGAGATTCCAGTCGGTCTCGCCCCAGACCATCTGCGTCCCGTCCGTGCTGAATTCGGGCCGGCATCCCTTGACCCCCCAGACCGCCAGGTCGAACACACGCGGGCCGAAGGCGTCGAACGCGATGATCGTGTCACTGTATCCCATTCCCCCGGAGACGGCCGCCAGAAACCACCTGCCATCGGGCGACCAGCAGATGGCGTACAGGTGGTGCAGATTCGTGTTCACGTGAGGGCTGGTCCACTTGCGTTCCAGGTAGTAGAACATCAGGGCGTCGGTGGCATACTCGCGGGTGCTGAACCGCTCGTACTCGTCGGTCAGGTACGCGATGCTCTTGTTGTCAAAGCACCAGCAGGGCTCGCGTGCGTGCTCGGCCACGTGGACGCGGTCGGAGCCGTCGATGCTCATGTAGTAGACATGTCGCACGCGGTTTCTTCCGAAACCCTCATCCACGACGAAGCAGATCTTCTTGCCGTCGGGCGAGACGTGGGGATACATCTCGTCCACATCCGGCGTGTTGGTGAGGTTGACGGGGTTCGAGCCATCCGCGTTCCTCATGAAGATTTCCCAGTTTTCCTTTCCCTCGGTCTGACGATAGGTTTCGTGGACGAGTTTGAAGGGGATCCTCGCCAGATCGATCGCTTCGCGAGGAAGGGGAATCTGCTTCGGCCGCATACGGACCGCTGGGGCCTCGGATTCGGCGGTCGCCTCGAAGCCGGGCGGTTCCGCTGCCTCCACAGAGGCAAGCCCCGCGAGCGCCAGTATGGCCCCCAGGGCGAGTGACATACGCTGCATGGTGGGAATCCCTCGAAAACCAGGCCAACGTTGAAATCAGGGTCCTTTCCTTCCCAACAAGATATCCCCGGGTCTCCTATGGTGCAAGGGGGCTGGTCCTTCGCCGTCGGTACCCGTCGCCCGACGGTCGGAATGGCCGAGCCGACGGGTGGACTGCGTGTTTGCAGGTAGACCGTCACGGGAGGGTGCAGTCAATTTTGTCATTCCGACCGGAGCGCAGCGAAGTGGAGGAATCTGCCTGCGAAGGGGCTATTGCCTTGTCCTCGGCCAGATTCCTCCGTGCGGGCTTCGCCCCATTCGACTTCGCTCAGAGCCTGCCCTGAATGCAGTTGAAGGGGCAAGCCTCTCGTCGAAATGACATCCGCCATGCTGTCCGAGATGACAGCCCCCTTTCCTGGCCTCCGCAGGAATCTACCTGCAAACACGCAGTGCACCCCGGGCCGACAGATTGCCCATTTTCTCCTTGTGCCCTCCGCGCCCGTCGTGGTAAGATGGAGTAAGCTTTTTCATAGGGAGGTGCTATGAACGGCAGATCCATATTGAGCGGGGGGGCCACGGCGCGGAGAGCGTTTACCCTCATCGAGTTGCTTGTTGTCATCGCGATTATCGCCATTCTGATGGCGGTTCTGATGCCGGCCCTGCATCGGGCCCGCGAGCAGGGCCGCCGGGCCGCCTGCCTGAGCAA
>Ga0209506_1000301_pt1 | contig 69125 bp, 49 predicted proteins | sample AD_JPNHG2_MetaG_FD_184409 | JGI IMG/M metagenome (GOLD analysis project Ga0209506, IMG submission 184409) | Active sludge microbial communities of municipal wastewater-treating anaerobic digesters from Japan - AD_JPNHG2_MetaG (SPAdes) (version 2) | ecosystem: Engineered > Bioreactor > Anaerobic...
TAAAGCCTGCAGCACCGTTAAACATTGGCCAGGTATCGCCGTAATTGGGAGCAAAGAGGTCGTAAGTTTCTTTTGTGTAATAGAGGCGAAATTTTTCATCAAACAGTTTTGCATTCCCTGAGCCCATTAGTTTGTGGAATTCTCTTTGCCATGGTGTTATCACTTCATGCCATGGCTCAGCCGAGGGTGGAAAAAAGAATGTCGATTCTGCACTCATTTCGTGGAAATCGGCATGGACATGTGGCATAAATTTCTGGTAGAGTGCTATGCGTTGTTGTGTCTCGATCTGTGTCTGCCATACCCAGTCGCGGTTAAGATCGAACATATAGTGATTTGCTCTTGTGCCTGGCCAGCCCTGATTATGTTCCCATGCATTGCGGTCGGGATTGGGAGAGAGGTTCTGCGACGATCTGTAACGGGCAGTGTACATCTCGCGACCGTCGGGATTCTGGCAGGGGTCAATAATTATAACACATGCATTGAGCCAATCCTTCACACCTGGATAATCGCCTGAAACAAGTGTATATAAAACTTTCATTGCTGTTTCCATTCCGGCAGCTTCATTGCCATGAACATTGTATGCCAGCCATATAAAAGGCACCTGTTTGCCTGTGTATTCTCCTTTATGAAGGCCAGTTTTTACAAGATTGTTTTTCCGCAGTTCATCAAGGTTTTTAAGGTTCTCTTCTGATGATACTATGCATACCCCCAGTGGACGACCCTCATAACTTTCACCGTAACTCCAGTATTCGGCAAGAGGTGAAGAATCTGCCACATATTTAAAATATTCAACTGCTTTATGATAATAGGTGAATTTCGTACCAGGTTCATAGCCGAGAAACTGCTCAGGAGTTTTAATCTGCTGGGAATTTATTATGGAAGTGGTAAGGATTGAAGCTGAAAGAATGAAAGCAAAATTTTTCATGGTTATGAAATTTGAGAACCAAATATATTGTTTTTTAATATCACCTGGCCAATTGTATTTCAGGATTATGGTTTAACAGGTAGCACTTATTTCAAGGATAAAATTCGTGATAAACGGTATTGTTCGGGTGCTATTGAATCTGATACTGATTAAATTTACAGGAAAATACTTAAACATGAATCTCAGAAATAAAGTTATTCTTTCGTTTCTCATATTCAGCATCCTGCCATCATCTGTTCTCAACAGCCAGGATCAGGCACATAACCCGGTAATATGGGCGGATGTCCCGGATATGTCAATGGTCAGGGTGGGAGATACGTACTATATGACAAGCACCACCATGCATATGAGTCCTGGTGTACCAATAATGAAATCACGGGATCTTGTCAACTGGGAGATAGTGAATTATGCCTACGATATTCTAGATAACGTCGATGCCCTGAATCTTGAGAATGGTAAAAATGCTTACGGAAGAGGTTCGTGGGCAAGCTGCATAAGATATCATGATGGCACTTTCTATGTTTCAACCTTCTCTCAGACGACCAATAAAACATATATATATTTAACTAAGAATATAGAGAAAGGGCCATGGAAGGTACATTCATTCAGTCCGGCCCTTCATGACCATACGTTATTTTTCGATGACGATGGTCGTGTTTACATGATTTATGGTAACAGGAGGTTGACGCTTGTTGAGTTAAATGCTGATCTCTCAGGCATAAAGGCAGGTGGAGTAAATCAGGTTATTATTGAGGATTCGAGTATCCCATCAGGTCCCGGGAGCGGGTTGGGAGAGGGCTCTCAGCTGTTTAAGATAAATGGCAAGTTTTATTTGTTTAATATAACATGGCCAAAGGGAAGTATGCGCACTGTTGTGGTTCACAGAGCAGACAGGATAACTGGGCCATGGGAAGGCAAGATGTTATTGCAGGACAAGGGAGTGGCGCAGGGCGGACTGATTGACACACCCGATGGGAGATGGTTTGCATATCTTTTCAGGGATTATGGCTCTGTGGGGCGCATATCTTATCTTGTGCCGGTTAAGTGGGAGAACGATTGGCCTGTATTGGGAATAGATGGTAAAGTGCCTGATTTTTTAGAGCTTCCTGCAAGCAGGGGATTGATACCTGGCATTGTGGCACCGGATGAGTTCGGCAGGCGCAAAGGTGAACCACTGTTACCTCTTGTATGGCAATGGAACCATAACCCGGATAACAGCCTGTGGTCGGTTACTGAGAGGAAGGGCTGGCTGAGACTTAGAACAGGCAGGGTAGATACACTTTTTCTGATGGCAAGAAACACTCTCACCCAGAGGACATTCGGGCCAGTGTGCTCAGGCTCAACCTGCCTTGACGTGTCAGGAATGAAAGAGGGTGATTTTGCAGGACTGGCACTCCTTCAGCGCAAGTTTGGACAGGTGGGGGTGAAATATGAGAATGGTGCAAAATATGTCGTGATGGTAAATGCTCAGTCGGGTAAACCGGTTGAGATTGAAAGAGTTCCCTTAATGGGGAAAAAGGTCTATCTGAAAGCAGAATGCGATTTCAGAAACCTGGCCGATGTAGCGTGGTTTTATTACAGTACCGATGGTAAGACCTGGAAATCCATTGGAAATCAGTTGAAGATGGAATACACCATGCCTCATTTCATGGGTTACAGGTTCGGGCTATTCAATTATGCCACCAGGAGTCCGGGCGGGTATGCCGATTTTGACTGGTTCAGGGTGAGTAAGGAAATAATTCAGTAGTTAATTCTAATTCAGCTTGATATGAAAAAGTTTATACTTATCTCATTTATCTTTTATGTGCTCACTTCTGGGCTATTTATTGGATTATATGCACAAAATCCGATAATAAGAAACCAGTTTACTGCCGACCCTACTGCAAGGGTTTTTAACGGAAAAGTTTATTTGTTTCCATCTCATGATATTCCTGCACCTGAACGTTTTCCGCGCAAGGATTGGTTCTGTATGGAAGACTATCATGTATTTTCTTCTTCAAACCTGACAGAATGGACTGATCACGGGGTTATTGTCAGTCAGTACAATGTAAACTGGGTTGATACTAACTCGTTCAGCATGTGGGCTCCTGATTGTGTGGAGAGAAACGGTAAATATTATTTCTATTTTCCGGCCAATGTCAATGCAAAGTATGGAAAAGGTTTCGGCATTGGAGTTGCGGTTGCAGACAAACCTGAAGGTCCATATGTTCCTCAACCTGAACCTATTAAAGGTGTTCGAGGAATCGATCCCTGTGTATTGATTGACGAAGATGGACAGGCATATCTCTATTATTCATTGAACAGAATTTTTGTGGCAAAGCTTAAGGAGAATATGCTTGAACTCGATTCAGAACCGGTCGTAATAGCTAATCTGCCGGCTAAGGGTTTGATTGAAGGACCATTTGTTTTTGAAAGAAACGGCATATATTATCTTACATATCCTCATGTTGAAAACAAGACAGAAAGGCTGGAGTATGCCATAGCAGATAGTCCGATGGGGCCTTTTAAAGTTGCTGGTGTGATAATGGACGAATCTCCCACAGGTTGCTGGACAAATCATCATTCAATAGTTGAGTATAACGGGCAGTGGTATCTTTTTTATCATCATAATGATTATTCGCCGAAGTTCGACAAGAACAGGTCTGCAAGAATTGATTCCCTCTTTTTCAATGCTGATGGCACGATCAGGAAAGTGGTGCCAACATTGAGAGGTGTGGGGTTGACATCGGCGCGTGACAGGATAGAGATTGACAGGTACAGTCAGATCAGTGACAAAGGTGTTTCCCTGGCATTTATTGATACACTAAACACTTTCAAGGGTTGGAAAATCAGATTAGGGATGCAGAATGCGTGGGTGAAATACAATTCGGTGGATTTCGGGAATAAAAAGCTGAAATCAGTTAATGTAAGGGTTTTTTCTCTGTCAGGTTCGGTTCTTCAGATAAAGGTTGACAGTGCAGATGGCCTGCTTCTGGGAGAGGTAAAGATACCATCGGGCGTGGAGTGGACAACAGTGAGGAGCAGAATAAAGAATTCTCCAAAAGGAGTACATCATCTTGTGGTTATATTAAAAGGAGACAATCCGGTTGAAGTAGACTGGGTTCAGTTTGGTGATTGATTCCATAGATCTATCAGATGATAATTTAAGGGGTTTTCAAATCAGGGTTAGAATACTTTATTACAGCAGGCAGGCATTAATACTAAGAGAAAAATGAATCCCGGCAGGCTGCTGCGGGGAAGGGGGGGAACTATTAAGCAGACTGCCGGGATGATCGGGGAAACTATCTTTTTTATTCTGTCTACAACCTAAATCTTAATTCTTTTTAAAATTTTTATTTCATCTGTAAAAAAGATTAATACTATTTTTTATTCTTTTTTCCTTAATATTATATCCAAAAATGCCATATAAAGTTAAAAATATAAATTGCAAATAAACATCATCAATAATAAGTATCGGGTATGTGATTTTTTGATGATTTTTTAGTGAGAATTGATTAGTTGGTATTTACTTTTTTTTTGCTGTTCCGAAGAATCAGGTACTCTCGATTCGCAGGATGTCGCTTCGCTTCGTGCGGTCTGAGCATTGAGCTCTGAGCCCTGTGCTGGGCTTTAACCCCAAACCCCCTGAGAGGGGGCTTGAATATCTTTCATTTCTAAATAAATAGCTCCGCAGGAGCGACATGTTTGTAGCGAAGGATTCAAACAATTTTTGGCGCCGGGACGAGATGTTTAATTGAAAACTGAATCTTCATACCCGGCGCAATTGGTTTTGATCCGCGTCAACCTGCGTTTCTGGCGAAGACGGAATCAGCGTTTATCTGTGTGCTAATTTTTAAGGTCATTTATGCTTCTCTGGGCTAGGAGTGTCATTCAGTAGTCATTCAGTTGTCATTTGCGCTTCGCTTCGCTCGGCGGGGATTCGATAGTAATTCGATTGTAATTCAATAGTAATTCAATTGTTCCCGACACGCTTCGCTGTCAGGATTTTCGTGGAATTTATCCCGCAAAGCGGGACCTCGAAATTCAATAGATCCCGATAGGCTGAGCTATCGGGATCTTCAGCTTTATTCATTAAACTGTGTCATTAAATAGGGTATGTTTTAAATCGTAAATAATATTATATCTGTAAGGATTCATCTTTCTTTAAACTCACTCCTCATTCCTCACACCTGATTCCTTAACTCCAGTATTATACAATGTTTTCAGTTCCGTAGAGGCGGCCTGTGTTTCCCCCTGTGACCTGTCTCATTTTCATCAGCCGGGCAATTCTGGTTGGAAGATATTCCATATCCCCTATAAGGAATGCAGATAGTTATTGATTCCGTTGTTCTACAATACCTGAACCCCTGCGGGGTACTGCTCCATTTTTCCGCCATTTTGTTTCAGGATTTATAAGGTAGTAATCACTCGATTCTCCACTCTCAGTCCTACATTCCCAATCAGGTCGTTCAATTGTACAACCCGGATAAGAACATCCATCTCCATTTGCATTATTTCCATCATCACATTTTTCTCCTTCATTAATTTTCCCGTTCCCACAACGAACTTCAGATGTTGCAAAAGCACAACATATTTTATATGGATAAGAATAATCAAATTCTGCAATATGAGCATTAGTTTCTGCACTTAATGAAACCATTGGAATTGGAAAATCATTATTGCAAGAACCAGTAGTAGATGTGCAAGTTAAATTTCCAAAACAAACAGAATGTGTATAAGTAGATTTTGAGGGTCCTTGAGCATGAGCGTTATAAGGGGCAGATAATATTAAAACGATATTGGGTTTAGATTCATCGCAAGTATGAGTTCCAGTAAAATCACAACAAAGATAATAATTATATGCTACTTGCTCGTTATATAATGCTCCATGAGAATTTATATTTGAATATAATTTCATAACTAAATTATCCTCATTACAAGATGTTTTAACAGAACAAGTTGCAGAAGAAACAAATTCTAATAAGAAAATTAAAAATACAAATAATAAAACAAAACTAATACTCCTCTTTTCCATTCATTAAACTAATGAATAAGGTTTTATAAATGTTTTTCTGATTAATTAAATTTGATTTTATCTTTGAGTTTTAAAATTTAAATCTGAATCATCATTTTTCCAAATTAAAGTAGGATTTCCATCTACTATTTTGAATTTTAAAATTGGTATTGAAGTTAAAAACTTTCCTTGAACCTCATTTTCTTCTACATATTTAAACCATATTATGATTTCACAATTTTCTGGCATATATACTTGTCCTGGTTGGACATTTATACGATCTCTTTGGGCTTCTATAAAATTCCAATCTGAAAAATTTTCAGCATTATCTCCTGTTAATATAGCATTCATTGAATGTCCAGGTGTGAATGGAAGTATATATATTCCATATACAGGTAATCCATACTTTCCATTATCTTTAAATGTTCCATGATAAAAGTATATTGAATCTAAATTATCTCCAGAATATTTTTCAAGTCCAGGAAATCCATGAAAATTTATTGTTAATTGTCTAGCATATTCTGTGCAATCCCATATTGGTTCTATAATTCTTGGAGGAATCTCACTCGTCCAATCTTCATTTAATTTTTCCTGAACATAAGCATCTCTCTGTGCTCTTGTTTCAAGAAGGTCCCACTCGTTTCCATTAATGTTTGTTGAGAGAAAAGGATTTATAGGAAATTTGCCTTCTAAAACTTCTCCTAAAATTGTTCTTTTTGAAATTCCTCCCTCATTGCTTCCAAATTCAAGTTCAATTTTATACTCTCCTAAATCATCCCATCTGGAAATTACCTTTAAGCTGTCATTTGGGAGTTGTTTTAATAGAATATTCTCATTAAGAGAAACAATATTGATGTATTTTGGATTATCTTCTGGATTTAAATCACTTATTTTTGGCAAAGCAATTATTGTGTCTAATTGCTGAAAGATGTTTAATTTAGGTATATTTGGTATTGTTGGATTATAATTTGGTATTGTCGCAATAATCTCTTTTTCAAGGTTTCCTGATTTTAGTTTGAACTTATACTCTCCTTTTGTGAAAAGCCCATTAGAGTAAGTGAAAATTTCCTCATAATCAGTTCCAATTATATTTGTATTTTGAATTTTTCTTGTGAGAATTTCCACACCATTCTTTTCAACACTTAAATCTGCTTCTTTAACTATCCCAAGTGTTGCTGTATAAGATATTGCAGCCTGCCCATTGAACTCAATCACATTTGCTTCTTCATCTACAAATGGCTCTCCAATTGTTTCAAGATAATAATCCTTTGTCTTGCTTGTTTCTCCTTTTCTGTCTGTGACTGCTCCATAAATTTTAGTAATTCCTGATTTTGTTAATACTAAGTTAGTATCAATAGGAGAATTTTTTCTTATAAGTTTGCCGCCTAAATATAAATCATACCAGCGGATGTCCTTTTTTCCATTAGGGTCTTCCCCATCAAGTTTTGCCCTTACATTCATTGGAGCTTCTCCAACAAGAGGACTTACTTCCAGCTTTGCAACAGGAGGATAGTTTTCAGGTTCGCATCCTGTAAAAAGAGCGCTTGCTGTCAAAATCAATCCGGCATAAAAAAGGTTTCTGGTCCTTATCATAGTTGCAACTATTATAATAAGATAAAATTACTGAAACGTTTAAAAAACTGCATCATTATTTATAATGAGAAAAATTGTGATTTTATAATGATTTTTAATTATTCTTTGATTATTTTTTTAATCAATCCCGTTAAACCATTGTATTTTTCCATATCCCCTACGGGGAATACAGATTGTTATTGGATTCCGTTATTCTACAAGACCGTAACCCCTGCGGGGTATATTGTAAAAATTCTCAATTGATTGTATAATTGCCCGTAGGGCATAAGGTTTTGTAAGAGATAATGTTAAAAATGATTGTTTTTTACCTCGTAGAGGTTAAGGATAATTACTCTTACTTTCTTTGCTTGCCCAAAGAACCGAGCCTCTGGCAAAGCGAAGTTTTGACAGGGGCGAGCTCGACGAAGTCAAAGTAACAAAGAAAAGGCAGCCGCAAATCTTTTTTGGGATTGCCATTATTCGGTCTGCCTACGCAATACAACTCACCCCGACACGAAGCGTGTCGGGGTTCAAACAGTATTGCTGGCTCAATCCCTTCGCTTCGCAGACCTCATAATGCCAATCTTTTTCCAAAAAAGATTTGAAGGCAAAAATAAACTGTATGTTACTTTACTGTCAGCTCCGTAGGAGCGACCTGTTCGAAGCGAAAGTTTCAAATCACCCCCAAACCCCCTGAGAGGGGGCTTGAATATCTTTCATTTCTAAATAAATAGCTCCGCAGGAGCGACATGTTTGTAGCGAAGGATTCAAACAATTTTTGGCGCCGGGACGAGATGTTTAATTGAAAACGAAAGCTTCGTTCCCGGCGCAATTGGTAAAAATCAGCGTCAATCCGCGTTCACTATTTTAATCGGGATTTGCGTTAATCCCCGCATAACTGCCAAATGGCAGTACGGCGGGCAAGGGCATGCCTTTTTATGAGTCATAGCGATTTGTTCCATTAAACCTGTACCTCAGCCCTTAAACCCTTAAACCAGCTAACCCTTAAACCAGTTAACCCTTAAACCAGCTAACCTTTAAACCAGTTAACCCGTTAACCCGTTAACCAGCTAACCCTTAAACTCTGCTTACCGACACCACCACACTCACCTTCCTCCACCTTTCACCTTCCTTTGAAATATAATCATCTACCTTGTAACTGATGCTAACCTTCTTTAACTTGTAAAACAAATCAATCATCTCACTGATTAACTTCAAACCTTTGCCGGTGCTGTTAACAGTCTGTTCCTTATCAGCATCGCCCGGGCAGTTGTTTTCAATTTCAATCAGATAATCATTACCCTCTTTTCTGAGAGATATCTTAATCATTCCGCCCCCGGGCAGGGCCTTTACACCATGCTTTACGGCATTCTCGGCCAAGGTGTGTATGAGCATCCTCGGTATCTCAATATTCATATCAAATGATGGCTCAGCATCAATGCTGTAATCAAACCTGTTGTCGCACCTGAACCTCTCAAGCTCAATGTAATTCCTTACAAACTCAATTTCCTCCGATATCGTTACAGATACCTTGTCGGAACTTATTACCGTATCCCTTATCAGCTTTGCAAACTTCCCGAAGATGTAATCGGCCTTCTGCCGGTTCTTTACTGTAGCATACAATCCTCCGATTGAATTAAGCATGTTAAGGGTGAAATGAGGATCGAGCTGGCTTTTTATTGCCCTCATCTGAAGCGATGCTATCTGCAGTTCGGTCTGACGCCTGTGATCAAGACGGATTTTCTGCAAATAGGAGAGCAACGACAGCAAACCGAAAATCAATAAATATATACCTGCATAAAAAGGATACCGGAAATAAAAGAGTTTGTTTTTTTCAAATCTTATATAATCGCCATGGTCGGTAAAATGGAGATAAAGTTCCGGTGGAAAACCTTTCCTCTGAAGCCTGGTTATCACCGGTAACACGGGAGCATTATGCCTGTAAACTACAGCATCCTCAAGGTTTTCCTGTGTAATTACAATAGACCGGGTGCCCTTACCATTAAATATATACTCCGGATTACCATCTCCATTTGCATCTAAGACCACTGGTTTATGCGAAGCTTCAACTTCAGGCATCTTTTTTTGTTTTATGACATTAAGTTCACCGTCAAATTCGTAAATCTCGCCATTGCAGTTTCTGACTAAATAAAAAGTCCCGCCTGCAGGATATTTACCGGGTAACAGGTAATTATTTGTTTTATCATAGTCGAAAAATGGCTTCCGCAGTAGTTCTTTTCCTTCCGGAGAGAAAATGTGGAGGAATGATTTTTCAGTTGTATCAGCGCCTGAATAGGTGTTTAGAACGGCAAGGTTGCATATATTTCCTTTTCTTACAGGTACAACATTAAGAAATCCGGGATGCTTTCCCAAACGCAGGGGCTCAAAGAGAAATTTCATATTAATATCATATACCATCAGCCATGTATACTGATCGGTGAATGGAAAATCAAATTCCAAATTTCCTGAGGCAATCTGTCCGGTAATTATTTCAGGTACAATATCACCGGTAATATCAGTCAGAACCGAGAATGTTATTGAAGCTCCGCTTCTAATGGATTTGAGAAGAGAGTCTTCCTTTATCATATACCTGTAGACATTCCGCGGCTGCAGGCAGAACCCAGAGCCTATATGAAAAATTAAATCTGACACTCCGTCTTTTCTGTTGTACATCCCTGCAGGATTAATTGAAGGAGGATTGGTACTGTCGCGCGCCCTGTTCCTGAAATCAATAAAGCGGTTATTTATAATAACTTTTCTTAACCCAAGCGGGTCTACAATGTTTAAGAAAATTGAATCATCATTGGCGGTAAACAGAAAACATTCGGAAAAGCCATCGTGGTTGTAATCGGCAAAATAAATATTATATAAAATATGAACAGGCTGGAATCTGAAATTGTACTGGTCTATAATTCTGTCGCCTCTGAAAAATATCAGTTTTGTTATACCTGGATCAGCAAGGTCAACCATCAGTTTTTCGCTGTTGCCGTCGTTGTCAGGATCGAAGTAATAAAAGGTTACATTATTGTGTAGAATCTCTGAAGCCGTTTTTGTAATCTTGAATTTGTCGAACCTTACAGGATGAAAAGATAAAATAATCACCCAGATTACCAGGCCCAGAAAAGCCGGATGAAGCAATTTTTCAACCAGATTATGACTAATTCTCATCCGGTCTGAAAATTTTAACAAGTTCAATTATCGACTTTACCCCTGCTTTTTTAAGTATATTCCTTCTGTGTGTATTTACCGTATTTACGCTCAGATAGAATTTTCTGGCAATATCTTTTGACTTCTTTCCCTGCAGAATCAGTTTGAGTATTTCAATCTCACGCTTTGTAAGATTGTTGAATTTCCTTTCAATGAAATCCGAATCTTCATAAGTCTTTTTACGAAACCTCTCAATGGCCTCCTTCAGTTCGTCAATGTCGACGGGTTTGAGCAGATAATCAAATGCTTCATTTTTAATGGCCTTTATTGCATAATGCGGGTGTGCTGTTACAATTACAAAATGGGGGCCCTTCTCTGCTTCATTCCTTATTTCTGAGATTATATCAAATGCAGATATTCCGTTTTCGAGCTCAACATCGAGGAAAACAATATCGGGATTGTTTTTTTTAATAAATGCTACTGCACTCAGGGAATCAGTAAATGAGCCGAGCAGCTCCACCTCTTTAAACCTTGCCAGCAGTTTTGACAACCGGTCGCAGGCTGGTTTCTCATCGTCAACCACGACGACTGAAATTAAACTCATAAAATGAAAAATTATCTATTAAAAAATTCCTCCCCGCATTTCATAATGACTGCAAACATGGTGCCTTTTCAAAAATAAAAAAAAATCAGAATTCAATGAAATTTTTTGAACCATAAAGTAGTTGTGAATAAACATTAGAAACGACTAAATATCTGATAATCAATTTTATTTAAATTGTTCGTATATCATTGATTATATTATTGGAAACCAATTCACCGAAATAACTATTTTTGCATTTTCTGAAACACTTATTAAACTCTCATTATCGCCATGAAGTATATATTCAAACTAAGGTTTTCGTTACTGCTGATAATTATTTCAGCCCTTACAATTAATCTCTTTGCCCAGTTTCAGCGAGGCGGAAGTGGCCAACACCGAGTAACGGGATGGGTTGACGACACTCATTTCATCTTTCAGACTCTTGACAGGGATAACATGCCAATTACACTGAGCGTGGATATCCGTACAGGCAAAAGCACACCATATACAGAGCTAGAATCTCCGAGAGATTTATTTATCAAATCTCTTCCCCGTGGTGTAAACCTGGGCCTTTCAGATGTACTTAGCCCAGACTCTAAGAGTGCAGTATTCATTAAAAATAACGATCTATACTTCTTCAGAATAGGTGACAGGGAACTGCGGCGTCTTACAAACGACAATGCAGAGGAGGTCAACGTAAGGTTTTCGCCCGACGGATTGAAAATTGCATATACCAAAAACAAAGACCTGTATGCTTACGATCTGGTAAACTTTAAAGAGATACGTCTGACGTTTGATGCCACCGACCGTATTTATAATGGTTATGCTTCGTGGGTTTACATGGAAGAGATACTTGGCAGGGCAAGCCGTTATGCTGCTTTCTGGTGGTCGCCCGACAGCCGCCATATTGCTTTCCTTCGCACCGACGAGACCGAAGTACCAGTCTTTACCCTTAACCGCCTTGATGAACCAGATGGAATACACGGTAAACTTGAAGTAACCCCTTACCCTAAAGCAGGAGATCCTAACCCGAAAGTAAAAATGGGCATCGCCGACATTACCAATTCTTCAATAGTATGGGTAAAAACCGATGAAAACATTGACCAGTACATAGCCTGGCCTTTCTGGAAACCCGACGGCTCAAAACTTGCAATACAGGTGCTTAACCGCGACCAGAACGATATGAAGTTCATTCTTGCCGATATAAATACCGGTGAATATTCTCAGATATATTCTGAAACCCGTAAAACCTGGGTCGACTTCTATGAAGATATTTATGTGATGAAAAATGGAACAGGCTTCATCGTGAGAAGTTACCGCACCGACTGGGAAAACCTTTATTACTACGGATGGGATGGCAGACTGATCTCGCAGATTACAAATGTCGACTGGAGAGTTACAGGTATTGTGCGCGTTGATGAGGATACGAAGAAGGTATTTTTTACGGGTACAGGCCCTGAATCGACAGATAGCCATTTTTTTGTAGCCACTCTGGATGGGAAGAGCATGATTCAGATTACCAAGGGACCTGGAACACATTCGGTAAGTATTTCGCCAAAAGGAACATATTTCATTGATACATGGAATAATATTAACACTCCGGGCGCTATAGTTGCATACGACAGCAAAGGAAAACAGATAAGGGAGATACATAAGTTTGAACAGCCCGAATTTGACCCTGCAAAACACGCAAGGTCAGAAATGGTCAAAATTCCTACATCAGATGGACTATTTCTGATGCCGGCAATAATAACATACCCTGTAAATTTTGACGAAACAAAAAAATACCCTGTGGTCTTTACAATTTATGGAGGACCTGATTCTAAAAATGTCAACAACAGATGGCAGGGATACAATCCATCGTGGTATGCCCAGAACGGTATCATTACTTTTTCGGTAGATCATCGCGGCTCAGGTCATTTTGGGAAAAAGGGTCTTGACTATATGCACCGTAATCTGGGAAAATGGGAGATACTCGATTATGCTGATGCCGTTAAATGGCTAAGACAGAAACCGTATGTCGATCCTGAAAGAATGGGCATCACAGGTAGCTCATACGGAGGTTATATGACCTGTCTGGCACTAACCAAAGGCGCCGAATACTGGACACACGGCTTTGCCGGTTCATCGGTTACCGATTGGAAACTTTATGATGATATATATACAGAACGATACATGGATACACCACAGGATAACCCCGAAGGATACAGAGAAGGCTCTGTGCTGACATTTGTAAAGAATTACAAAGGGAAACTTTACATGACTCATGGCGACATGGACGATAATGTCCATATGCAAAATTCAATATGGCTGATTTCAAAACTTCAGGATGAGGGCAAAACTTTTCAGTTTATGCTTTATCCAAACGGACGCCATGGTTGGGGAGGAGCAAAGGCTGTTCACTCTTCAAACGAAAGAAACAATTTCTGGCTTTCTGTTTTCTTCGGAAAATGAAGGAGTAATGAACTGGTAGGAGCAGAGCTGATCTCCATGAATAAGGCTTCAGAGATGCAGATGTTCCGAATGTTGATTATTAATTAATGGATGTGAGGGTATTTAGAATTGAATTTTTTTTAAGCTAATATTTTAAGCATTGTTAAATTTGTGACTTTTAAAAATAAAAATATTTTATGATCATTGGTATTTTAAAAGAAAAAAATAACGAAAACAGGGTGGCGATGCTTCCCGGGGAAGTACAGGCAGTTCGAAAGCTTGGTATTGAAGTTATGGTGGAAAGAGGGGCAGGAGAGAGGGCTTTTGCTTTTGATGGCGATTATGTTTCAGCAGGAGCTACTGCAGGCGACAGGAATGAAATAATCGGGAAGTCTGATCTCCTTGTTTCTGTAAATCCTCCCATCGATGATAAGATAACGGATTTCAAAAATGGTCAGATACTCTGTTGTATTGTAAATCCTGTTGAAAACAGAGAGTGGCTTGAAAAAGCAAGAGTGCAGGGGCTTACTGTTTTTGCCCTTGATCTTATTCCCCGCACCACAAGGGCACAGGCAATGGACATACTTTCGTCAATGGCGACAGTTGCAGGTTATAAGGCAGTAATACATGCTGCCTCATTACTGCCAAAGTTTTTTCCAATGTTCATGTCGGCTGCAGGTACCATAAAACCTGCTAAAGTGCTTGTACTTGGTGCAGGTGTGGCAGGATTGCAGGCACTGGCAATAGCCAGAAAGCTCGGAGCCGTGGTTGAAGTTTTTGACGTAAGAGCTGCAGTTAAGGATGAGGTAAAAAGTCTTGGTGGTAAATTTATTGAGGTTGAAGGTGCAGTCGAGGATGCATCGGCTGGTGGATATGCTGTCGAACAGACAGAAGAGTATAAAAGAAAACAGCAGGAGATGATTCAGAAACATGCAGCTGCAGCTGATGTAATTATAGCTACAGCCCAGATACCCGGCAAAAGAGCTCCCGTTCTGATACTTAAAGATACAGTGATGAAAATGAAGCCAGGCTCAGTAATAATTGACCTTGCAGCATCAACGGGCGGAAACTGTGAACTGACTCAAAACGGGAAAATGATTGAAGTTAACGGAGTAAAAATTATAGGTAAATCCGACTATCCTTCCGACATGCCGACGGATGCAAGTAAAATGTTCGGGGCAAATATTGTTAACCTGCTTAAGATTCTCGTAGACAGGGAAGGGAAACCTGTTCTGGATTTTTCTGATGAAATTGTAACGGGAACAACCGCTGTGCATGGCGGTCAATATATTAGCCAGAGAATAAAACAATTACTAAATCTTCAATAATTAACAGCTGATGGAAAAGGTATTTGAGTTCTTTCTTGTGCACAGGGAAGCAATATTTCTTGTGATTCTTTCAATCTTTCTTGGAATTGAGGTAATAAGTCATGTTCCTGCTGTGCTTCATACACCATTGATGTCGGGTGCAAATGCCATTCATGGTGTTGTGATAATCGGAGCCATCATAGTGATGGGACATGCTGAAACTACAGGCTCCATGGTACTCGGGTTTCTTGCAGTGGTTCTTGGTACTTTAAACGTAGTGGGAGGTTTTGTGGTAACCGACCGTATGCTTGAAATGTTCAAGAAGAGGAAAAAATAATCACTAACAAATTTTTTTACTGATGAGTCATACATTCACTTCAGGAATTTTAGAGATCACATATATTGTTTCATCTGTAATGTTTGTTTTTGGGCTGAAGATGCTGAGCCATCCCGATACAGCCCGCAGAGGAAATATTGTTGCCGCCATTGGAATGATGCTTGCCATTCTGGCAACTCTTCTGTTCCATGAAAAGGATGGGAAGCATATTGGCAACATCGGATGGATTGTTACAGCGATGGCTCTCGGAACAGTTATAGGATGGGTCATAGCGAAGAGGGTTAAGATGACTGCTATGCCTCAGCTTGTATCGTTTTTCAATGGAATGGGAGGTGCGGCAGCGGCACTTATTTCTATGATGGAATTTCCTCATGTAAGTCCTGAACTGATAGCACGCAGCGGTATGGCAAACGGGCACGTGCTTGCTATTTTGCTAGGCCTCATGATAGGAACTATCTCCTGGGCAGGAAGCATGATTGCATTCGGAAAGTTGGATGGATGGATAGGAGACCTGAGAATAAAAGCATTAAGATATGTGAACGTTACCCTCCTTGCTGTCCTGATTGGATTCATAGTTTTCATTATGACACGCAGGGTTGCAGCGAGTGCTGAACTGATGCCATACATTTATATAATGTTTGGTGCAGCAGTGGTTTACGGTGTGCTGTTTGTTATGCCTATCGGTGGAGCTGACATGCCTGTTGTTATTTCACTTCTTAACTCTTTTACCGGCGTTGCCGCTGCTATGGGAGGCTTTCTTTACAACAATCAGGTTATGCTTACCGGTGGTATCCTCGTGGGATCGGCGGGAACAATCCTTACAGTACTTATGTGCAGGGCAATGAACAGGTCGTTGCTTAATGTTATTGCCGGAGTATTCGGTGGAGGGCCGGCCGGAGCCCAGACTGCAGGAACCATTAAGGAAATAACCCTTGCCGATGCAGCCGTTCTGCTTAGCTATTCAAAAAAGGTTGTCATCGTTCCGGGTTATGGGCTCGCAGTTGCGCAGGCACAGCATATATGCCATGAACTGGATAAACTTCTGGAAGATAAGGGCGTTGAGGTTAAGTATGCTATTCATCCTGTCGCTGGAAGAATGCCCGGACATATGAATGTGCTTCTGGCTGAAGCAGACGTACCATATGACAAACTGGTAGAAAGTGATGAAATTAATCCTGAACTCCCTGAAACAGATGTTGTGGTTGTTATAGGAGCTAACGACGTTGTAAACCCTGCTGCAGAAGATGATCCTTCCAGTCCAATTTACGGAATGCCAATTGTAAGAGTCCGAGAGGCAAAAAATATCATCGTGATGAAACGAGGAATGGGGAAAGGTTACGCTGCAATTGAAAACCCTCTGTTTTATCACGATAAAACAAGAATGCTCTTTGGAGATGCAAAGGTCACCCTACAGAACCTTGTGGCGGAAATTAAAAACCTTTAAGCAGGCCATTATTTAATAATTTTTATTGTTTGCTGATTTTCAAAAAAGTACTTAAATTTGTATAAGTGACTCTACCGCTTGCTGTATGAAAGCAATAACGGGAAGTTATACTTTTTATTAACAAAAACTTTTTCAGATGAACATTTTCGTAGCCAGACTCAGCTCAAAGACTCGCAGCGAGGACCTTGAGCGACTCTTCAGCAAGTTTGGCGAAGTAACTTCCTCAAAAGTTATCGTCGACAAACAAACTGGCTTCTCCAAACGCTACGGCTTCGTTGAGATGCCCGATGAACAGGCTGCTTACGAAGCAATTGAGAAACTTAACAATACTGAACTCGACGGCAGTCAGATTGTAGTTAAAATGTCAGTTCCAACTCACAGGAAAAAAACAAGACGCCGCAGAAATGAGCCAGGAAACGCGAAATAAACAATAGTATTCATTGTTTATCCATAAACCCGACATCTATTAAGGGAAATTCCGTTATCCTGAGTTTTGCAGAGCCGTAAGGAACAAGTGTAATCATTTCAGGCTCTCCTGTACTTTTTACAGGAGAACGCGGTGGTATATCTGCTGAGTTATTCTTCATTCCCCATTCAGGAATTTTTATCCCACGCGTTTTTATTATCACTGGCGGATCAGATTGCCATACAACATATTTTGACGAATCTGACGACCATACCATGTCGCCACTGTCAGCAAACGGATATTCCTTTACCGGGTTCTCATATACAACAAAAGAAATGTCAGGTTTGCTCAAATCAGCAAATAAGCCATAATTCCAGCTGCTACAAGGGTATATTTCCCAGTCAACACTACCTTTATAACTAAAATTATCGTAATTAAGCTTTGTTTTCCGGTATTCCTTTTCGATTCTGAGCGAGAAATATAATGGACCCCTGAGAACTGATACCGAATTATTGTACCGTCTCTCAAATCTTAATTCCATCGGAATATCAACTTCAACAGTGTCACCGTTTTTCCATTTTTCATCCAGTCTGATTGTACTTCCTCCAAAAGCGGTCGACATTTTATCCTTGGATTTTATTGTAACCGTTTCAGCCCATCCAGGTATTCTGAGATAAAGAGGGAACTTTACGCTTTTATCAGTATAAATTGTAAATGTTATTTTACCCCTGAAAGGATAATCAGTCTCTTCTTTTATGATGACTTCTGTTCCTTTTCCCACTTTAGCAGTCACTTTTGAAGGTGCATAGGCAACTGCAATGAGTCCATTATCGTTTGTTGCCATCCAGAGGCTCTGAGTAAATTTCGGCCATCCCTGATGCATGTTTGCCAGGCAGCATGCAAAGTTTGGCATAAGTCCATAAATGTTCGATTGGTCTCTGTTAGTGCTCCAGTCCCTTTTTGCAACACTTACCAGCACCTGGTTCGACTGCTGGTCGTACTGGTGCGCCCACATATCGGCTGTTGTAGTTCCGGGCAGGGAGTTATAGGTAAGCAGTTCCAGCCTGTCGGCAAGCGAGTTTTCACCGAAAATCTGATATAGCTCCTCAAGAGAAAACATATATTCCACCACGGAACATAGTTCTGTACCGCGGTCAGGACTCCTGCCCGACAGGTGCTCATCACCTGAAAACCTGCCTCCAACCTGGCCATGATTGAGATCATATTTGCGTATTCCTTCGAAAACGGCATTCTTATATCTCTCATCTCCCGATTGCTGGTACCACAATCCCGGGTATTTTATTGCCATGGCATTATTGACTACATGTGCAGTCAGGCCTTCAGGACCCCAGTTGAGAGGTATGCGTTTTTCACTCCATGCTGCTGAATCCCATGGGAATGTTTCATAATAGGCAGTCCAGTCGCGGCTGTTTTTCTGAATGGATTCAATGGTTTCAAGCAGCCATTTTTCACCTGTTTTTCTATATAACCAGTATCCTGTCACAGCATTTTCCATTGCCCTGACGCCTCTCCAATCTTTATCGGGCCAGTCGGGTGGAGTGTCGTGCAAATACCTGAAATATTTCAGAAGGACATCCATCGCACGCTGGTCTGAAGTGGCTTCGTAATACTGCATAAGTACCTTGTTTGCTACAGCAAGGGGCCAGCGATCTTTATTCTTTGCCGGGCCATACCATCCGGAATCGGTACTACTGGAGATGATGCTTTCAATCCAGTTTTTTACTTTAGAAATAAGCCTTTCGTCTTCAAGCAGGTAGGCCAGAGGTACCAGCCCGTCGAGGAAATAGGGTCCTCTTTCCCATGCTTCCCCGTCGCCACCACGCCATGCCGAATTGACAAGGTCGGGCCAGAAATCGTCGAGGTTGCCAGTAAGCCCTTCAGCCTGTATCTCGAGCTGACGCTTCAGCCAACCTTCAGGTTTTACCGCTCCGAGAGGTAGTTTTATAAAGGCATTCTGCACAAGAGGCGCAGGATTGTTTGGATAATGTAAATTCTTTTTGCCCTCACTGCAAGATAGCAGAACCATCGCTAATACCAGCGCTGAAATGAGTACTGATTTCTTCATCTTTTCATTTTATTAACTACAGAGTAATCACAAAGAAATTTTGTTTTTAACAATTAATCTTTGAGTTTTGCGTGCCTATCTCTGTTTCTCGTCATTATTATTTAAATAACGGATCTTCTATCACCTGAAGCATATCAAACCATGCAACCCCCTGTCCCGGCATCCTTAGTATCACATTTGCCTTTATCTCAGGTATTGTATCCTTCGGGATAGTTATAAATGCAACAAACTGTTTCCAGTCTTTTTCAGGAATAAATCTTGCTGTGGCAAAGCCATTAATACCTGCTTCGACGAATTGTGGTTGCAGTTTGACTTTTTCAGAATTGTCCTGTGTGGGCAAAAATCTCTGGTCGGGGTCTGTTTTTGCCCAGATAGAAACCATATATGTTTTACCGGGTACAACCTTGAAGGGGAAGAACCTGAGTGTTACACTCCCGTTTTCGGTTGGAGTAACCAGTCTCAGTGAATAGTTTCCCTCAAAGACGACACGCGGATCAGTAAAATATGTGGCACCTCGGTCTGACCCCGGCCGGGCATAGCATGCTGAAGGAATGCCCGGACTTGAAAGGTCTTCAAATCCAGGGTCGACGATGAGGTTGTTTCTGAAAGGAATTATTCTCTCTTTTTGAGGATTGATATTGATTTTATATACCTGTGAACCATACGATTGAATGTAATCATTTATTATACCTGAGGTTACCTGAACGGTACGGTTTTCAAAGAGAACCCTTGCATGTGTATTGATATTTATGTTTATTGATATCTGAACAGGGCGGGGGGAGGAGGTTTTGTTTACGGCAATTACAATCAGCAGGCCTTTGTACATTCGTGATGCTACACTTATGTCTGAAGAGGATGAAGTTGCGGGAATGCTTACTTCATCCGAAAGGAGCCAGGGTGCGATTGCATTAACCTCCATTGCCATTCGACCGCACTCGTTCCATGTGGCAGTTGATTTCGGGAAGGCGTTCAGTCCCTGTCGGATAAAGTACTGGATTCCTGTTGCACCTTCAGCTATGGCCTGCCACGTCATCGACCTGATTTCCTGTATGGTTGGCTCGCGTAACCAGTGTTCTCCTCCGCCGAATGCCTGAGGCACTATCCAAACAGGCTTTCTTCCTTCGAATTCTTTCTTCAGCATGCGTGTGGCATTGCCTGTCATCGTAACCGGGTAAACAGGCACAGGATACGGGTCGGCCATCACTATATCTGTTGCTCCGGCATAGTCTTTTGCTTTTGTAAACGGGGTCATAAAGACAATTGTAACCGGATGCCATGGGTCTGTCTCTTTGACAGTTTTGTATATTTCTTCAAGATAGGCAGGAGGGATTCTGTGTCCGTCGGGTTCATCAGCAATATACCATGAAAGAAGCGCTGGGTGATCCATAAAGGTCTTCACTTCATTTATCAGGACCTGACGTTTTTCTTCATCACTCATTCCGTTTGTTCCTGAATCAACCCCGCCTCCTCCGGCTACCGATGCAAGGTTATAATTTACTTTCATTCCAAGCTGTGTACAGCGGTCCATATATTTTTTCCTTTCGCCAAGGGATCCAGGTAGAAGTCGCTGATATGGAGAAATAAGGTTGAAGCCTTTTACAACCTCTTCCTCAGGCAGGGTGGGGTAAACAGGCGAATAGGTGTAAAATCCGAACGGAAAGAAAGGTAAACCGTTTACAATCAGACCGCCTGTTAGCCTGTCAATTTTTACTTCGTTTGGTTTGTGTTTGAGGAAAATAATGTCACAGGAACAATAATACATTTTTTGCATCTGTCCCTGGACATGGATTTTTGCCTCAGCTTTTCCTGATTTCCATGATGTATCAGTGACGAACTTAAGCCTTATTATGTTTTTTCCTGGTTTTCCATTCCATTTACTTATAGTGTCACCCCTGAATTTGACATTTACGCTTATTGCAGAGTAAATATGGTTTTGTGGTATGTGGAGAAGCAGTTCAGCATCTTCTCCCGGTGAAAAAAAACTGTATCGGGGATTGATACTGTAACTTAGTGAATCAATTGTTTGTCCCTGCGTAAGGACACTGAATGTAACGAAAAATATAGTTATAAACCGGTAAATCATAATAACAGTTCACCGGTTTAAAAATAATAACTTTCCTGAGATATCTATTTTATTTCCGTCAGCAAAGCTTCAATTGAAGCAATTTTCTTTCTGAGTTCCTCAAGTTCTGATTTAAGCTGTTGATTTTCCAGCTTTGAGGCTTCGATTATTTTATGTTGTTCTTTTACTGCTTCAACAAGCAGTGAGGTTATCACTCCGTACTGCACCGAATAGAAGTCATTTGTGTTATCAACAACTTCCGGTAAAACATCATATACCTCCTGTCCGATAAATCCGATATGTTTCTTGCTGTCATATTTCTCCTTGTCTATCCATTCAAATTCGACACCCCGCAGTGCGCATACTTTTTTTAGTGGATCGGTAATCGGCATGATGTTAGTTTTCATTCTCATATCGCTCGCTGAAATCCAGCCTGAAGTTCCGCCTGCTGATCCGTTTACGTAGAAAGTATTTGAGTTAGGATTACTTTTCCCCATTATTACAACCATCGAATTAAACTCTCCGTAGATCAAAGGAAATGAGCCTATATGCAGTTGATTGCTTGGATTTGTTTCTAAATAACCAGCGTTATTGCCAATAAATATATTTCCGCTTCCTCCCTGAATGTTGTATCCTGCAAAACTTCCAATAGCAACATTATAATTGCCTGTAGAAATATTTTTGCCTGCTTCCAATCCTATAAGAGTATTGTAATCTCCGTCGGTGTTTTCTCTTCCTGCAGATTTTCCTATAAAGGTGTTCAGACTTCCGCCGTTATTGTTCAAGCCTGCCTCATGTCCTATCATTACGTTATATTGTCCATGGCCTGCATATCCTGTTCTGTAACCGATATATACATTGTCGTAACCGAGTGTAGCATTACGGCCTGCTTCAGTTCCGATAAATGTATTTGAATATCCTCCCCAGTTTGCATAGCCGGCTTCGTAACCGATGAATACATTATTATACCCGCTTGTGTTGCTTGGTCCGACACCTGAACCAATGAAGACATTTCTATATCCAGTATAGTTTGAATATCCTGAACTGTCGCCAATAAACACATTGCTGTAACCATTTGATCCACTTAAATTTGAATATCCTGCTTTATGACCCATGTATGTATTTCTTTTGCCGGTCGTTACGTTATAACCCGACAGGGTTCCAATAAATGCATTACTTGAACCTGTTGTATTTCTATATCCAGACTGGTAGCCGAGGAAAACATTATTGGTTCCAGAAGTATTGCTGAAGCCAGCCTGATAGCCAATAAAAGTATTATATTCACCGTTGGCTGATGCTTTGGGTGTTACATACATAAATTCTCTTGGACTTAATGATTTTGAAGCATCGAAACCGCCAATTGCGAAGCCACCCTTTGTTGCTTTGGTTGGGGTGTTATCAATATTAAGCCTGATACTATCGGGAGTCACGATCATCAGATTTACTGTTTCCTCTCCGGCTTTTGCAGGATCAAATCCTCCTATGGCAAATCCTCCTTTTACCCCCTTTCCGTCTGTGTCTTCAACCAGAATTTTTACTCCGTTGTTGTATACAGCAAGAACCGGGGTACCCAATTTATTTTTAACCTCAAACAATGGTTGTTCATCTGGCCAGTTTGAAGGTGGTTGAATTGATAATTTCCCTGCTGGTGAATTGGTACCTATCCCCACATTGCCAGTTGTTCTGTAAAGGTTTGAACCGCTACTTTGCCACTGTTCAGAACTTTTTGACATATGAGCATAGGGCACCGACCATAATGGACTTACACCCATCTCTTTCCAGCCACCATAATAAATTTCAGTTTTTATGTATTTGGGTGTTACACTCCAGTCAATATCAGCAAATGTTGCTGCTGTACCTGACTGTTTAACTCCCTGCCCTACAACCACGGTTAACATGCCAAAATTGTTTGTAGATACTGAAGAATGAAGTTCCTCCCAGAAAACTGTTCCACCTGTTTGTTCGCTCTGAATGGTGATTTTCACTGGCATTGCAGTATTAGCAATCGGATTACCTCCTGCATCCCTTGCAATAGCCTGGTAGTTAAATCCCTGTGGTACTTGAGCAAAAGAGTTATGATGCCATAATAACATCAATATTGCCAACACAGATGACATCATACATCTCCGGATTTTTTTACTGATACATGCACTTTTCTTATTTGAAATTGCACGATTTGTTGTTTTCTTTAAAGTTTTCATATCATAATATTTTTAATATATTGATATTCAAAATAATATGATAAAGGTTTGTATAAAAACCATTTGAAAATAAAGTATCTTAATGGATGAAGTTACTTTATTATATTATATCAAATTTACAATAAAAAGAAAACTTTACCAATACTTCACCTATTGTAATATTGAAGTAAAGACACTAAGGTGGGTTATGTAGAATTACAGTTTTTTACCTGTTCAACGAAATTAAAATAAGTGTGCTGAATTAGAATTCTTTGCGCAAATACCTGTCAATTGCCATTGCCGCTTTTCTTCCTGAAGCAATGGCATTAACAACAAGGCTTGCGCCAGATACAGCGTCACCTGCAGCGAAAACACCCCGCACACTGGTATGAAGATTTCTGTCTGTTTTGATGTTTTTACGGTCATCAAGTTCCAATCCCAGTTCTTCAATAAGGCCTTCAAGAGCAGGATGCATAAAACCGAGAGCAAGCACTACCATATCAGCTGGTATTATTCTTCGTGTTTCCGGGAGTGGTTTCATTATATGTTGTCCGCCGGATGATTCCCAAACAACATCTTCAACTTCTATACCTGTTAAATAACCATTTTCACCTATAAATCTGTTAGTTGATAAACTCCACATCCTTACACAGCCTTCTTCGTGTGAAGTTGATGTTTTAAGGATTTTTGCATAATATGGCCATGGATTGTTTGGCGATCTTTTCAGTGGAGGCATTGGCATTATTTCAATCTGGGTGACACTCTTTGCTTTTTGACGTATAGCAGTACCCACGCAGTCTGATCCGGTGTCGCCACCTCCAAGTACAATTACATTAAGTCCTTCAGCGGATATTCTTTCTTGAGCAGGAATTATTTCTCCGTCATTTATTCTGTTTTGTTGTGTGAGGAAATCCATGGCAAAGTATATTCCATTAAGATCCCGTCCTTCAATGTTGAGGTCACGGGGTTTCATGGCACCTATTGCCAGACATAGAGCATCGTATGAGCTTAATAATACCCTGCCAGGAATATCCTTACCAATCTCAGTTCCTGTTCTTATTTCAACACCTTCAAAGGTCATTAAATTAAGACGTCTATCAATTGTGACTTTACTGAGTTTAAAGTCGGGGATTCCGTATCTGAGAAGGCCTCCGGCTTTATTGTTTTTTTCAAATATTGTTACGTTATGGCCCCATTTATTAAGAAGGTCTGCTGCTGCCAGTCCGGCAGGTCCGCTGCCGATAACTGCCACTCTCTTGTCTGTTCTTTTACGTGGAGGTTTAGGTTTGATATAACCTTCTGTAAAAGCTCGTTCAGAAATAGCGACTTCATTTTCTCTGATTGTCACAGGTTCATCGTTAATATTCAGAACACATGCATGTTCGCAAGGAGCAGGGCATATCCTTCCGGTGAATTCAGGAAAATTATTTGTTGCGTTAAGCCTGTTATAGGCACTTTTCCATTCTCCCCTCCAGAGCAGGTCATTCCACTCAGGTATCAGGTTATCGAGCGGGCATGCCCAGTGGCAGAAGGGTGTGCCACAATCCATACATCTCGATGCCTGAAGCATACGGTCATCACTGTTAAGTACCTGCTCGACTTCACTGAAGTCGCATATTCGTTCATGTATAGGCCTGTTGCCTGCTTCCTTGCGTCTAACCTTTAAAAAACCTGTCGGGTCAGCCATAATTCTGATATTCTTTTAATTTATATGATTACTTTTGATTACTTTACTTATTAATTCTCAGTTCAGATATAACGTATTTATGATCCTCTAACAAACTCCACATCTAACTCAAGGTCAGCAATTTTCTTCTTGATTTCTTCAAGTTTCTGTTCATGCAAAACCTTTTTGTATTCATATGGTATTACTTTAATAAACATTTCAAGATATTTATCAAAATCATCGAGTATCATTTTTGCCTTTTTACTGCCTGTGTAATAATAGTGTCTTGCAATCAATCCTTTGAGTTCATGTACATCGCTTCTATCTTCAACAAGTGATAGTTCAACCATACCCATGTTGCAGAAATAATCAAACTTACCGGTTTCGTTAAGTACATAAGCAATTCCACCGCTCATACCTGCTGCAAAATTGTTACCGGTACTACCCAGAACAACCACTCTGCCACCTGTCATGTACTCGCAGCAATGGTTTCCTGCTCCTTCAACTACAGCAATTGCTCCGCTGTTTCTTACAGCAAATCTTTCTCCTGCCATTCCTGAAATATAGACTTCTCCGCTTGTAGCTCCGTAGAGAACAGTATTACCGGTTATTATATTCTTGTCAGGTTCGAATAACGAGCCTTCGGGAGGTATAACAATAATCCGGCCTCCTGATAATCCCTTACCAAGGTAATCATTTGAATCTCCTTCCAGCCTGAACTCTATTCCTTTAATCAGAAAGGCGCCAAAGCTCTGACCTGCTGAGCCTCTGAATATACATCGAATTGTTCCATCAGGTAAACCTTCCTGTCCATAAATTCCGGCAATTTTTCCCGATAACATTGCACCTACAGACCTATCAGTATTTTTTATTTTTTTCTCGATTAATACTGGCTCTTTTTCGTTTATTGCCTTATCTGCCAGATTAATCAGTTCCCTATCAAGAACATTGTCTATGTTATGAATTTGTTTTTCTACACATTTAATAGGATTAACTTTTGCCTCGGGGGGCAATGTGAGAATTGGTGAAAGATCAAGTGTCCTGGACTTCCAGTTATTAATTTCATAATTGCGTTCCAGAAGGTCTGCCCTGCCGATAATTTCATCAAGCGACCTGTAGCCCAGTTGGGCAAGAAGCTCCCTTACCTCTTCAGCTACGAATCTGAAATAATTAACCAGATAATCAGCTTTTCCGGTGAATCTTTTTCGAAGATCTTCATTCTGTGTCGCAATACCTACAGGACATGTATTCATATGGCATTTTCTCATCATTACACAACCAAGCACAATCAGTGCTGCAGTTGCAAATCCAAATTCCTCTGCACCAAGTAAGGCCATAATAATTACATCAAGACCTGTTTTCAGCTGTCCGTCAACCTGAAGTTTCACTCTTTTCCTCAGGTTATTCATTACCAGTGTTTGCTGGGTCTCAGCAAGTCCAAGTTCGAGAGGTAATCCGGCATGTCTTATTGAGGAAATGGGGCTTGCCCCTGTTCCGCCTTCAAAACCACTGATGGTTATTATGTCGGCCTTTGCTTTCACAACTCCTGCAGCGATAGTCCCAACACCGCATTCCGAAACAAGTTTAACACTGATATTTGCTCTGGGATTAACATTTTTCAGATCGAAGATCAATTGAGAAAGATCCTCAATAGAATAAATATCATGGTGAGGGGGAGGTGATATAAGTGTTATCCCTGGAATAGAATGCCTTGTTTTTGCTACTATTTTATCAACTTTATGTCCCGGCAACTGTCCGCCTTCGCCAGGCTTTGCACCCTGTGCGATTTTAATCTGTATTTCATCCGCATTTACCAGGTATTCTGTTGTTACTCCAAAACGTCCGCTGGCAACCTGCTTAATGGCGCTGCGTGCATTTTCACCATTCGGCCTGGGTTTGAAGCGTTCAGGGTCTTCTCCTCCTTCGCCTGTATTGCTCCTTCCTCCAATCCTGTTCATCGCAATAGCCAGAGTTTCATGCGCTTCCCGGCTTATAGAACCAAACGACATAGCACCCGTCACAAATCTCTTCATTATTGACTCAGCAGGTTCCACTTCATCAAGAGGCACAGGATTGCCCTCTTTCAGTTTGAACAGACCCCTTAAAAAGGTCGGTCGTGAATTTTCTTCAGATACCCTTCTGCTAAACTCTTTATATTTCGAATAATCTCCAGCCCTTGTACTCCATTGAAGAAGTGCAATCGTATCCGGATTCCAGGCATGATGCTCTCCATGTTTTCTAAATGAGTATATACCTTTATTTATTATCTCCGGTGTTGAATCTTCACTGAATGCCTTATTATGTGGAATGAGAATTTCCTGTGTAATCTCTTCAAGACCTAATCCGCCTATCCGTGATGGTGTTCCTTTAAAATACCTGTCAACCACATCCCTGCTAATTCCAATTGCTTCAAAAATCTGAGATGAGCGGTAGCTCCTCAAAGTACTTATTCCCATCTTCGACATTATCTTCAGAAGGCCTTTGTTGATTGCATTAATGTAATTTTCTTCCGCTTTTTTGTAGTCAAGCTGAATTACTTTATCTTTAACAAGTTTCTCAATTATTGCAAAACTCATATATGGATTAATCACGCTTGCACCATATCCGAAAAGAAGTGCAAAATGCATAACTTCCCTGGGTTCTGCCGATTCTACAATTATGTCAATTTGCATCCTTTTGCGTTTCTCAACAAGATAGTGATGTACAGCCGAAACTGCAAGCAGCGATGGTATAGGTGCATGCTCCCGGTCTATCCCTCTGTCTGACAGGATTATATAATTCTTTCCCTCATCAACTGCCTTTTCGCAATCGTAACAAAGTTTTTCAATAGCCTCTTTTAGTCCTTCGGCTCCCTTTGAAACTTCAAAATGCATTTTAAATACTGAGCATGAGAACCCTTTATATCTGAGGTTTTTAATTATGTTGAAATAAGTATTTGATATAACCGGTATTTTGAACTTAACCATTTTCACATGATCAGGAGTGGTGTCAAGAAGATTTTTCTGAAGAGACCCGAGGTATCCTGACAGTGTCATTACAAGCTCCTCTCTGATAGGATCAATAGGTGGATTTGTAACCTGAGCAAACAGTTGTTTGAAATAATCGAATAACCGGTATGGTTTTTCGGAGAGCACTGCCAGAGGGGTGTCGTGGCCCATTGAAGCAATAGGCTCTTTGCCTGTTGCTGCCATTTCAGTAATTATCTTTTCTATATCTTCTGATGAGTAATTAAATGACACCAGATATTTTTCATAATCCCCATCTAAAGCTGGAGAAAAATGCTGTCCGGTTTCGATATCTTCAAGAAGAACCTGATTTGCTTCAATCCATTTTCCATAAGGGTATTCTGATGCCAGTTTTGTCTTTATTTCATCATCATAATATATTTTTCCTTCTTCAGTGTCGATGAGAAGTATTTTACCAGCTCTTAGTCTTCCTTTTGCAACGACTTCATCAGGTTCAAATTCCTGAACACCTGTTTCTGAAGCCATTATAATAAGGTCATTCGAAGTTATTGTAAACCTTGATGGGCGCAGTCCATTCCGATCGAGCATCCCTCCGATATACCTTCCGTCAGAAAAAATCAAGGAAGCTGGACCATCCCATGGTTCCATAAATGTTGCATGATAATGATAAAAATCTCTCAGTTCTGGAGGTATTGGATTTTTAATGTTAATTGATTCAGGAATCAGAATAGACATTGCATATGGTAGAGATTTACCACTCATAACCAGAAACTCCACAACATTGTCGAGCGAAGCTGAGTCGCTCTTACCAGGCTCAATAATCGGGTAAATTCTCGACAGGTCGTCGAGCGCTTCCGATTTAAGAATGGATTCACGTGCTTCCATCCATATTCTGTTTCCCCTTATTGTATTTATCTCTCCATTATGGCCAATAAATCTGAAAGGCTGTGCAAGATCCCAGCTTGGGAATGTGTTGGTACTGAATCTTGAATGTACAAGGGCTATTGCACTCTGAAGCCGTTCATCTTTCAGGTCAAGATAATATTCCTTCAATTGGTATGACGTCAACATTCCCTTATATACCAGAACACGGGTCGAAAGGCTCGGAATGTAAAAGAAATCTTTCTGACCAAGGTTTGATTCCCTGATTCTTTTTTCAGTTATTTTTCTGATAATATATAGTTTCCTTTCAAGAACTTCAGGTTCAGTATCTGCAGTCATGAAAATTTGTTTCATCACCGGTTCAGTCATCAATGCAAGTTCTCCCAATACACTGTTATTTCTCGGCACTTCACGAAACCCCAGAGTTTTAACACCTTCTTCTGCCGCCACTTCTCCTAATATCTTTAAACATTCATCTGCTTCATGGCTGTTTTGTGGCAGGAAAAGTATTCCGGTTCCAAAATATCCCGAAGGAGGTAAAGCATACCCCTGAATAAGGTAAAAGTCACGAGGAATCTGGATCATTATTCCTGCACCATCACCCGTACGGCTATCTGCGCCCTCAGCACCACGATGAGCCATGTTACATAAGATCTCAAGTCCTTTTGAAATAATGGAATGTGATTTTCGCCCTTTAATGTGAGCTACAAACCCAATTCCACAACTGTCATGTTCGAAATCACTTCTGTATAATCCTCTGTTGGTACTTTTCATGGTTAACCTCATTTTTATTAAAAAAAAACCGTTCTCACTGGCTGAGAACGGTTTATAATAAATTTAAAATACCATTCTCAGCCTTCGCTGAACCTCCTGAGAACGATTACTGATAATATTAAAAGGCCTTTCGCCTCCATTTCCTCAAAATTTTCGTACAAATATAATATTTGCTTAAAATATTTAAGAAAAATTAAAAAGAAATTTATTAACATTAATTATTTAAAATTTAATTAAGCATTTTTAGTTTCCATAACCATCAGGCAAAATATAATTTAACTTAAGGAGTAGTTTTTTCATTTATAGTTTTAATTTTATATTAGAGAATCAATAATAATTATGCGTTGAATGAGTAATCAAAGTGAAACTCTTTTTATTATAATTTTCGGAGCCACGGGCGACCTTACCTACCGAAAGCTTGCTCCTGCACTGTATTCGCTTAATATCCAGGGCTCAATACCTGAAAGGTTTTATATCGTGGGTGTTGGAAGAAAAAATTTAACAGATGAAGAGTTCAGAGCAAGAATGCGTGAAGGTATAAAATTGTTTTCCTATAGAAGTGAAATAAGAGATAGCTCTATAGAAGAGCTACTTGAGCATTTCTTGTATATCAAATCAGACATGGTTTCGCATGAAGGATACACAGATCTTAAATCATTGATCAAGAAGAAAGAAGACGAATCAGGTGGTGCAATAAACTGTATATATTATCTTGCCACACCTCCCGACCTGTTCTCTGTGATTCCTTTCAGGTTACATGAAGCAGGGCTTACTTCGGAAGACAAAGGATACATAAGGTTCGTTTTTGAGAAGCCATTCGGATATGAGTATGCTTCCTGCAGAAAGTTGAACGAAGACCTTCACCGGATTCTTTCTGAGAAACAGATATACCGGATTGATCACTACCTGGGCAAGGAAACCGTCCAGAATATTCTTGTTATGAGATTTTCAAACGGTTTATTTGAGCCTTTGTGGAACCGCAATTATATTCACCACATTCAGATTACCTCTGCCGAAAGCATAGGTGTTGAAAACAGAGGCGGATATTACGACTCGGCCGGAGCACTGCGTGATATGGTTCAGAACCACCTGCTTCAGATGGTGGGGTTGACTGCAATGGAACCGCCATCTTCTATTCATCCCGATGCTATAAGAAATGAAGTGCTGAAAGTATTTCAATCATTGCAGCCATTAAAGGAGGAAGAGGTACCAGAATATGTAATCCGCGGGCAGTATACAGCTTCGAAGGTAATGGGACAATGTATACCTGCTTACAGACAGGAGCCCGGGGTAAATCCGGCTTCTCGCACCGAAACTTATGTGGCAATGAAATTTTTTATCAACAACTGGCGGTGGGGTGGTGTTCCTTTCTTTATCAGGACCGGCAAACGCCTGCCCACCAGAGTAACTGAGATAGTTGTCAATTTTAAACCTACACCACATTTTCTGTTTCATGTAGATGATATGAATAAGGCCATAAATCAGCTTATTATAAGAATACAACCTGATGAAGGTATTGTGCTTAAATTTGGAATAAAAAAGCCAGGCAGCGGTTTCAATGTCGAGAATGTTAGTATGGATTTCCATTATTCAGATCTTTTAAAGGTTAGAGTCCCAGAGGCATACGAACGATTGCTCGGAGATGTGATAATGGGCGATTCAACGTTGTTTGCGCGCGATGATATTGTCGAAACAGCCTGGAAATTTCTTGAACCTGTTCAGAAAGCATGGGCTGAAAACCGGGACATAAAAATATATGGTTACCCTGCAGGTACATGGGGACCTGAAGAGGCAGGAAAAATTATTGGCGATGGACTTGAGTGGCGTTATCCCTGCAAAAATCTGGCTGATGACGGAACTTTTTGCGAACTTTAACAGTATGGACAGGATAATTAAGATATCGAACAACATAATGGCACTCTCTCATGAAGTTGCTGCAGACCTTTCAGCTATTATCAATAACGCAGTCCGGCGTTCCCACCACCTGAACATTGCACTTTCAGGTGGCAATACGCCGCGAACCTTTTATTCAGTTCTGGGTACACATTATGCCCTTAGTACAGAATGGAAAGCAGTTGATTTCTTCTGGAGCGATGAACGTTGCGTCCCTCCCGGTGACAGGGAAAGTAATTACAGGGTTGCAAGAGAACACTTTTTCGAACGGATTAAGATACAGGCTGGAAAAATTCACAGAATCAGAGGTGAAGATGATCCTCAAACAGAAGCAATAAGATATTCTGAACTAATCAAGAAAAAAGTTCCATTTCGTTTTGGATTTCCTGTATTTGATATTGTTTTCCTGGGGCTTGGAACGGACGGACATATAGCATCAATATTTCCAGGTGATGAGAAAGTACTTAGTTCGGTCAGAACATGTGAAGTTGCAGTACATCCAGAAACAGGACAAAAAAGAATTACACTTACCCTGCCAGTGATAAATAATGCAGAAAGAATTATTTTTCTCGTTTCAGGAAAAGATAAGGCTGAAATTGTTGCTGAAATACTTAATAACCCGGATGCCAAACATTATCCTGCTGGCATGGTAAATCCTCACTTCGGCAAAATATACTGGTATATGGATCTGGATGCAGCATCCCTGTTAAGCCAGTATGCTTAAAAAAATAATGTTATTGTTAACAATTGGTTGAAAATAATCTTCAGTTAATAGATTTAATCTTTATAAATTTATCCTGCCTTTTAAACTAAATAATTAAGATTATGTCGCACGAGAAACCTAAAGGTGAAGCCAAGAAGAAGAAACAGCCAACCAAAACCCTGAAAGAAAAGAGGGCTGAAAAGAAAGCAAAAAAAGCAGAGAAGGCTGGCAAATGAGAGTTTGCTATTGAATTTGGTTCTAACGCCGGGTGTACCTGTCAAAAACTGTAATTACCGGAAGTACATTCCCGGCTTCATCAAAGTAATCACGGGTTGAACGGCCACCATAGGTGGCAGGTTCCCACCAGAATACGCCAGCTCCGTATTTTCCGGGAGCTGTTGTTACTATTTTGTTTACTTCTTCCAGAAATTCTTTCTGTCCTTCAGGGGTTTCAGGAAACGGACCCGGGCGTTCCTTGTACTCAGTTGGTGATGAACAATATGCAACTTCAACAAGAATTATCGGTTTTCTATATGTCTCAGCCATGAAGATCATATTATCCCTGAGGTCCAGCAGGGTTCCATGCCACCATGGGTAATAAGATTGCCCTATAATGTCAAAATCAATTCCGTACGACTGGATTTTGTCGAAGAACCATCTGGTCTTTTCTTTGTTCCCTCCCTGATCTATGTGAATCATTATCAGCGGCTTTTTAACAGTTTCATTACAGGCATCATACACCCCACGTATTCCGGCTTTAAGAAGGTCTGCGAAATTATCCCAGTTATCAGGCAATTTGCCATCAGGCCAGAGCATCCCGTTAATAACCTCATTGCCAATCTGAACCATTTCGGGAAAAGAACCAGCCTCACGAAATGCTACCATAGTGGATTTTGTATATTCATAAACTGCCTCAACAAGCTCTTTATGAGTCTTTCCTTCCCACGCGGCTGGAGTATATTGCTTGCCCGGATCAGCCCAGGTATCGGAGTAATGATAATTCAAAAGAAATTTAAATCCCATTGCTTTTGCTTTTGAAGCAAGCTCAATAGTATACTGAAGATTATTTGGAAGTCGAGTTGGGGTGTGAAAAAGCCTCAACCGGATCCATTCATAACCGTGATCTTTGAAAATCTTTAGTCCATCCTTTGGCACTCCATCTTCCTTAAATTTAAATCCCATATCCTCAGCACTTTTCAGGAATGACAGGTCGGCCCCAATGGCATAATTAAAATTACTAATCTGCGAATAAACACTATTAACTGAAAATACTAAAATGCAAAAAAGACCGATCAGGAAAATATTTTTATGGTTCATCTCAATAAAAATTTAAAAGTTTAAATTGCATCCATTATCAGATATAAATTGGTGACATATTAATTTATTATGTCATCTGTACCCAATATTATTGAAATAATTTTTGTAAAATTAGGAAATCAAACGTTTCTGAATTAATTTTACTCAGAATGATATTTCATTTTTAAGTAATTTTTGTCAAACTAAAATTTACTGAACTATGAGCAACGGAACATCCTTCGATTTTAATGCTTTCATTAATGAATCAAAAGAGACTCTTTTGAATCCGAAAAGCTATTTTTCTTCCATGAAGACTGCCGGTGGAATGGTTGAACCGCTTATTAAGGCTGTCATTTATGGTGTGATAGCAGGTATTTTTTACCTGATTTGGGGTTTATTTCATCTGGGGGCTGCAGGAAGCTTGCTGGGTGGTGCAGCTGGATTTGTCGGATTGATTTGGGCAATCATTGGTTCAATAATCGGACTATTTATCGGGGCAGTTATAATAATGGTTATCTCGGCAATCGGTAAAGGCAGCACCGATTTTGAAGCTTGCATGAGAGTTTCTGCATCTCTGATGGTAATTATGCCTGTTTCTGCATTGCTGAGTTTTCTGGGTGGCATAAGCCTGACACTGGGTTTAATTGTCAACCTGATTATCTGGCTCTATTCGTTATGGCTTTTGTATCATGGACTTACTGGTTCGCTGAAGGCAACCCCCGGAACAATAAAAATAATTATGTGGGTTCTTGCTGCTATCCTTGTGCTCTTTACAATTACAGGAATGGCCACAAAGAGTGCAGCTGAAAAATTACTGAGGGATTATAATAGGGAAGCAAAGGAAATTATGAAAGATTTAGAGTGAAAACAGATATTCTGTATTTCATTAATTTAAAAAATAATTTATAAAGTTATGATTATCATCCCGTTCAAAAAAGGAATCTATGCAGTAATTTTAATTATAGCACTGTTTATTTCGGCTCTGAACGTTTCAATTACTCAAACAGATCTTAAAGGTAGACATGCTTTTAAGGAATTTGAAAGTGCAAAAAAATGCAGGACATGCCATCCCGGGATATATGAGCAGTGGTCACAGGCAATGATGTCGCAGGCATATACTCATCACTGGGATGAGATTGAGTATTTCGACCTTGCTGAAGCACATGCCACAGCAGTGCCCCAGCTTCGTGAAGTTGTTGACGGCTGCAATGGATGCCACACCCCGCTCGCATATATGAACGGCAAATTTCCTCCGCCACGGCCTGCAGAAAATTCAATGGCTAACGAATCTGTTTCATGTGAGGTATGCCATCTTATTCAGGAGACTCATTCTGACCCGCCATTCAACTTTAGCTATGTGATCAGTCCGGGAACAACCAAATACGCCGGACGGCAGCCTTCAGTGGAATCACCTGCCCATAAAATCATTACTAAAGATATATTCCACACTACCGAATATTGCGGAATATGCCATAATGAAAAAAATCCTTTCGGTGTGTGGGTTAAAAGTACTCAGCTCGAATGGAAGGAGGGACCCTATGCTGCACAGGGAGTCCCGTGTCAGGATTGCCATATGCCTAAGGGCCAATATCTTAATGCAATAATGGGTAAACCTTATGCTGATGCACGGCTGCATTTGTTTCATGGTGGACACGATCCGGGAAAGGTAAGGGGAACAGTTGAAATAAGAATCGAACCCGATGTGCGGGAAGCGGAACCGGGCGAGACAGTCATATTCACTGTAGCTCTGTTCAATGCTAAAACAGGTCATAAGTTTCCAACAGGCTCTGTTGAAGACAGAATATTATGGCTGAACGTTGAGGCAACAGATGCAAAAGGTAAGGTTTACCATCTGAGTGTTGACAAAAAAGGATTTGAAGGAGAGGAATATACAATATCGGGCGATTATCTGGCATATCAGGATCTGGGCATTCCAAAAGGAATAAAAGATTTTAAGGGGCTGCAACGCGACGGCATCCCCGCAGGCAACAGGATATTCCGTATGCCTTATCTCGACCCAGATGGAAACATGACCATAATGCAATGGAATACAGCCAAACTGGGTGTAGATTACCGCATCGGCCCGCGTGAAACAAAAACAGAAAAATTTACTTTCAGGATTCCGTCAAATGTTTCACCGGGAAAAATGAAAGTCACCGCTACACTGAATTACCAGCTTCTGGTGAAACCTGTAGCAGATTTTCTGGGCGTACCGGCTGATGAATCAGAAATAATTCCAGTTAACGACCATTCTACCTGGATAACAATTTTACCCTAAACTAAAAATATAATTATGAAGATAAATAAGATTCATTTGATACTTGTTTCTTGTTTCGTTGGTTTATTTGTTTCTGGTGAAGCATCAGGAATTCCTGCTTTTGCACGTAAATATCAGATAAGCTGTCAGGTGTGCCATTCACCAGTACCCCGGCTCAAACCTTATGGTGAAGAATTTGCCGCAAGCGGTTACAGGATGACCGAATATGAGTCGCCACGCTATTTTATAAACACGGGTGACGATAAGCTGTCACTGCTGCGTGAGGTTCCTCTGGCTGTTCGTGTAGATGGTATTGCATCATACAACCGCGGAAACAGCGGGAAATTCGATTTCGGAGCACCATCAGGCGTTAAACTCCTTTCTGGCGGTGAATTATCAGACAAGCTGTCGTACTATTTTTATTTCTTCATGAGCGAAGGTGGTGAAATAGTGGGGATCGAGGATGCATTCCTGACTTACAGCAATCTTTTCGGCACCGGAATAAATATTACTGCCGGCCAGTTCCAGGCATGCGATCCTTTCTATAAAAGAGAGATAAGGCTTACTCTTGAGGACATTGCTATATTAACCTCTGTCCCTGGCACCTGCAACGCTTCTCTTAAATATGAAAGGGGAATAATGGCTGATTACGAAATACCTAAACTCGGTACGGGAGTTGTTGTAGAATTGATTAACGGGAACGGCATTGGCAACGGAGGTGAAGAACTTCTTTTCGATAAAGATAAATATAAGAACCTGCTTCTATATATTTCACAACCTCTGGGAAGGAGCTTTACAATTGGTCTGATGGGCTACCTCGGTAAGGAAATTGTAAGCGGGGCACCAGTAACCTTAACAAGCAATATAAAAATGATCGGACCGGTAATCAAAGCCAACTTTAATGAGCATTTTATAATTAATGCCCAGTATATTCTTCGTACTGATGCAAGAATTTTTGATGAAACACTTGGAACATGGGGAACCGGGATAGACACTCAGGGGGGATATCTTGAAGCAATTTTTACACCCCGCGGCGATGCAAGCAAGTGGTATTTTACCGGACTGCTAAACTGGGTGGAGTCAGATTATGATATGCTTGATTATAAGTCCGCTACATTTCATATTGGACATGTCTTAAGAAGGAATGTCAGACTTATATCAGAGTATTCTTATATTGATGAGCCAGGTGATAAATATGGAAAATTTAGTGTTGGATTTGTAGCAGCTTTCTGATGGCTACAGATTAAGGAATGTTTTAATTAATGAAATAAAAGGGTGAAATCCTATGCATTGATTTCACCCTTTTATTTTGTTACTTTTTTAGCAGATCCCTTATTTCAGTAAGTAGTTTTACTTCGGCAGGGGGTTCAGGAGGTGCAGCTGGAGCAGCAGGGGCTTCAGATTTTTTTCTGAGAGTGTTGATAGCTTTAATCAGCATAAATACTGCAAAAGCAACTATCAGAAAATCGAAGCACACCTGAAGAAAATTCCCATAATTCCATGTAACTGCAGGATTCCCGTCCGAAGCAGCTTTCATAACAAGTTTCAGATCGGTGAAATTTACACCGCCGATTAATAGACCAATGGGAGGCATAATAATGTCGCTCACCAGGGATGATACGATTTTGCCGAAGGCAGCTCCGATAATTATACCTACTGCCATGTCGACAACATTGCCCTTCATTGCGAAGGCTTTGAATTCATCAATAATTTTCATAGTGATAATTTTTAATTATGGAAAGTTAAAAATATTTAGTGAGATAAAAATTTAAGTTGTTTTTACTTGTTATTGATTTATTGTTTTCATTTTTTCAATGTTGATTTCAAACCAGGGAGAAGAATAATCAGGGTCGAAATCAGGATTCTTTATTATTTCACCTGTACGATGGTTGATTATTCCTTTGATATATTTTGATGGTAAAACATAAACGGTGTCGGCGTTGTCATTTTTTTCGGGAGGTCTTTCAGTAAGGATATTTTCATAATTACAGTTTTTGATTCCTGCTTTTGCGATCTCGTCGTTGTAATATTTGATTATTCTGTCTGAAATGCATATTACTATCACATAATCTCCGTAATATCTTTTACTGTTGTGTTTTACCAGCAGATCGAGCCTGTCGCTGGTTACTGAAAAGGCCGTCTTGTAAAATGATTCCGCAAATCTGAAACCTTCTTTTAGTATGTTTTCGGCATCGCTTTTGAATTTTGTGTAGTGAAGATAAATTTTTGCCCTGTCTTCATATTCAAGCATAAATTTCATTACATCTTCATCAAGAATTTTTTCGCTTCTTAATTCGTCGTATTTTGCCGGGCTTTCGGATACGACCATTTTTTTAAGGAGCGATTCAAACTGAAGATCTCTTTTTATGAGTTTTGTATGCAGGTAAGCAATGTAACCTGCCAGAATAAGTATTACTATCAGGAGAAATATTTCCATCCCGATGGTTTTGTAAGAGGCCCCCGCCCCAATTTTAATACCTAAAGTTAGTTAATTTTTGATTTATTCATGCCTGGTTGACAAACAACTCAGAACCATCCTTTTTTTCTCAGGAAAAACATTCCGACTGCTGAGAAGAACATAGAAACAAGGAAAATAAGCAAAAAGGCGATTCTTGAATTTTCCATAAAGTTAGGTACATTCATTCCGTACAAGCTGGCAATGAGGGTAGGAATCATAAGAAGAACCGAGATGGAGGTGAGTCTTTTCATTATGATGTTCAGGTTATTGGAAATAACCGAGGCATACGCGTCCATCATTCCGCTGAGAATGTCGCTGTAAACCTGCGTGGTTTCCTGTGCCTGCTTGGTTTCAATCTCGACATCTTCAAGAAGTTCTTCATCATACTTTTCTTTCTGGTTTCTGAGATTTTTCAGCCGGTTTATTAATATGTCATTGCCTTTTAGTGAAGTTGTAAAGTAAACAAGGCATTTTTCAATCTGAAATAATCTCTGCAGGTCTTCGTTTCTGACAGATCTTTCAAGTTCCGATTCGGCTGATTTTATATGCAGGTTTATCTGTTTAAGGTATTTCAGAAACCAGACACTCGAGTTAAGAATGAGGCGAAAAACCAGATCAAAATAATCTTTGTAATTGATATTCTTTCGTACTGAATATGTAAGGAAATCCTTTATCAGCTCTGTTTCCACGTGGCATATTGAAATAAATATTTCATCTTTGAATAAAAGTCCGAGGGGTGCAGTAGAAAATGGTATTTTAGGATTTCCGTTCCTGTAAGGGATTCTAATAATTATAAAGAACCATCCCTCTTCATATTCTACACGTGGTCGTTCGTCGATATCTTCAAGGTCGTTAAGGAATGATGGAGGAATATCGAATTTCTGTAAATATTCTTTATCATCAGCAACAGGGCATTCGATATGTATCCAGCAGTATGGTTCCCACTCTGCACATGGAACAATTCCTGTTGAGTTTTTAAAGAAAGTTCTCATAGTACAAGCCTCCATTATTTTATAACAGAGGTTGACTATGCAAACCTCTGTTAAAATTCAACAACATAAATGATAATCGTCCATGTCTGGATTCGGTTTCGGCGTGCAAAATAATGAATTTAATTTATTATTTAGTTCAAATGTTAAAAAAATATTGGTAAAAAATATATAGAAACAAAAAATGCGGCTTTTTATGCCGCATTTTTTATAAGCGAAAATTTAGAACCTATGCATTTTTAAATGCTTTTTTGCCTGCGAATTTTCCAGACTTGCCGAGTTCAAGTTCAATGCGCATAAGCTGGTTGAATTTTTCAATTCTTTCGCTGCGGCATCCGCTTCCGGTCTTCAGATGGCCGGCATTGACTGCAACAGTCAGGTCTGCAATGAAACTATCGGCAGTTTCTCCACTCCGGTGTGATACAAAAGCATTGTATTTGTTTTTGTATGCCAGCTCAATCGTTTCAAGCGTTTCGGTTACGGTACCTATCTGGTTCAGTTTTATAAGGATTGAGTTTGCAGCTCCCTTTGCGATGCCTTCTGCGAGAATTGCCTTATTGGTGCAGAACAGGTCGTCACCTACTATTTCAATTCTGTTGCCAAGAACCTTTGTAAGATTTACCCAGCCTGTCCAGTCATTTTCAGCAAGGCCGTCCTCAATAAGCACAATCGGATACTGATTAACCCAGCTTTCCCACAGTTTTATCATTTCATCGCTCGAGAGCAGTTTACCTGTACTTTTGAAAAGCTTATATTTCCCGTCTTCCCACATTTCACTCGCAGCGGGGTCGAGGCAGATACTCACATCGGTTCCCGGTTTGTAACCAGCTTTGTTGATAGCCTCGAGGATTACCTCTACTGCTTCATCATTCGATTTGAGATCAGGTGCAAAACCTCCTTCGTCGCCTACTCCGGTGCTGTAGTCTTTGCCTTTGAGCACTGATTTAAGTGAATGGAAAACTTCAATTCCCATCCTTATTGATTCAGCAAATGAAGGAGCATTGTGTGGTGCAATCATAAATTCCTGAAAATCAACATTATTGTCGGCGTGCTTACCACCATTGATGATATTGAGGCATGGAACTGGCAGAAGATGTGCATTTGCGCCTCCTAAGTATTGGTAAATAGGAATGCCTGCACTCTCAGCTTCAGCCCTCGCGTAAGCCATCGATACAGAAAGAATGGCGTTGGCACCAAGTTTCGATTTATTTGGTGTTCCGTCGAGTTCAATCATCAGATAGTCGAGTTGGCGCTGGCTGGTAAATTCCTTGCCAACAATCTCCTTTGCAATTACCTTATTCACGTTTTCAACTGCTTTAAGAACACCTTTGCCGTTGTAGCGTTTTTTATCGCCATCGCGCAATTCACATGCTTCCCTTTCGCCAGTTGAGGCACCGCTGGGCACCATAGCCCTGGCTTGTGTCCCGTCTTCAAGAGTTACAACAGCTTCAACAGTCGGATTCCCTCTCGAATCCAGAATTTCCATTGCTGATACATCAATTATTTTCATTGTTTCTATGTTTTTGGTTATTAAAAAGTTTTTTGTTCTTTTCCCGTAAACGATATCAGGCCCAAATATAGTTTATTTTATATTAATGAAAAAAATGGGCACTTAAACCATTTTAAATGTAAGAATCAACATGGGATCAGTTTTATATGCTCAAAGGAAAATGCTGGAACCAGAAACAAGCACCCGGTGACCTTGGTTAATTATTGCTAATCTTTAATACATCTCACACTGTAACCCTCTCCTTTATAGCCATAGAATTTTAATATTTCGGCGTTTTCATTGTACATTTCTATTGCATACGCCTCAAAATAATTAATAGAAGTACTTGTCCACCAATAGCCCCGGAGTGTAACATTAATGAACTTTCCTTCATAATGTTGTCTCATTCCACCAGGGAGAGCTGAAAAACCATAGTTATTAGCAAAACAAAGATTAGGTTCACTCCATAACTGACGGTAATAATCCTTTAATTTACCACCGGCTTTTTTATGTCCGCCAAGGAAATTAATCAATTCATCCCAGTCCGAATCTGTCGGCACATGCCAGCCGGTTAGACAGAGAGAATCTGTGCTTACTGCATAAAAATTATATAGTGCTCCGTAAATATTCGAAAAACTAACTGAGTCATTATTATACCAGCAGTATGCTGGTGCTTTATTGTATTGCAAATCATAATTGTCCTTTACCTGAATGATAACTCTGCCATTATTAAGTTTTGTCGTCCTGAGGTTCTCAGCCATCCATATCTTTGACTCGATTTCGATTGTCCGGTATACATTCCCCTCAATATCAATGATTGTATCAGTTTGTCCTGTATAGTCCGGAAATATTTTAGGACTGGTTTCTTCGTAACAGGTTGTTAATATAAAAGAAATTATTATGCAGATTATCTTGTTCGAAGTTCGATATAGAACTCTAATTTGATGCATTAAATTGTTATTATTTTCAATAATGTTATATTGTGTCATTATTTTAAACAAAATGAGTCTTTTTATTAATTTTTTTTAGGAGCAATATGTATTAAGGAGTAATCATTTGAAAAGCAAATAATTAATGCTTAATAACAAGTTGTTTATTAGCAATGTTTTTCCCATTATCAATTTTAAAGATATAGTTGCCGTTTTTAAGATTATAGACCGGTATTGTAAACCTGTCGCCTGAGTATTGACCCTGGAAATATTTTACTCCATAGCCATCATAAATACTTACATCAAAAATGGCATTTACAGCAGCATTAAGGTTAGCCGTTCTTGTAACTGTAACAGTTACTTCTGTTGATGCGGGATTTGGAGAAAGCATATACCCATAACCACAATCATATATGTAAATATAAGTATGAGCCGTGTTTCCTGTGCCGCATGCATTTTGATGAGTACAACGAACCTGATATAATTCTTCATAAGGACAATCAAAATGTGCATTTGCCCACCAATCGTAACCATAAATAGTGTTACAATAATATTCGGGACTAATTGACCACTCAAGTGAGGAGGGATTCGAATATGGTGAATAATTTGCATAGAATGTGTATTCATTGCCAATACATCCTTCAGAAGGACCTGTTACTTGTACCTGTGGTACTCCTGACCAAACATTATAGTTAGGTATTGTTACTGGAGAAAGCTGACATTGCCCATTCTCAATTGTAATTGTTGCACTTATCCAACTACTACCATTACCTGTAGAAAAAAATGTAGCCGGGTTTGATCCTGGCGATGAAGTTTCTGTTAAATATGGACCATTACTCCAATCAATATTACTGAAATCTGGAAGATAATTTATCGTATAATTCTCAGATGTACAAATTAAATGTGATCCTGAAATATTCATTGAAGTGACAATTCTTACACTAATCGCTGCTGTATTCCCATAAAGGTATAAGTAGGGAGGTATGTAGATAGGTTTATATACTCCAAACTCAATTATTTCTTCGGATCCCAACACTAAATTCTGATAATAACCCATAGCTTCAACAATTATAGTATCAGTATTGCTTGTCTGAGAATTCCATCTCCAATGCTCACTATCAATTATTTCAAAATACTCTGATTTTGATTTATAGACTAATGATTCAAAGACATCTAATTCTTCCTGTGATGTCTTATGGATAAAATAGGTTTTATCATACTCCAAATTAGTGACTCTAAATGCAATATATTCAAATACATAATCATTGTGATTTGTCTGACATTTATATTCCTCATAAAAATTTCCACTATTAATATGCGTAGTTGTAGGGTAAATAATATCATTTGCAGAAACACTAAAAAGTGTTATTAATGGTAATAGTAGTATTAATATTTTTTTCATAACAAAAAATTTTCAAATTAAAAGCGAAAATACTGTAAATCTATTATTTAAGGTATTGATTTCAAATATATACTCTCTATCAAAATCTAATTTTCTGGTATACTTTCCAAATAACTTTATAAAGTCAACTTGAAAATACCAGATTTTGGTTTTACTTAGGCTGTTTTTTTAAAAAAAATCATTCACTAAGCAATTTGCTTTTTGTGTTAATATAGACCTGAAATCCAAATGAAAAGCTTAATCCACTTGATATTATTTTATTCTCTAAAATCCCATAAGAAGGGTAGTTCAAGTGCAAATAAGTAATTTCAGGTTCGATTGCAACTGATTTTGAAATAAATATGCTATAACCAATTCCAACACATAAGGAGTATCCTTTCCACTTTTTTATATAATCATCAGCCTCAAGATTAAAAAGTCCAATAGTTACAGAACCTTCAAAAAAAATTCCTGACTTAGTATAATATCTTATAAATGGTCCTACAGTTAGGCTACTATTCAGATTTTTTATTGAAATTAAAGATGTATCCTGAGGAAATGTATTCTTGTTAAAAAGAATAAAAATATCTGTTTTCAATCCAGAAACAACGTGGTTTGTTATAAAATAACCAAAATTCAGTTCAGTATGAAATTCTTTATTATTTATTACATTTATCAATCGGGGTTTAGTACCGGTGATTGGTTCATATTCTTTTGTTTTTTGAATATTACAGGAGAAAGAGCCACCTGTAAGAAGATTCCCTTTGGAAATAGGTTCTTCATTTTGTCCGTAAGCAATCTTAGATAAGTTTCCCAGAAAAATAATAATAAAAAAAAATTTTTCCATTTTAAGTCTTTTTAATCATTGCACTATATGTTATGAACTAAAATACAAACCCGATACAAGTCAAGCATTTTTAATTTTTTTACTCTTAAAATATGTTTCTTTAAATTGATTTATCATGTTTATCTTTTGGAATATAATTACAGCTCCGAGACCATAAATCCTTTCTCCATCAATGGAAACAATATAATATTTTGATATAAACTTCCCCCTTTCTTATTGTATCTTTTTGAACGATCAAACAGTTTAAATGTGACTTAAACAAATTTACAAAATAATACCGAACAAGTCAAATTTGTTTTGTTAATTTTAGTTGCAATAAAAATTTATGCAAGTTTTAGTCATCAGGTTAGTTTATTTTCAATTAATGGAGAAAATAATCATTTTTAAGGTTCTCTTAAAATCTGCTCAACTCAACTCAACTTGTTTTTGCCGGATATAAGGTAAGTCAGAATTATTGCTGCGACTAGCTGTGCCGTAATTGAAAAAATTACGAGCCCGTGCAGTGATATATCATATAATAATCCCATCAGTGCACTGCCGGCAAACCAGAACAGTCCGTAGGCAGCATTAAATGTTCCGAAAGCAGTTCCCCGTTTTTCAGGTGGCACCATGCCTGCAATCTCTGCTCTCATTATTGATTCCTGGGCTCCCATGCCAATGCCCCAGATAATCATCCCTGCCAGCGCTGTTCCGTAATTACCCCAAAAAACCAACGGGGCAAAAAAGGAGGAAAGAATAACTGAAGCAAGAAGTACCCTTAACCCCATACGGTCGAAAAGTTTACCGAAAACGAGTGCGGCCACTGCATCGGCTGCCATGGCAGCTGCATAAAACAGCGGGATTATAGGATCAGATAAAAGAGCTTTCGATTTGAAATGAAAGGCTATAAGTGGAAAATCAGCAAAGCCAGCCGCAACAAAAATTACTGCAAGCAGATAAATCCAGTATTTCTCTGGAAATCCTTTTGTGTCGGCTGCTTTTACTTTTATCTCCAGTTCTCCGGGTGCGGGATAGAGATACTTGCAGAAGAGCAGTATTGCAAACGCTATCACTGCAGGTATTGCCAGTACTGCATAAGCAAGGGAATAGTTCTGGTTTCTGAAGAAAAGAACTGAACTTACCAGCAGGGGACCAACCGTTGCACCAATCTGGTCCATTGCTTCATGGAGTCCGAAACCCCACCCTCTTCCAATTTTATGAGTGCCGAATGATAAAAGTGCATCGCGCGAGGGAGTCCTGATGGCTTTACCAGTGCGTTCTGCAATCATCAGAACAACAGCTATCTCCCAGTATCCGGCAAGAGCAAGAAGAGGTACTGAAAAGAGGTTGAGAGCGTAGCCTGTAATCATCAGCAGCCAGTACTTTTTCGTTCGGTCGGCAAGCCAACCCGAAAGAAGCCTGAGTCCATATCCTATTAATTCACCTGCTCCGGCAACAAGACCTACAGTAGTACCGCTTGCGCCAAGGATTTTCAGGAAAGGACCATTAAGACTTCTTGCTGCTTCATAAGTTACGTCGGAGAAAAGGCTCACCAGACCTAAAAGGACAACGAACCTTACTGCTGTATCAGTCCTTAATAAATTTTTCACAGTCACCTGTTTTTGAAGCTTTAAAAATATTCTTTATTGAAAAATAACGGGCAGGTGTGTTTAAGAAAAATACCATTATTGAAAAAAATGTATTTTCATGGCTGAAATAATACTTATCAATAGAATTAGTTTTATATTAATCTATAATACGTCTGAAGTGATTGTCTAAATGAGCCCGCATTGCGGCTCTAAATTTATCAGAATCTCTTGTTTTAAGAATATCTACAAGTTTTTTGTGGGATACATACCTTTTAACTTTTATAGGTTTATTGATTATACCGCTTTCATATGCATAATTAAATAATGGTAGTAATAGTGATTGAAATTCTATAATGCTTTTGTTTCCCGTAATTTCATATAACTTGCCGTGGAACTTTATTTCATGATTTATATCAAAAAGAACTGTGTTAGATTTTTCTGGTTCATTCTTTACAATTTCAGATAGTTCTTTAATGTCTTTTGGTGTTGCCCGCTGCACTATGAAATCAGCTATTCCTACTTCAATAACAAGCCTGAATTCAAAAATATCTTTTAAAGTTCCATTATCCAGTATATTAGGTAGCATTACTTTTTGTAATACATTGAAAAGGCTTGGACTTTTAATAACTCTGCCTTTATGTTTTTTAGTTTCAATAATATCAATTGTTTTAAGACGATTTAATGATTCTCTAATAACAGTTCGGCTTACACCCATAGCCTCGGCTAATTCAGTTTCTTTTGGAATAGGGTCTCCGGGTTTTAACTTTTTTTTAATAAAGATTTCAATGAGTTTCATTTCAGCTTTATCTACGAGATTCCTATTGTCTATTTCTGTAATAAGTTCTTTAAGATTATTCTCTCTCATATTTTATTCAACATTTGGATAGTCAAAACTTTGATCTAAACAATATTATAATGTGAATTTCTTAATAAGAATGATTGTAAATATATAAAAAATGTGGCAAAAAATTTTTTTTTAAAAAATATTTATTTAAATTTGCTTTATGTAATACATAATACATATTTTTAAAAAATTGATTTTATGAGAAATAAAGTTTTTTTAAAAGTTGTCTTAATAACATTGAGTATTTTATTAAGCAACGGCATTTTTGCACAGAAACTCATTACCGGAAGAGTTATAAGTGCAAGCAATGGACAACCGCTTGGCGGCGTTAATGTAGTAGCAAAGGGCACTACTATTGGTGTAATGACAGATGGTGATGGAAGTTATAAGATTAATGTTCCATCAGAAGTAGCATACCTGGATTTTTCATTTATTGGTTATCTTCCAAAATCGATACCAATAAATGATAGAACATCAATTGATGTAATTCTTGAGGAAAATGTGCAGATGTTGTCGGAAGTTGTAGTAGTTGGATATGGAGAACAATCCAGATCAATTATGACTACTTCAGTCTCAAAACTTGATACAAAAGTACTGGAGCACGCTCCTCGCACAAATGTCGGTACCGCATTGCAGGGAACAATTGCAGGTTTAAGAGTGACAACCACATCAGGTCAGCCCGGTCAGACTCCTCAAATATTACTCCGTGGTGGTACAGATTGGAGTGGAGGTTCAGCACCGCTTGTAATTGTTGATGGTGTTGTAAGTTCACTTTATGGTTTGAACTCTGAAGATATTGAATCAATAGATGTTCTTAAGGATGCTGCAGCAACTGCTATTTATGGCGCAAGGTCAGCAAATGGTGTAATCCTTATATCAACAAAAAAAGGAAAAGTTCAAAAATCGGAGATAAATTATTCATATAAATATGGAAGGAATTACATGAGGGAAACATATGAATATCTAAACGCAAGGGATTATATTTATTACAACAGGTTAGGTTTAATGAACTATAAAGCAACAACCGGAAAAACTAATTTCGATGGTTTTGCAACGTCACCCTCAATTGGCTGGGGCACCGGGGGTAATATGATTAATTCAGTATTTACGACACAGCGTGTTACATCAGAAAACCGCCAATATCTTAATGATCCTGAATGGCAGTGGATGATTGACCCAATAAATCCAAATGATACTATTCTTTTTCAAGACAGAGATCTTTCAAAACTTATTTACCAGGATAGTTATCTTAGTGATCATCATATTTCTTTTTCGGGAGGAAATGATAAAGGACTTTATTCTCTGGGTCTTGGATATATATATGATCAGGGCATTGTGCTTGGCTCGGAACTTAAACGATTTACAGCAAATCTTAATAGTTCCTATAAATTGAGTAATAAATTATCTGTAAATTCAATATTTAATTTCACGCATTCCTCACCTAAATATCCTTACCTTACTGATGATGAAGGCAGCTATAATCAAATTTTTGAAAGAGCAGCCGGATTTGCTCCAACTGCAAGAATATATAATTCTGATGGATCTCTCAATCCATGGGTAAATACTTCAATAGGGAATCCCCTTTATTATAAAGATAAATTTTTGCGTAAAAGTTTGGAACAAAGAATAACAGGAGGTGTCAACCTCGATTATGAGATATTGCCAGGATTTAACTTGACCTTAAAAGGCAATTTATTTGCAGTTCATCTAAATCGAGAATCTTTCAATAAATCATATTATTCAGGAGGAAGTCTCAACACAGCCAGAATTGCAAGTGCCAGCTACTCACGTTCACTAACTCAACAGTATAATGTTCTGTTAAACTACAAAAATACCTTTGGAGCAAATCATCATCTTAATTTATTACTAGGTGGAGAATATTATGATTATTATTCTTTTTATATGTATGCGGCAACAAAAAATTCCCCTACAGATCTGATATACACAATGAATGCAGGCTCTGAGGCTTCTGGAGTTCCAACTTCAAGCACTACAGCAACAAGAATTCTGTCAATACTTGGGCGTATTACTTACGATTTTAATACCAGATACCTGGTAAACATAAATTTCAGATATGACGGATCTTCAAAACTTCCGGAAAATAAGTGGGGCTTTTTCCCAGGTATTTCATTAGGATGGAATCTCCATAATGAGAGCTTTTTCAAGAATTCTTTATTAAGCAGATATGTTAACAATTTTAAACCAAGGGTGAGTTATGGTGTGAACGGAAATGTTGACAATCTGTCGGATTTCGGTGCATTTGGAGGTTATGCTCTGACAGGCATATATAATAATGAAAAAGGATATTATAACAACGCACTGCCTTTGCTTAATCTTAAATGGGAGAGTTCTGTAACTTTTGATGTTGGTGTAGATTTAGGCTTATTTGAAAACCGTATTAATTTAATTGCAGACTATTTCATCAGGGATATAAAGGATAAACTGGCCTCATATAATTTGCCGTTTGAAACTGGGTTCTCATCGATTACCACAAACAACGGAGTACTGAGGAACAAGGGATTTGAACTCGAGATGAAAGCAAATGTAATAAACAAAGGTGTACGCTGGGATATAGGTGCAACATTCTATACTGTAAAGAATTATGTAGTAAAATTACCTGATAACGGTCTTGAAAGAAATCGTCAGGGGGGAACCCAGATATTTGACCCGAAATCAGGAAAGGTTGTCTGGGTAGGTGGTTTACAGGAAGGCAAACGAGTAGGGTTAGATGAGGTTTATGCTCATAAAATGGAATATGTGTATCCTGATGATGCAGCTGTAGCAGAACATGCAACCCGTGTTGATATGTATTATCCATCGAATGCAAGAACTGTTAGATTTCCGGGTGATGCTGCATGGCTTGATATTGATAAGAATGATACTATTGATTATCGGGACAGAATTTTCGTGGGTCGGACTACACCTTCAGCAATGGGTGGATTTACTTCATCCCTTTCCTGGAAAAATATTTCTTTGTTTATAAGAACTGATTATGCAATAGGTCATTTAATACATAGTTATATAAGAGTCAGAGGTATTACACAGGTACAGGGATCTCAGAATTCTACAACTGAAGTGCTTGAATCTTGGACACCTGAAAATAGATATACAGATGTTCCACGTTTTGATTTAACAGACCCTAGATATAATCATGGCGCTATACATCAACCCCGCCAAAATTCAAGATACTGGGAAAAAGGTGATTACCTGTGCCTTAGGGAAGTTACGTTAAGTTATAATTTACCTTCGACAATTTTGAAAGAATATATCAAAAATTTAAAAATATATGTTACAGGATCAAATCTTAAGTATTTTACAAAATATTCAGGCCCGGCTCCTGAACAGGGAGGAATAGATATTGGAAGATATCCTGTTCCAAGGGTTTATACTTTTGGATTGGATGTAACTTTTTAATAGTTGGATTAATTTAAATTTAAATTTATAGTAATCATGAAAAGGAAATTAATTTATCTGCTAATAATTGTAGTAACTGTTTTAACGTCTTGTGAAAAAATTTTGGAGTTAAAACCTGAAAGTTCACTTGGTTACGGCAGTTTCTGGAATTCCGAAGATGGTGCAAAAGCAGCACAAGTTGCATTACACGCAAACTTAAGGAATTATTATAGTAACTTATGGTATCTTGGTGAGATAAGAAGTGACATATGGGGCGGTAATACAATTGAAACATGTTTCGATCTGGAAGTTATTCAGCAGGATATTTCGACAACAAAAGTTCCCTCTTTTGCTCAAAATTGGGCTGGATTTTACACTTATTTGCATCTTGTGAATGATATTATTAAAAATGTACCAGATGTTCCGTTTACAAATGAAAAGAATAAGAACTATTTATTAGGTCAGGCTTATGGAATAAGGGCATTTATATATTATACAATGCTTAGAACATGGGGAGACGTTCCGATTGTACTAGAACCTACAACAAAAATAGATTTTGACAATCTATATATTCCAAGAAGTCCTGTAAGCGAAGTAATGAAACAAATAAAAGGAGATATTGAGAAGTCACTTGAATATTTTGGAGATGACAACACTTTTCTGAACAATAAAAGAATTTATTGGTCAAAAGCTGCAACCCTTACATTGAAAGGAGATGTTTACATCTGGTCAGGCACACATATGAACGGAGGGAATGAGGATTATATAACAGCGACACAGTCACTCCAGAGTGTAATTAATCAAACGTCAACTTTTCAATTGTTGCCTAAGTTTGCTGATGTTTTCTCATACACAAACAAAAATAATAAGGAAATTATTTTTGCACTTTCGTATGAAATTGACCAGGCTTCAAATATTTTTGGAAATTTCACCGCACGTAAGAATGATATTTTAAATCTTTACACCAGAGATGGTGGAACTACAACAAACATAGTTGTCAATGGTGGTAACAGAAACGGTCCTTCAACCGAGTTGTTAACTAAATGGAATGATTTTGATGATACACGGAACGATGCTACTTTTATAAGGCTTTATAAAAACCCTAACGGAACAAATTATGTGGCATCGTTGCTTAGAAAGTTTTGGGGTACAGTTAATCTAGGATCACAAGTAATGGCAGATGATGTTCCTATTTACAGATTTGCAGATGTAATTCTGTTGATGGCTGAAGCAAAAAACTTGCTTGGTGAAGATCCATCTTATTATATTAATCTCATCAGACAAAGAGCTTACGGCAATAAATTCCCCGGTCATGAATATGTGAATGGTACCAAAGAACAAAATATAGCGGTAATTCTCGATGAAAGGTTGTACGAGTTTATTGCTGAAGGTAAGAGGTGGTGGGATTTGAGGCGTGCAGGGGATAACTGGGTTTTTGCAAATAATAAATACCTTAATCCTGCAACCGATGCATATAAATTGCTTTATCCGCTTACCAGAGATATGCTGGGAAGGAATCCGCTTCTTACTCAGACGCCAGGATATGAGGATTAATAATGTTAAACTCGTCATCAGGTTGGTTTAGTTTAGGAAAGCAAAAGTTGCCTCGATATTTTTAATATTGTGAGCAACTTTTGCTTATTTAGATAATTTATAATTCTCAATTATATATGAAATCAACATTCATATTTATAAGTTTATTAATCTTAATATCAAAATGTAATCATAGTCCAAAACAGGATTGGATTATTTCAATGCCTGAATTTATTTATGAGATAAAACCAATATTTACCAACTATGAAAAAAATGATCTGATCATAATTAAATTTAATGTTTCAGGTTCTAATTCTTCGCATAAGGTAAAAAAAGTTATTATATCCTTTACCAGCAGCAGTTCATTGTTGTCTTTAAAATCAGTATATGTTTTGCATGAAGTTAAAATTGGAAATACTATTAATTATGAATTGTTCGATAGAACCTCATCATTATTTAAACAAACATTACTCAGTGGAAATTTAAAACTTAATTCTGGTGAAAATAAATTTATCATTGGTTTTGAAGCTAAAAAAGAAGCAGATCTGACGTCTATAATTAAAATTGAAAATGTAACATTTGTTTTCAGTGATAATTCTAATTTAATTGTTAATCCGGGATCAGATAATCAATTAATTAGATTTGCTAAAATCTTGCGAAGTGCAGGGCAGGAGGGCGTTGACACCTACAGAATACCTGGTCTTGTTACAACGAAAAAAGGTACATTGATTGCCGTTTATGATGTAAGGCGAAATAACAGTAAAGATCTTCAGGGAGATATTGATATTGGAATGAGTAGAAGTACTGATGGTGGACAGACATGGGAACCGATGAAAATAATTATTGACATGAACAACTGGGGAGATAAACCTCAGGAACAAAATGGAGTTGGTGACCCTTGTATATTCGTAGATGAGGTTACAGGTACTATATGGGTTGCGGCGTTATGGTTCCATGGCTTTCCTGATCAATTTGCATGGAATTCATCCGGACCTGGTCTGGATCCTACTGTTACAGGACAATTAATAATGGTAAGAAGTGAAGATGATGGATTAACTTGGTCTGAAGTAATAAATATTACAAATCAGGTAAAAGATCCTGAATGGCGATTACTTCTGCAGGGTCCAGGACGTGGAATAACATTAAAGGATGGTACCCTCGTTTTTCCTGCACAATTTAGAGATGCTACAGGCATGCCATGGTCAACAATAATTTATTCGAAAGATCATGGTAATACATGGAACATTGGAAAGGGAGCCAAAGCTAATACTACAGAAGCACAATGTGTACAGCTTTCTGATGGTAGCATAATGTTAAATATGCGGGATAATGGCAATAGAACGGCAAAAGATTATAATAATGGAAGATCTGTTGCAATTACATACGATCTTGGTGAAACATGGATTATGCACCCTTCATCAAATAATGCTCTTCCAGAACCAGTTTGTATGGCTAGCCTTATATCTGCAGATCTTGATATCGAAGGAAAAATTGTAAGAGTTCTGTTTTTTTCAAATCCCAACAACAGAACAGAAAGAAAAAATATTACTGTTAAAGCAAGCCTTGATGAAGGAGTGACATGGCCTTCTGAATATGAGGTTGAACTTTATAGTCCGGAATGTTTTGGATACTCATGCCTTACTCTCATTGATAAAGAAACATTAGGAATTATTTACGAGGGTAAAAAAGATCTTTTTTTTCAAAAAATACCAATTAGAGATATATTGGGAATAAAATAAATTAAAAGTTATATTTAATTTCAATTAACATTATACTTTTATCGAATTAGTTTTCATTTGGATTATTGTAACAATTTTTGATTTTTTTACTATCAGATTTAAACTAGTATCCTATGATAACGATAAATAAATACGAAGGTTTGGTTGCAGCACCATTTACCCCATTAGATCAAAATGATAATCTTAATACTGAATTAATCCCGAAATACTATAGATTCCTGGAAAAAAATGGTATAGTTGGTGCATTTATTAACGGTACAACCGGTGAAGGAGCTTCACTCACACAAAAAGAGAAGCAAATTAATGCAGAAAACTGGGCAAAATGCTTAAGAGATGGAGGTAAAGTACGAATAATCAACCTGGTAGGAGGTACATCTTATAAGGAATGTATTGAAAATGCAATTCATTCATATGAGATTGGATTATCAGCAGTTGCAATTATTGGCCCTTATTTCTTCAAACCATGTAATATTGATAATCTGGCTGAATATGTGGCTAAAATCGGTGAGGCGATACCAGGTATGCCTGTATATTATTACCACATCCCTGCTTTTACAGGAATAAATTTCAGTATGTTTGAATTTCTTAAAAAAATTTCTGTTATGCTCCCAAATTTTGCAGGCATAAAATTTACTCATGAAGACTTTATGGATTTTTTAGAATGTCTCAACTACAATAATAAAAAATATGACTTGTTGTGGGGAAGAGATGAATGTCTCTTATCCTCACTTATACTGGGTTGTAAAGGTGCTGTAGGAAGTACATATAATTATGCTGCACCACTGTATCATAAACTTATTGAGGCATTTAACAGTGGGGATATTGAATCCGCAAGAAATTTACAACATAAGTCAATTAATCTGATAAAGCTCCTAAATAAATATGGAGGTATTGCAACTGGTAAAGTATTTATGAAATACATTGGTATCGATTGCGGAAAATTCAGAATGCCTGTAAAAAATATGGTTGAAAGCAAATATGTCGAATTCTTAAAAGACATAGAACATCTTGAAATGGATGACTTATTTAGTAAAATATAATTATGAAAAAAAAACTGGAACAACTTTCAGAACAATATAAAAATGAACTTCTGGACAAGGTGATTCCATTTTGGGAGAATTTTTCTATTGATCATCAATATGGAGGTTTTTTAACTTGCCTCGACAGAGAAGGCAAGGTTTACGATACAGATAAATTTGTTTGGCTCCAGGCCAGACAAATATGGATGTTTTCATTTCTATATAATAATGTAGAAAAGAAACATAATTGGCTTAAGATTGCTGAAGATGGTGCTGAATTTCTAACAAAATATGGCAGAGATCAATCTGGTAGCTGGTATTTTTCACTTACCAGAGAAGGCAAACCTCTTGTTGCACCATACAATATTTTTTCTGATTGTTTTGCAGCAATGGCTTTTGCAGAGTTGTATAAAGCCACAAGTAAAGAGAAATACAAAAGAATAGCAACATATACATTTAATAACATACTGAAAAGATTGGATAATCCAAAGGGTATTTATAATAAATCCATAAGGGATACCCGTGACTTAAAAAACCTTTCTATTCCTATGATCCTGTGTAATTTAATATTAATCATGGACGAATTAATAAGTCAGGATTTTAGGAATGAATTAGCATATAAAAATGTTAAAAATATTATGGAATTATTTTATGATCCTGTTGCTGGAATTATAAGAGAGAACATTTGTGCTGACGGAAGTTTTTCAAATACCTTTGAAGGAAGATTAATAAATCCCGGCCATGGTATAGAAGCAATGTGGTTTATAATGGATATTGCTGAATTAAATAATGATAAACAACTTTCAGAAAAATCTGTAAAAATAGTTCTTAATACTCTTGAGATGGCATGGGATAGAGAATATGGCGGAATTTATTATTTTATGGATTTGAGAGGATATCCTCTTCAGCAGCTGGAGTGGAATCAGAAACTATGGTGGGTACATATTGAATCACTTATTAGTTTGATTAAAGGTTATTATTATACAGGGAGCGAGGATTGCTTAAAATGGTTTATAAAGCTTCACGAGTATGTATGGTCACATTTTCCTGATCCCAGATACGGTGAATGGTGGGGATATCTGGACAGGAGGGGAGAAGTATTGATTCCTTTAAAAGGAGGTAAATGGAAAGGATGTTACCATGTTCCTCGTGGATTGTATCAGATATGGAAAACAATTGAGAAAATAAAAGCGAAAAATTGAATTGAATTCCTGATGCGTTTTAAAGAGAAACCCTGGTACCCATGGCTTGTTGTTGCCCTTTTATGGGGAGTGGCTTTGCTTAATTACATGGATCGCCAGATGCTATCTACCATGAAACCTTCCATGATGCAGGATATCTTGGAACTTGAAATGGCTGAAAACTTTGGCCGCCTCATGGCTGTGTTTTTATGGATTTACGGACTCGTCTCGCCTGTGGCAGGACTGATAGCTGACCGTGTAAGCCGAAAATGGCTGATAACTGCCAGTCTTGGTGTTTGGTCGTTCGTAACCCTTATGATGGGCTACGCAACAACTTTCAGCCAGCTTTACGTCCTGCGCGCAATAATGGGAATTAGCGAAGCTCTTTATATCCCTGCCGGACTGGCACTCATTGCCGATTATCACCGTGGAAGTACCCGTTCCCTCGCAGTCGGAATTCATATGACAGGTCTGTATGCCGGTCAGGCTCTCGGAGGCTTCGGCGCAACAGTGGCTCATCAGTGGTCGTGGCAGACTGCCTTTCATAGTTTCGGATTTATAGGAATAGCATACTCTCTGTTGCTGATTCTTTTTCTATATGAGAAACGAACGGATGATCAAAATCAGACCAATGCTGTAACAACATTTACGGGATGGCTCAAATCAATGAAAACGAGTCTGTCATTATTATTAACCATGTTCAGTTTCCTGGTGATACTTTTCTACTTTGCAGTTCCAAGCTTTCCTGGATGGGCTGTAAAAAACTGGCTGCCAACTCTTTTCTCTGATACTCTCGGCATCAACATGTCTGAAGCTGGTCCTCTCAGTACTATTACGATAGCAGCCTCATCCTTTGTCGGAGTCATTACAGGAGGTATAATTGCCGACCGCTGGATAGGAAAGAATCTGAGGGGCAGGATATATACCAGCGCAACAGGTATCTTTCTTACCATACCGGCATTGCTGCTGACAGGTTACGGGAAAGAATTTTTAAGCATTGCCGGCGGAGGAGTACTTTTCGGCATCGGTTTCGGAATGTTCGATGCCAACAATATGCCAATTCTGTGTCAGTTTGTATCACCCCGGCATAGAGCAGCAGGATATGGACTTATGAATATGGCAGGCGTTTTCGCCGGTGCCCTTGTTACAACATGGCTCGGAAAATCAACCGACGCCGGACACCTCGGAAGAGACCTTGCATTGCTATCCATACCTGTCGCTGTAGCCCTCATACTCCTTCTTACAACATTAAAACCTGAAACTGCTGATAAAAAGCAGGATTAGAAGAACAGGAATCCTCAAAACTAAAAATCTGACATATTATATTTTTTATTCTCAAAAGTTCTGATATTTTTGCATGTTATAATCTTTCAGGGATATTTTATATTATTGAAAACCTGAAAGATAAAGAAATGAAATCATTTTTATGGCTAAAGGTGAATTCAGAATTCAAAAATCTATACTTGCCGGACCCGAGAAAAAAGCACTTACATGGATTGCTGCACATCTGCCACGGTGGATAAACCCCGACAGCCTTACCACAATCGGTTTTATTGGATCACTCCTTGCCGGCGCAGGGTATTTCCTTACAAACTACGGTAAAGGTTTCCTGTGGCTTTCTTCGCTTGGCTTTATAATCAACTGGTTTGGCGACAGCCTCGATGGTACCCTGGCCAGAGTCAGAAAGATAGAACGGCCTGTGTATGGTTTCTACATCGACCATAACATGGATGCATTAACCGCCCTCGTAATCTGCATCGGAGCCGGTCTCTCCCCGTATGTATCCTTCTCAGCTGTTATGCTCATACTCGCAGGCTATTACCTTCTTAGCATATTTACATATATAAATGTCTATCTGAACGAAAAATTCGTCATTTCTTATTACGGTTTCGGACCCACAGAACTAAGGCTGGCTATAATAATTCTTAACGGTGTCTTTTTCTTTCTCTCCAACGATATTAACAGATCAATAACTTTGCTGGGTATTAAAATGAAATATTTCGATATTTTTGTAGTGGGTGTCTTCCTGATTCTTATGACCCTCTATATCTATTCGTTTCTGGCAGAAAAGAGAAATTACGAAAAATCCGATCCACCCCAAAATTGAATATCTGAGATTGATTAATATTTTTCTGTTTCCCTTCTTGTTAGGTTTGCGGATAAACCTTTTTGTTTAATTTTATTACCATATTATGTAAATCTGAATTCTGGCATGGGTGAATCACAATCATCCTTCGTAATGAAGATTGAAAGCTTTGTTTCAGGGAAATTTAAGGCTTTCGCAAGCCTGCAATATAATCATGAATCGCATCGCAAAATTTTTAGCTTGCCTTTGCTGTCGGTTAATCTTGGTTTTGATGATCCCGGAGGAAAAATGAGACATGCAAAAGGAATAATAGCAATAGGAACAAGCGATTCAGGTGTAATTGCTGTAAAATCTGTAATATCAAGGGGTCTGTCTGCTCTAGCTCCATTGAGTTTTGGAGGAGTAACAATTGGTATATTCAGTATCTCCCTTGCTTGTGTAAGTTGCCTTGGTATAGGGATTGTCTCAGTGTCGTGTTTTGCCCTCGGTTATCTGGCTGTAGGAATTGTTGCAGCTGGTATTAAAAGCGTGGGTATTCTGGCACCAGGAGAAAGCATCAACGGAATTGTGGGATTAAGGAAGTATAAAAAACTTTTGTTCAATTTTTAATATTGTCTATGAACCTTATTGGAATTGATATCGGCGGAACAAAATGCTCCGTTATTATCGGATATGCAGATGAAAACAGGAATATTCAGATAATAGCCAGAGACACAGTCGCCACAAAGAGTTATCCCGATCCGTACCGCATGATTCCCCGGCTTCAGGAAATGACAGATGATCTTTTGAAACAGACAGGGATAGATATTAAATCTGTCAGGGCAACAGGTATAAGCTGCGGAGGACCGCTCGATAATATCAAAGGCATTGTACAATCACCACCTAACCTGCCTGGGTGGGACTACATTCCGGTTGTAAAACTCTTTGAAGACAGATATGGTATTCCGGCATACCTTGAGAATGATGCCAATGCATGTGCACTTGCCGAATGGCTTATGGGGGCTGGCAGAGGCACTTCGAACATGATATTCATGACCTTCGGAACAGGGATGGGCGGCGGACTTATCCTTAGTGGCCGGTTATACAGCGGAACAAATAACCTTGCAGGTGAAGTTGGACATATCCGCCTTGATAAATTGGGGCCAGTAGGTTACGGTAAAGCAGGTTCTTTTGAAGGCTTCTGCAGCGGAGGAGGCATTGCACAGCTCGCTCAATCTGTGGTAAGAGAATATTTTTATAGCAACAGAAAGGTTAATTTCTGCCCATCGGTAGAAATGATTGATGAAATTGATACCAGAACGGTGGCTCTTGCTGCACGGAATGGAGACCCCGTAGCTCTTGAGATAATAAAAACAGCTGCAGAATACCTTGGTTACGGCCTTGCTATTCTTATTGACATTTTAAACCCAGAATGCATCGTTATCGGCAGTATTTTTACACGAAATGAGGATCTTTTCAGACCTCATATGGAAAGGATTCTGCAACAGGAAGCTCTTGCACCAGCACTTGCGGTATGTAAAATCAAACCCGCAGAGCTTGGAGAATCAATTGGCGATTATGCTTCATTGTGCGTTGCACTCTACAGGGATATGTTCTGACTAGCTTTTTTTAACAAGATTAAAAAAATAATTACCAGATGAAGAAGCTTTCTGCAAAACAAAAAAATCAGATTACCAGGCGTGTTTTTCTCAGTAACACAATTGCCGGTACAGCAGTGGCATTTTTCTATCCGCTGCCTGAGCTAATTACGGGAGATAATCAGCAGACTGTCGTTAAGTGGCCTGAAGATGCCGGTAAATTCAGGTTCTACCTCACAGGGCATGCACATATCGACCCTGTATGGTTGTGGCCATGGTTTGAAGGTGTAGCAGTTGTCCACAGCACCTTCCGGTCGGCACTCGACTGGATGAAAAGAAATCCTGAGTTTTGCTTTACTGCAAGCTCTGCACAGTTTTATGAATGGGTGGCGGAGAACGACCCGAAGATGCTCGGTGAGATACGTGCAAAAGTTGCAGAAGGCCGCTGGTGTATCGCCGGAGGGTGGTGGGTGGAACCCGATGTCAACATACCGTGCGGCGAAGCAATGGTGAGACAGGGATTATATGGCCAGCGTACTTTTCAGAAACTTCTCGGGAGAAAAGCAAAAGTTGCTTTTAACCCCGACTCTTTTGGGCATGCCGGCTCTCTTCCTCAGATATTCCTGCTACAGGGTATGGAAAACTATATTTTCATGAGGCCTCAGCCAAAGGAGAAAACCCTTCCGGGTAATATATTCTGGTGGGAAGGCATTGATGGAACCAGAATATTAACATATAGAATACCAATAAGTTATAATGATACCAGTCCAGTCCAGAACCGGGTCAGTCAGATCCTTAATCTATACAGAAACGAGCCTGTAAGTAGTTTCCTCGGCTTCTTCGGAGCAGGTGACCATGGGGGAGGGGTAACTAAAGAAAATATTGACTCAATTGAGGAACTTAAAAAGGAAAAAGGTGCTCCTACAGTTCTGTTCAGCACTCCAGAACGATGGTTCAGTGAAATACGTAAGCTGAACAGCAAATTCCCTGTAGTAAAAGACGATTTGCAGTATCATGCAGTAGGCTGCTATACAGCTGAGTCGGGAATAAAAAAGGGAAACCGTCAGGCTGAAACTGCACTGATTACAGCTGAAAAAATTTGTAGCATCGGTTCAATAATATGGGGTGCTGTTTATCCAGCTAAAGAATTTGAGCAGGCATGGAAAAGAGTACTCTTTCTCCAGTTTCATGATAGCCTTGCAGGCACATCACTGTTTGAGCATTCACAAACAGCCAGAGAGGGATTCGGATTTGCAACTGACATTGCCGAACAGGCAAAATATCTTGCATTGCAAAAACTTGAATGGCAGATACCTGCAAAAGACCCTGCTTCACAATACTTTATAGCTTTCAATCCACACGCATGGGAGGTGAAAACTAATGTTGAATATGACCTCAGCTGGCAGGAACAAAAAGCATCGGCAGTGGAAGATGAAAACGGTAATCCATTACTGTTTCAATGGACAGCAGGTTCTTCCGAAGCAGGCAGCAGAAGAAAACTGGTGGTAAAAACTTCGCTGCCTCCATTCGGTTACAGACAGATACGAGTTAAGCAGGCTACCACACCAACATTCAGTACCAATGTTAAAGCAGAAGGCAATATTCTTGAAAATGAATATTTCAGGATAACATTTTCGGAATCGGGTACGGTAAGCCTTTTTGACAAAGAAAATGACATTGAATTGTTAGATGGTGGAAATGGTTGCAGCGCAGTTGTTATTGATGATCCGAGCGATACATGGAGTCATGACATAAAAACATTTAACAACGAAACCGGTTCTTTCGGTAATGCGACAATAAAAGTTCTGGAAACAGGACCTCTTAGGGGTAAAACAAGAGTAACAAGTACCTGGGGTAGTTCAACTCTCATTATTGACTGGTCACTGAGTGCGGGCTCGAGGAAAATAGAAGCAAATGTTACGCTCAACTGGAACGAGCGGCTGAAAATGCTGAAACTTTCCTTTCCGGTTAATGTTGATAAACCAATCGCTACTACCGAGATTCCTTACGGTGCAATAGAAAGACAAAAAGACGGGATGGAAGTCCCGGGTCAGCGTTGGATTGATATTACAGGGATGAATAAAGGCAGTTTGTATGGACTCACTGTATTCAACGATGCAAAATACGGATACAGCTTTAACGGTAGTGATATGAGGATTTCAGTTGTGAGGTCTGCCGTTTATGCCCATCACGATCCGAAAAAGCTTGATCCTCAAAGGGAATATTTATGGATGGATCAGGGCATTCAGACATTCAGGATTTTGCTGATGCCTCACAAGGGAAAATGGCAGGAGAACGACATTCCCAGAATTGCAGAAGAATTCTCAACTCCTCCTCTGGTAATATATCAGGGAATACATGATGGAAAAATGCCAGGAAGTGGCTCTTTCATAACAGCTGATTCTCCAGGTCTTGTTATTTCGGCAATAAAAAAATCAGAAGAGGGTAATGATATTGTTCTCAGAGTTGTAGAAACACTTGGTTTACCTGTTTTGGGAGGAATAAGCCTGAAGTTTTCTGGAATGGGATGGATCGGTTCATTCAGACCTTACGAAATTAAAACTTTGCTTATCAATGTTAAGGCTGGTACAATAAGAGAAGTGAACCTTCTTGAGGAATGAAGGTGTTTTTATTTATTTAATTCAGTGTATAACCTTCTTGTATTGCCAGGATTGGTAAAATTCAGCCAGATGTTCAGTTTATCTGTTTTGATATTTATAAACGGTGGCTTATCTTTCTTTACAAACAACCTGGCTTTTGAGCCATCTTTAAGAGTGAACCTTCCTTTTAAAGTACTTCCTGAAGCATAACCGTTATCTCTTTTTTTTATACCTGGAAGCACAGGAAAAGTGTCAACTCTCACAATATCAGTAAGTTTGATGTTAATTCCATACATTCCTTTTATTATGAGCTGGTTGTCAGAAATAAATGCTTCTGTTTCCTTACTTCCTGCCACCAGTAGTGAGGCTGGTAAAAGAACGCTGAATATAATAATTATAATGGCAAGGATGACTGCTGAATATTCTTTTTCTTTTTTGAACGGTACATGTAAGTCACTTTTTATAAGTCTGTTAATAACTGCAGCCACCTCTTCGGGCTTATCTGTGCCAATACGTACAATTGACTTGCTGTTTTTGAACTCAAGTTCAATGGCATCCAGTCCCGATACATTAAACAGCCATCCACCTGGTATCTTTCTCAGTCCGATTCCGTAAAGCAACGGATTTCTTACGGGCTTGCAATTTTTTATTTCATCAAGGTTATATCGTTTTGAGATAAGACCACATCCCATTTTGAAATAAACCTGCCTTTCATCAATGTAAATGGTAATTTTATAGAAAAGAAGAATGCCCATCAGCAAAATTAATGCTGTGAAAACAAAAATAGCTATTTGTATAGTGTCGTTAAGACCTGATGAAAACATGAGAAATAGTATCAAACCGAAAACCGGAATGAGAATTGCCATAGAAAATGTGCCAGGTTGGGTGAATCTGTATTGTTGCATAAGATATAGAATTATTCTTATGAACAAATATTAAATAAAGATTTATAATTACGCTAACGCTGAGCAATAAAAATGCTTATAAAAGTAATGTTCCTATTATGCAATTATTTTTTTGGTTTAGTTCGAGTTTGTTCTTTAATTGTTTCAACTTCTTCGATTGATACGAGTTTGCCATTGGCAAAGTAACTGCGGTTTTTGTTTAGTTTAACTATGCTGAATCCTGTATGTCTGCCAGGAATTCTCTGTATTGTGCTGATTTTTACATTTATGAGTCTGCCGTTCAGTATTTTGTAACAGTCATCACCCGGTTTCAGAATGCCAGCACGTATTTTATACTTCCTGAAAGTTGACTCAGGATTAACCGAACACCATCCTTTACCTTTCACATAATAAAGGTGATCATCAGTATTAACATTCATTGTGAGGTCATCAAAAAATATTTTAACAAAATTATTGCAGATGGCTGAGTCAACTTTTTCAACAATATCATTTTCAACTGACATCTCCAGTGTATTGACTGATAAAATTTTGTCACCAGGAGTAACTTTTTCTATAGGTTTCGAACTTCCATCGGCCATTGTTACCATCGTTCCCTTTTCAAAACAAAATGATACAATATTGTTGTAAGTAATGTGCTCCGTTTTCAGGCTCTGGTTAAGATCAATCCACTCTGAAGATGAGTTTAGTATTGTTGTTTTCCCGGCAGCTACTCCAATTGTAAAAAGGACCATAATTAATATGTTTCTTTTCATAAGCAATCATATTTTGTTTTTCAAAATTGCCGGATTGCCCCGGCAGGGTGACTTTGAGCCGGAGACTTGCCGGCTATTATTCAGTAACCATCTACAACTGCAATAATTCTATTTGTATCAAGTTGCTGAATATTGAGTGTATGAATGCCATGCTTTGCCCACTCTTCAGCCCCTGCATGAAGGTTGTAATTATCAGGGACTGGTATCTCCCTGTATTTTGTTTGGTTAAGTTCAATGATTTTAAAAATATGAATAGCTACACCGTAGTCCGATTCACAGTCCTGGGCAATCCTGTAATAATCCTTTCCGTTGAAATAGACTCCCCCGCCAGGGCGTCTGTATTTCTTATCTCCAATTATTATCGGACTGGCTGGATGTTCTTTCCATCCGGTTTCATGATTATTGGAATAAAAAAGAAGCAAATTGTGCCTGTCAAGGCCAAACATATACCATCTTCCATCCTTTCTGAAGATAGCCGGATCTACCAGGGGGATATTAAGTATTTTCTTTCCATCTGACCATTCTTCAGGAAAATTAATTGCTTTGTGCAACCATGTTGATCCGGAATGTTTTGACTCAGGTACCATGTAGTATTCACTGTTATATTCAAAAACGCACGGGAATGACTGGTGCCATGGTTTGTCAAGAATTATTTTGCCATACTTCCATGTATAACAGTCGTCTTCACTTTCAGCATAGGCAATTACACCTTTGTGAATTGCGCACTGATACGCTTCAAAAAACATGTACCATTTATCTCCCTTTTTAATCAAAAAAGGATAAGCCACGAAACTAACCTGTGCATCCTTTACTCCATCTCCTGTAAATACAGGATTATTGGGTCGTGGCATAAGATCGTAAATGTTTGAGCCCTCAAAAATTGAAATAACGAAAGGATATTTATAAAAATTTCTGTTTTCAATTTTTTCGCATCCTGCAGTAAGAATCAAAAACAATTTCAGAAAAACAATTAAAATAAAACATTTATCAGGAATTATATTTTTTTGAAAGATAAGCATTTGAATAATGATCTGGTTTTAGATGACAGTTCTTAAAACACCCGCATTAAATTTATAAAATGTTCGCTAAAATACTATTTCACTCCTGTAAGCTCAATTGCAGCATTTACTCTTGCCTGGACATGATTCTGGAGGTCGAGAACGCCCTGTTCGAATGCAAATGGGGAGGGGAGAAAGGTGCAGCCCTTTCTTTCAGAAGTTGCAAATTTTCTGATAAGATCTGCCTGTAGGTTAACTCTTTCTGTAAATTGTGTAACAGAGAAAGGACAGGCAATAAATTCTTTAACATACGATTTGTACATAGAAAAGTAGCAGGTGTCATTTATCAGGAAGCGTATCAGTGGCCATTTGTCGCTTACTTCATTTAATGGCAGGCTGAGGGCTCCTCCTTCTTTTCCGGGCCTTAATGCTTCGTTATTATCCCATGGTATCCATGTAAGTTTTTTTGTTTTCGGATTATTGTACAAATAATAGTTATGCTGCGTCTTTCCATATGTATCCCAGTTTTGCATTACCGTGTTGGCTGCAAGCCATTTCAGAAAATGCGGAACATCAAACACTGCTTCAAGCCTTGATTTCCATTCGGTTTGATCACTGAGTCGCAGGGGGGAATGAAGAATATCGTATAACGATTTGACATCAGAATAATCGGCATTCTCAAGATTATTCTGCCTGAACATTTGAAATATATTGAAGGTTCCATATGCAAAAGTTGCTGCTGATCCTTCGGGTTTATATAGATTGCCTCCACCTTCAAACTGATTTGTTATTACTGTTTCCTCTACTTCTTCTATCAGGGTGTAAAGGCCAAAATATTTTGAGCCTTCACCATAATCAATCCATATTTCACAGAACGCACACCTGGACGATGGAATGCCAAATTCCCTGAAGAGGTCAGCCGCACTCTTTTCCCTCATCAGGCTTATATCATCAAAACCGTTCGACAGATTCAGTTGCTTGAAGCCATAAAATCTCTGATTCTTTATTGCCGGATAATTATTCTCAAACTCGTCAAAATCAAGTTTGAAAGAGTATTTGCTTATATTTCTTCTAATACATTCTTTCAGACTTGAATTTCCCTTATATCGTATTCCAACCTTGTACCATTCCTTCCCGTTGAACCTGAAGGAGCAAGGCACCCATATAGGCACCCAGCCCGGAGTGACTACCAGCTGATTATTTACAAAACGTACATTTGCACGAAGGTCACCCTGCATTTTATTCCACTCCTTTGACGAAATAATTATATCAAAACGCTGTACTTTATCCTCAGGAAAAACGATACTGTAGTTGGGTGAAATATTGTTACCGTGTGTTTCTTCTGACCAGTCGGGTGTTAAGATAAATGATTCTGACCACTCTTTTTTGCATCCTGAAATCTGCAGAGTGAGCATCAAAATTACCAGGCTTCGAAAAAAGAAAACAAATTTTTTTCTGAAGTTGTGTAAAACTGTCACTTTATGAATACTTTTACAAGGTTGATAGTTAATGAACTTCATTTATTATCTGGTTTTATGCAACCGCAATTTTTATACAAAAATATTATAAATTCGGCCCGATTCTTATGAACTCCAGAGGAAAATCAATATACAGCTTGTTTACATTGAAAGGAGATATCCTTACTGCTCTGGTATGGAGGCTTGCTCTTAGTATGCTTCTTCTTAGCCTTTCGAGAGTTGGTTTTTATATCTTTAATCATGCCATGTTTCCTGGTATAAAGTTTTCAGAAGTTCTAGCAGCTCTCAGGGGTGGAATTGTTTTTGACCTTTCAGCTCTTGTCTATTATAATTCACTTTTCATCCTTCTTCAGATTATTCCGTTTGATATAAGGTATCACAGGATTTACCAGGGCATTTCAAAATGGCTGTTTTTTACGGTGAACTTCCTGATGCTCTCGATGAACGGAGCAGATTATGTATATTTCAGATTTCTAGGTAAGAGAGCAACTGCCGATGTATTCGGAACATTCAGCAATGAAACGAATCTTGTCCCATTATTTTTCAGATTCCTCGCCGACTACTGGCCTGCAACACTCTATACAATATTTCTTATTGTATTGATGGTTTTCCTTTATACAAGATTCGAAGTTGTAAAGCCTCAGCCGAAAAACCGGTTGACTTATTTTGGAATAAACTTCCTGATTATGCCACTGGTTGTTCTTCTCGCCATTGGTGCAGCACGTGGGGGATTCAGGCATTCAACCCGACCAATTACTATCAGCAACGCCGCAAGATATGTCAAAAACCCACAAAATGTGGGCATTGTCCTGAATACTCCTTTCAGCATCCTCAGGACATGGGGTAAGAAAGAACTTGTAAGGTATACTTTTTTCAGTGACGAAGAAATTGAAAAAATATATAGTCCTCATCATAAACCTGTACCACGTGGTGAATTCAGAAATCTGAACGTGGTGGTTATTATAATGGAGAGTTTTGCGAGAGAATATATAGGTTTTTATAATAAAGATCTTTCAGGTGGTGCATACAAGGGATTCACACCTTTTCTAGATTCATTGCTTGCCGAAAGTCTGACATATGAGGTAAGCCTTTCTAACGGCAACAAGTCAATTGATGCTATGCCCTCCATACTTGCCTCACTGCCTTCACTTGAGACCCCGTATATAATTTCTCATTATGCTAATAACAGGATTAACGGATTACCTTATCTGTTGAAAAAGAAAGGCTATTATACAGCATTTTTCCATGGTGCACCAAACGGCTCAATGGGTTTTGATGCTTTTGCTCGCATGGCAGGGTTTGATGATTATTTCGGTAAGAATGAATATCCAGATGGCAAAGAGGATTTTGACGGCATATGGGGATTATGGGATGAGCCATTTCTGCAGTTCTTTGCCTCAAAGCTTGATGAATTCAGAAAACCTTTCATGGCCTCTGTATTTACAGTTTCGTCACATCACCCTTTTAAAGTTCCGGAGAAATATATCGGTAAATTTCCTGAAGGACCAATACCTATATGTAAAACAATAAGCTACAGTGATTATGCCCTCCGAAAGTTTTTTTATGCTATAAAGAACAAACCATGGTTCGACAGCACATTGTTCGTTATAACTGCCGATCATACTAATGAAATAATATTCAGAGAATACCAGAACGTTTACGGACACTTCAGTGTTCCTGTCGCTTTTTATATGCACAATAGTAACCTTAAAGGGATCAGTAATCGAATTGCACAGCAAATTGACATTATGCCTTCAATTCTTGGCTTCCTGAATTATGACGGTGAGTTTATAGCTTTTGGTAACAACCTTTTCGACGAATTATCTGAGTCGTTTGCATTTAATACCATGGGAAGTAATTACTATATTTTCATTGATGAATATGTTCTGGAAATGGTTGACAATAAGCCTGTATCTCTTTATAACTTCAGGAAAGACAGGTATTTTGAAAAGAATCTAATTGGTCAACTTCCTGACATTCAGAGTAAAATGGAAGCCAAACTCAGGGCTGTTATTCAGGAGTACAACCGGCGGCTCCTGGATAATGATCTGACAGTTAAAGAAAATTAAAAAGAATTGACTATTAATTTTGAAACGGACATTAAATCTTTATCTATTTTAACTTCAACAGTTCATTTTTTTATATACTTTTATCCTGTTCAAACCGTATTTCATTAATTAAAATTTTTACTATATGAATTCAAGAAGAAATTTTATCAGACTGGCCGGAACGGGGCTTATTGCAGCAGGAATGACTCCGATAAACTTTTCTCAGCAGACGCAGAAAAAACAGGTTACAAAGGCTGCAAAAACACCCGATCTGTTTGGACTTGGAATGGCTGGCTACACTTTTGCCCAGGTTCCACTGGAAAAAGCAATTGAAATTATGAAAAGGGTAAACGTAACAAACCTTTCCCTTAAAGATGTCTATTTGCCATTAAACAGTAATCAGGAGACAATTACTTCAGTAATTAACAAGTTTAAAGAGGCTGGAATTACTGTTTATACAGTAGGTGTTATTTACATGAAGAGCGAACAGGCAGTAGACCAGGCATTTGAGTATACAAAGATGGTAGGGGTTAAAATGATGGTGGGAGCACCAAACTATGAACTTTTACCATATGTCGAAAAAAAGGTGAAGGAATACGACATAAAAGTTGCAATTCATAATCACGGACCTGACAATCCACTATTTCCGAATGCGACAGATATCTGGAATCATATCAAAGATTTGGATCCAAGAATTGGGATATGTCTCGATATCGGGCATACAGTGCGCGATGGTGAAGATCCGTCTCTGGACGCCGAACGGTATGCAAAAAGATTGTTCGACGTTCATATAAAGGATGTTACAGATGCATCCAAAGCGGGCAGAACGGTAGAAATGGGTCGCGGTGTTATAGACATTCATAAATTTATTACAACGCTCAGAAAAATAAAGTATAGCGGTATGTGCAGTCTTGAGTTTGAAAAAGATATGAAAGACCCGCTTGCAGGTATAGCTGAATCTATTGGATACTGGAGAGGAGTACTATCAGTATAATGGAATAGATAACCCTCAAAACTCCTTACACTGGAAAATTCATGCTCTGGAGGGTTCTCATAATAAGTTTTTAAGTTTATTCTTTTGCAGAATTAAAAATTACGATTAATTTTGCAGCACTTTTAAGTGGGGTGCGGTAGTTTCCCGAGGTGTCGGGATTAGAATACCGGCCTGTCATCCCGAGGACTCGGGACGGGTTCGAGAAGCGAAATGTAGGAGGGAATGGCAAATTTGTTAAGGAGAGATAATAAAAGTTCTTTAAATAAATTAAGATTGTTGGTGCGGTAGTTTCCCGAGGTGTCGGGATTAGAATACCGGCCTGTCATCCCGAGGACTCGGGACGGGTTCGAGAAGCGAAATGTAGGAGGGAATGGCAAATTTGTTAAGGAGAGATAATAAAAGTTC